>OHWA01000464.1_pt1 | contig 13427 bp, 9 predicted proteins | sample 1579671 | NCBI WGS metagenome assembly OHWA01 (sample SAMEA3882513, study PRJEB24775) | human gut metagenome | biome: human-associated habitat; feature: intestine environment; material: feces | place: Netherlands | collected 2009/2010
CTCCCCCGCTCCCCCGCCCGGCCGAGCGCGCGCCGTCTCGACGGTGAAAAAGCGGTCGACGAGCTGGTTTGCCTGTACGCAGCTGAGGTTTGGCGCATGATTGGCGAACGTGACCGCGCCGTCCGGCGTCAGCGTGACGGTCAGGTCGCCGGCGGAATATTTGGCGGCGTTGCTCAGGATGTTGTCAAACACGCGCCGCAGCGCGCAAGAGAGCTTCCGGCGTGATCCTCAAACGGCAAGCCGTCTGTACAAAAAACCAGCGCCCATTGCATTCGCAATGGGCGCTGCCGCTTTTTGGGGTGATTTTCTGTGTCTTGCTCAGGCCTGCGTGTCGCCGCGGTAGAGCATGCACACGATCTGGCCGCGCGTGCATGCGTCGTCCGGGCTGAAGGTGGTGGCGCTCGTGCCGACGGTCACGCCGTTGGCTGCCGCCCATGCAACAGCATCGGCGTAGTAGGCGTCTGCCGCCACATCCGCGAAGCTCACCGTGTCGCTCACGGCCGGTGCGCCGGCTGCGTTATACAGCAGCGTGACGGCCTGTGCGCGCGTGCATGTGTCGTTCGGGCTGAAGGTGGTGGCGCTCGTGCCGGCGGTCACGCCGTTGGCTGCCGCCCACTTCACCGCGTCGGTATAGTAGGCATCCTCGGCCACATCCGTGAACGGAAGCGCCGTGCCGGACACATCCGGCTCACCGGCCAGACGGTACAGGAAGGTGACAACCTCGGCACGGGTGCAGGCGCTGGCGGGGGCAAAGGTGGTCTCGGTCACGCCGACCGTGATCTGCGGGGCGCTGAAGTAGGCCCACTTCACAGCGGCGTAGAGCTCGGTGTCTGCGGGGACGTCCGTGAACGGAAGCGCCGGAACGGCCGGGATCTTATCAACGGGGATCTCCGCGCTGACGGAAGCGTTTTCGAGCGTGATCTGGTAGTCCTGGCTGTAGTTGGCCTTGCCCGGCTCATAGGTGTAGATCACGAGTGCGAGCTTGTGGCCTTCCTTGACGGTGTAGAGGTTCGGCTGCAGGTAGATGGTGTAGTCGTGGTTCTCGCCGACCTTGAGGGCGACCTTCGTGCCGGCGGAGGCGGAGTCATAGCCAGCGCCGGGGTTGCAGAGGTCCATCCAGCCGCGCGCAATGATCTTGTAGCTGACGTCGGTGGCGTTGAGCTCGGCGTAGTCATAGTTGTTCAGGCCGCCGCCCATCCACGCGCCGCCGGCGGTGATGGTCTTGGGCACATAGCTGCCCTGCGTGTTGTAGGCCGGGAACGTCGTGCCCTCGGGCGCGATGTCGACGAGCATGGCGCTGACCATGAGCGCGTCGCGGTCGATCAGATCGGCGCCGTCCGGCAGGGACACGGTCACAGCGCCGTCAGCGCTCGCCGCGCCAACGTAGTTGTCGTGGTCAAGGGCGTTCGTCTCTTCGCCGACATAGTTGTCGTGGTCGACGGTGCCGCGCGGGCTGGTCGTCTCCGGCGCGTCATAGTTATCGGCGCTGGCGGTGAAGCTCACGGCCACGCTGCCCTTGATGACGGTGTCGGCGTCGACATCCATGGTGTACATGGCGCTCACGTCGGTGGAGCCGGCGGTCAGCGCGTCACGCCAGTTTCTGCGGTTGATGCCCTGCGTGGCGTAGTCGCTGTTGATGGTGGTCGTGCCGGTATCGTCGGCGTTGGAGAGGGCAATGCTCTCGTCGGTCGTCCAGCTGTCATAGGTGTTCCAGACGGAGGCGTCGACATTGCTCTGCGCGGTGACGGCGGCCATGTTCTCGGCGCCGTTTTCCACGCCGCACAGGTAGTGGCTGAACCAGCGGTTGAGGACGTTGTTGTAGCTCTCGCCGTCAATGTAGAACTCGAGGTTGCCGGCGGGGTAGCTCGGGGTCAGGTGCGCATCCTGGTGCAGCAGGAGCTTGACGTTCACGCCGGCCTTCTGATAGGCCTGATACATGAGGTCAAATTCCTTCGTGCGCACGTTGTCGTCGTTGAGGCCGTGCACGATCAGCGCCGGGCACTTGATGTTTTCCGCGTCAAGCGTGTAGTCGCGGGTCGCCCAGTGCTCGGAGTAGTCGCCGTTGCTCTTGAGCTGATCCTGCTGGATCTGGTACATGTAGTTGCCGTACTTTTCGGCGATGGTCGCGTAGTCGTCCGGATCGAGGTAGCGGCCGTTGCAGTACCAGCCGAGCCGCTCGGAGTAGTTGACGAGGCTGTTGGTGGAGATGCCCTGAGAGTTGGTGTACTCATACCAGCTCGCGATGCCGGCGACGGGGACGATGGTCTCAAGGCCGGCGACGCCGGTCGTTGCCAGACCGAACTGCGTCGTGCCGGCGTAGGAGCGGCCGGTCATGCCGATCTTGCCGCTCGACCAGTCGGCCGAGATGGCGACGTTGCTGGTCTTGTCGGTGTAGGCCACGCGGTCGCCGTGCAGCCATTCGATCACGCACTTGAACGCATCGATCTCCAGATCGGTGCCGCAGGTCTCAAAGCCGTCGGAGCCCTTCGTGCCCAGACCGCCGCACTCGACCACGGCAAAGCCGCGCACAAGATAGTAGTCATACCAGTTGAGGTCCTCGTAGTCGTACATCTGCTCATACGGGTTCCAGTAGTACCAGTCGGCACTGTCGGCAGCAGCTGCCGCGTCCGCGGTCGTGGCGGTGCCGGCGGGCACGCGCTTGTCCGGCTGGCTGTAGAGCTTGGAGATGTCATAGCTCTCGCTGCCGAGGTTCTTGCCGGGGTTCATGCTCTCGTTGCAGCCGGTGATGTACGGGCGCGCCTCGTAGATGGTGGCCGCCTTGTAGTTGCCCTCCATCGCTGCGCGCGGGATCTGCACAAGCGCCTTGACGAGGTCGAGCTTGCCGTCGTCGTCGGTGTCGTAGTTGGTCTCGACATAGACGCAGTAGCGGATGATGTCGCTCTCGTCGTTGCTGTAGCCCTCCGTGACCTCGCCGGTCGTGTAGGGGAAGATGGGCTGCGCCATACCGTTCATGTACAGCGGCTGCAGCTTGTCGGCGTGCAGCGCGTCATACATCTGGTCGGCGACCGCCTTCATCTGGCGGTAAGCCGCGAGCGTGCAGGGCGCGTCGGCGTCGGTGTCCGTGTCGATCATGCCCATGCTGCGGGCCTGAGCCAGATAGTCATCCGGGAACGAGCCGAGCTGCTGCTCGGTCATGCCCGTCCACAGCAGCAGTGCACGCACTGCGTCCGCTACGGTCAGTTCCGTGTTTTCGCCTGCGCCGTCAGGGACGAGCGCAGTACCGTTGATGTCTGCCAGATCGGCATACGTCACGGCGGGTACGCTGCTGTCGTTCACGGCGAGCGCCGTGCCGGGCAGAAGCGACAGCACCATGACCAGCGTCAGCAGCAGAGTCAAGATTCTCCTCTTCATGATAAGCCTTCTTTCTGTATGAGATTGGATTCTTCACCGCCGGAGCAGCAGGAGTGCGCCGCAGACGGAAAAAATCTTATGTGCAGTTTACGTCTGAAATGTAAGTTTTTCAATTGACAAAGCACACAAGGTTTTTGGTGAATTTAATTTCATTATTCGTCGTATTATTAGCATATTCATACATGAATTATTTTTGATACGGTTATATGCGCTTATTATAGGTCTGAAAACCCATATATTCCAGCGTTTTTCCAGCTTGCGGGCAATTGAGGAGAAACGGCGCACATTAGTCGCACATTAGTATTTATTCATTCAATTTTTTTGTTCTATTCGCACGTGGGCAGAAAAACACCGCCGCAGGGAAAAACCTGCGGCGGTGTTTTTTACGTTTTGCTAAGAAGCAGCAGGTACAGCGGCAGATGACGGCGCGTGCTTTGCTTGTCCCAGCGCCTGGTCAGCGCCTGCCGCCGTTTGAGCAGCCGCTTTTTCAGACTGATTTTTGAACTCTGTTTTCCGCGCATGTCATCACCGCGGCTTTCTGCCGTCGTTGTGATCGGGGGAAGCCACGACTGACGCTCGCGCTTCCGGCTTTTCCGCCTGCAGGAGCGGGTTGTCGATGCGCGTGATCACTGCATACCCCACCACATGCGCGCCTTCCTGCATCGGGATCCGTTTTCCGACCCACAGGCAATGCGGATACGCCTCGGGAGAAAGGAACGTGATCGTTCCGCGGGCCGACGCGCCCGGCGGCACGGAGCAGTGGCAGAGAGTCTGCGCGTTTTTCTTCCAGAACATCATCGAGGACGGGACCGATGTCATCGCAGCGGCGGACGATCCGGCAAAAACCGCGCCGGAATTCTGGTACCGCATGACCTGCGCCTGCCCGTTTTCCGTCCGAACGCTGAAAGAATGACCGGCAGGCGCAACATTCACATCTGAATTTTGCACCCCAGGGTGGTATTTCTGCGAATTTTGATGTAAAATGCCTGCGAAAACACCGAAAACACCATCACCAAGGAGGGACTGCCCATGACCCACTGCAAACACGCGGCCGCGCTGCTGACCGCCGTGCTCCTGCTTGCGCTGACTGCCTGCGGCAGGCAGACCGCCGCCGCATCCGATCCCGCACAGACGCCTGCGGCCCCGGTCGTTGAGACGCCCGTCATCGCCGCCCCGGCCGCGACACCGACGCCCGCCGCCGGAAAAGACGCCGGCAGCGACGGCTGGAAGGCCAAGTTTGAACGGAGCCTGCTCGAAGACTACGGCGTCACGCCCGACCACTACGAGGATCTCGGAAACGGCATCTATCAGGTCTATGTGAAGATCGACGGCAAAGTCGTGCCCTACGTCACGGTCGATTCCGCGACCGGCGACTACCACGGCTGAGCACCGGCAGCAAAATAAAAACCACGCCCCTGCGCGCCATTCCGGCGCGCAGGGGCGTGGCGGTTTTCTGCCTGCAAATTATCCGCGCAGGCCGACGGCCTCGAGCACGGCCTCCACGCGGTCGGACGCCTGCACCGGCCAGCCGCCCTTGACGTTCTGGCAGCCGGCGGAATCGAGCAGATCGCGCGCGCCGCTGTCAAGAAAATGCGCATTTTCGCTTGACAAATACCCTCGGGGGGTATATATTCAAAATACCCCCAAGGGGTATACGGGAAACAATGAGGTACGAATACATGGACGATGAGAAAAAAACGTGCTGCTGCGGCTGCTCGCAGCGCAAGAAGGAGCGCTCGCCGGAGGAATACAAGCGGCTCATCCACCGGCTCAACCGCATCGAGGGCCAGATCCGCGGCATCCGCGGCATGGTCGAAAACGACGCCTACTGCCCGGACATTCTCGTGCAGTCGGCGGCGGCGGGCGCGGCGCTCAACGCATTCAATAAGGAGCTGCTGGCCAGTCACATCCGCACCTGCGTCGTCGAGGACATCCGCGACGGCAAGGATGAGGTGATCGACGAGCTGGTGGCGACGCTGCAGAAACTCATGAAATGAGCCGCACCGCAAAGGAGGAACGACATTGAAGCAATATAACGTCACCGGCATGAGCTGCGCGGCCTGCTCGGCGCGCGTGGAAAAGGCGGTGTCGAACGTACCGGGCGTGACGGCGTGCTCGGTCAGCCTGCTGACCAACTCCATGGGGGTGGAGGGCACGGCGGCCGATCAGGCTATCATCGACGCGGTGCAGGCCGCGGGCTACGGCGCGTCGGTCAAGGGCGCGCAGCAGAGCGCAGGCCCCTCCGCCGGCGCCGACGCGCTCGCCGACCACGAGACGCCGAAGCTGCGGCGCAGGCTCTTCTGGTCGCTGGGCTTTCTGCTCGTGCTGATGTATTTTTCCATGGGCCACATGATGTGGGGCTGGCCGCTGCCGAAGTTTTATGACGGCAACCACGTCGCCATGGGCCTGACGCAGCTGCTGCTGACGGTGATCATCATGGTCATCAACCAGAAGTTTTTCATCAGCGGCTTCCAGGCGCTCTGGCACCGCGCGCCGAACATGGACACGCTCGTGGCCCTCGGGGCGACGGCGGCGTTCGTGTACAGCACGTACGCGCTCTTCGCCATGACGGGCGCGCAGGTGCGCGGTGACGAGCAGGCCGTCATGAACTACATGATGGACTTTTACTTCGAGTCCGCCGCCATGATCCTCACGCTCATCACGGTGGGCAAAACGCTCGAGGCCCGCTCGAAGGGCAAGACGACCGACGCACTGCGCAGCCTCATGGAGCTCGCGCCGAAGACCGCCACCGTCGAGCGCGACGGCGCGGAGGTGACCGTCCCGGTCGAGCAGGTGCAAACCGGCGACGTGTTCGTCGTCCGCCCGGGCGAGCGCATCCCGGTCGACGGGGTCGTGCTCGCCGGCACGAGCGCAGTCAACGAGGCGGCGCTCACGGGCGAGAGCATCCCGGCCGACAAAGCGCCGGGCGCGGCCGTCTCGGCCGCGACGGTGAACCAGTCGGGCTTTCTCAAGTGCCGCGCCACGCGCGTCGGCGAGGACACGACGCTCTCGCAGATCATCCAGATGGTCAGCGACGCGGCGGCCACGAAAGCGCCGATCGCCAAGATCGCCGACAAGGTGTCCGGCGTGTTCGTACCGGCGGTCATGGGCATCGCGCTCGTGACGTTCGTTGTCTGGCTGCTGCTCGGCCGCACCGTGGGCTACGCGCTCGCGCGCGGCATCTCCGTGCTCGTCATCAGCTGCCCGTGCGCGCTCGGCCTCGCCACCCCTGTGGCGATCATGGTCGGCAGCGGCATGGGCGCGAAAAACGGCATCCTCTTCAAGACGGCGGCCTCTCTTGAGGAGACCGGCCGCATCCAGATCGTCGCGCTCGACAAGACCGGCACCATCACCTCCGGCGACCCGACCGTGACGGACCTCTGCCCCGCCCCGGGCGTGACGAAGACGGAGCTGCTGCGCCTGGCCTGCGCGCTCGAGCGCCGGAGCGAGCACCCGCTGGCCAAGGCGGTGCTGCGCCGCGCGGAGGCGGACGGGCTGACCGCCGCCGAGGTCGCGGACTTTCAGGCCCTGCCGGGCAACGGGCTCAGGGCCACGCTCGACGGGCAGCCGCTCTGCGGCGGCAACGCGGACTTCGTCCGCACCGCGGCCGACATCCCCGCGCCCATGCAGGCGCAGGCGCAGGCGCTGGCCGAGGCCGGCAAGACGCCGCTGTTTTTCGCCCGCGGCGAAAAGCTGCTCGGCATCGTCGCCGTGGCGGACGTGCTCAAGCCCGACAGCCCGCAGGCCATCCGTGAGCTGCAGAATATGGGCATCCGCGTCGTCATGATCACGGGCGACAACGCGCGCACGGCCAGGGCCATCGGCGCGCAGGCCGGCGTGGACGAGGTGATCGCGGGCGTGCTGCCCGACGGCAAGGAGCGCGAGATCCGCCGCCTGAGCGCGCGCGGCAAGGTCGCTATGGTCGGCGACGGCATCAACGACGCGCCGGCGCTCACGCGCGCGGACATCGGCATCGCCATCGGCGCGGGCACGGACGTGGCCATCGAGAGCGCGGACATCGTGCTGATGAAGAACCATCTGAGCGACGTGCCGGCGGCCATCCGGCTCAGCCGCGCGACGCTGCGCAACATCCACGAGAATCTGTTCTGGGCGTTTTTCTACAACACCATCGGCATCCCCATCGCGGCGGGCGTGTTCGTCCCGCTCGGCCTGACGCTCAACCCCATGATCGGCGCGGCGGCCATGAGCCTGTCGAGCTTCTGCGTGGTCACGAACGCCCTGCGCCTGAATCTGTTCAAGCTGCGCGATACGCGCCACGATCATAAACGTGCAAACCATCTCAAAGAAGTACCCGAAATCAAGGAGGAAACTGCAATGAAAAAGACCATTCAAATCGAAGGCATGATGTGCGCTCACTGCGAGGCGGCCGTGAAAAAGGCACTCGAGGCGCTGCCGGAAGTCACCGAGGCCGCCGTCAGCCACACGGCGGGCACCGCCGTCGTGACGCTCAGCGCTCCAGTGGACGACGCCGTGCTCAAGAGCACGGTCGAGGCCAAGGACTATACCGTCACCGACATCGCGTAATGCATCCGAAACCGCAGCAAAGGCGTCCCCGAAAGGGGACGCCTTTGCTGTTTTCTGCTCACTTTTTGTGCGCGTCAATCGGCTGCGCGAACAGCCCGTGCTGCGTGCAGTACCACAGCAGCGTGCCGTGCGCGAAGTACGGCAGCGCGCGGGCGCTGTCAAGCGGGCGGCGAAAAATCGCGCCGGGGCGGGAAAAGTTCTGAATTTTGCCTGAATTTTTGCTTTCGCTGTAGCTTTTGCGCGCGCGCGCCCTTATAATGTAAGCGCGGACGAAAAACCGTCACAACCATCCGCATCCGACGAAAAACCATCACCAAAAAGGAGCTTGTATATGGGACTGATCAAAGCTGCCGCGGGCGCTGCCGGCGGCGTTCTGGCCGACCAGTGGAAGGAATTTTTCCTCTGTGAGGCCCTGCCGGCAAACGTGCTGGCCGTGAAGGGACAGAAAAAAACCACCCGCCGCTCGAGCAACACACACGGCGACGAGAACATCATCACCACCGGCTCGCGCATCGCCGTCGCCGACGGGCAGTGCATGCTTATCGTCGAGCAGGGCAAGGTCGTGGAGGTCTGCGCCGAGCCGGGCGAGTACACGTATGACGCATCAACCGAGCCGTCGATCTTCGCCGGGAACCTCGGTGAGAGCATCGGTGAGGTGTTCCGCAACATCGGCAAGCGCTTCACCTTCGGCGGCGAAGCCCCGAAGGATCAGCGCATCTACTATTTCAACACCAAGGAGCTGACCGGCAACAAGTACGGCACGCCGAGCCCCGTGCCGTTTCGCGTGGTGGACCAGCGCGCCGGCATCGACATCGACATCGGCATCCGCTGCTTCGGCGAGTACAGCTACCACATCGCAAACCCGCTGCTGTTTTACACCAACGTCTGCGGCAACGTGACCGAGGACTACACGCGTGACACGCTCGACGGCCAGCTCAAGAGCGAGCTGCTCACGGCGCTGCAGCCGGCGTTCGCGCGCATCAGCGACATGGGCATCCGCTACTCGGCGCTGCCCGGCCACACGCGGGAGATTGCCGCGGCGCTCAACGAAGAGCTCTCGGCCCAGTGGCGCGACCGCCGGGGTCTGGAGATCGTGGCCTTCGGCGTCTCGTCCGTGAAGGCCGACGAGGCCGACGAGCAGATGATTAAGGACATGCAGCGCGACGCGGCCTACATGGACCCGACGCGCGCGGCGGCGATGCTCTCGCGCTCGCAGGGCGATGCGATGAAGGCGGCCGCGTCCAACACGGCCACCGGCCCGGCCATGGCGTTCATGGGCATGGGCATGGCCGGCCAGGTGGGCGGCGTCAACGCGCAGGACCTCTATGCCATGGGCCGGCAGCAGGCGGCACAGCAGCCCGCCGCCCCGGCGGCCGGGAGCTGGACGTGCGCCTGCGGCCAGACGGGCAACACCGGCAAGTTCTGCGGCAACTGCGGCCGGCCGCGCCCGGCCGCGCCGGAGGGCTGGACGTGCGTGTGCGGCGCGGTGAACAAGGGCAAGTTCTGCTCCGAGTGCGGCCGCCCGAAACCGGCCGGCACACCGAAATACAAGTGCGACAAATGCGGCTGGGAGCCGGACGACCCGACCCACCCGCCGAAATTCTGCCCCGAGTGCGGCGACCCGTTTGACGATGGGGACATCCAGTCCTAACCCCCGCCCGGACGAAAGGAGGCATGCGCCATGCCGACCCAGGTAACGAACTATCAGTGCCCGGCCTGCACCGGCCCGCTGCACTATTCGGCCAAGAGCGGCAAGCTCGCGTGCGACTACTGCGACTCGTCATTCGACGTGGCCGAGATCGAGGCGCTCTATGCCCGCAAGGAGGCCGAGGCCGCCGCAGCCAAGCATGCGGCCGACGCGAAGGCCGAAGCAGCGCAGGCTGCCAAGGCCGAGGCTGCGGAAGCCGCCGCGGCCTCCGGCGGCTGGGACACCTCCGACCTCAGCCGCGACTGGGGCGCGGAGGCGGACGGCCTGCGCGTCTACAGTTGCCCGTCGTGCGGCGCGGAGCTCATCTGCGACCAGAGCACCGCGGCCACGGCCTGCCCCTACTGCGGCAACCCGGCGATCGTGCCGGGGCAGTTTTCGGGCGCGCTGCGGCCGGACTATATCCTCCCGTTTCGCCTGAGCAAGGACGACGCCGTGCAGGCGCTGCGCGCGCACTACAAGGGCAAGCCCTTCCTGCCGCGCTCGTTCACGTCCGCCAACCACATCGAGCAGATCCAGGGCGTGTACGTCCCGTTCTGGCTGTTTGACGGCGGCGCGGAGGGCGCGGCCAGCTACCGCGCCAGCAACACGAACGTGTACGAGACCGGCGACTATGAGATCACCGAGACGCGGCACTACCACGTGGTGCGCGCCGGGTCGCTCGCGTTTGAGAAGATCCCGGTCGACGCATCCTCCAAGATGCCGGACGACCACATGGACTCCATCGAGCCGTTTGACTATGCCCAGCTGCGCCCGTTTTCCACGGCGTACCTGCCGGGCTATCTGGCGGATAAATACGACGTGACCATCGACGACAGCCGCGACCGGGCGGACACGCGCTGCCGCGAGACGCTCGCGCAGGCCCTGCGCGACACCGTCACCGGCTACGGCGCGTGCGTGACCGAGCGCGAGGACATCGCGCTGCGGCGCGGCAAGGTGCACTACGCCCTGCTGCCGGTTTGGATGCTGAGCACGAAGTGGCGCGGGCAGGACTTTCTCTTCGCCATGAACGGCCAGACCGGCAAGCTCGTCGGCGACCTGCCGACGGACCGCGGCCGCTTCTGGGGCATGTTCGCCGCCATCGCGGCCCCGCTCACGGTGGCGCTGACTGCAATTTTGCAGTTCCTGCTGTAAGGAGGCGACGGATATGAAACGCAAACTGACCGCCCTGCTGCTCGTGCTGCTGCTGGCCGTGACGCTCGCAGTACCGGCGCTGGCCGCCGGGGACTGGGTCACGGACGAGGCCGGCCTGCTCACCGGCCAACAGATCAGCCAGCTCTCGCAGCGCGCCGCCGCCCTCGCGCACAGCAGCGGCGTCGGCGTGTACATCCGCACCGTGGACGACTATGCCGACTACGGCTTCACCGACGTGGAGACGGCGTCCTACACGCTCTACCACAACGACTCGCTCGGCGTCGGTGACGGGCGCGACGGTGTGCTCCTGCTGCTGAGCGTGTCGAACCGCAAGTACACCGCCTTCGTCTACGGCGACAAGGCAGAGCGCCTCTTTCCGGACTCTGCCCTGCAGCAGCTCGAGGACGGCTTTCTCGACGACTTCCGCAACGACGACTGGTACGGCGGCTTTTGCGACTACATCGACGGCTGCGCCGACCTGCTCAGCGGCGAGTCCTATACCGGCAGCGACTCTGACTATGCCTACAGCCCCGGCCATGACGCCGACGTTGACCCCGGCTTCTCCGCGCCGTCGCTGCTGCGCAATTTGGGCATCGCGCTCGTGATCTCGTGCGTCATCGCGCTCATCGTCTGCCTGATCCTCAAGGCGAAGATGCGCTCCGTGCGCCGCCAGACCGAGGCGCGCGCCTACGTCACGCCCGAGGGCCTGCACCTGACGCGGCGCGACGATGTCTACACCCACACGACCACAACGCGCCGCAAGATCGAGCGCGACAACGACCACAACTCCGGTGGCGGCGGGTCAAGCTTTTCCGGTGGCGGCGGCCACGGCCGCAGCGGCAGCTTCTGACGCACCAAAACGCAAAAACGCTGTCCCATTTTCGGGACAGCGTTTTTTCATGCCTCCGTGACGGGGATGCGGATCTCGGTCACGAATTTTTCCGGGTCGCTCGTCAGGCCGTAGTCGATCATCGTGATCTCGCGCGAGAAGTCCGCCGGGGCGAGCGCGTGCGCGCGCAGGTAGTCCATCAGGCGCGCATACTGCGCCGGGGCTTCGGGGTGGCTGCCGCGAAAGCACACGGCGGCGCACGTCGTCTCGGGCAGGGTGGTCACGTCGCCATCGAAGGCGTCCTCGTCGTCGAGCACGAGAAACGCGCGGTCATACGGCGCAAACGCCCCGGCCAGCAGCCGCTCGGCCGAGAGGCCCACACCCACCTTGCCGAGGAACACCACGGCCTCCGCCTGCGAGCGCTCGAGCATGCGGATGGACGGCTCCATGTCGAGAAAGCTGTGCAGCTCGAGCGCGCCGGACATCCACACAATGCGGCACGCGGGGCTGCGCACGAGGCGGATGGCGCCGAGCTCGGCCGTCTGCGCATCGTGCAGTTGGCGCAGGCGGTTGTCGATCTTGCGCTCGACGCGCTGCAGCTCCGCCTGCTTGCGCACGACGGCGGCCTTCTGCTCGCGCAGCAGCTGCTCGATGCGCCCGACGTCGCGGTTGCGCAGAAAGGCGCGGATCTGCCCGAGCGGCATATCCAGCGCGCGCAGGTAGCGGATGGTGTTGAGCACCTCAAACTGCCGCGGCCCGTAGTAGCGGTAGCCGGTCGCGGGGTCGGTGTATTCCGGCGTAAGCAGGCCGATGGTCTCATAGTGGCGCAGGCTGCTCACGCTCAGGTGAAATAGCTGCGCCACGTCGCCGATGGAAAACAGCTCCTGTGTCCGCGCCATGTCACGCCTCCTCCGGCACGAGCCGGCCGCGCCGGCGCAGCACGAGAAACGCGATCACGCAGATGATGACCGACAGCAGCGAGCCCGCCGCCGTGGCCAGACCCATGGGCAGCAGCGTTGTGGGAAACCACTTGCTCATCAGGTACGCGCCCGGCACGCGCACGAGCACCACGGCCGTGATGTTGTGCAGAAACGACAGCTCCGAGCGGCCGATGGCACAGAAATACCCGCTGAAGCAAAAGTGCAGCCCGGCAAAGCAGCAGTCGAGAATGTACCCGCGCAGGTACTGCCCGCCCGCGGCGGCGACGGCCGCGCTGTCCGTGAACAGGCCCACGACGGGCTCTGCCACGAACTGGATGACGATCGTGATGAGCGCGCCGAAGCCGAACGCAACGGCGATGGCGTACCACAGCGTCTGCAGCGCGCGGCGGGGCTTGCCCGCGCCGATGCATTGCGCACCGAGGGCCGACACCGTCGAGAGCATGGACGACGGCACGAGGAACAAAAAGCTGATGATCTTCTCCACGATGCCAACGGCGGCGGCGTCCGTGAGGCCGCGGCGGTTGGCGATGACGGTGATAAACAAAAACGCGATCTGGATCAGCCCATCCTGCAGCGCGACCGGCACGCCGATGCGCAAAATGCGCCCCATGACCGCCCGCCGCGGGCGCAGATCGCTCCGCGTGAGGGCGATGCCGTCGCGCTCGCGGCGGATGACGGCCAGCGACACGACCACGCTGGCCGCCTGCGCCAGCGTCGTGCCGAGCGCGGCGCCCGCCGGGCCCATGTGCAGCGCGCCCATGAACAGATAGTCGAGCGCGATGTTTGCCGCGCACGCGATGGCGATGAAGTACATCGGGCGCTTCGAGTCGCCCAGACCGCGGAAGATGGATGCGATGATGTTGTACGCCGTGATCAGTGGCACGCCGAGAAAGCAGATGCG
>OHWA01000471.1_pt1 | contig 13287 bp, 10 predicted proteins | sample 1579671 | NCBI WGS metagenome assembly OHWA01 (sample SAMEA3882513, study PRJEB24775) | human gut metagenome | biome: human-associated habitat; feature: intestine environment; material: feces | place: Netherlands | collected 2009/2010
CACTTGACAATTTCATCTCAATCAATAACTGTGTAGACCTTGACCTCTTCGGACAAATCAGCTCAGAGACCTCAGGCACAAAGCACATCAGCGGTGCCGGCGGACAGCTTGATTTCGTTCTCGGTGCTTATATGTCAAACGGTGGAAAGAGCTTTATCTGCTGCTCTTCAACCTTCACCGACAAGCAGGGCGTAGTTCACTCACGTATCCGTCCTACTCTTGTAGAGGGTTCTGTCGTTACTGACACAAGAGCCAACACTCACTATATCGTTACAGAGTATGGTATGGTAAATGTAAAGGGTCTTTCTACATGGCAGAAAGCTGAGGCAATCATCTCAGTTGCTCATCCTGATTTCCGTGATGAGCTCATCAAAGAGGCTGAGAAGATGCACATTTGGAGAAGATCTAACAAATAATTATCTTTGGATATAATTTTTACAATAAAAGCGGTTTCAGGATGCAATGTCCTGAAACCGCTTTTGTGTTATTAATCCGTCCCACAAACTATATTTTCAAAAAGTTAAAGCACCTCTTTTAGCACTTCCTCAATCTCGCTCTTTGCTGCCTTGACAGAGCCCTGCACCATAACCGGCTTACCGCCGCCTCTGGCACCCAGCTTATTCCTAAGTGCTGCAGCAACTGTATTGCAGTCTGCATTCTTGCTTCCGATAATAAAGCTGTAGCCCGCCTCATCATTTCCTGTAAAAAATGCACTAAAGCCACTATATTTCTCCACAAGGCCATTTACGCAATTTCTTGCTGTATTCGTATCAATGCCGTCCTCAAACAATACTGCATTGTCCGTATCAGCAGGAAGCTCTGCTACCTTATAATCCAAAAGCGCTGACTTTGCTGTACCAAGCTCTGACTTAAGTGACTGGTTTACTGCCTTAAGCTTTGTGACGTTATCCACAATAGCCTCCTGATTTGTGGTAAATATCCCCATGAGCTCTGAGATAATGTCGCACTTTTGTCTGAAAGCCTCCAGTGCCCTGAAACCACAAAGGATGCTGATTCTGACGCCCCCTTTATAATTCTGATAATTCATAACCTTAAGCATACCAATCTCGCCGGTGCGCTTCACATGCGGCGCACAGCATGCACACACATCATACCCCGGCACTGTCACTATTCTGACCTGTCCTTCAATCTCGATTTTACTTCTGTACTCCAGCTGCGCAAGCTCATCCCTTGACGGATATGTCACCTCTATCGGAATATTTTTTGAAATGGCTACATTTACCTCATGCTCCACCTCTGCTATATCCTCCGGTGAAATCACTCCACTGAAATCCATTGTCACTACAGAATCACTCAGATGAAAGCCCACATTCTCAAAACCAAACCTGCGGTGGACAATTCCCGAAAAAATGTGCTCTCCACTGTGTTGCTGCATATTGTAAAAACGATGCTGCCAGTCTATTTTGCCATGTACGTGGACGCCTGCTGCAAGCTCCGCTTTCTCAGAAGCGCACTCCATACCTATAATCTGTCCATCAGTCTTCTTTTCTGTCTGAGCCTCTTCTTTGCCCATTATGCAGCAATCACTTGCGGAAATATCCACCGTATGAGTAATGACTCCATTCTTAATCTGCACATCAACGACCCTGTAGCCACCAAGTATTCCCATGTCCGGGCTCTGTCCGCCCTCTTCCGGGAAAAATAAAGTCTGATTTAATATTATATCAAACTGCTTATCATCTGCCTTGTTCGGCTCGCAGGATATAATATCTGCCTCAAACTCCGTGGCATATGCATCCCTGTCGTATAGTTTAATTGTTTCTGTCATACTCATACTGCTTGTTCCTCTCGCTCTATATTCTTATGCATCATTGCTATGTCCTATTATAGCGCATTCATAATTCATATGAAACCCCTAAATCTGGTTTCCCACAATCCTGTAGTATGCTCTCGAAGTAATCTTGAAAACAATATAGTATATAGCCACAAACACCAAAAACGTAGCAGACATGCAGATTGCAATTAACTTAATATCCGTAAGATTGAACATGACAAGCAGTCTGCGAAGCAGAGGAAATGCTGCTGCAAGATGACACGCTGCAAGGATAATCGGCAGAAAAAATACCATACGCACCTGTGAAGTAATGGATTTCTTCACCTCGTCATTGCTCATGCCGACCTTCTCCATAATCTCATAGCGTGCTTTGTCATCATAGCCCTCTGAAATCTGCTTATAGAAAATAATCATCACAGTAACCATAAGAAACATCGTTCCAAGGAATATTCCGATAAAGAACAGGCCACCATACAATACATAAATCTGTTCTCTGTTTGCATCACGGCTTTCCTCATAGAAGCCTGACACATCTGATTTTACACTATTTTCCTCAAAATGCTTATCCAGAGCCTTTGCCACAGCAAGCTTATCCTCACTGCTGCCATACAGATTATAATCAATTTCATTGTTGAGCATAGTCGGCACACTATCCTCTCCCAGCGAGCTGTTCAGGTTAAATATCTCTGCAAGTGTTGCCTTGCTGTCTACCACTACATAGTACACACCACTATACATAGAGGACATATAGCTGTCTTTACTTACAGCAGTTTTTTCTGCCGCAGCTACTTTAAATTCTTTGCCCAACAGATTAATTATATCGCCATTAAACTTTTCCGTTCCATAAACAGCCACCGAACCGGTATCAAGCTGTGGGATTTTTTTATTCAGCCTCTCTTTAAAGCCGGTCTCCATCTCATCAATTTCATCTCCTGTGACAAAATACAACAGGGAAATATCGTTATCGTAACTTAACACCGGCTTAAACTCTGTCCCCTCTCTAAACACTGTCCAGCTAAAATAAGTGTAGCTTTTGCTGTCTTTAACATTACAAGCAGAGTCAGCTATTATTTTATCCGAATCTGCAGCAGCTTCTTTAAGTGCATCATCCAGATTCACATCAGCCGGCACTTCCTTATACCAGCTATATACACTGATATCCGAAGGATATCTCTGCTTAAGTTCTCCCTCCATGCCCGCATACATACTCACGGTTGTGGAAACAACAACCAGCACCATTGTGGAAAGTACGCATATACTCGCTAGTCCGCCCGCATTCTGCTTCATTCTGTAAATCATTCCTGAAACCGCCGCAAAATGCTTTTTATTATAGTAAAACTTCTTGTTTTTCCTGAGTGCCTTAAGTATCACAATGCTTCCTGAAATAAATAAAAGATACGTTCCGATGATAACAAGCAGCACTGCGACAAAGAACAGTGTAAGCACCTGGAGAGGGCTCTTTGTGGTAATCGCAATATAATATCCCCCGGCAAGACAGCCTAGTCCGATTATAGCGATAAGCCATTTGCTCTTTGGCTCTTTCTCACCGACATTGCCCCCGCGAAGCAGCTCTATCGGATTAGTAAGCTTCACCTGCATCAGGTTATAGATGAGAGTAAGAAAATACAACACTCCAAAAATAAGTATTGTATTTACGACAGCGCTAGTAGATACAGCGAAATTAATTTGTGCTTTAATATTTATAATTCTATAAAGAAACATAATCAACAGCTTAGAAAATAAAATACCGGCTATAATTCCAGATACTATTGCTGCGAGTGCTACTGTAAGTGTCTCAATTATCAAAACTCTCGCGATATGACGTTTTTCCATGCCAAGAATATTGTATATTCCTACCTCTTTCTTGCGCCTTTTGATTATAAAGCTGTTTGTATAAAACAGAAATATATATGAAAAAATCGCTATTATTCCGCATCCAAGTCCCATTATATCCACCAATATCTCCGCACCCGGCACCTTGCCAAGTCCCTTTGAGTTGTTTAAAAACATCATCACATAAAACATGGCTATCATGACCATTCCCGATATAATATAAGGCATATAGAGAGTCTTATTATTTTTTATATTTGTAAATGCCAGCCTGCTATATATTTTATTCATGCTTCTCACCACCTGTCGTAATCAGCATAAGTGCGTCCTGAATCTTCACATAGAGCTCGTCATTTGTAAGATTGCCACGGTAAATCTGATGAAACACCTGACCGTCCTTTATGAAAAGCACCCTGTTGGCATGACTTGCAGCCTTTGTGCTGTGTGTCACCATGAGAATGGTCTGTCCGTCCTCGTTTATCCTGTTGAACAGCCTAAGCAGACTGTCTGTTGCCTTTGAATCCAGTGCTCCTGTTGGCTCATCAGCCAAAATTAATTCGGGATTTGTTATTATCGCACGTGCCACTGCTGCCCTTTGCTTCTGTCCTCCTGACACCTCATATGGATATTTATTAAGCAGCTTTTCAATTCCAAGCAGCGAAGCTATAGGTGCAAGCCTTTTTTCCATATCCCTATAATCCACACCTGACAGCACAAGCGGTAAAAAGATATTGTCCTTCAGTGAAAAATTGTCAAGCAGATTAAAATCCTGAAATACGAAGCCCAGATGCTCACGTCTGAAGGCAGATATCTCCTTTTCCTTCAATGAGACAAGGTTCTTTCCATTTAAGAGTACCTCTCCCGCTGTCGGCTTATCAAGTGCCGCGAGAATATTTAAAAGTGTCGTCTTTCCTGAGCCGGACTCTCCCATGATTGCCACATACTCACCTTCCTCTACAGAGAAATTGATGTTTTTCAATGCCTGTACCTGATTGCCGCCAAATCTGGTGGTATATATTTTTTTGAGGTTACTTACTTCTAAGATTGCCATTTCAATGCTCCTTTACGATGATTTCAAAATGTTATTTAAACTTCTATTTTTGTTACATTTATTTTAAATATGACGTCATAATCGGCTTCACAACTTACATTGTTGATGCTTCATGTAATTATAATAACAAAAGGCCGGAATGTATGCTATCGAATCAGCTTACATTTCGACCTCGTATCTTACATTTTTGTAAGAAATGACAAGGAAACTTAATCTGTAGTAGCAAAAAGAGGATTGGCACAGATGTGCTGATCCTCCTTTTATCTACAGATTTTTAATTACCTCAACTCTTGTGACAACGCCCTGCTTCACATTATCAACTCTGAGCGCACAATCCTGGTAATACACACAGGCTCCGATTGACACATTTTTACCCTCATCCTGCAATTTTTCGCTTATCACATCTCTAAGCAGCTTTGTCTTTTCCTCCGGTATATTTGTTCCGGAAATAAAATTCGCCCTCGCTACCGTCTGGCTGCCACGGCATATCATGTGATCCGCCTCATCAAAGCTGCAGAAAAGGAATTTTCTGATGGCAAAAAGCGCCGCTATCGCACCTATTCCGACAAGTGTCTCATATACATTGAGATGCTCCACGATCATCTGCCTGGCTGTCGCAAACAAAAGCACCTCTATGATCGTGCCCGGCTTATGAGTACAGAGCATTTTCACAAACTCCACGCCGATTGCAAGCGACATGATATATTCCATGTAATACTCCAGTTTAATTTTATCATGCCATATATCAAAAAAGCACTGCCCTATAAGCTTTATAATAAGCACCACTATCACAAACACCAGTACTGCCGACAGAAAAAGTTCCACGTAGGCTGCTACATTTTTCATTGTTTTTCTCAGGAATTGCTTCATTATCATTTATTCCTCTCTTTTTTAGTTACCGGCAATAATCTTTTTTATTGCAGTAATTTATTTTAATATCCTATGGAAATGATTATCATACTATTCTAATTTCATATATCTAAAAGCTCCCACATAATAGTCAAATTATGTGAGAGCCTTTGCGCGAAAAATTATATTTTTTTATGTTTTCTCCCGCATTCTGCGGGTATATATTTTGCCAGAATACTTTCATGGCAATTGGGTTCTAAATAAATTTGATACAAGGCTCCGGCAACTATTTGATGAATCCTACCTGCTTGCAGATTTCCTCTGTTGCAGCATCTTTTTTCTTGTTGAACTCAACTTTCTGCTGCTCGAACCAGTTGTTACCCTCTGCATCTATAGATACGATAAGTGGGCCAAACTCTTTCACACGGCAGTTCCAGAGTGTCTCAGGCATTCCGAGATCTCTCCACTCTGCGCGGACGATTTCCTCAACCTCTGTTGCGGCTACTACTGCATTTCCTGCCGGGAATACGCAGTGAATGGCACCGAACTCTTTACATGCACGCTCTGTATTCTCTTTCATACCACCTTTTCCGATGATAACACGTACGCCGGTCTCTTTTACGAACTCGTACTCGAATTTCTCCATACGCATACTTGTTGTCGGTCCAACAGATACCATCTCAAATTTGTCATTCTCGAGTGGACGGATGATCGGTCCTGCATGGAAAATAGCATTGTTTCTTACGTCTACCGGAAGCTCTCTTCCCTCCTCAACGAGACGTCGGTGTGCTACGTCACGGCATGTTGTCATGCTTCCGTTTAAGTATACAATATCTCCTATTTTTATTCCTTTAAGATCCTCTGCTGAGATTGGTGTTGTTAAAATTGTTTTTCCATTAATTCTCTCTACCATTATAATTCCACCCCCGAATGTGTTGTGATTGTATAGTTAAGGTCCTTATCAAAAACAATGTGTCCGCGTCTGTGGCTCCAGCAGCCTACGTTTACGGCTACACCGATTGTAGATGGATGACGGGCTGTGTTCTCGATATTTACACCCATTACTGAGTATTTTCCGCCCATTCCCTGAGGTCCAAGGCCGATAGCATTGATACCATCCTCGAGAAGTTTTTCCATCTTTGCGGCTCTCTCGTTCTCATTGTGAGATCCGATTGGACGCATGAGTGCTTTCTTTGATAAAAGTGCTGCTGTCTCAACAGATGTTGCTACACCTACACCTACCAGGAGAGGTGGGCATGCATTTAAACCATAAGTAGTCATAACATCCATTACGAATTTTGTAACTCCTTCATAGCCCTCTCCAGGCATAAGTACCATAGCTTTTCCCGGAAGTGTACATCCACCTCCTGCCATGTATGTGTAGATCTCACATTTGTCACTGTTTGGCACGATATCCCAGAATACTGTAGGTGTTCCTTTTCCAACGTTCTTGCCTGTGTTGTACTCATCGAAAGTCTCAACACTGTTGTGACGAAGAGGAGCCTCAAATGTAGCTTTTACAACTGCCTCTTTTAAAAGTCCCTCAAGCTCATCAATAAGTGGGAATTTTGTTCCACATTTAACCCAGAACTGAAGTACTCCTGTATCCTGGCAGCTTGGGCGGTTAAGTTTTACCGCAAGCTCCTGATTTCTGAACATTGTGTCATAAATTGTTTTTGAAAGAGGACTGTCCTCTTTGTCACGGAGTTCTGTCAGTTTTGCAATGACATCATCCGGTAATTTTTTTGCTATATGAGCGATAAAATTTGCCATATAGGTGGTAAGCTGTTCTACCTGTTTCTCGTTTGACATAGTTTTTCCTCCTAATATAAATCTTGTAAATAATTAAATATTAATTTATTGTTTACCCACTCCCATCCGTTCTTATGGGAAGAACGGATAGAAAATCGGCAGTAAGACCATACTTACAATGGTCGCCACTACTATAAGCGGAATACCGGCCTTTGCATAATCCTTGAAGGTGTATCCTCCGGCTGTAATGACCATTGTGTTGGCAGGCATACCGATAGGTGTGGCGTATGCACATGAACCACCGATAACACATGCCATAAGTACTGCACTCGGGTCAGCTCCAATCTCTGTGGCAATTGATACGCAGATTGGAACCAAAAGTGCTGTGGTGGCGGTATTTGACATAAAGTTCGTAAGTACACAGCAAAGCATGAACACTACGAATGTGAGAACGTATGGTGATGGATTTTTGCCAAGTATACCGATAACCGCTGTTGCGATTTCTTCGCCTGCCCCGGTCTCCTGAAGCGCCGCTGCAAGTGAAAGAGTTCCACCAAATAAGAAAATGGTTTTCAAATCTATTGATTTAAGTGCGTTTTTCTCACTAATAACGCCTGTAATGATAAGGGCAAGTGCTCCGACACAGCCGATGACACAAAGCTTTATGCCAATCTTATCCTCGAAAATCATTCCCAAAAGTGTAAGGATTAAGATAATCAATGACATCATCTGTTTCCATTTAGGCACATTTGAAAAATCCTTCTGCTCATCATATGAGCTTTCCGTACTGCCCTGCTTTTCAGGCAGGAATTTGTATCCTATAAATGCAAAGTACAGAATACCTGCTATAAGTATCGGAAGTCCTACCTTTGCATACTCGAAAAATCCAAAGCTAAGTCCAATCTCTCCCATGGCTGATTGTGCTATGAGATTTCCCGGTGCACCGATGAGAGATAAATTTCCACCCATGGCTGCCGCAAAAACAAGTGGCATAAGAAGTCTCGATCTCGAGTATCCTGATTTTGCAGCAATTCCGATAACTACCGGAATGAGAACTGCTGCAGTTCCTGTGTTTGAAAGTACTCCGCTCATCAGTCCCACAATCACCATGATTGCTATGATAAGCTGTCTCTCTGTTTTGGCGAAGTGTGTGACCACTCCTCCAATTTTGTTTGCCATACCGGTTTCAAACAATGCTCCTCCGACGATAAACATCGCTACGAAAAGAATTACGTTGCTGTCGATAAATCCCGAAAAGGCTGTTTTCCAATCCAGTACTCCTGTGACAATAAGACCGACACATACTATCATGGATGTAACCCCAAGTGGAATCTTTTCCCACACGAACATCACAACGGCAAACAATAAGAATAAAAGTGTTATTGTTGCTGGACTCATATCATTTTCCTCCTCCGCTTAACATTTGATATTTGATATTGTATCCAATTTCTGAGTATAAGATATAACAAAAAACCGAAATCGTCAATACCTTTTTGACAATTTCGGCAATTTATATATATTCCACCTATTCAATTTGTGCATCTATTACAAGTAATGCGTTAAATTAGTAACTTACATCTACACATAATATGTCAGCATATCATCACGACTACGCATGATATGCTCATACATCCTCCGCTGTGCAAGCTGCACATCATGAGCCTTGATTGCTTCGTATATAGCCTCATGCTCCTTTATAGAAATGCCCGCATATTCCTCCTCTGTGACCATGCTGCCCATTGAAAGTCCGTTCCACAGTTCTGCGATCATATTTTGCATCTTTTTGTTGCCGGATGCTGCCCAGATTTCACTATGAAACTCACGGTTTAAATCCGCATATCTGCTATAATCTCCGGAAGCTGTCATCTCCCTTGCATCCAGGTATGACTGCTCTATCTTGCTGATATCGATATCAGGTGAAGCAGCAAAACCTGCACATGCGCCCTCGAGTATGCCTCTAATCTGATAGTGCTCCCTTATGTACGTCTCTGTAATTCCAAGTACTATTGCTCCCTTATTCGGTCTTAGCTTGATAAGTCCGTCATGCGCTAATATCTGAAAAGCCTCACGCACGGGAGTTATAGATACATTAAGCTGCTGCGCTACACTTTCCAGTGTAAGATTTTCTCCCTCTTTTAGCTGTTTTGACAAAATTGCCTTGCGCAGCTCCGATGCTACACGCTCCTTCGCTGACGGAATCTTTATCGGTTTAAGTCCTATCATAATTACTTTTTCCTCTTGTTATCTTTTAATTTTATATGCTTCCGAGTCATCTGTCATTATTCAGTATAAAATAAGTCACCAATTACCTGCTGCTTTCTGCCCTCTCTGCTATAACAGCCTCACAAAGACTTCCAAAATATTCTCCCAAAAGTTCTCTGACAATCTTTATATCCTTATCCGAATATGCCTCTGCTATTTTCGATAACAGCTCAAGTCTTCGCGCATTTTCCCTGCCTGCTGCCGTCTCTTCAACCGCAAACCTGATATAGCACCAAAGACCATTTTCAAGAATATGTGTAAAATACTCGTTATGACTATTGGATATAATTGTCTCATGAAACTGCAGCTCTGCAGACAATTTTTCATTTATAGCAGATGGCTCATGTACGCAATTGGGCTGCTCACTGTTATCACTGACCGCTTTATCCCACAAACATATACCAGACTGCAGCATGCCCTTTAACAGTTTTATCTCCACATCTGAAAGCAGCTCATAGATTTCCGTTATCACCTCGTCCGAAAAATCAGCCACCACCACATGCCTTGTTGCCAGTCTCTTTGCCAATCCCTGCGACTCAAGTATCTGCAATGCCTCCCTGATTGGTATTCTCGAATAACCGAGACTATCCGCAAGCTCTTCCTGTCGCAATGGCACTCCTGATGACATACGTCCTGATAAAATTTCATTCTGAATAGCTTCCGCTATATAATCACATACTCTTTTATTTCTCATAATATATTATTATATCTGATTTTGGATACAATTTCCAGTCAAACTTATTACACCGATTCATCCTAATCTCTCGTATCTGCATAATCCAGATCAAACCCTATCCACACCTTAGTTCCTTTTCCAATCTCTGACTCCATGCGGATTGTATGCCCCAGCTTGTCTGCCATCTGCCTGCACAGATAAAGCCCAATTCCCGTAGCCTTCTTATCGGCATGACCATTGTAGCCTGTGTAGCCCTTTTCAAAAACGCGTGGCAGATCTTCGGCTTTGATTCCTATTCCGGTATCCTTTATTGTAATAAAAAACCGGTCTTTTTCCTCTGCAGTTTCTATTGTAACAACCCCCTGCGGTGTATATTTTATGGCATTTGAAAGTATCTGTTCCAGCATAAATGCAAGCCATTTTCCGTCAGTATATACCTCCTGCCCGGTTCCTGAATAATTTATCCCAATATGCCTTCGTATCATAATTTTTGCATATTTTTTGATGGTATCACGTATGACACCATCCACACTGACTTTTTCAAGCACAAAATCATTTTCGGTGCTGCTCACACGCTGATACTGCAAAGCCATACTGACATATTCCTCTATACGGAACAATTCGTCCTCAAACGAGTCCATGTTATCTGACAGCTCTGTGAGTACAGCCTGCTGTTTCAAAGCAGCATTTAATCCGGCAGCACCGATATTCCCACCTGTCATATCGCCTATATGGCACTGACTCTGTTCATCATCACATATAAGCTGCCCAAGCTCCTCCCGCTCTGCCTCAAGCAGTAGTTTCATAGCCGATATCGGGGTCTTTATCTGGTGCACCCACATAGAGTAATAATCTCTCATCTGTGATTGTCTGATTGCAGCACTGCTTTCTGACTCACTTCTTGCAATACTTTGATTTTCCAGCAACCGGTGATAAAGCATCTCCACATCATCTGTTGCTTCCTGAAGCTGTGCCTGTTCCTCAACCGGACATTTTAAAGCATTGCTTAGAGCTTTTACCTTGCTGCTATATCTGAAAAATCCAACCAAAACTGTTATCAGAAGAAGTATTGCATCAAGCACTGCCGCATACACCAGATCCTGTTTGCGCGCACCAATCAGGTACATGTAAAGCAAATGGATACATGACATTGTGACTATCATCAGAATCCATATATAGTTTTGTTTTATAAAATTTGTCAGATGCGGTTTGTTTTGTATTTTTGCCATGACCTCTCACCCCAGCCTGTACCCAAGCCCCTTTTTTGTGACAATAAAGCTCTCAAGCCCTATAGAATCCAGCTTTTTACGCAGCCTGTTGACATTCACCGAAAGTGTATTCTCGTCCACATACGCATCACTCTCCCACAGCTTTTCCATTAGAAGGCTGCGTGATACAATCCTTTCTTTGTTGTCAAAAAGTGTCTGCAATATTTAGAGCTCATTCTTTGTAAGCTCGAGCCTTTTGTCGTCATAGGTTATGGTGGCATCAGATATATTGAGCATGGCGCCATTATGCTCCAAAACACTGTTGTTTGCGCCAAAATCATAGCAGCGCCTGATGATAGCCTGTATCTTTACGGTCAGCACATCGAGGTCAAACGGCTTTGCTATAAAGTCATCAGCCCCCATACTGACTGCCATCACTATATTCATATTATCAGCAGCGGATGACAGGAAAACCACAGGAACCTTTGATACCCTTCTGATTTCCGTACACCAGTGATACCCATTGTAAAACGGCAGACCGATATCCATAAGCACAAGATGCGGATCAAATGATGCAAATTCTGACATTACAGCATCAAATTTCTGCACCACATGCACATCATAATCCCATTTTTCCAAATGTCTTCTGACAAGCTTTGCTATGGTCTCGTCATCCTCAACCAAAAATATTCTATACATTATTTTCCGCTTTCTTCCATGATAATCTCAGCCGCATCGATGATGAGCTGTGATGCCTTCATACGAAGTAAATCCGGCTTAAGCTGTGCCTTTGGAAGCACCTGCTTTACAACGTCAACAGGCTGACCATACTTCTGTGAAATAAGCTCATACTGCTCATCCATCTCCTCGTCAGATACAGTGATATTTTCCACTCTGATGATTTCATCGAGAACAGCCTCAAGCTTTACCTGCTTCTGTGCAACCGGCTTGAGTTCATCCTTTAAGCTATCCATAGTCTTGCCTGTCATCTGAAGATACTGCTCCATAGCCACACCCTGCTGTGCAAATGATGCTGCCATCTGCTGAAGCTGCATATTTACCGCTGTCTCTACTGCCTGTGGCGAAACAAGGCATGAGCTGCTTTCAAGAATCTGGTCATAGAGCTTTTCTCTTGCCGCATCAGCCTTTCTTGCCTCTACCTGGTACTCAAGATACTCATTGATATATTTCTTTAAATCCTCCACTGACTGTACCTCAGGGAAATTGAGAGATGCTGCAAACTCATCGTTCAGCTCTGCTTCCTTCTCATTGTAAATCTCGTGCAGCTTAACCTTGAAAACAACCGCTTTGCCTGCAAGCTCCGGCGCATGATACTGCTCAGGAAATGAAAGATTGATGTCTCTGTCCTCACCGATTTCCATGCCTACAAGCTGCTCCTCAAAGCCCGGAATAAAAGAGCCTGAACCAATTCCCAGAGGATATTTCTCAGCCTTTCCGCCCTCAAACGCAACTCCGTCCTTAAAGCCCTCGTAGTCGATTACTGCCGTGTCACCCATCGCTAACGGGCCTGTTTTCTGCTCTCTGACAGGATTTCCTGAAAGAAGTGTCGCTATCTGTGAATTAACATCCTCCTCTGTATATGCAATATAAGGGATGTTTGCCTTTAATCCTTTGTAATTTCCTAATACGATGTCCATGATTATACCTTTCTTTTATGTGTATTTATATCTGCTTAACGAAGCTGTTATATGCAAATAGTATACACTAGTTACCAAATAAAGCCAATAAAAACCCAACTTTTTCCAGGCTTTTATATATTCTAAATGTTTATGTACTACGACCAATATCACAACTCAATCAGGAAAAGAAATGCCAGTCCATAATAGGTCACAACTGCCACCAG
>OHWA01000474.1_pt1 | contig 13274 bp, 11 predicted proteins | sample 1579671 | NCBI WGS metagenome assembly OHWA01 (sample SAMEA3882513, study PRJEB24775) | human gut metagenome | biome: human-associated habitat; feature: intestine environment; material: feces | place: Netherlands | collected 2009/2010
GTCTGCCTCCAGACGCTCGCGGATCTGTGTGCGCATCTCGCCCATGAATTTTTCGAGCGTCGGCATGCGCTGATCGAGCGCGTCCGTGATGGCCTTGTAGCCCGTGGGGTCGAGATACAGCAGCGAGAGGTCTTCGAGCTCCCACTTGATCTTCTGCATGCCGAGGCGGTGCGCGATGGGGGCGTAGATCTCCATCGTCTCGAGGGACTTGATGCGCTGCTTTTCCTCGCTCTGGTAGGCCATCGTGCGCATGTTGTGCAGGCGGTCGGCCATCTTGATGAGGATGACGCGGATGTCCTTGGCCATGGCCAGGAGCATCTTGCGCATGTTCTCCATCTGCTGTTCTTCGACGCTCGTGTACTGCACGCGCGTGAGCTTCGTGACGCCCTCGACGATGTCGGCCACCGAGGTGCCGAAGCTGCGCGCAATGTCCTCGTGCGTGAGCGAGGTGTCCTCGATCGTGTCGTGCAGCAGCGCGGCGATGATCGAGTCCTCGTCGAGCCCCATCTCCGCCGTGATGATGGCGGCGGCGATGCAGTGCGACACGTAGGGCGAGCCGTCGCGGCGCTTCTGGCCGGAGTGGGCCCGGTCGGCGCACTCGAAGGCCGCGCGCACGCGGCCAAGATCGGCCGGGATGCCGGCGGCGGTGATCTTCTGTTCCAGCTCCTGATAATGGGCCTCAAGGTCGTAGGGCACCGGGGCCACGTTTTCGGCGCGGGTCGCTTCAGACATAGGGACAGCTCCTTTCCCGAACGGAATGGGGATTTCTTGAAAGTGTTTCATAGCAGGCTCTGGCGGCGCTCGCGCAGGGTCTGCAGCAGCTTCGACGCGCCAAGGTCCACCTTGCCGCTCGTCGGCAGGGGGCGCAGGCGCAGCGTTTCGCCGTCAAAGTCCACGGCGGCGAGACCCATCTCGGCCATGACGCGCAGGCACACGCAGAACTTCTCCGGGCGCATGGGCGCGCGCGCGGGCAGCTCCTCGAGCGGGAAGGCCACCGGCGCGTTCAGCCACCGCCACGCCACGGCGAAGTCCGCGCGCAGGGGATAGAGATCCACCGTGTCCCACGCGGGGATGCACTGATTTTTCAGCAGCGCGCGGCACAGGGGCAGCGGGTCACTCGGGCGCACGTCGGTCACGAGCAGCTGCACGCTGCGGCGGCCGCGGAATTCATTGATCTGCGGCGTGAAGGCCACGTCCACCCACTGGCCGATGCGCACGCCCAGCTGCGCCGGGGTGCACGAGAAGAAGATGCCGGCATAATTATACCCGCCCTTGGCAAAATGCAGCCGCAGGTGGCGGCCGCCGCCGATGGGCACGGCGTTGACGAGCCGTGCGCCCGTGATGCACAGCAGGGGCTTGGGGTTGCCGTTGCCGCACGGCTCGAGCGCGTCGAGCGACTCGATGCACGGCATGGTCAGCAGGTGCGGATCGTTCACGCGCAGGTCGCACGTGAGCTCCGGCAGGTCGTCGGCCGGGTTCTGGCGGTAATACTCGCCGAGCGCGCGGCGGAAGCGGTCGATGTTCTCGCGCCGGATCGTCAGCCCGGCTGCCAGCGCGTGGCCGCCGAAGCCCTCGAGATACTCCGAACAGGCGCTCAGGGCATTGTACAGGTTGAAGCCGCCGAAGCTGCGGCACGAGCCCTTGCCGCGCTCGCCGTCGCAGCAGATCATGATCGTCGGCAGGTGGAACTCCTCGCTCAGGCGCGAGGCGGCGATGCCGATCACGCCCTGGTGCCACGAGTCGCTCGCAAGCACGAGCGGCATCCGCGGCGGGTAGCGGCACGCGATGGCCGAGGCCTCCTCCCAGATCTGCTGCTCGAGCGCCTGCCGCTCGCGGTTGAGCTGGCAGAGCCCGGCGGCGTAGCGGTCGGCCTCGCCGTCGTCATTCGTCAGCAGCAGCAGCGCTGCAACGGCCGTCTTGCCCAGTCGGCCGGCCGCGTTGATGCGCGGCGCGAGCGTGAAGCCGATGGTCGTGGCCGTGACGGGGCGGCCCTCCGCGCCGCACTCGTGCAGCAGCGCGCGGATGCCCGGCCGGGGGCGGGCGTTGATCTGCGCCAGCCCCTGCGCCACGAGATAGCGGTTCTCGCCCGTGAGGGGCATCACGTCCGCCACCGTGCCGATGGCGACGAGGTCGCCGTATTCGCGCAGCACCCGGTCGCTGCCGTCCTCGAGCGCGCACAAAAGCTTATATGCCACGCCCACGCCCGCGAGCCCGCTGTTCGGGTACTGCGAGCCGGGGCGCTTCGGGTCGACGACGGCCACGGCGTTCGGGATCGCCTGCCCGCTGCACTCGTGGTGGTCGGTGATGACCATGTCGATGCCGCGCTGCAGGGCGTAGTTCGTCTCGTCGATGGCGGTGATGCCGCAGTCGACGGTGATGATGAGCGTGATGTCGCTCGTGCGCTGGAGATTTGTGATCGCGTCCATGTTCAGGCCGTAGCCCTCTTCGATGCGGTCGGGGATGTACGGATGCACGGGCACGCCCTGCCGGCGCAGATAGTCCGTGAGCACGCACGTGGATGTGATGCCGTCAACGTCATAGTCGCCGAACACGGCCACGTTTTCCCTGCGCTCGATGGCGGTGCGGATGCGTGCGACGGCCTTGTCCATGTCCTGCAGGAGCATGGGGTCGAACGCGCTCTGGTCGCCGCCGCTGAGAAAGGCGCGCGCCTGCACGGGGTCAGCGTACCCGCGCAGGGCCAGCAGCACCGCCAGCAGCGGCGAGTAGCCCGCGCGCAGCAATGCCTCCGGCGGCTGCGGCGCCGTGTATGGAATTTGCCAGTTGCGGTATTTCATAAGTGCAATGTGCCTCGAATCCCAAAACGATACCTATAGAAATAATTTATTATTTTATCAAATTTTCTGGCCGGATGCAAGAGGCGTGTGTCGGGTATCGGCGGCTGCCGCGCAGATTTGTCGAACAGATCGGGCGATGTGCGCGCGGCGGCCGTCCGGGTTTCCTGTGCTTGACAGGTGTTGGCTGCGGTGGTACGATGTGACGGAGCGTGCCGGCGTGGCGAAACAGGCAGACGCAAGGGACTTAAAATCCCTCGGTGGCAGCACCGTGCGGGTTCGAGCCCCGCCGCCGGCACCAGAAAATCGGCCGCTCTCGCACGAGAGCGGCCGATTTTCGGTTTTCCGGACACGCCGGAGCGCGCTTGCGCTGCAAGCGCGGTTTTCCGCGGCGTGCGCTGCATTATGTTTCTGTGAGGCGGTCTTCTTCGTAGCCGATCCCGTTGCAGCAGATCTCCGGGGCTTGGTGATCTTTGCTGTTAGCAAAGTCATAAGGGATACCGTCAGGAAATGCCCTGCATGTTGGGATGAAGCCTTTCATCCCGGTTATGTTCTTGCAATGGTCGCACCAAGAAAGCCGAATCATGTTTCCTCAAAAGCCTCCAATCCCGTGTGTGCGGATTTCGTGCGCCTTCACGTTTCTGCGCGGCGCAGCGTCACGCGCTCGGCCACGACGGCGATGTAGCCCAGCACGATCGTGAGATAGTACGACGCCAGACGCCAGATGAGCATGGCGGTGGTCAGATAGTCGCCGAACAGCGGCGAGAAGGCGAGGTAGAACGTACCCTCGCTCGCGCCGGACGCGCCCGGCATAGGAAAGCAGCTTGCCCCGATGTACAGCAGCACCTGCGTGCCCGTGACCTGCCAGAACGGTACGCCGCGCAGACCGAAGCCGCGGTACGTGCAGTAGGCCACCGACATGTACGCCGCGCACTGCCCCAGCGCGAGCGCGAGCGCCCCGGCGAGCTTGCCGCGGTGGCGGATGCCGGCGGCGAACGCATCGTGATACTCCGCCACGAAGGCGCACCATTTTTCGGCGGCCGCCTCGGGGTCTGCGCCCCGGCGGACGAACGGCTTACGCCGGTACAGCCAGCGGATGCACGCCGTGCCGAACGCGGACATCGGCTTCGGGAAGATGGCCGAGAGCAGCACGAGCGACAGCAGCCCCGCGTGCACGAACAGGCCCAGCGCCAGCACGGGGATCCACGCCGCACTCTGCGCTGCGAGCTTGCCGCCGCACAGGCACGCGCCCACGATGCCGAGCGTCACGAGCGCGATGTTCCACAGGCTGTAAACCGTGCAGATGACGGACGTGGCCGTGCCTGAAACGGCTGGCCGCCCGCGGCCGCGGGCGTCACGGCCGAGTAGAAGAAGCCGATCATCGACACGTCGATGCTGTCGCCCAGCGGCTGCGCGCAGCCGAACGCGCGCGTGATGAGCCGGTACTTGAGCGCGTCGCACAGATAGTACAGCAGCATGCAGCCCACGATCGCAGCCGTCCAGCCCGGCAGCAGCGCCGCGAGCGAGGCGCGCACGTCGCCCGCGTCGAGCGTCGCGGCGGCGAACACCGCCAGCGCCGCCGCGCCGAGCGTCAGCAGGCCGATCGAGAGCCATTGTTTTTTCTTGTCGTGTTTCATGGGCAGACCTCGCTGCAGGAGAAATTTCTTTTTAGGCCCTATATTATAACGGATATGCAGGAAAAGTGCAACCAGAAACCGGGCGCCCCAGTCGGGACGCCCGGTTTGGCATCAAAAGACGAGCTGCACGAGCAGCATATAGCACACGGTACCGGCGGCGATGCTCAGCAGTGTGTTGCGCCGCCACCAGTGCAGACCCGCCGTCACGCCGACGGCGATGACCTGCGGCACCCACGCCCCGGCCGATGTGAACTGCATCCCGCGCAGGCAGTAGACCAGCAGCGAGACCATGACGGCCATTGGCAGGATCCTGCCGAGGTACTCCACGACCTTCGGCACGGCGCGGTGGCCGAACAGCAGCCACGGCAGCCAGCGCTCCAAAAACGTGCACGCGGCGCAGACCGCGATGATGGCGATGCTCTGTCCGACGGAGAGGGTCATGCCCCGGCACCTCCTTCGGCATACTTCGGCGCGAGCACCGGGCGCAGCAGCGTGAGCGCCGCGACCGTCACGAGCAGCGACGGCAGCAGGAACTTGTCCGGCCCGAGCAGCAGCAGCGCGCCGATGCTCGACACGGCCGCGACCACGGCGGGGATGCGCGTGCGCGCGCCGCGCAGCTGATCGACCACGATGACCGTGAACAGCGCCGTGAGCGCAAAGTCGATGCCCGTGGTGTCAAATGGGATGAGCGAGCCGACGAGCCCGCCGAGCATGGACAGCGTCACCCAGTAAAACGTCACGAGCGCGGCCGTGAGCACGTAGGCCCACTTCTCGTTGACGTCGGGCCCGAAATCGTGCGAGCAGTGCAGCGAATAGTTCTCGTCGCACAGCGAGTAGATCAGAAACCAGCGCCACGGGCCGAAGGAGCGGAACTTGTCGATGAACGACAGGCCGTAGAAAATATGCCGGCTGTTGAGCAGCAGCGCCAGCACGGCCACCGTGGCGAGCGACACGCCGCCGGCAAAGAACGTGACCATCAGGAACTGCAGCGAGCCTGCCAGCACGAACAGGCTGCACGCGCCCGACCACAGGAAGTTATAGCCCGCCTGCTGCATGAGCAGCCCATAGGCGAGGCCGACGGGGAAGAAGCCGATCAGGATCGGGATCGAGTGGTGGAAGGCGTAGGCGACCGTTTTGCGCATGGCGCAGCGCTCCTTTCGGACGAAAAATGGCGGTGAAGCCCAGTATATCAGAGCATTTTCACTTTTTCAACAAGTGTCATAAAAATGTCAGCGCCCGCCCGTTGGGGCAGACGCTGACGGAACTTTTTGTGATGCGGGGTTCAGCTCAGGCCGGGGATCTTCAGGCCGAAGAAGTCGATGAGCTGGCAGAAGAGGATGAACGCGAGCAGGACCGGCACGATGAACTTGAAGCAGAGCTTGAAGTAGCCGGCGGCGCGGTACTTCAAGCCGCTCTGCTCGCACTCGAGCTGCACGACTTCGGGCTTGAGCACCCAGCCGATGAGGATCGTCATCACGAGCGCACCGAGCGGCATGAGGATGCCCTCGGCGACCATGTCGTACAGGTCGAGCCAGCAGTCGTTCCATCCGTGCACGCTCAGGCCGAACAGGGTGGCCGGCGTCTCGACGGCGGCGCCGCCGGCAACGCCCGCGCCCAGCCCGTCGAGCGCGACGAGCGAGCCCGCCACGAACACGAGCGCCGCGACGCTGGCCGTGTGCTTGGCGCGCTTGGGCGTGAGGCCCTTGTCGATCTGCTTATCGACGGCGTAGGCCGTGCACAGCTCGAGCATGGAGATCGACGACGTGAGCGCCGCAATCAGCACGAGCAGGTAGAAGATGAAGCCGATGAAATTGCCGATGCTGCCCATGTGGGCGAACACCGTTTGCATCGAGGCGAACAGCAGTCCGGGGCCGGCGCCGTACTCCACGCCGAAGGCGGCGCAGGCGGGCATGACGGCCATGCCGGCCATGACGGCGATGAGCGTGTCCGCGCCGCAGACGATGAGCGCATTGCGCTGCAGGTGCTCCTGCTTGCCGAGGTAGGAGCCGTAGGTCATCATGACGCCGAGACCGATCGACAGGGAGAAGAACATCTGCCCGGCGGCGTTTTTGAGCACGCGGCCGAAGCCGATTTCCGGATTGCTGAACACGGAGAAGTCGGGGCTGAACATGAACTTGTAGCCCTCGGCCGCGCCGGGCTGGCAGGCAATGTAGAGGATGATGAACACGAGCAGGCAGAACAGCGCCGGCATGCCGACGTTGCAGAACTTCTCGATGCCGCCCTGCACACCGCCGGACACGACGAGGATGTTGAGCAGGATATAGAGCACGAAAAACAGGATCATGCTGTTCGTATCCGTCAGGAAATAGCCGAAAAAGCCCGTGCCCTGACCCGACCAGGCAAATTCGCTCCCGCCGAAGATGGCCAGAAAGTAGCCGACGGCGTAGCGCAGGACGATGCCGCCGAGCACGAAGTAAAAGCACATGATGCAAAAGCCGCACACGATGCCCGCGTAACCGAGCCAGGTGTACTTCTTCGACAGGCCACGGTAGGTGCTCACGGCGCTCTTGCCGCTGCGGCGGCCGAGCGCGAGCTCGCCGAGCATGACCGTCACGCCCACGAGCACGACGAGCACGAGATACAGCAGCAGGAACACGGCGCCGCCGCTCTTGCCCATCTTATACGGGAAGCCCCAGATATTGCCGAGGCCAACGGCCGAGCCGATCGAGGCCATGAGGAAGCCGAAGTTGCTGCCCCAGCCGCCGCGTTTGGATTTGATTTCCGTATCCACGAGATCCCTCCTGTTTTTTCACATTTCTCCCAAAACACCGCACCGAAAGGTGCAGATATGCCATCATTATACCAGACAAACGGCCAATTGCAAGCCGCCGTTACACACTTGACAAATATTTGCGCAAAAACGCGGCCGCCTTTCCAAAGGCGGCCGCGTGGAACAGACCGGGAATCTACGCTGCGGGGAAGGAGGACAGAGCAGCGAGGGAGCTCGAGGGGGCAAGGCCCACCTCGAATCGGATCTTATGCGCAAAGCCCTGAGGGGTCAGGGCTTTGCGCGGCCGCCCGATCGGGGCGGCCGCGTGGAACAGACCGGAAATCTACGCTGCGGGGGGGGGCAGCGCTCACAGGTCGAGAATGCCAATCAGCACGATGCCGACGACGATCAGCAGCAGCATGAGATAGTGCCGCCACGAGAGCTTCTCGCGCAGGAAGATGCGGCTCCAGAGCACGGACGCGGCGCAGTAGGCCGAGATGATGGGTGCGGCGTACATGACGTGGTCCTCGTCCGCGATGGCGTAGATGTACGCGAACTGGCCGGCTGTCTCGAACAGCGCGCCGACGTACTTCGGCCCCTCGCGTTTGGGCAGGAAGCGGTCGTGCCGGATGAACTTGACATACACGAATGACACCACCGCCGCGAACAGAAACGTCAGCTCATAGGCGCAGTTGGCGGCGTCCGGGTCAAGGCGCGTGAGCACGCGGCTGTCGGCAAACGTGCCGGCCGCGTCGAGCAGGCAGTAGGCCACCGGCAGCGCGAGGGCGAGCCAGCTCTTGGCGTAGCGGTAGTTCGAGGCCGCCTGGCGCGCGCGGCGCAGCTCGTCGTCCTCGCGCGACTCGACCACGCCGAGCCCGATCACGCCGACGCACACGAGCGCGATGGCCAGCAGCACCATCACGCGCATGCCGCCGCTGAGGTCTTCGTCCAGCCCGCCGAAGCACAGGTACAGCACGGCCACCACCGCGCCGGAGGCGTTGCAGATCGGCGACGAGATGGACAGCTCGATATAGCGCAGGCCGACATAGCCGAGCGCCATCGACACGATGTACAGCAGCGACACGGGCAGGTACGTCCAGATGACGTGCCACGTCACGCTCACGCCGCCGATGAAGATCTCATACGCCGCGTGCAGGCCCATGACGACGCCGACGGCGATGACCATTTTTAAATGTGCCAGATGATCGTCCGCGTCGCGGCAGCCGATTTTTGAAAACAGATCCGAGCCCGACCAGCACAGCAGGGCAATCAGGGAAAGCCAGAACCACATACTTTATTTCTCCTCCGGTTGATCGAGTGTAATGAGACCGGCATCCACGAGCTTCTGCAGGCTCATGAGGATGCCGAGTTTGGCGTGATACCACGTCAGGCCGCCCTGAAAATACACGGCGTAGGGCGGGCGGATCGGCCCGTCGGCCGACAGCTCAATGGACGAGCCCTGCACGAACGCACCGGCGGCCATGATGACCTCCGAATCGTAGCCCGGCATGGCCCAGGGGATGGGGTCGACATAGCTGTCCACGGGTGCGGCGGCCTGGATGCCCTTGCAGAAGGCGACCATGCGCTCCGGCGAGCCGAGCTCCACGCACTGGATGATGTCGTGCCGCGGCTCCGCCGCGTTCGGGATGCAGCGAAAGCCCAGCCGCTCATAGACATTCGCCGCGAACACCGCGCCCTTGAGCGCGCCGGCCGTCACGGTCGGCGCGAGGAAAAAGCCCTGATAAAACGCCGGCATGAGCCCGAGGTTCGCGCCGACCTCCTGCCCGAGACCGGGGGCGCTCAGACGGAAGGCGCAGCGATCGACCACATCCTTGCGGCCGCAGATGTAGCCGCCGATGGGCGCGAGCCCGCCGCCGGGATTCTTGATGAGGGAACCGACGATCATGTCCGCGCCGAGGTCGGACGGCTCGATCGTCTCGACGAACTCGCCGTAGCAGTTATCGACCATGCAGATGACGTTCGGGTCGATGCGCTTGCAGAACGCGATCAGCTCGCCGATCTGCTGCACGGAAAACGTCGGCCGCGTGGCGTAGCCCTTCGAGCGCTGGATGGTCACGAGCTTCACACCGCCGCGCAGCGCCTGCTCGATGGCCGGATAGTCAAAGCTGTAGTCCGGCAGCAGGTTGACCTGCCGGTAGTGCACGCCGTATTCCTTGAGCGAGCAGGCGCTCGGGCGGATGCCGATGACCTCCTCGAGCGTGTCATACGGTGCGCCGACGGGACTGAGCAGCGTGTCGCCGGGCAGGAGGTTGGCGCTGAGCGCCACGGTCAGCGCGTGCGTGCCGCAGGTGATCTGCGGCCGCACGAGCGCGGCTTCCGTGTGGAAGCAGTCGGCATAGACGCGCTCGAGATTGTCGCGCCCGGCGTCGTTGTAGCCGTAGCCCGTGGTGGCGGCAAAGTGCGTCGCGTCGACACGGTTTTTCTGCATCGCGCCGATGACCTTGCACTGGTTATATTCCGCGACGCGGTCGATCTCGTCAAAGCGCGTGCGCAGACCGGCGAGCACCTCCTCGCCGAAGCGGTGCACCGCCGGCGTGATGCCGAGCGCGGTGTACATGGACTCTGTATTCATCGTTCCTCTCCTTATATCATTCGTCATATCATTCGTCAGATTCGTCGAAAATTTTTGCGGCCACGTCGCGCATGACCTCCGGCCGCGTGACCACGATGCCGCGCACCTCGTCGCCGAGCACGAGCAGCGTGTCCCCCGGCTGGATGCCAAAGACCGTGCGCGCCTCCTTCGGGATCACGATCTGGCCCTTTTCGCCGACCTTCACCGTGCCGAAGATGTGCCGGTCGCGGCTCTGGCCGAGTACGTGCTTGCCTCCGGGCATAGCCTCGCCTCCTGTTGTGGGGAATTCATACTTTTCCTACTTGTAGGAACAGATGATACCGCACATCGACGGGAAAGTCAACCGCGTCCGGCACAAAAACCGTCCATTCGGCGATTTGCCGGATTTTTTGCGAAAAACGGTTGCGCGCGCCCGGCGCGGGTGCTACGATAAAAACCATCTTAGTGATTGTGGGAGGATGGAGCGATATGCAGCTTCTCGAGCAGCGCATTCTCGCCGAGGGCGAGGTCAAATCCAGCGAGATCCTGAAAGTGGACCGGTTTTTGAACCATCAGATGGACCCGAAGCTGTTTCTGGCGATGGCGGAGGAATGGAAGCGGCTGTTCGACGGCTGCGGCGTGAACAAGCTCGTCACGATCGAGGCCAGCGGCATCGGCATCGCGGCCGTGGCCGGGCTCGTGTTCGACTGCCCGGTCGTGTTCGCCAAGAAAACCAAGAGCCGCAACGTCTCCGACGATGCGTACACGACGGTCGTGCACTCGTTCACGCACGGCAATGACAACACCATCCGCATCTCGCGCGAGTATCTCTCACCGGACGACCGCGTGCTCGTCATCGACGATTTCCTCGCCAACGGTGCGGCACTCGACGGGCTCATCACACTCATCGAGGGCGCGGGCGCGACCGTGGTCGGCGCCGGCATCGCGGTGGAAAAGGCGTTTCAGCCCGGCGGTGCGCGCATCCGCGCGCGCGGCTACCGCGTGGAATCGCTCGCCCGCGTGCAGAGCATGGACCCCGAGACGGGCATCGTGTTCTGCTGAGCGGCGTTGTGCAAATCGACGGGGAAAATGTTTCAAAAGTATGAAATTCGCTCATTTCGACGGTTGACAACCCCGTTCGCCCATGGTAACGTATTAAGTGTTCCCGCGCTGCGGGAGCGATCGTAAATAGCAGTCGATATATACCAAAGGATATGGCTTGGCGTTTCTACCCGGCACCGTAAATTGCTGGACTATCGATGGGAAATTCCCCGCGGGAGATGGCAGTACCGGCATCTTCCCGGTTCCACATTGGCAGGAGCGCCGGAAGGTCAGCACCTGCCAATGTTTTTTTGTATCTTCTTTGCGCAAGCAATGCAGATAAATACAAAATTTGATGATTTGAGGGAGAGCTGAGAATGAAAAAGTTCGTTTCGATGCTGCTCGCGCTCGTCATGGTGTTCGCACTGTGCGCCTGCGGCAGCAAGACCGAGGACGGCGACAAAGCCGAGAGCAAGATCAAGGTCGGCTTCATCTGCCTGCATGACGAGAACTCCACCTACGACAAGAACTTCATCGACGCCGCGAAGGCTGCCTGCAAGAACGCCGGCCTGAGCGAGGATCAGTACATCATTAAGACCAACATCCCCGAGGGCCAGGAGTGCTACAACGCCGCGGCCGAGCTCGTGGACGCCGGCTGCAACGTCGTCTTCGCCGACAGCTTCGGCCACGAGGACTTCATGATCCAGGCCGCCAAGGATTTCCCGAAGGTGCAGTTCTGCCACGCCACCGGCACCAAGGCCCACACCGAGAAGCTCAGCAACTACCACAATGCGTTCGCCTCCATCTATGAAGGCCGCTACCTCGCCGGCGTCGCTGCCGGTATGAAGCTCAACGAGATGATCGAGGCCGGCAAGTTCACGGCGGACGAGGCCAAGATGGGCTAAGTCGGCGCCTTTACCTATGCGGAAGTCATCTCCGGCTACACCTCTTTCTATCTGGGCGCCAAGTCCGTGTGCCCGACCGTGACCATGGACGTCACCTTCACCGGCTCCTGGTACGATGAGGCCCTCGAGAAGGAAGCTGCCAACAAGCTCATCGCCGGCGGCTGCAAGCTCATCAGCCAGCACGCCGACTCCATGGGCGCTCCGACCGCCTGCGAGACGGCCGGCGTCCCGAACGTCTCCTACAACGGCAGCACCGAGTCTGCCTGCCCGAACACCTTCATCGTTTCCTCCCGCATCGACTGGACCCCGTACTATGAGATGGTCATCAAGGCCGTCCAGGACGGCACCTCGCTCGATTCCGACTGGACCGGCACCCTCAAGACCGGCTCCGTCGTGCTGACCGATGTCAACGAGAAGGTCGCTGCCAAGGGCACTGCCGAGAAGATTGCCGAAGTCACCAAGCAGCTCGAGGACGGCACCCTGCACGTCTTTGACACCTCCACCTTCACCGTTAAGGGCGAGACCCTGACCAGCTACATGGCCGATGTTGACACCGACGCCGACAACGCCGGCGACACCGAGGCCATCAGCGACGGCTACTTCCACGAGTCCGAGTTCCGCGCCGCTCCGTACTTCAATGTGCAGATCGACGGCATCAACCTGCTCGACCAGAACTTTGGCAGCTGATATCTGAATCTACCGCAGAGGGAAGGCCTGTCAACCGGGCCTTCCCTCATATGTACTTTAAAGCGCGCCGCCGCCGTGCGGCGTCTGCCGCCATTTCGGGAGGGACACCATATTGGACAACAAGATCGCAGCGGTCAAAATGCGCGACATTACCAAGCGCTTCGGCTCCGTCGTCGCCAATGACCGCGTCTGGCTCGATATCTACCGGGGCGAGATCCTGGCGCTGCTCGGCGAAAACGGCAGCGGCAAGACCACGCTCATGAACATGCTCTCGGGCATTTACTTCCCCGACGAGGGACAGATCCTCATCGACGGCGAGGAGGTCGTCATCCGCTCCCCGCGCGATGCCTACCGCTACGGCATCGGCATGATCCACCAGCACTTCAAGCTGGTCGACGTCTTCACCGCCGCTGAGAACATCACGCTCGGCCTCGATGAAAAGCTCGATCTCAAGGCCACGGCCGCGCGCATCCGCAGCATCTGCGAGCGCTACGGCTTCGACCTCGACCCGAACCAGAAGATCTACGATATGTCCGTGTCCCAGAAGCAGACGGTCGAGATCGTCAAGGCGCTCTACCGCGGTGCGGACATCCTCATCCTCGACGAGCCGACCGCCGTGCTCACCCCGCAGGAGACGGACAAGCTCTTCGCCGTCCTGCGCAGCATGCGCGACGACGGCAAGGCCATCGTCATCATCACGCACAAGATGCACGAGGTCGAGACGCTCAGCGACCGCGTGGCCGTGCTGCGCCACGGCCAGTTCGTGGGCGACATGCTCACGAAGGACACCAACGCGCAGGAAATGACGAACATGATGGTCGGCCACGCCGTGACGCTCAATATTGCCCGGCCCGACCCCGTCGACCCCAAGCCGCGCATCGCGGTCAAAAACCTCACCGTGCGCAGCAT
>OHWA01000497.1_pt1 | contig 12838 bp, 17 predicted proteins | sample 1579671 | NCBI WGS metagenome assembly OHWA01 (sample SAMEA3882513, study PRJEB24775) | human gut metagenome | biome: human-associated habitat; feature: intestine environment; material: feces | place: Netherlands | collected 2009/2010
GCCCGTCTGCAAGCACATCCTTACATACTTCATTTAATTCCTTTGTAGTCATTCCAGGCTTTGCAACCTCGACAATCTTTCGGTTTGCGGCGAGCACGATATCATAAACCTGTTTCTGGCGCTCGGTAAACCTGCCATTTACCGGATATGTTCTCGTAATATCCGAATTGTAGCCATCGATTCTGGCTCCAAGGTCAAGAAGCACCAGTGTTCCATCCTCCATCGTCTCACGATTTGTGTCATAGTGAAGCATCGTTCCATTCATTCCGCTTCCGGCAATTGTAGGAAAAGCTGTCCACTCTGCCCCACCGCGTCTTATGATATATTCAAAGTCTGCCTGTGCCTGATATTCTTTCATGCCCGGCTTTAAATTGGCCATTACATTGCAAAGTCCGTCCTTTGTGATAGCGATTGCCTTTTTGGTCAGCTCAATCTCATCCTCATCCTTCTGCATACGCTCCTCTGCCACAAGTGGGAAAAGATTCTTCACAGCAACTCCCGGATAATCTGTCCGAAATTCATTGGCTTTTACCACATTGTAATCCGGCAAATCCACTTTCTGATGACGATACGTGTCAAAATATGCTGTGTATACATCCTCACGCGTCATTATCCTGTCCAGTGTACTCTCAAGCTCATAAATATATTCTACTTCGTCAATTCCTGATATTTCCTCGGCTTCCTCCATAGTCACCTTTCTGCCGTACCAGCGCTCCATCGTAGGGTCTGCCTCCTCTATGAAGAGCATCGTCTTAGCAGGCTCTACACATTTATCCAGGACAAGGACCATGTTGTCACGTCTAAGTCCGGTCAGATAGAAGAAATTGCGGTTAGCCTGTGCTGTGAATAAATCATACTCATCTGCACTCACATGATGCTCGATGCCTGAGTACAATATGGCTATAGAATTGTCCTCCATCTTGTCTAAAATTCTTTGTCTTCTGCTTTCAAAATCCATTTTGCTGCCTCTTATTCATTATTTGTAATGCCTGTCTTCAAAAATCGCTGACGTTCATACGCCCTTACGTTATCACAATATGTGTATTTTTACAAGCCATTTGAACCCGCTAATACAGGAATCAAAGGTTATCTATATTTACATATTTTCTTTTCCCATTTGCATACTCTACATAAGCCTGTTTCTTTTCATTATCATAACCGGCTATAGGTTTTTTACATATTTTCGCTTTATTTATTGCTGCCTTAACAGCTTCAACTGCTCTTTTGTCCATTTCATTATCCGATTCTGTCAATGTACTCTTCTCTTCTTCTCTGGATACAACTTTTATAATTCTACCACTTTTGGTGCTTACAGTTGTCATATAATCACTCCCTCTGTTTTGATTAATATTAAAATATATTATCTCTTATACTTGTTTTCTTTTTATTATAATATTTATTTTATCATAGTTCACACAAAAAAACACCCCAGAACCGAAGTTCTGAGGTGTAATATACTCTTGATATTCTCTTTTCCGAAAAATTATCTCTTTGTGAACTACAAGCCCCATAAAATAAGGCTTTCTAGCCGTTTTGTGTGCTATAAGAGTGCTACGAAAAAACATTTATCACCATGTTTTAACACTTATAAACACTTGCGCTTTATGATTCACAATGTATCATTTCCGCTAACCTCTTCTCATATTCTTCTTTTAATTCATATTTAGATAATGCGATTTTTTCAACAGTAGACGTAAAATTATTATTACTATATTTTTGCATTCCGTTTCTATATAATCCGCTTTCTGCATTTTCAAAATTATGTAATAATTCCTCTTTCGCTTGCCCTGTTCTCAATCTACGGAAACCGCGCGCTTTTACTTGTTTAATACGTGAAATAGATAAATTCTCTTTATCTGCAATCATTGCTAGTGACTTGTTATGTAAATAATATTCCCTTATTACACGTTTTTCTAATTGCCCTGTGTAACGCTCTACAATGCGCCATAACTCGCTTTTTGTGTAATCATCATACATTTTATCAATAACACTGTTTTCTAGTTCGAAATCGCTTTTAACGCTATCCGATAACGTTGATTCTGAATCTTCATTTATCGGAACATCTAGGCTTGCTATGCTTTGCGAATAATATTCAAGCTCTTCAAGCTCTTTTTCATTAATTTTCATATAATCAGCAATTTCATTATTTGCAGGAGTCCGCCCCAATTTCTGCGATAGCTCCTGAATCGCTTTATTGTAACGAATTATCTTTTGTTGCTTAACACCGGGTATTCTAATTACAGAACCGCAGTTTTCCATATATCGTCTTACTGCCTTCCTTATCCAGAAACCGGCATATGTCATAAATAACACATTTTCCGATGTTTCATATCTTTGTACTGCTTCCCATAATCCGAAATATGCTTCTTGTAATAAATCCTCTTCATTTTCGTATAATGTAAACGGTCTAATCATTATTTTTATCAAAGGTAAATTCTTTTGATATAACCACTGCATATTTTCCGTTACATTAAAACCGTTTTGTATTGCTTTAACTATATCTTCATTTGTCATATTATGCACACCGCCTTTTTTATTTTTGTCGATATTTGAGGGGCTAAGTGGGGCATTTTTTCACTTTTCATATACACCCCCAGGGCACCCCATAAAAGAAAAGAACAGGGCTTTTTATAATAGCTCTGTTCCTCTTTGTTATTTGTTCTCATACCTCTTTACAAGATTATAAAACGTATTCTTTTTTAGATTAGTTTGCTTCATTGCCTGAACTGCTGTTATATTGTGCGATTTCCACTCATTATATACAGCTTCCCAATTATCCGGAAACTCTGCTGCAGGCCTGCCTAAATGCTTTCCCTGCTCCTTTGCGACTGCAATTCCTTGCGACTGCCTAACCTTTATGTTTTCGCGTTCTTTCTGCGCCACATATGATAATATCTGTAATACAAGGTCTGCAACAAAACGACTATCTAAACTATCGCCATTATTGCGTGTATCAAGTAACGGCATGTCTAACACTCTAATATCAGCTTTAATCTCTTGTGTTATATATTGCCATTGCTTCATTATTTCAGTGTAATTTCTACCTAATCTATCAATGCTATATACTGTTAATACATCGCCCTCACGTAATAGTGGGGCTGTGGTATCTGTTCCAACTAATAGATTATATGACTTTCTGTTAAAGTCTTTTCCACTCTGCTTATCCATGAGTATATTTCTTTCTTCTACTCCTGCGCCTTTTAACTCCTTAATCTGTCTCTCTAAATTCTGCTCTTTGCTTGAAACCCTAGCATATCCATAAATCATAATAATCCCTCACTTTCAAATATTGTTTTGTCGTGGTATATGTCTATTATATCAAAGTGTTTATAAATGTCAATGTATTTTATAAACGTTTGTAAATAATCATATAGGGTTTTATAGACTATAAATATGCTAGTTTTTCTATGCTTTAAAGTAGTTTATAAAGGTGTACCTTTTTAAACGCTTTCTTCAAGTGCTTTTGACACGCTTTCACTGTAACGCTCATCGAGTAAAAGCAAGCTTGCCATTTCTGCATTTGTTTTTGCTATTTCTGCAGCTTGACGCTTTGAGCCTATAGGGTATTTATCATAATCCGGCAAAATAGCATTTATCAAAGATTTTTCATCGTCTGACAATTCCTCATTAGGTCTGTTGCCTTTATCTAATATGTCATTTGCGCCACTCATTGCCTTTATAAACGTTTTATAACTATCGTTTCTATCAATATCAAAGCACTTTATTGCATGTGTTATATTGCTTGTATTGATATAATCGTTACAATCACAATTAATGTACTCTTTTAGTGATAAATCATCCCCACAATAAAAATTAAAAGCATTATCGACATTTTCCCTCATATGGTTATATGCTCCATATATGCTATCAATATTAGGCACTTCTGCGGATAATTGCATATCGAGCTTGTCCGCATCGTCTGCACTGCTTGCCACTAACTCATTTAATAATCTTCGTTCCATATAGCTTGTGGCCTGCTTCTGTAAAAGCTCGTATTCTGTTTTTGATAACTGCATACCGGTTGACTTAATAGCCATTATCTTGTTTGCAAAATCTGCACTTACAGGAGCTTGAAAATATTTATCAATCTGATTTTTCATTATGTCTAAATTGTGATTCGCTAATTTCTGCTTCTTTGCTCTCTCCTTATCGAGCATATCTTTGTAATTGTTTGAAGCTCTCCACTTGCTATCATATTCCTTTATATACTCATCTGTATATTTGCCTTGCATATCCTTTAACTCTCTGTCGTGCTTTGCCTTGTCGCTGTCGTAAATTGCTTTTACTCCATTAACTGAATCTCTGTAATCCTGTAATAGCTTTAATACATTGTTTAAATAATTCTGATACTTCATAATTAACCTACTTTCCGCTCATTTGAGCTATATATAAATTTTAATAGTTACCGTTACAATAAAACCGTGTGTTATTCTTCTGCGCCTAATTTTGGCAAATCTTCCGCTCTTAACGCTTCTTGTGTGCTTGTCATTGGCAAACTCTCTTCAAGAGATATGCTATCATGATAACCTAGCCAATTTTTACAATAAAATATACCTGTAGCCGGGTTTACTTTGCCTGATAGCATTGCTTGTTCTAAAAATGAATCTATAATAGATTTTGCGCCTTGTATTATCTCCGCTCTTTCAGATGAGCAATTACGGCCTTGTGACCATTCATATAAAGTTGACCTTGACACATGTAAAGCCGTTCTAAGTGTTTCTACTCCAGGTCTAAGGCTTGAAGCTTGGCAATACTCAAAGTATTCGTTTACTCTCTGCCGCACTTCATTATCTGTTTTGGGCTTGCCCTTGTTATACAAATCGACTAATGACATTGTTATCGCTTGTACTGTCTTAGGGTCTATCTTTTCAAGTCCTGCTTGTGGAAAATTATTTGCTCTTGCCATGTTTTTACCTACTTTCTATATATTTCATGCACATTTTGTGTCTTTTTATGATGTGTATACACTTGTTGAGCTTGGTTATTCCGGTGCTTGCCTGCGCCTAAGCATATTATGTATTTTTCTATGACATATGGGGCATAACGTAACTAAATCTTTCCATTCATCTTCATTACCTAATCTTGCATATGTTAAATGATGTACCATTAATACATTAGGTTTTGCAGAATATCCGCAGGCTGTGCATTTATAACCGTCTATCTTTAATCTTTCGCGTTTTTTGCGCTCCCATGAATCAGATTTCATGTATTCTCTGTACTCTTTACTTTGTCCGCTCATGATGCAACCTCTCAAATTCTTCTAGCTCTGCCATAACTAAATTTTTGATAAACTTGCAGTTATCATATTTTTTCGTTAGCTCATCCGCTTCAACTATAATGCTTTTCCATATCTCATCATCTCTTGAATCGACTTTATCAATGTACTTTTTATGCAGTTCCCATATGTCTTTATACATTTTGAAATAATCCATTGTTTCACCTGCTTTCAAATACCGTTACAAAAAACATGTATTTTTTATGCGTTAAATTCAGATTTAATAATTAGCTAAAATCCTTTATTTTAGGGGTTTTGTGCAAAATGTGCATTTTTAATGTAAATTTTCTATGTTTTCTACTATATGTTTTTTACATGTAAATTGCATATTTTGCACATTTACTAACAAAAAGGTATTTCAGAATTATCATTTACAGTTTGAAAATCAGTATCTATTACATAACCTTTAATCACATTCTTTACGGTTTTTCCTGTAACGGTTCCGCTTGTCGCAAATAATCCTTTATTCTTCATTTCTGCAAAGAAATTGCCTTTGTTTTCGATGCCGTAACCATTATCAGCGCACCATTTAACATAACAATCGTATATTTCTTTTGCTTTGCTGTTTGTGTCTGTCTTTTTCAAGCACTCATTAATAAAATTTCCGATTTTGTCAGAATCCGCCCTGTACGCGTTCGTTGCTTTTTGTACTGCTGCCGGGGCTTTTAATCCGTCTTTGCGATATAGTCTTAATCCCTCTAAGCACCAATTTAAAATTCCTGATAGCTCCTCTTTTCTGCGTAGCTTGTCTTTTAAATGCTTGTCCTGTTCGTGTGGCTCAAAATGCCTATCAAAAGAAACCACATTTAAACGACCGCTTGAAAAAATCGTGTCATCTGTAATTACAGGTAAATAATTTGTGTTAATTACTAGCTTAAATTTAGGTATAAACTCAAATTCTCTTTGATGCAGGAAACGCGCAGTAATTGAGTCTCGGCCTAACAGTGACTTTAACAATGCTGTATCAAATAACATTCGTTTTGGTGGCTCGCTTGCGTTTACAAAGCGACAACCACAAAGCCGGGCTACATCTCCATTTGCTTGCCTTGAATCTGTGTTTTGCTTAGTTGCTAATGTTTCCGGTCTCATAGTTAGAGCGTAATCGCCTAAAAGATATATCAATGTTTCGCAAAGAGTGGATTTGCCGTTTCTTGTCGTGCTTCCATATAGGATAAAAGCTGTTTCTTCCGATGTGTTGCCAGTTAATGACAATCCGGCTATTTTCTGCAGATACTCGATTTTGCTTTTATCATTCTGCATGATTTCGTTTATAAATTTTTCCCATACCTCACACTTTGCGCCTGGCTCATAATTTACATTACAGATTTTTGATAATAGCATATCCGGGCTATGTTCCATAAATATAGGTTTATCGCCTGATAAATCAAGTGTGCCATTCTGTACGTTTAAAATATAGTCATTTACATCTAATTGCTCATTCGTGAAGTATGATAAATCCCTTGAATCCTGCAACATGTTATTTCTGTTTCTAAGATTGCATAATGGTGTAACCGCTTTTAGATATTTTCCGTCTGTATCAACTGTTACAGCATATCTAATAAGTGCATCTGAAAGCTCCTTTGCAGATTTTCTTGCAGATAAGCCCTCTAAATCATCAATCCAACGCTTACCGTCAAATAACATAAAGTCTTTACGTGTAGAGCAATACCGATGTTTGTCCTTGAATATGTCCGCAAATAGCCTTGCATTGCCTTTATCTGACGTTTCGTAATTCTCGGCATGTATTTCTTTCAATGTGCTTTCAAGAGTCTTTTTAGGTACTTTTTTGCCCTCTATACGGTTACTTGTAACGGCATTATTAATTAATTTTTCAAAATCTGCGTTCGTTTTTCCGCTCTCAAAATAATCTGTAATGTCTGCCTTGGGTATGTCCGGCATTGGCACCATAATTTTTACACTCTTTGCAACCGACACGACATCTTCATAAATCCTCTTTGCTATATCTATTCCCGGTTTATCATTGTCAGCGAGAATTATCACCATTGCACCATTTACAAGTTCTGCGAAATCGCTTTGCCAATCGTTCACACCGCCATATGTAAAACTTGTGTAGCCGTGTTTAGTTAGCGTATTTACATCTTTTTCGCCCTCGACAATAAATATAGGCTTATTATCATCAATCGCCTTTTTTATGTCGCTTAAATTGCCATATACCGCCCGATAACTTTTCCTCGGTTTGTTGCGAGATAAACCATATGTAAATCTCTCATTTTCTAATCTGCCATAAATAATATGTTTTCCATGTAACCTTACTTTTGTAAAAGCATATTGGCCGTTACAGGAAACGTAATTATAAACTGCTTCAATCCTGTTATTCTCACGCTTTTCAATGAACGTTCGCCAGTTAGTTGTATTTTGCAAAGTCTCATAAAAAATATCTTTTTTCTCTAGGCCTGCAGCATTTAAAATATCGTCTAACTGACAACCGGCATGACAATATAACAATGTGCATTTACGGCCTTTTGTAACGGTCAATGAAGCTTGTTTGTCCTGATGTGCAGGACATTTGCACTGCGCTCTATCTTGATATTTTTTGACTACTTGAAAGTGCGTTAAATTGTTTTCAAATATTTCATTATCAGTCAATCGGTACACCCCATTTCATATAATTTATGCCTTATATCGTCCGCGCGTTCTTTGCATAATTGTGCTAACCTGTCGTATTTGTGCCATTCTTGGCTTTTGCAGTCTTGTTTATCTCGTTGCTCTTCATACTCTTTACAAGTTTTAAGATAAAATTTTTGCTCGTCTTTTAATTCCTGCTTATCTTTCATTATTGTTTATCTCCATTTCCGCACTCGTATAAATCGGATATATACAATTTAGGCATTTTACCCCTTGAAAATTCTATTGATAAATCTTGTAATAGCTCGTTTCCGTCATTGTCGATAATCTGAAATGTTAAAGTAAACAAACTCCCGGAGCGTTCACAACCCACACAATCAAACGCGCTTAGGTTCTTTAACTGCGATATTTTCCGTAACGGCTTTAATTTGACTCTTGTTAACATTTTATTTATCCTCGCTTTCCCCGGTGTACTTGTAGCCGGTCAACTCTTCAAATTGTTTTGCATAAATAAGATATGTAAATTTGTGGCTTCCTTTTCGTTTAAAACAGATTCCCCACGGCACAAGATTTTGTTGTATTAGCAATCTGACTGTTTGAGAATCCATTTTTAAAACCTTTGCAGCCACATTTACAGGAACATTACCCATTGTTTCATCATTCATATTGCACCGCCTTTATTTTGCTAATGCGTCAATGATTTTAAAAATCTGCTGTTTTGCTTCATCTGATAGCTCGTATCTTAACTTTCTACTAAAATTACCGTCATTCATGTTTAGCTCTGCCGCTATCTGCCATAATTTAATGCCGTGACTTTTTGCATATTCTCGTATATCTTTATTTTTCATTTAAAATACCTCATCTTTTTTATTTGTTGTTGTTGACATTTTCACTTGCAAGTGCTATTGTGTTTATAAATTGAACATCATTTTTGCTAACGTTCATTTTATGAGTATACAATAACACGCTTACTTGTTGTTTGTGCAAAAAAGTTTAATGCATGTTCATTATTTGAACTTATATATTTTCATGTTCATTATTTGAACACGCTAATTTATACGTTCATTTTATAAATATGAGGTAATTTTTATATGAATATATACGAATCTTTGAGACAAAATAAACGAAAAAATGATAATCTAATGGAAAACGGAATGACGCAAAAAGAGCTTGTAGATAAAATTAATGAAGTTATTATAGGGAAAAAAATTAATAGAAGCGTTATATCACGAATCGAAAATGGTTCGCAGTCTCCCACACCTGAGCAACTAGTAGCATATTCAAAAGTATTTAATGTTTCTGTTGATTATATACTCGATAATGTTTCTCCAAAATCAAAAACAGAATCTATTAAATCTATTGCAGATTATTTAAACTTATCTGATGATACAATAGAAAAAATATTTAATTTATCATCTGAACGAAAAAAGATATTTGATAAAATGATTTCAAGACATGGCCTTTTGCTTGTTCTCGGAGAAATTAGGAATTTATTAGGCTATAATTATTTGCGCCCTCATTTAACGCTTAAATTTGACGAAAAATGCAAAATGGCAAGTGGCGCAGAAATTGACCAATTTTTAAACGATGCTATTAACGATTCTACTGTATCTCGTTTTTTTAACGAGTCTGCAAATGTGTATTTAAAAGGAGTTATAGAAAATACGGTAAACGATGAAGAATTAAAAGAATATTTTGGCGAGATAGATAAAAAATCTAAAATTCAAGCTCCATTATCAGCAGAATTTTTACCAAAATTAGGACAAAAGGAGAGTGATACATAATGAAGCTACCTAATGGTTATGGTTCAGTTTACAAGTTGCCAGGCAAGCGCAGGTGCCCATATAGGGCTATTGTTACAGAACGTTGGCTGCTTGATGTAGAAACCGGAAAAAAGCAGATACGAAAAACAATCGGCTATTATGAAACTAAAAATAAGGCACTTGAAGCACTTGCAGAATATAACAAATCACCATTTGATTTAGAATCGTCTAAAATCACGTTACAAGAAGTGTATGACCGTTGGAGTGCCGAACATTTCCCGACTGTATCAGAAAGCAATATAAAAGGATATAAAGCTGCATTTCTTCTATGCGCTCCGCTAGTCAATAAACGTTTTGTTGATATTACATTAGACGATTTACAATTTATTGCTGATAATTCCGGGAAAAATACACCTACGCTTAAAAAATACAAGGTTTTAGTAGGCATGTTATACAAATACGCTGTAATTCATGACATAATACCGCCCGACCGCAACAAAGTGCAATATATCGACATTAATAAAGCCGGAAACCCTAACGCATATAATCGTGAGCCGTTTAGTACTTCTGAAATTGCTAAATTATGGACTTGTAAAGATGCTAACGAATATTACACGGTTATGCTAATGCTCATATATACAGGTGTCAGAGTATCGGAGCTATTGGATTTAAAGAAAGAAAATATAAATCTAAAAGAACGTTGGTTTGATGTAACGGAATCTAAAACGCAAGCCGGTATTAGAAAAGTACCGATTAGTAAAAAGGTCTTGCCGTTCTTTGAATATTGGTATAACAAGAATGATTGCGAATACTTATTAAGTACACCTGACGGTAAACACTTTGAATACCGTAACTATTATGATAGTTATTGGAAACCACTATTATTACCGCTTAATATGAAGCATAGACCGCACGACTGCCGGCATACATGCGTTTCACTGTTAACGGCTGTAAATGTCGATGAACGTACAATAAAGCGCATTGTAGGGCATAAAGGGCAAGGAGTAACACAGCAAGTTTATACACATTTTGAAATAGAAACATTACTTGAAGCAATCGACAAAATTTGAAAGGAGCGTGATGCAATATGATTGATTCAAAAAATGCTCTATGATAATAAATACCATAGAGCACAACCCAAAATAACATAACCACGACGAAACATTATAAGGGATTATTTTATTATATCATATCCCTTGAATTAAGTAAAAGGAGATTTAACCATGAAAGCAACTAAGAATATGAACATAGCAGAAATTAAGAGTACAACCGATAAATTTACCGCAAAGCACCCTGTAAAAGATAAATTTGATTTACAGGGCTTGCAATTATGCGAGTATGCCGAAAATATAAGAGCAGCAGTACAGACAGGAAACGATGAAGCATTAATGCAGACAATAGCCGATATTTTCAATTATGGCTATATGAACGGCACAAAACAGGCTATAAAGAGTGAATCCGATAAACATAATGAAATATTCAACAGGAGCGAAGAAAAGCACCATAAAGACTTAGTCGAACTCGCCTATTATCTGCCTGCCGGAATAGGTGCAGACTACCTTTATATGTATGCTGTTGTTTCTCTTGATCACTATTACGGCAAAAGCCTCATAGACCTTTTACCGCTTAAACAACGAAGATTATATTACAAGACACTAGAAGCCTATGAACAGCAAAGCAAAGCATAGTATACCACATATAATAAACCGTTACATAAAAACCGTATAGTTAACTAGAGGTATGTTTCCAAAAAGAATATACCTCTTTTATTTTTGCGTAAACTTAATATAACATATTGTCTGTATATATGCTTTAAGTTTTGGTTTTCCTGTACTATATTGGATTATTGCCCCTAAATCCTCTACAGTTGCCCCACAAGAAAGCCTTTTATTAGATTGTACGCATAATATCAGCATTTTCAAAATTTGTCAAGCAAATTTGTGTGCTACGTGTGTGCTACGTGTGTGCTACTGAAAAAAATTGACCACTTTTCACGACTTTTTATAAAAACGTAGACATAAAGAAAACCCTTGAAAATACTGGATTTCCAAGGGTTTTGATGTTCTTTTGATATTCGGTTGAATTATCTCTTTGAGAACTGAGGAGCTCTACGAGCTGCTTTGAGACCGTACTTCTTACGCTCTTTCATACGTGGATCACGTGTTAAGAATCCAGCAGACTTAAGAACTGGTCTGTACTCTGAATCTACCTGAAGGAGTGCACGAGCGATTCCGTGACGGATTGCTCCGGCCTGTCCTGTGTATCCACCACCACGAACGTTAACTAAAACGTCGAACTTGTCAACTGTCTCAGTTGCAACTAATGGCTGGCGAACAACTACCTTTAATGTCTCAAGACCAAGGTACTCATCGATATCTCTTTTATTGATTGTAATCTTTCCTGTTCCAGGTACTAAATATACTCTAGCAACAGATGATTTTCTTCTTCCTGTTCCGTAATACTTTGTAGTAGCCAATTTACTTTACCTCCTATTAAAACTCTAATGTCTCAGGCTTCTGAGCTGCATGTTTGTGATCTGGTCCAGCGTATACGAATAACTTTGTATACATCTGACGTCCAAGAGGTCCCTTTGGAAGCATTCCCTTTACAGCGTACTCGATAACGCGCTCTGGGTGCTTGTTCATCATCTCTCTTAATGTTGTCTCTTTCATACCACCGATATAATCTGAGTGATGATAGTAAATCTTCTGGTCTAATTTCTTACCAGTAACCTTAACCTTGTCAGCATTGACAACGATTACATAATCACCTGTGTCAATGTGTGGTGTAAAGATTGCTTTATTCTTTCCTCTTAATACTTTAGCAACTTCTGATGCTAAACGTCCTAATGTCTTACCTTCAGCGTCTACTACGTACCATTTTCTGTCGATTGTAGCAGGACTAGCCATAAATGTTTTCATCGGTTTTCCTCCTTAAATGATTCGATTACTTTTAATGCCGATGCCTCTTGAAATCGCGTATGTCCGGACGCCACTTCCTTTTTGACATCTTATAGTCCTCTGTTCCATCTCAGATGACTATCATTATCTATACTAAATGGTTGCCGGGGCTTTGGCTTCCATTTATCTACTTTTACAGACCTAGATATTATACTTGCGTAACCGACTGTTGTCAAGTGTTTTTCACCCTTATTTTCGGCTTTTTCTTTAAAACTGCATATATACAAAATCAGCCGGATTCACTCCCGGTCCGT
>OHWA01000513.1_pt1 | contig 12528 bp, 10 predicted proteins | sample 1579671 | NCBI WGS metagenome assembly OHWA01 (sample SAMEA3882513, study PRJEB24775) | human gut metagenome | biome: human-associated habitat; feature: intestine environment; material: feces | place: Netherlands | collected 2009/2010
CAAAGCAAACTTTGTTGCATGTCACAATCCGTCCTATGTAAACAAATATAACATGGTTCAGGAACTTGTTGATGGCGGTACATTCCTTCTTAACTGTGCATGGGATATGGAAGGTCTTGAGAAACATTTACCAGGACAGGTAAAAGCATTCATCGCTGATCACAACATCAAGTTCTACACAATTGATGGTATCAAGATCGGTAAAGAGATCGGACTTGGCGGACGTATCAATACAGTCCTTCAGTCAGCATTCTTCAAACTGGCATCTATCATTCCGGAAGAAGAAGCAATCGATCTGATGAAGAAAGCTGCAAAAGCTACTTACGGAAGAAAAGGTGACAAGATTGTTCAGATGAACTACGATGCAATCGATGCTGGTGCAAAACAGGTCGTAGAAGTAGAAGTTCCGGAAAGCTGGAAAGATGCAGCTGATGAAGGACTTGCTACACCACACATCGCAGACGGCGGAAGAACTGATGCAGTTGCATTTGCTAAGAATATCCAGGCAAAGGTTAACGCTCAGGAAGGAAATACACTCCCTGTATCTGCATTCAATGATTATGTTGATGGATCTACACCGTCAGGAACATCTGCATATGAGAAACGTGGTATCGCAGTAGATATCCCTGTATGGCAGTCAGAAAACTGTATCCAGTGTAACCGTTGTGCATATGTATGTCCGCACGCAGTTATCCGTCCGGTAGCTCTGACAGAAGAAGAAGCAGCTAACGCTCCAGAAGGAATGGCTACTCTTCCTATGACTGGTATGAAAGATTATAAATTCACCATGACTGTATCAGCTTATGACTGTACAGGATGTGGATCTTGTGTGAATGTCTGCCCAGGAAAGAAGAACAAAGAGACAGGCGAAGTTGAGAAGGCTCTTACAATGGCTAACATGGAAGCTAATGCAGGAGAGCAGACATTCTTCGACTTTGGTAGAGAGATTCCGGTTAAACCAGAAGTTGTTGCTAAATTCAAAGAGACAACAGTTAAGGGAAGCCAGTTCAAACAGCCACTGCTTGAGTTCTCAGGAGCTTGTGCAGGATGTGGTGAGACACCATACGCTAAGCTGATCACACAGCTGTTTGGTGATAGAATGTATATTGCAAATGCAACAGGATGTTCTTCTATCTGGGGTAACTCTTCACCGTCTACACCTTACACAGTAACACCGGAAGGTAAAGGACCTGCATGGAGCAACTCCCTGTTTGAAGACAACGCTGAGTTCGGATACGGTATGCTGCTTGCACAGAATACAATCAGAGACAGACTGAAAGCAAAAGTTGAGAAGATCGCAGAGAAGACTACAGATGAGGCAGTTAAGGCTGCAGCAGCTGAGTATCTTGAGACATATACAGTAGGCGCTACAAACGGAACAGCTACAGACAAACTTGTTGCAGCTCTTGAAGCACTCGATTGCGATTGCGAAGAGAGAGCAGAAGTTCTGAAGAACAAAGATTTCCTTGCTAAGAAATCCCAGTGGATCTTCGGAGGAGACGGATGGGCTTACGATATCGGATACGGCGGAGTTGACCACGTTCTTGCAAGCAAGAAAGATATCAACATTATGGTATTCGATACAGAGGTTTACTCCAACACAGGCGGACAGTCTTCCAAGTCTACACCGACAGGTGCGATCGCTCAGTTCGCAGCAGGCGGAAAAGAGACTAAGAAGAAAGACCTTGCTTCTATCGCAATGAGCTATGGTTATGTATATGTAGCACACATCTCTATGGGTGCTGATATGAATCAGTGTGTTAAGGCTCTTGCAGAGGCAGAGGCTTATCCGGGACCATCACTGATCATTGCTTACGCTCCATGTATCAACCATGGTATCAAGAAGGGTATGAGCAAGGCTCAGACCGAGGAGAAGTTAGCTGTTGAGTCCGGATACTGGTTCAACTTCCGTTACAACCCAACACTTGCTGCAGAAGGCAAAGATGCATTCTCATTAGACAGCAAGGAGCCTACAGGCGATTATCAGGCATTCTTAAAGGGTGAGAACCGTTATGCATCTCTTGCGAAGTTCAACCCGGAGAGAGCTGCTGAGTTATTTGCAAAGGCTGAGAAGAACTCTAAGGATGAGTATGACCACTTAAAGAAGTTAGTAACTCTTTACGCTGGTAAATAATTGATCCGGAAACAGAGGAATACAGATAAACCGCAGGGACGAATGTCCCTGCGGTTTTTAATTTCAGGCATAAAAAAATCTATGCCGTACATACTATCTCCAGAAACCATTTCTGCAAAAATGCATATGGTAAAAGGGGAGGAAGAGGCATGTTGGAAAATAGTTATCCGATCCGCACGGATCTGGCACTCGAATCACAGGAGCGGCTGCAGGAAGACCAGGCAGATATGCGCGGCATCCGTGTTCTGGAAGAACGGCGGGAAAATGGAGTGATTGTCAGTACCGTGATGATCGAGACCGAGAATGCATCCGTTGCGATGGGAAGGCCAAAGGGGACGTACATTACGATCGAGGCGCCGGAGATGATCGAGGAAGATGCCGGATACCACAGGGATATTTCTTTGGAGCTGGCAAAGATCATGCGGAATCTTCTGCCGGGAAAAGAGATTGAAAAAAATTTAAAAAAGGGGCTGGAAGTCGCGGCACTGGTTGTCGGACTGGGCAACCGGGAAGTGACGCCCGATGCGCTGGGACCGAGAGTGGTGGATAATTTATTTATCACCCGCCATATCCTGAATGAATTCGGAAAGTACGCATTCCAGAGAGAAGATGTGGGAAAAGTCAGCGGAATCGTGCCGGGGGTTATGGCGCAGACCGGTATGGAATGTGTGGAGATCTTAAAGGGTGTGGTAAAAGAGACGAAACCGGATTTTCTGATCACGGTCGATGCGTTGGCGGCAAGAAGCATCCGGCGGCTGGGACGGACGATCCAGCTGACGGATACGGGAATCACGCCGGGAAGCGGAATCGGCAATCACCGCAATGCCATCAACCGCAAAAGTGTGGGCGTTCCCGTGATTTCTCTCGGTGTGCCGACGGTCGTGGATGCGGCAACGATTGTCTCGGATGCCATGACGGAATTTATTTCCGCATTATCGCTTTCGGATCTGCAGAAGCTGGATGAGAGGGAGCGGCAGGAACTGGCAAGGGAACTGCTCTCGCCACAGCTGAATGGTCTTTTTGTCACACCGAAAAACATTGATGACTCGATCAAAAATTTAAGTTTTCTGATTTCGGAGGGACTCAATATTGCGCTTCTGGGAGATAAAGAGGAATAGGGACAAAAGAAAAGGCATATAATTCTCTCAAGGTGGTGATAGGGTGAGGAGACGATTGCTTCTTTTTCTGGTGACGATAGATTTTGTGCTGGTCTGCGCTTTTGCGTATTGCTGGGGTGGCGGACTGGTGCAGTTTCTGGGGCAGAATCTGTCCCTGAAATTTTATAACGGAGTGCTTAATCTTTATGTGCCGGGGGTACTGGGGGCGCAGGAGGAAGGAATTCCGAATATATACCGGGATGTGACGGCTTCCATGTATCCGGCAATTGCACAAAACGAGCAGCGGCTGTGGTATGAATCACAGGAGGAAAACCTGGCGTATTATGAGAATCAGGCAGCAGAGGAAAACGAACAGGCAAAGCAGATCATTGCGGAAAATGAAAAGGCGGTAACGCAACAGCCAGTGCAGCAGGAAAGTCAGAATGTGGACGAGACTCCGACACAAAAAGAGTCCAAAAAGCCGGAGAAAAAAACAGAAACTTCCGGGAAAAAAGTTTCTGTCAACCGCAAAAAACTGCAGGATTTTGATTATCTGAGACAGACCTTTTATCAGGTTGATAATACAACGACCATCGGGAAAAATCAGCTGGACGTGGATAAGCTGATGAAACCGGATCTAAGGATTGACCAGTCGGTGGACGGCCCGCAGATTTTAATTTATCATACCCATTCCCAGGAACGGTATGCCGATTCAAAAGATGAAAAAACGGGTGTTGTCGGAGTGGGAGATTATCTGACGGAATTGTTGGAAGAGGAAGGATTTCAAGTCATGCATCATAAAGGAGAATACGATGTGGGCGACCGGGATCATGCATATTCCAAGGCAGCCCCGTCGATTCAGAAAATCATAAATGATAATCCATCGATTCAGGTAGTGATCGATTTACATAGAGACGGCGTGGGAGAAAACACGCGTCTGGTGACAACGCAAAACGGAAAAAAGATGGCAAAGATCATGTTTTTTAACGGACTGAGCAGAACAACGGCTTCCGGGGATATTCCGTATTTAAAAAATCCGTATATTTCCGATAATCTGGCGTTTTCGTTTCAGATGCAGCTTGCCGCTGCGGAATATTATCCGGATTTTACAAGGCGAATTTATCTAAAAGGGTACCGCTTTAATATGCATTTTTGTCCGAAGAGCATGCTGGTGGAAGTGGGCGCACAGACGAATACGTTTGAGGAAGCAAAAAATGCGATGGAACCACTTGCAGATCTGTTTGCAAAAGTGTTGAAATAACGGCTGTAAATGTTACAATGTACTTATATGAGGAGGGCATTTTTATGGTTGATTATACAGAAGGCTCAGGCAGACAGTATCACACAGGCGTGGGACCGCAGGACATAGGTAAGTATGTGATCCTGCCGGGAGATCCCAAACGATGTGCAAAGATTGCGGAATTTTTAACGGATGCAAAGCAGGTGGCAGATAACCGGGAATTTACGACTTACACCGGAACGTTAGATGGCGTCAGGGTGAGTGTGACTTCCACCGGAATCGGCGGACCGTCGGCTGCGATTGCCATCGAGGAGCTTTCCAAATGCGGTGCACACACGTTTTTGCGTGTAGGCACCTGCGGCGGAATGCAGGAAAATATACTTGGCGGAGATCTGGTGATTGCAGACGGAGCGATCCGGATGGAGGGGACAAGCCGCGAGTATGCACCGGTCGAATATCCGGCTGTCCCGGATTTTACAGTGACTACTGCACTGGTACAGGCAGCAAAAAAACGCGGGATACGTCATCATGTCGGCGTTGTACAGAGCAAGGATTCCTTTTTCGGACAGCATGAGCCGCAGATTATGCCGGTAAGTTATGAGCTCACGCAGAAATGGCAGGCATGGCTTAGGATGGGATGTCTGGCATCGGAGATGGAATCGGCGGCGCTTTTTATTGCCGGAAGTTTTTTGCATGTGCGTGTGGGCGCCTGCTTTCTTGTCCTTGCCAATCAGGAGCGGGAAAAAAGGGGGCTGCCGAACGTGCAGGTGCATGATACAACGCAGGCAATCGCTACAACTGTGGATGCCATCCGGTTGCTGATACAGGAGGATAAAGATGCAGACAGATTATAAAGAACTGATCCGGAGTGCGTTTCAGGCGAGAAAGCGGGCGTATACACCGTATTCCCGTTTTCAGGTGGGTGCGGCTCTTCTGGCCAAAAACGGAACTGTGTATCAGGGATGCAATATAGAAAATGCTTCCTATCCTGCAACAAACTGTGCCGAACGTACGGCATTTTACAAGGCGGTCAGTGAGGGTGTGCGGGAATTTCAGGCGATTGCAATCGTTGGTGGAAGTGTTTTGTACCCAAAAACGGCAGAGGAAAACCAATGTACGGATCTTTGCAGTCCGTGTGGAATCTGCAGACAGGTGATGCGGGAATTCTGTCCGGGAGATTTTGAGATTGTACTTGCAAGGTCCCAGGAGGACTATGAAGTACACACGCTGGAGGAACTGCTGCCTCTTAGTTTTGGACCGGAAAATCTTAAGAAACAGGGAGGGGAGTAAATCATGGACAGACGATTGAAACGTGTTTTTGTAATAGTACTCGATTCGATGGGAATGGGAGCGATGGCAGATGCCGCACGCTTCGGAGATGAAGGTGCCGATACATTGGGGCATATTTCACAGACCGTGGAACATTTTTATATTCCAAATCTGGCATCTTTAGGGCTGGCAAACCTGAAATCCTTAAAACAGGTACAGCCGCAGGAACATCCACTTGGATATTATGCGGCACTGAATGAAAAAAGCAACGGAAAAGACACCATGACCGGACACTGGGAGATGATGGGGATTGAAACCAAAAAGCCTTTCATCACCTTTACGGAACATGGATTTCCGCCGGAGCTGATCGCAGAGCTGGAAAAAAGATGCGGCAGAAAAATTATAGGAAACCGGGCGGAAAGCGGAACAAAGATTTTAGAGGAACTCGGCGAGCAGGAAATCAGGGAAGGAAAGCTGATCGTGTACACATCGGCAGATTCGGTTCTGCAGATCTGCGGGAACGAGGAGACGATGGGATTAGAGACCCTGTATCATTACTGTGAGATTGCCAGGGAACTGACGATGCGTGATGAGTGGAGGGTGGGACGCGTGATCGCCCGCCCGTATGTGGGAAAGAAAAAAGGCGAGTTTGTCAGAACCAGCAACCGCAGGGATTATGCGTTGAAACCGACCGGGCCAACAGCATTAAATGCGCTTCAGGAAGCCGGATATGACGTGCTGGCAGTCGGAAAGATCCATGATATTTTTGACGGATACGGAATTACAAAAAGTCTGCATTCGACCAGCAGTGTCCATGGGATGGATCAGACCATTGCGCTGGCCCAATCCGATTTCTGCGGTTTGTGCTTTACCAATCTGGTCGATTTTGATGCGCTGTGGGGACACCGGAGAAATCCGATCGGATACGGAGAGGAAATCGAGCGGTTTGACAAAAAACTTGGAGAACTTCTGCCACTGCTTAAAAAAGAAGATCTGCTGATGATCACGGCGGACCATGGGAACGATCCAACGTATAAGGGCACGGATCACACAAGAGAGCAGGTGCCGCTGCTTTTGTATTCGCCATCCGATCAGGGAAGCGGGCCGCTCCCGACACAGGATACATTTGCGGTGATCGGGGCGACCATTGCGGATAATTTTGGAGTGCAGATGCCGGCAAATACGATCGGCACATCACTTCTTCCGTTGTTATAGTTTGCAGAAGAGAGGGAAAAGCCAATGATGAATCGATTTATTGCACACAATATGCCAAAAATAGAGCTGCACTGTCATCTGGACGGTTCGGTGAGCCTGCCCCTGATCCAGAAACTGATGCAGCAGGAGGGGAAAGAGCCGCTGGGGCTGGAAGAACTGCGGGAAAAACTGGTGGCACCGATGGACTGCAGTTCACTGGCAGAGTATCTGGAGAAGTTTGAACTGCCGCTTGGCTGCCTGCAGACGAAGGAGGGACTTTCGGCAGCAGCACAGGATCTGGCACTTTCTGCAGCAAAAGAACAGGTCAAGTATCTGGAAGTGCGTTTTGCACCTGCATTTTCCATGGAGCAGGGGCTTTCGGTTCGGGAAATCTTAGAGAGCGTCCGGGATGGCCTGAAAAAAGCAGAAGAAAAAGCGGACATCCTGACCGGAATGATTGTCTGCACCATGCGCAATCTGGAAACCGAAAAAAATATTGCCATGTTAAAAGAAGCGCGGGAATTTCTCGGAAACGGTGTCGTTGCCTGTGATCTGGCAGGGGATGAAAAGGCGTACCCGACAGCAGCGTTTGCGGATGTATTTGCCACTGCAAAAAAATATGGCATGCCATATACCATCCATGCAGGAGAATGTGGAAGCAGGGAAGAAATCCGTACGGCCATTGAACTGGGAACATCGCGGATCGGTCACGGAATTGCCATGAGCGGGGACGAGGAATTAAAGAAGGAAGTTGCAGAGAAAAAGATCGGAGTGGAACTGTGTCCGACGAGTAATCTGCAGACAAAGGCGGTCACGGATTTTACAGACTATCCGTTCCGGGAATTTTACGATGCCGGAATTTTGCTTTCCATCAATACGGACAACCGTACCGTCAGCGATACCAGCTGTACGGATGAATATATGCGTCTGGCAGAAGCCGGGATGTTTCAAGAGCCGATGTGTGAGAAAATTTATATGGCTTCGCTGCATTCGGCATTTGCGGACGATGATACCAAACAGGTATTATGGAAAAAGTGGATGTCAATGTTTGATTTATAGACCTGTTTTCGGTATAATGTAACATTGCGTAGGTTCTATCAGCATCTGATGGACCGTACTTATCAAACGATAAATTATAGTAGAAAGAAAAAGAGGAATAAGATGTCAATCGATCAGAGCAAAATTCGTAATTTTTGTATTATTGCCCATATTGATCACGGTAAGTCTACACTTGCGGATCGAATCATAGAAAAAACAGGAACGCTGACCAGCCGTGAGATGCAGGCACAGGTTCTCGATAATATGGATCTGGAGCGTGAGAGGGGAATCACGATCAAATCCCAGGCAGTGCGCATCATTTATCAGGCAAAGGATGGAGAGGAATATATTTTTAACCTGATTGATACGCCGGGACACGTGGATTTTAATTATGAAGTATCCCGGAGTCTTGCAGCGTGTGATGGTGCTATCCTGGTTGTGGATGCCGCACAGGGGGTGGAAGCCCAGACACTTGCCAATGTCTATCTGGCACTGGATCATGATCTGGATGTGCTTCCGGTCATCAATAAGATTGATCTGCCGAGTGCACGCCCGGAAGAGGTCGCACAGGAAATCGAGGATGTGATCGGTATCGAGGCGATGGATGCCCCGCGTATTTCTGCAAAGACCGGACTGAATATTGAGGAAGTGCTTGAACAGATCGTGACAAAGATTCCGGCACCTGCCGGAGATCCGAAGGCACCGCTTAAGGCGTTGATCTTTGATGCGCTGTATGATTCCTATAAGGGGGTAATTGTTTTCTGCAGGATCAAGGAAGGTACCGTCAAAGTGGGAACCAAAATCAAAATGATGGCCACAGGAGCCGAGGATCTGGTGACAGAAGTGGGATATTTCGGTGCCGGGCAGTTTATTCCGTGTGACGAGCTTTCCGCAGGTATGGTTGGATATATCGCAGCGAGTATTAAAAACGTGCGTGATACACGTGTCGGAGACACTGTGACAGAGCTCGACCGCCCGTGTGCAGAACCGCTTCCGGGATATAAAAAGGTCAATCCGATGGTGTACTGCGGATTATATCCGGCAGACTCTGCCAAGTATCCGGATCTGCGGGATGCGCTTGAAAAACTGCAGGTCAATGATGCATCGTTACAGTATGAACCGGAGACGTCCCTTGCCCTGGGATTTGGATTCCGCTGCGGATTCCTTGGATTACTGCATCTTGAGATTATTCAGGAGCGTTTAGAGCGTGAGTTTAATCTGGATCTTGTGACTACGGCACCCGGTGTTATTTATAAGGTGCACAAGACCAACGGAGAAGTGTTTGACCTGACCAATCCGTCCAATCTGCCGGACCCTTCGGAGATTGAATATATGGAGGAACCGTTTGTATCGGCAGAGATCATGGTAACCAGCGAGTATGTCGGGGCAATTATGAAGCTTTGTCAGGAACGCCGCGGTATTTATATCAGCATGGATTATATTGAAGCAACCCGTGCCGTGATCAAATATGATATGCCACTGAATGAGATTATTTATGATTTCTTTGATGCATTAAAGTCGCGGTCCCGCGGATATGCCTCTTTTGATTATGAAATGAAAGGATATGTCCGTTCCGACCTTGTCAAACTGGATATTCTTATTAATAAGGAGATGGTGGACGCCTTATCCTTTATTGTATTCAAAGACAGTGCATACGACAGAGGCCGTAAAATGTGTGAGCGTCTGAAAGAAGAGATTCCGAGACATCTGTTTGAAATCCCGATTCAGGCAGCCGTAAACGGAAAAGTCATCGCTCGTGAAACGGTTAAGGCCATGCGCAAGGATGTCCTGGCAAAATGTTACGGCGGTGATATTTCCCGTAAGAAAAAGCTTCTGGAGAAACAGAAGGAAGGAAAGAAGAGAATGCGTCAGGTCGGCAGCGTAGAAGTGCCGCAGGAGGCATTCATGAGTGTATTGAAACTGGATGAAGACTGATTCTATGAATGAAAAGAAACTGGAATTATATATTCATATCCCTTTTTGCGTGAAAAAGTGTGATTACTGTGATTTCCTGTCCTTTCCGGCAGACAGCAATACACAGATCAGATATGTGCATGCCCTGCTGCAGGAAATCCGTTATTACGGAAATCTGCTTGGGGATTATCATGTCCCGACAATTTATATCGGAGGGGGCACGCCGAGCTGGCTGGAGGAAAATCTGATTTACACCGTGCTGCAGCAGGTTGCTTCGAGTTTTCATGTGGAGGCGGATGCGGAGATCAGCATCGAGTGCAATCCGGGAACGGTGACGGCAAAGAAACTGAATGTCTATCAGAGTGCGGGGATCAACCGCCTCTCGATCGGACTGCAGTCAACAAACAATGAGGAGCTGAAAGCACTTGGAAGAATTCACACGTATGATCAGTTTTTAAAAACGTATGAGCTGGCGAGAAATGCAGGATTTGAAAATATCAATATTGATCTGATGAGCGGTCTGCCTTACCAGACGCTGGACAAATTTTTAGAATCCCTGCAGACGGTGATCCGCCTGAAACCGGAACATATTTCGGCATATTCCCTGATCATAGAAAAGGGGACACCGTTTTATGAACGGTATAAGTTTGACGCAGTGAAGCAGGAAGCGGGGATTCATACAGAGATTCTTCCGGACGAGGATGAGGTATACCGCATTTATAAGGCCACGCAGGATGTATTGAAACAGGCAGGATACCGGCAGTATGAAATCTCTAATTTTGCCCAGCCGGGGTATGCCTGCAGACATAACATCGGCTACTGGACCAGAGAAAATTATCTGGGGCTGGGGCTGGGGGCATCTTCCCTGGTGGAAAATGTCCGGTATACCAACACCCGGCAGCTGTATGCGTATGGAGAATTTTGTGACCACCTGCAGGAGAAGTCTTTGGCAGAGTTTTTAAAAGACGGGGAGCATGCCGTACCGGAGGATCTCTGGATTGGCAGCTGTGTACAGGAACAGGCACAGATTCTGACAAGAAAAGAGCAGATGGAGGAATTTATGTTTCTGGGGCTGCGGATGAATGAGGGAGTAACCAGAGCCGCGTTTGAGCAAAGCTTTGGGGTACCGATTGAGGCCGTGTATCTGGAAACACTTCGCAAGCTGAAAGAACAGGGACTTTTGCAGATGGTTGCTGGCAGGATTGCACTGACCGACAAGGGGATGGATCTGGCCAACTACGTGATGGCGAAGTTTCTTTTATAAAATATAATTATAAAATAAAAATAAAATAGCATCAGGGTGTTGACAAAAAAACACCTTGGTGCTATTTTAATAACAGAACGATATTAGCACTCTAAGTAAATGAGTGCTAACAAACCAAAAACAACCGGTGAAGGTTCAGGAACAGGAGACGGGAAAATGGCAGACGAGAATATGGAATTGGATGAAAGAAAAGTAAAAATTCTGGATGCAGTTATCCGTAATTATCTTGCAACCGGTGAACCTGTGGGATCACGAACCATTTCAAAATATACGGATCTGAATTTAAGTTCTGCAACCATCCGCAATGAGATGGCAGACCTTGAAGAACTTGGTTATATCGTGCAGCCACATACATCAGCAGGAAGAATTCCTTCAGACAAAGGCTATCGGTTTTATGTGGATCATCTGATGCAGGAAAAAGACCGGGAAGTCAAAGAAATGAAGGACTTCGTAATAGAAAAAACCCAGAAGATGGATGAGGTATTAAAAAAGGTTGCAAAGATGCTTGCAAACAACACCAATTATGCGACAATTGTTTCCGCACCGACTTACAGTGGAAACAAAGTAAAGTTTATGCAGCTGTCCAATGTAGATGAGAAACATATACTGGCAGTTATCGTAATGAACAGCAACATGGTAAAGAATCAGATGATCGACGTGGAAGAACCGCTCGACAACGAAACGTTACTGAAACTGAACATTCTGCTGAATACAGCATTGAATGGGCTGTCACTGCAGGAAATCAATCTGGGAACGATTTCCAAACTGAAAGAGCAGGCAGGCGTGCACAGTGAGATTGTTTCCCATGTGCTGGATGCACTGGGACAGACACTGAGTGAAAACGAGGATCTGCAGATCTACACAAGCGGTGCAACCAATATTTTGAAATATCCGGAACTTTCTGATTCAGAGAGTGCGGCAGGTCTTCTTTCCACATTTGAGGAAAAAGATGAGCTGGTAAATCTGGTAACGGAATCCCTTTCTGAGGGGGAGAGCAAAGGAAATGAAATACAGGTTTATATCGGAAATGAAGCTCCGGTACAGACCATGAAAGATTGCAGTGTCGTTACCGCAACTTATGATCTGGGGGAGGGCGTCAAAGGAACGATCGGAATTGTTGGTCCGAAACGGATGGATTACGAGAATGTTGTTGACAACCTCAAAAACTTAAAGTCCCAGTTAGACGGTATTTTTGATAAAGAAAAAGGGCAATCCTAGAAAGGTGGTAAACATGGCAGAGAACAAAAAAGTCATGGAAGAAGAGGCAGTAGATACAAAAGAAACCAAGGCCGAACAGACATGTGAAGAAACAAAGGACACAAAGGAGACGGCGATTTTGAAAACATAAATATTCAGAATGAAAAGCTTGTATACAGAA
>OHWA01000518.1_pt1 | contig 12499 bp, 10 predicted proteins | sample 1579671 | NCBI WGS metagenome assembly OHWA01 (sample SAMEA3882513, study PRJEB24775) | human gut metagenome | biome: human-associated habitat; feature: intestine environment; material: feces | place: Netherlands | collected 2009/2010
CAATGCTCAAAAGTATCAAAATTCGTTTTTGTTCCGGTGTATTGGGACGTATCACAAAATCATCTCCCCTTTTTCTGTTAGCATAGCACAATCTAAAAAATCTGTCAAGCAGGCGGCATTTGTCGAAAAAATCGCCGCTTTGCTTGCATTTCCCCCGCAGATATGCTATACTAATCATATTGATTTCGTATTTTGAAAGGAGTATTCATGATTACTGTATCCAACGTCAGCCTCCAATTCGGCGGCGACACCCTCTTTAAGAACGTCAACCTGCAATTCAACGCCGGAAACTGCTATGGGGTCATCGGTGCAAATGGTGCTGGAAAATCCACGTTCCTGAAAATTCTGTGCGGTGTTTTGCCACCCACAACCGGAGAAGTTACCATCCCGAAAGAACTCCGGATGAGCGTTTTGAAGCAAGACCACTTCGCCTATGATGCCTACACCGTTCTCGACACGGTGATTATGGGCAATGAACGACTCTATGCCATCATGCAGGAAAAAGATGCCCTGTATGCAAAGCCGGACTTCTCCGAAGAGGACGGCAACCATGCGGCGGAACTCGAAGCCGAATTTGCAGAACTGAACGGCTGGGAAGCGGAATCGGATGTTTCCAAGCTCCTGCAAGGACTGGGACTTTCCGAAGATTTGCTGTACCAGACCACGGGCGACCTCTCCGGTAACGAAAAGGTGAAAATCCTGCTCGCACAGGCACTGTTCGGCAATCCGGACATCATTCTCATGGACGAACCGACCAACCATTTGGACATTGATGCCATTACCTGGCTGGAGGACTTCCTTTCTGAATATTTCGGAACGGTCATTGTGGTTTCCCATGACCGCCATTTTTTGAATAACGTCTGCACGCACATCGTTGACATCGACTATACGCAAATTAAAATGTATGTCGGCAACTATGAATTCTGGTATGAGTCCAGCCAGATGATGCAGCGGATGATTCGCCAGCAAAACAAAAAGACCGAAGAAAAGATTAAGGAACTCAAAACCTTTATTGAGCGGTTCTCTGCCAACAAATCCAAATCCCGTCAGGCAACCTCCCGCCGGAAATTGCTGGACAATCTCACTGTGGAACAGCTGCCAGCCTCCAGCCGCCGCTATCCGTTTATCGGATTCGACATGGATCGGGAACTGGGAAAAGAAGTGTTACAGGTCAACGGCATTTCTAAAACCGTAGACGGCGTGAAGCTGCTGAACAATGTTAGCTTTACCTTGAGCCGTACGGACAAAGTTGCCTTCATCGGTGAAAGTGAACAGGCAATCACCATGCTGTTCAAAATCCTGATGGAAGAAGAACAGCCAGACGAGGGAACATTCAAGTGGGGCGTTTCCACTTCGACTTCCTACTTCCCTGTGGATAACTCTGTTTATTTCAACGACTGTGACCTTTCCATTCTGGATTGGATTCGGCAGTATTCCAAAACAGATGAAACTGAAACCTATCTCCGAGGCTTCCTCGGTAGAATGCTGTTCTCCGGCGATGATATTTATAAGCCGGTCAAGGTTTTGTCTGGTGGGGAAAAAGTCCGCTGCATGTTCTCTCGAATGATGCTGTATCATTCCAACGTGTTGCTGTTAGACCGCCCGACCAACCATCTGGACTTGGAAAGCATTACGGCTGTAAACAACGGCTTGACCGCATTCAAGGGCGTTGTCATTCTGTCCTCACACGACCACGAAATTTTACAGACGGTTGCAAACCGCATCATTGAAATCACACCAGACGGCTGTCTGGACAGACAAGGCACTTATGAAGAATTTCTGGACTGGAAAAAGGAAAACCAGAAATAAATCTGCCCAACCCCATCATCAACCGGAAAAATAAAGGAGTATCAATTTCATGAAATCCAACCTCATTTGTATGTTGATTACCATCATTGCATACTTGATTTTAATGATTGTAGTCGGCATTCTCGCATCCAAAAAAAATAAAGACACCAGCGATTTCTACTTAGGCGGCAGAAAGCTAGGGCCAATCGTCACTGCTATGAGTGCGGAAGCCTCTGACATGAGCAGCTACTTGCTGATGGGCTTGCCAGGTCTGGCACTGCTGACTGGGTTCGCCGATGTCGGCTGGACAGTCATTGGTCTGGCAATCGGCACATATCTCAACTGGCTGTTCGTTGCAAAACGGCTGCGAATTTATTCTCAGCACAACGGCTCGATTACAATTCCAGACTTTTTCTCGAACCGCTATCACGATAACAAACATTTCCTGATGGGCATTTCTGCCATCATTATTCTGATTTTCTTTGTGCCATATACTGCATCTGGTTTTTCCGCCTGCGGAAAGCTGTTCCAGACGCTGTTCGGGATGAACTATCACGCTGCGATGATTTTAAGTGCTGTGATCATCATTGCCTATACCAGCATCGGCGGATTTTTGGCTGCCAGCACAACCGACCTGCTCCAGAGCATTATTATGACCGTTGCACTGGTCATGGTAGTTGTCTTTGGCATTGTCAAGGCTGGCGGTATTGATGTTGTCATGGAAAATGCAAAGGCTCTGCCGGGCTATCTTTCCTTCAACCACACCTATGATATTACAACCAATTCCGCAAAGCCGTACAACATTCTGACCATCTGTTCTACCTTGGCTTGGGGACTGGGCTATTTCGGAATGCCACATATTCTGCTGCGATTCATGGCAATTGAAGACAGCAAAAAAATCAAGACTTCCCGTAGAATTGCCTCTATCTGGGTTGTCATCTCCATGGGCATTGCCATTCTGATTGGTTTCATCGGAAAAACTCTGATGACCAACAGTACAATTTCCGTACTTGGCGACAATCCGGACAATTTCAGTGCAGAGTCTGAAACCGTTATCATGAAGATTGCAACGCTGATTAGTGAACATGGCGTTGTGGCTGCATTGTTTGCTGGTCTGATTTTTGCCGGAATTCTTGCCTGCACGATGTCTACTTCGGACTCTCAGCTGCTGGCAGCATCCTCCAGTATGTCAGAAAACCTGCTGCAAGGCGTGTTCGGCATCAAGCTTTCGGAAAAGACTGCCATGCTGGCAGCCCGTGCCGTTCTGCTGATTATCGCTGTGATTTCCATCGGTATCGCATGGAATCCGGACAGCTCTGTTTTCCATATCGTATCCTTTGCATGGGCTGGATTTGGTGCAACTTTTGGGCCTGTTATGCTGTGTGCCCTGTTCTGGAAGCGTTCCAACAAGTGGGGAGCTTTGGCTGGGCTGGTTGCCGGCGGTATCATGGTATTTGTATGGAAGTTCCTCGTTCGTCCGCTGGGCGGAGCATGGGATCTATATGAACTGCTGCCAGCTTTTATCGTGGCTCTGGCTGCGATTATTATTGTTTCGCTGCTGACAAAAGCACCGGATAACGAACTGGTAGAAGAATTTGAATCTGTTCAGGCAAAATGCAAACAGTAAAATCAATCATTTCATCATTCTGAAACACAAAACACCGCTGCGGAGGTTGCAATTCCATCCGCAGCGGTGTTATTTTTATCGTTTTTCTGTTCTAATTAGTCAGCCAGCAACTGTTCTGCTGCTGCCAGCTTTGCACTGCATACAAAGACATCCATTGCCTTTTGCAGTTCTTCTTCGGTCGGGAATGTCGGAGAAATCCGGATGTTTTCATCTTCTGGGTCTACGCCATACGGGAACGATGCCCCTGCACCCGTCAGAACGACACCAGCATCCTTACAAAGCTGTACAATCCGCTTTGCACAACCCTTCTGATTGAAGGAGATGAAGTAGCCGCCCTTTGGATTCGACCAAGTTGCAATGCCCAAATCGCCCAGTTCCTTTTCCAGTGTGTTGACAACAATTGCAAACTTCGGAGCAATCAACGCCTTGTGCTTCTTCATGTGTTCCAGCAGATTTTCAAACTTACCGCCAAAGAACCGCAGATGCCGCAGCTGGTTCATCTTATCAAAACCAATCGTTGCAAAGCCCAGGGACTTCTTCAGGCTTGCCAAGTTTCTTTCGCTGGCTGCCATTACTGCAATTCCGCTGCCCGGGAAAGTAATTTTAGAAGTGGATGCGAACATATAGCAAATATCTTCGTTGCCAACCTTCTTTGCTTCTTCCAGCAGGTTTGCCTGTACCGGCGGATTGTCAACCAAATGGTGTACACAATATGCATTATCCCAGAAAATCCGGAAATCTGCTGCCTTCGGCTTCAGTGCTGCAAACCGCTTTACCACTTCATCGCTATATACGACCCCGCCCGGATTGGAGTACATCGGCACACACCAGATTCCCTTGATGCTGTCATCTTCTGCAACCAGCTTTTCTACAATGTCCATATCAGGGCCATCTTCGTTCATCGGCACATTGATCAGTTCCATGCCAAAGAACTGCGTTACTGCAAAATGGCGGTCATATCCCGGAACCGGACACAGGAACTTCACATGATCCAGTTTGCCCCATGGTGTGCCACCCAAAACACCGTTGGTCATTGCAACAGACATTACCCAGTACATAATGTTCAGGCTGGAGTTTCCGTATACAATAATTTCTTCCGGCTTTACGCCCAGCATCGGTGCAAAGAATGCCTTTGTTTCCGGCAGTCCATCCAGAACCCCGTAGTTCCGGCAGTCCAGACCATTTTCAGCCCGATAATCGCCCTTCTTCAGGCAATCCATCATATCCATGCTCAGTTCCAACTGTGCCGGTGCCGGCTTGCCTCTGGACATATCCAGCTTCAGATTTTCTTCCTGAAACTGCTTGTATGCCTGCTGACATTCTGCCTGAAATGCCTCCAACTCTGCACGACTTTTTTCCTGTAATCTCATTGTTTGCGTGTGAATTCCCGTCCGGAAATTCTACTCCTTTCTGCAATCTTCCATGTGCACGGTTTTTGTCGAACCCTGCAAATTTGCTACGGTCTTATTATAACATACCTTTCCCTCGCTTGCAAGTGTTCGTGTAGAAAAAACAAAAATTTTAAAAAAAGAGAAAACAGCAGGTCTGTTTTCCAGCAAATCGACTGTTTTCTCTATGAAATCTTATTTTTATTCCGATGTTTTTTGTTCTTCTGCGGTACAAAGCTTAAAAATACCGCCGTCCAATGCATAAAACACACCGCCTGCATACTGACATTTTTCCGTCAAATCCCCGCAGGATAACTTTGCAGCCAATTCCGGCTTCATATATTGCTTCGCATACCGATAAATTTCCTGCCAGTGCGGCAAGGTAAAATCAGGGCGATACAAATAAAGCTGCTCAATCGGATACATCACCAGAATGCTGCTCCAAAACTGGCAGAACTGCTGCATCATCTCTTCCATCAAGTCTGACAGAATCGGGTCAAAGTCCTTACCTTCTGCACAGGCTGCGGTAAACAAATCCGGCAGCGTCATCGTTTCCAGCTTTCCGCCTGTCAGGTCATACAAGACTGGCGTTTGCTCCGCACTATAATACGGCTTTACTCGCTGCTGCAATGCAACTGGCGTCAACAAGTCGCCCACAGTTTGATTTGGAGAAAGCGGCAATCCCTGCATAGAAATCGGCTTATCATTCAGGCATTCCATGACATGCGAGCGACAGACGATAGAAACATAATAATCTGCCCCATCTGCACAGAACAAAGCAATAATTTCCTGCTTTGGTTTCTGATACAGGCAATATACTGCCATGGACGGCAATGCATTTCCCCAGAAGACCGGAACGTGCAGGGCATCTCTCAATATCTGCTGCAATTCTGTCATTTGTTGTTCCTGCCTAGTTGCATCCGGAAAAAAATGCTGCAAGACGCTGGGCATCCATCCAACACCCAAGCCCAAAATTTGCGATTCCTCAATATAGTTGCTCTTCAAAATCTGGCAAACGGTTATAATCATTTGTTCCTGTATGGATGCCCATGAAGCCTGCAGCACTGGAAACGGAATGCACTGCTTTTCTAGCGTATTCATGCCCAAGGTTGTCAGTCCAACCACCAAATGATTTCCCTGAATGGAAATACCAATCAGCAGCCAGCGAGAAGGATGCACATCCATCAATAATTTTCTTCTGCCTTTTCCCTCCGAGGTTGGACAGGTTCCGATGTCTTCTAAAACGCCCTTTTCCATCATCTCATGAATCAGCAGCGTCACGGATGCTCTTGTCATATGCAGTTTGTTGGCAATCTCCACACGAGAAATTGCTCCGTATTGCTGAATCAGCTGCAATACCTGCAAATACATCCACTTTCGTTCCATCTGTCGGGCAATGACTGGTTTCCACATTGCGGATTCGCTCCCCCTCAATTCACAATTTCCTTTCTTTCTATTGATGCAATCTTTTATCGATTTAAATCAATACTATTATTTTAACAATTTCAACCGGATTTTGCAAGTTTCTGTGGAGACTTTCTGATGAAAATTTACATCTTATTGAAAAATAGGGAAAATGTTCATGTTTGCTCCGCTCTTTTTAAGTTAACATACTGAAAATCTGAATTAATAGCGGCATGGTTGCCATGGAAAGAATGGTTGTTGCCGCAAAAATTTGAGAAGCATAAATGTCATTTAAGCCATGTACTTGACATTGCAGTGTACACATTGCAGCAGCCGGTGCAGCTGTCAGCAACAAAACAACCGTCCGCACTTCCATAGATACAAACGGCAGGCAGAGGCACATTGCCATAACTGCCAGCGGAATGACCAGCAATTTCACGAAGCTGACCCAATAAATCCGCACTGTCCGCAATGCTCCCAACAAGTTTGCCTGTGCCACGCTGACACCCGATGCAATCATCGCAAGCGGTGTATTCAAGTCGGAAATATAGCCCATAGTATCCATCAGCAAGCCCGGCATTGGAAGCTGTACAAAATACAGAATCAACCCAATGGCGATACCAATGACCGTTGGCGAACGCAGCACTTTCAATGCCTTTTTGAAGTCCTTGGTCTGTGTCAGCTGCATGACACCGTGTGTCCACGAGAACAAGAAGAAAATCGTCAGGAACGCAGTGACATAGAAAACACCCTCTGCCCCGAACAGTGCACTTGCCAGCGGAATGCCCATGAAGCCACAATTGCTATATGTTGCAGAAAATCGCTCGATCGGTGCTAACTTTCCGACGGATTTTCCACGGAAACACAGCATGGAAATCAAAATGGCGATGACATAAGAAGCTGCCGCCAGCACAAACGTCAGCAGCAAATTCACGACCAGACGGGAATCATATTCCTCCTCTAAGTAAGCATGCACGATGATGACTGGCGTTACAATTTCCAACACGACATTGGAAAGCTGCTTGCCGCCCTCTCGGCTGACAATGCCGGTGTAGTATGCAATCATTCCGACCACATTCAGAATGAGCATAATAATTGCCTGCTGTAAAATAATTCCTGCCATATGTTCGTACTCCTTTTTTTGACAGCCGAACGACTGCCATTCTCCAAAATAAGAACCGCCCGTTTGGTGATGGAGAAACAGGCGGTCACTTCCTTGATAGTATAGCATGGTGGTTTTTAGATTTTATAGATTTTGTATAAACATTGGTTGAATTTGCAGTCCACCCAAAGCCGCTGCAACGGTGTCGGAAATCTGGGTAAAATCAGCCACCAAAGACGATGGTTTCTTGACGGGAGCATCCTGCCGCAACGGTACGAAATAATAATTTTTCGTATTCAACAGCAAGCCCAGATTTTTCGCCGATGCCCGCAAAGCGTCATTGGTTGCCAGAGCCAGAATAATCGGCTTTTCGTTCCGCAGCATGGATTTTACTGCCATGGTCACGGTGGTATCTGTGATGCCCATCGCCAGTTTTGCCATGGTGTTGGCGGTACAAGGTGCAACAAGCAACGCATCCAAGCGGTCTTTTGGCCCTAACGGTTCTACATCTGAAATCGTTAACAGGGCAGGTTTTCCACAAATCTGCTCCAATTTTTTTCGTTGTTCCACAGCTTTCCCAAAACGGGTATCAATGCTAGCGGCATGTTCTGAGAAAATCGGCGTTAAGCTGTAACCTGCCGCCACCAGTCGTTCTGCCTCTGCAAACGCAGCAGAAAAAGTGCAAAACGACCCTGTTACCGCAAATCCAATGCGTTTACCAATTGTTTCCTTCATCTGCGAGTCCCCTCTCCTGTAAAATATGGAAGATGGTTTTCGCAATGATTGCTCCAGCGGTTTTCGGTGCAGTGATTCCCGGCAGCCCCAACGCCCAGACGACATGACGATGCAGGCGTTTTGCAGCATCAAAATCCGTTCCGCCCGGTTTCGATGCCAGGTCAATCACCAGTGCATCTGGTTTCATGTTGGACAGGGCTTTTTCGTCCAGCATCAGGACTGGAACGGTGTTGCAGAACCAGTCAAATTTCCCTGCACGGGCAGCAATTTCAGACGGATGCATCCATTTCAGACCATTTGCAGCACAGCGTTCCGCATCTTTGCAACTGCGAGCCGCAACGGTGACATCTGCTTTCAAGCCCTGCAAACGCTCTGCCATGATTGTTCCGATTCTGCCGTAGCCGATGACGAGAACAGAGCTGCCGCAGAGTACTGTTTCCCGTTCTGAGATGGCAATTTGAATTGCTCCCTCTACAGTTGGAACGGCATTTGCCAGACAGAGTTCCTCCCGCTGAAAATAATCGCAAAAACACAGTTCTTGTTCTTGACACATCCGGCAAACAGCTTCGGGGAGTACGCCGCCGCACACCAGACCGCCTTTTTTCACATGGGACAGCAATTCGGGCAGCGACAAGTTCCCATTTTTGGACGGCACAGATTCGGCTGTCGTGTGAATGGGCAGGATGAGAACATCAAATTCTGGTAATGTTTCAGAATCTGACTGAGAAAATCCAATTGTCGTCACGGAAAGCTGCGGCGACTTGGCAAGTTTTTGGGCGGCATATTGTTGGCGGCGGTCACCGCCAGCCACCAAAATTTGCAGCAATTGTTGCATCTTGCATTCCCTCCTTTTGTTCCGGATTTTCGCCCATTCTCAAAGAATGGGTGTACTTCATTTTATGCAGGCAGGAGAAAAGGGGTGAACAAAAAGGGCACACTTCTTGCGAAGTATGCCCTCTTGTTTCCGCAATCCAAATTCTTTACTTGTAAAGATTTTGTCCAATCCCACTTGTAATTGAATGGATGACTTCCTTAAATTTTATCTGTTTTCTTCGGAAGATGATTCGGAATCAGAGATTCTTACTTTCTCTTCTTGGAAACCAGAGCAACACCGCCGATTACTGCGATTGCTGCAACAGCACCTGCAACCGGAATCATGCTGCCAGTCTTCGGAGAGCTGGTAGAACCAGTGTTCTTCTTAGTGGTCTGCTGAGCTGCCTTTGTGGTGGTAGCTGCCTTTGTGGTGGTAGCTGCTGCTGTGGTAGTTGTAGTGGTGGTAGTTGCTGCAGCAGAAGTAGTGGTAGTAGTTGTTGTGGTCGGCTTAGCAGTTGTGGTGGTAGTTGTGGTAGTGGTAGTCGGCTTAGCAGTTGTGGTAGTTGTAGTGGTAGTAGCCTTTGTGGTGGTAGTTGTGGTGGTAGTTGTGGTGGTAGTTGTAGTAGTAGTGGTTGTAGTAGCTTCAGTTGTGGTGGTCTGTACGCCTTCGATCTGGATATAACCCTGAGAAGGAGCACCAGTTACAACTTCACTACCGTGAGTAACCTTCGGAACATAAGCACCATCATAAGACCGTTCCAGTCCGTCGATGTAGTAGATGTCACCCGGCTGTGCATTTTCTGTTACCTTAAAGGTAATGTTGATAACAGGATCATCGCCAGTTACATAGGTCGGACCATCGCCTGTCGGAGTGGTTGCATAAGTAATCCATCCGCCGATACCAGCCGGATTCAGCTGGAAGCCAGAACCACTTACCTGAATACCATCAGTAAACATAGCGTTTGCAATGCTTCCGCCAGATACGCACTTAGAATAAGTGAGTTCGTCTGTGCTCCACTGCAGACCAAATGCGATAGAGTCCCAACCGTCTGTGTTGCCATAAATGCTAACCGGAACAGTTACCAGATAATTGCTGCTCTGCAGTTCATCCATTGTAACAGTAACCTGTCCAATAGAAGGAGTATTTACTGCCTGTGCTGGAACAGCAGTGAAAACAGCGGCAGAAGTTGCAACTACTGCTGCTGCGGAAACAGCTGCCAGTGCCTTCTTAAATGTACTTTTCATTTTTCTATTTTCCTTTCAAATATAAATTATGCGGTGTCCGGTGTTCCAGACACCGCACTTTTACCTTATCTGTAAATTTTAATGCTTAGCCTTCGTACCAGATAGAACCTTCCAAAGACTTCAGGGACGGAACTACGTCCGGCCATGTCGGTTCCTGACCTGCTGCAGTCTTTGCAGTGTAAGTCAGCATGTATACAGCATCTTCTGTTGCCATCAACTTGTTGCCGTCGTTCTTGCCTTCCTTCGATTCTGTATCGATATCAGCCAGGAAGAATACAAACTTATTCAGATTTTCATCTTCATTGAAGACAACGCCTTCCTGACCAGCTGCAATCTTTGCAGTATAAGTCAGAACTGCAACTGCATCCGGTACGTCTACCAGACCGCTCAGGTCGGTATCGCCCTTAACGCCAATGTATACAGTCGGATTTACCGGAGCTGCAACCGGTTCAGCATCTGCCTTTGTCGGGTCAGTGAAGTAAGCGTTTACTTCTGTTACGCAGTACGGCTTGCCTTCTGCATCGAAGATTTCCTTCGGTGTGGTCTTGTCAAGGGTAACTGCACCTGCTTCCAGAGCATCGAAGTGTGTACCTTCTTCATCCACAATATCGAACTTGCTGAACAAGTCAGACGGCTTCAGTTCCCGTTCATCTACGGAGAAGTAGAAGTTTGTCGGGTTTACTTCCACTTCCAGTGTGGTTGTACCAACTGGAGTGATTGTGCCGGTGTTTGTTGTGGTGGTAGTCGTTGTGGTTTCGCTGTCACCAGTGCCGGTTGTTGTAGTGGTGGTTGCACCGCTCACATCGGTGGTGGTTGTGCCGCCGCTTACGTCTGTGGTCGTTGTACCAGATACGTCTGTGGTGGTTGTGCCACTAATATCTGTTGTGGTAGTAGTTGTGGCCTTATCCTTGAACTTGATGATTCTTTCCACATTGAAGTAGCCACTCGGAACGCCTGCAAGTGTATCATTATCTGCATCGCCCTGTGCGGTTACCAGCTTGTAAGAAGAATCATAAACGAGCTGGCTGTAATCAGCATCTGTTACGCCATCTGTTTCAGCCTGATCCGGATGTGCTGCATAATACTTTTCAATTCCTTCAACGGTGCTGAAGTAATCTGCATCTACATCGGTATCCGGAACCTTAAAGGTTACGGTATAAACATTGGTATCTGCATTTGCATCGGCAACGAAATCAGAACCGCTGTTCAGCAGGCTGGTGACATCATCCATGCTTACATCTACGGTATAATTTACACCTACATTCTGGAATGCCTTATTGACTTCTGCAACTGCCTTATTCAATGTATCGCCATACTTAGCAAGGTCTGCAACACTGCCCGGAACGTCAAACCGTGTGGTTCTCTGGTCCTTCTGTACCTTCAGCCAAGCCAGTGTTTCATCTGCGGTTGCAAATTCTTGATGTGCAGATGTTGTGATTGCCTTATCTGCATAAGAGAATGCCTTTTCTACTTTCTTCTGATAAGTAGCCAGCAGGTTATCAAGGTTTACCGTCAAGTTAGCAGCAGCAGCCTTTTTGGTCAATTCAACCTTCAGCTTCTGAACAGTGCTTGCAGCATAAGCCTTTGCATCAGCATATGTTGCAACCTGGTTGCCTTCGCTATCTACGAAAACAGCACCCTTTACCCGAATGGTGTTTGCAGTACCAGCTGCCTTATTGGCTGCGGTATTTTCGATGCTGTCGCCATCAACGGCAGCAGTAAAGGTGCCCTTCTTTTCCAGCATGCTGAAATCAATGTCATCAATGATGGAAGCTGCACCCTGCTTGGTCAATTCCTTCTTGATGGCATCAATGATGTTGCTCTGTACATAGCTGGTTGCATCCACCTGTGCGGTCATCACTGCAACGCTATTCTGAATGCTTACGCTTGGGTTTCCAACGATGCACTTCTGTACTTTTTCAACATAAGCAGCATTCTTATCCGAAAAGTCAGCAGAATCAATGATATCTGCAACATTCAGTTCAAAGCTCTTACCTTCTGAATCAATCAGTGCACCTTCTACGAGCTTTGCCCAATCGGACTCCAGCTCCTGTGGTTTAATTTCCAGTACTCTTTCCACGCTGATGGTGGTTGCGTCCGCAGCATTGGACAATACAGCGAAGCCCTGTGTCAGAGCGAGCGGTACAGTTGCTGCAACGGCAATGACTTTATTGAATACCTTCTTCATTGCACATTTCCCTCTCTTCATTCAATTTTTTTGTGACCATCCAAGCTGACGCACAGACGTGATTGCATTTGTGCAGTCTCATTTCCCCTCACTATTAAACTGCCCTGTTTCTGTTTCCATGTAGCCGGATTTCGCAGAACTGAAATAACAGGATGTTCCATGAATGCCTGGACTCACGTGATCCTTTACGGCATGGGTGCATAAACCGC
>OHWA01000525.1_pt1 | contig 12366 bp, 7 predicted proteins | sample 1579671 | NCBI WGS metagenome assembly OHWA01 (sample SAMEA3882513, study PRJEB24775) | human gut metagenome | biome: human-associated habitat; feature: intestine environment; material: feces | place: Netherlands | collected 2009/2010
CGCTGCCGGTCGCGGCCGTCATTCTGGCCGAGACGCTGCTGGCCTCCTCCGGCACGGCGCAGAAAAACGGCTACCGCCTCAACGGCCGCCGCGAGATCGTGACGTATGCCGTGGGCAACGTCGCCGCCGGGCTCGTCGGCTGCTGCGTCGTGTCGGGCAGCGTGTCGCGCACGGCCGTCAACGAGCGCAACGGCGGCAGGACGCAGCTCGTGTCCGTCATGGCGAGCGTGACCATGCTCGTCGTGCTGCTCGTCGCCACGCCGCTCATCCGCTTTCTGCCCGTGCCGGTGCTGACGGCCATCGTCGTCAACGCGCTCATCGGGGCGACGGAGTTCGGCATCGCGCGGCGGCTCTGGCGCGTCAACCGCGTGGAGCTCGGCATCTTCACCGGGGCGTTTTTCGGCGTGCTGCTGCTCGGCGCGATCAAGGGCGTGCTCGTGGGCATGGTACTGTCGTTTATCGACGTGCTCATGCGCGCGGCCGCGCCCCAGCGCACCTTCCTCGGCACGCTGCCGGGCAAGGCCGGGTTTTTCCCGATCGACCGTGTCAGCGGCGTGCAGGCGCTGCCGCACATCGTGCTCTACCGCTTCAGCGGCAGCCTGTTTTTCGCCAACATCCGCCGCTTTCAGGAGGACATCAAGGGCGCGGTGCAGCCTGATACGCAGGCCGTCATCGTCGACGGCAGCGCCATCGTGAGCGTGGACATCACGGCGTGCGACCGGCTCGTCGTGCTCAACCGCAAGCTGCGCGCGCAGGGCGTGCGCTTTTACCTGACCGAGCACATCGGCGAGGTCAACGACCAGCTGCGGCACTTCGAGGCCGGGGAGCTGATCGAATCCGGCGCGGTGCGCCGCACGATCCAGGGCGCGCTGCGCGATGCCGACGCGGCCGTCGACATCGGCGGGGCGCAGCAGTGCATCCCCGACAACATGGACGATATCCGCCAGCTGCAGGAGCTCGAGTGGCTCTACGGCGCGGACGCCGAGGTGCAGATCGAGCGCAACGTGCAGCTCCTGCTCGCGCGCATGCGCGCAACAGAGGACAAGGACGCGCGCCGCACGATGCTCGAGCACTTCCTCAACGAGGACTTCCACTTCGGCAGCATCGACACCGACGAGGTGCTGCTGCATCTCGAGGGCCATACGGACGAGCTGGCCGCGCTGCTCGGCAACTCCGAGGACGATGTGTTTACCGACCTCGAGGTCGAGCGCGACAGCCTCATCGACCGCGTCGAGCAGGAGCACCCCGAGTTCGTCGAGCACGTGCGCGAGCGGCGCGACCACCTCGACCACGATTTCCGCGCGAATCATCCCACGAGCGCGGCGCGCATCGAGGCCCGCCGGACGCAGCTGCACGCGCGCATCGAGCACGAGCGCGCCGAACGCAGCGCTCGCCGCGCCCAGCATCAGGCGGAGTTGTCCGAGCGGCACGCCGAGCACACGGCCGCGCATCAGGAGCGGCACGAGCAGCACGCCACCGAGCAGCAGCTGCGCCATGAGCAGCAGCTCGAGGCGCGCCTGCGCCGTCAGGCGGAGAAGCAGGTGGCGCGCGAGCAGCGGCAGGCGGCGGAGCTGGCCCGCAAGGCGCAGCACGCGGCCGAGAAGGCCCAGCGCCACGCGCAGCACGCGGCGGAGCGCGCGCAGCGGCAGGCCGATCATCTGGCAGAAGAAGCGCAGCGCCACGCTGACCATGCGGCCGAGCGTGCCCAGCGCCACGCCGAGCGCGCGGATGCCCGCGGCCACCGCGAGGACGACCGGGACTGAGCGCGCGGCAGCGGAATACGGAAGGAAACCGGAAGGGGCGGATGCTCCTTCCGGTTTTTGCTGTGTGTGCCATCGCAGGGCGGGGTGTCTCGGTGCAAGGGGAAGGCGGCACGGCGCTTTGCGCCGCGACGGAGGGGGTGCAGATACGCGGCTGGTACAAAACTGAGCGTGTCGATCCCTCAGTCAGCCTGACGGCTGCCGGCTCCCTTTACACAAGGGGGCAAGGGCGCATACAGGCGGCGGTTTTCGGGCTTTGCCGTGCGCAGCGGGTCGGCCGCTGTCGCGGTGACAAGACACGTGTCGGAATATTGGTTTACATAACACATATATGAATTCGACACATTCTGTCTGTCGAACGCAGGCGAGATATTGCGGTTTGCTTCGAAAAATTGTACCTTTCGACGGTTATGATCGGATTATGTCAACAGAAAACTAGAGCAATTCGCCAAAAATCACATTGTTCTTCCATTCCAGATATGGTAAAATATCCTCGCAAGACAGGGGAAACGAGCGATTTGGCAGAGAGCTGACCGCAAGCCTGAATTTTTGCGGAGGAGAATGTTATGGAAACGAAAATCAGTGTTCTGCTGGCTGATCCCGGCGAACAGTACCGCGCGGCCTATTCCAAGGCCATCGGCCAGGAGACGGACATGGAACTGGTCGCCCAGACGGACAATGGGCTGCGCGCGGAAGAACTCATCACCAAATTCCAGCCCGACGTCGTGGTGCTCGACCTCGTGCTGCCGAATCTGGACGGCCTGTCCCTGCTGACGCATCTGCGGGCGAAAAACGCATCGTCGCGCGTGATCGTCACCTCCGCGATCTGCAACGATCAGGTGCTGATGGAGTGTGCGGAGCTCGGCACGACGTACTTTATGCAAAAGCCGTTTGACCCGCCGCTGCTCGTGCAGCGCATCCGCCAGACGGCCCGGCCGCGCCAGCGCACCGGCGGCGCGGGCACGCAGCTCGCCGCGGCAGAGCCCGAGCCCTCACTCGAGAGCGTCGTCACCGACGTCATCCACGAGATCGGCGTGCCCGCGCACATCAAGGGCTACCAGTACCTGCGCGAGGCGATCTTGCTGACCATCGACGACATGGACATCATCAACTCCGTGACGAAGGTGCTCTATCCCGAGGTCGCGCGCAAGTTCAACACGACGCCCTCGCGCGTCGAACGCGCCATCCGGCACGCGATCGAGGTCGCGTGGGATCGCGGCGATATCGAGACGCTGCAGAAGTTTTTCGGCTACACGGTCTCGAACATCAAGGGCAAGCCGACGAATTCGGAGTTCATCGCCATGATCGCCGACTGCCTGAGCCTGCGGCAGAAGCAGGCGAGCGTGCACTGAATGCGCAGCAGGAGAAAAAGAGGATGCAGAAAGCCCCCGGACGAAATGTCCGGGGGCTTTCTGTATGGATCTCATTCGAGGCGGGCCTTGCCCCCTCGAGCTCCCCTGCGGCTGTGCGTGACCTGCTGCGCGGCGGGTTTTGGATGAAGCGCATGGGAAGCCCCCGGACGGTTGTCCGAGGGCTTTCTTCATGGATTTCATTCGAGGCGGGCCTTGCCCCTGCGGCTTCTGCGGCGGGCTGTGCCGCCCGACTACAGCAAAGCCCCCGGACGAAATGTCCGGGGGCTTGCTGTGCGATTGGGGGAAAACTTTGCGGGGGAGACTTGCGGGGGCAAAGCTTTATGCGCTGCGCCTGCTCAGCCGAACAGGGCGAGGAAATCATCGAGATTGCGGTAGCTGCCGCCCTGCGGCGTCAGATCCGGCGCGGAGGCGTAGGCGCTGCCCGGCGTGGCCGTGACGGCGAGGGTGGCCGAATCGACCTGCGTGCGCAGCGTGATCTGGCTCGGCGTGAGCGAGATATACAGCGGCGACGCCGCGATGTTTGCCGTGATGTTCAGCGCCCCGTCGGCATAGCCGAACGCGGAGATCGCACCGACGACATTCGCAAACGACAGGTGCTCGAAGAAGTAGGTATAGGCCTCGATGGCATTCTGCACGGTCTGGCGGTCAACGCCCGGCGTGATGGTGAGCACGGCGTAGAGCGCCCGCTCGAGCGAGTTCATGGACGCCTCGACATGGTGCCAGCCGTAGTCGATATAGACGCGGTCGTTCCAGAACGTGACGGTCAGGTTGCGGCCGAGGATCTGCGACACGGCGCGCGCTGCGACGGGCTTGCCGAGCGAGAGCACGACGTCGGTATCGAGGCTGTAGCCGTTGACGGACACGGTCGCGTCCATGCCCATGGCCTGCGCGCCGACATAGCGCTCGAGCACGGGGGCGAAGGGCTGCAGCTGCGAGAGGGTGACATAATTGCCGTTCGTGGGATGCAGCGTGGTGGCGGAGCCGGACGTGCCGGTGATCGTCACGCGCACCGTCCAGCCCGAGGCCGTGACGGTCACGCTGTTGGCCGAGAGCGCGGCGGAGACGGCGTTGCCCGCGATGTTGAGCTGCGCGTGCAGCGCGTTATTCGACCACGCGAGGTCCTGGATGCTGTTCACGGCGGACTGCGGCGTGAGCTCGCGGAAAAACTGCGCGTAGGCATTGCCGGCGGCAGCGGCGTCGCCCGCGCCGGCGAGCTTTCCCGCCCAGGCGACGAGGTCTTTGATCTCGCTGCCCGTGCCGCTGACGTGGATGTTCCCGGCCGAGACGTACACCGTGCTGCCGATGTACTCGGCCGTGACGGTCACGCCGTCGACCGTGGTGGTGAGCGCGGCGTCATAGCCGCCGGAGGTGCGGGTCACGGTGGCCGTGCCCGAGAGGCTCAGCGGCCCGCTGAGCGCGACGTTGAAGGTCGCGGTTTTGGCGGTCGCCGCGTCCATGAGGGGGCTCACGAGGCTCAGCGCGCCGGTCAGGTCGGTGTAGCCGCTGAGCGACTGCACCTGGAAGCCGCCGTAGTACGGCGTGGCGGTGACGTGCATGCGCGCGCCGCCGAAGTTGAGCGCCACGTCCGCGCGCGTCAGGCGCAGGGCGTCCGGATCGGTGAGCAGGACGGTGCCGGAGATCATCGGGTCGTTGAGCCGGATGGTCATGCCGGTGTCGGTCTGCTGCATGGCGACGTTTTTCGTCAGCGCGGTCATGCCGGCCGCGTCGAGCGAGATGTTCGGGATCTGCACGCCGAGGTAGCCCGCGACCGTGCGCGCCGCGTCGATCGTGTCGGACGCGCGCAGGACGATCTTCTGGCTGCCGAAGGCGACGTACACGCGCTCGTTGCTGTAGGCCGCGAAGAGGTCCACGCCCGCGACGTTGCCGCGCACCTGGAAGGTGGTCTGGTCAATGTCCACGTGCGCCGTCAGGCCGTAGGACTGGCCGTTGGCCGTGACGGTGAGGCTGTAGTTCGGCGTGCGGCGGAAGAAGTCGCGCACGATGGCCTGCGTGTCCTGCCCGCCGTCGGAGAGCTTGCCGAGGTTGTTGGGGTCGTATTCGGTCTCGAGGTAGTGCTGGAACTCGGTCTGGTCGTCGGTCACGGCGCCGAAGTCCGAGAACACCTCGGTGAGCGTGCTTGTGCAGTTGAGGCTGCCGAGGCCGGACATGGACACGGCGTAGCTCTCCACGGTGTCCATCTGCAGCAGATCCCAGTTGGCGTCAATGGTCCAGACCATGTGCACGGCCGAAAATTCGGGGCTTTTCGACGCGCCGCTGTAGGTGCGCACCTGGTGGCGGTAGTACGCGCTCGCGCCGGCCGGCTCGAGATCGAAGGCGAGGGTGTAGGTGCCGTCGTCGTTGGCGGTCATGGTGGGGTTGAGCACCGTGTCGCGGCTGATGACGTAGTTGCTGAGGTTGCGCGGGTCCTGCCCGTAGGCGTCCTCATAGTCCTGCTGCGAGATGGCCACGATCTGGTCGCTCCAGGTGGCGGTGTCGCCGCTGATGGAATCGGCCTTGCGCACGAGGATCGCCCCGTCCTTGAAGTACTTCTGCTCGCCGAGCTTGACGAACATGCTTGTGCTGATGGCCTCGGTAAAGACGCTGTCGCTCGTGACGACGCGCACGTTGTGCACGGCCTGGTTGTAGTCGATGAAGCCGACCTTTGCCTTCGTCTGGCCGGTCGTCTCGGAGCGGTAGGTCTCCTGGTCCATGACGCCGGTCGTAATGTAGATATTGTCCTCTGCGGTCTGGCCGGAGGGGTCGCCGTCCGGGCGGGTGAGCGTCGTGCTCGCGCCGCCGGCGCCGTCATCGTCGCCGACGCCGGCCGCGCCGGGAATGATGATCGCCGCCGCGATCGCCAGCGCCAGCAGCGCGCAGCCGATGACATAGGTGCGCTTGCCGTGCTTGCGGCGTGTCGGGCGCGCGGCGCTCTCCGAGGGCACCAGCTCGCTGTCGGCAATGTCCGGCGCGGCCTCGTCCGCCGTCGGCTTGCGCCGCCAGGTCGGCAGATGGAAGGTCTGTTTGCTCATGATATCCGTCTCCCTTGCAGGTGATGTCTGACGTGCATATCGTCAGGAAAATCACATTTCTTCATGGCTTCATTATACGGCAGGGACTTTTCAAATGCATCCTCCGCGCGCGCGAGCGGTAGAAACGTTGGGAGAAGGCGATTCTACCGACGGGAGAATGACAGGATTTAGGTGAAATACGCCTCTTGCGGCCGAACGCCCGGCGTGGTATACTCATAGCATGGATGATGTGAGAGGCGCGCTCGCCGCCAACCTTGCCGAGCTGAGAAAAGAAGAAAACCTGACCCAGGCCGAGTTTGCCGCGCAGTTCAATTACTCCGACAAGGCCGTGTCCAAGTGGGAGCGGGGCGATTCCCTGCCCGACGTCGTGATGCTCAAGACCATCGCCGACCTTTACGGTCTGCGCGTGGACGATCTGCTGACGGACGGCGGCGTGGCGGCCGCATACGCCGCAGCGACGGAGTCCGGCGGCGAAAAGCAGCACGACGCCTACCTCATGTCGAAGGTGCTCATCGCCGCCATGTGGGTGACGATGGTGTGGGTCGTCGCGGTCGTCGTGTTTTTGTATTCGCAGTTCAGCATCGGCAAGATGTACTGGATGGCGTTCGTGTGGGCGGTGCCGGTGTCGTTCGCCGTGGCGTTCCTCTTCTCCCGCCACTGGGAGGGGGAGACGACGCTGCAGTGCGTGTTTTCGTCCCTGTTCGTGTGGAGCACGATCACGGCGTTTTATTTTCAGTACCTGCAGTATAACATCTGGGCCGTGTTCTTTGTCGGCGTCCCGGTGCAGATCGCGCTCATCCTCGGCACGAAGCTCCACCGCGCCGGCGTGCACTGGCTGCGCCGGTGAAAAAACCGAAAATACCGCTTGACGGCCGGCCGCGCACGTGCTATACTCCCTCCTAATGACAGGCCGAAAGGCCGGGCGGCGTCCGCGCCGCAGCAGACAGGATATCACCGCGTCTGTGGGACTCATATGCCCCACAGGCGCTTTTTTGTGCGAAAGGAGTCTTTTTATGCGTACACGCACTTCCACCGCGCCCGATGACGCCAAGCGCGTGACCATGCAGGTGTCCACCGTCGGTATCGTGTGCAACGCGGCCCTGACGGTGTTCAAGCTCGTCGCCGGCATCGTGGCGCACTCGTCGGCCATAGTGGCCGATGCCGTGCACTCGGCGTCCGACATTCTCGGTTCGCTGATCGTGATGATCGGCGCGGTCTTTTCCCACAAGGCGGCCGACGCCAGCCACCCCTACGGGCACGAAAAGCTCGAGTGCATCGCGTCCATCCTGCTGGGCAACATCCTCGTGCTCGTCGGCGCAGCCATCGGCTACGCGGGCGTGATGAAGATCGTCCGCGGCGAGACGCTGGCTGCACCCGGCGTGCTCGCGCTCATCGCGGCGGTCGTGTCCATCGGCGTGAAAGAGGGGCTGTACTGGTACACGATCGCGGCGGCCAAACGCATCCGCTCCGTGTCGCTCAAGGCCGAGGCGTGGCACCACCGGTCCGACGCGCTGTCGTCTATCGGCAGCTTTGCGGGCGTGCTCGGCGCGCGGCTCGGCATGCCCATCCTCGACCCCATCGCGTCGATCGTCATCTGCCTGTTCATCTTCAAGGTGGCCTACGGCATCTTCCACGAGAGCATCGACCGGCTCGTCGACCGGGCACCGTCGCCGCCATGCGCGAGACGATGCAGCGCACCCCCGGCGTCGTGCGCGTGGACGATATCAAGACGCGGCTGTTCGGCAGCCGGACGTATGTCGACGCCGAGATCGCGGTCGACGGCGCGCTGCCGCTGCGGGACGCGCACGTCATCGCCGAGGCCGTGCACCACGAGCTGGAGCGCGACTACCCGGACGTCAAGCACTGCACCGTGCACGTCAACCCGGCGTGACGCGGGCGGGAAAAGGGAAAAAACGTGCGAAGGGCCACCCGAAAGGGCGGCCCTTTTTGCGCGCGCGGCAGACGACAGAATGTCGTTTTCTTCGCGCGGAAAGCGCGCTAAGAACGTGCCAAGAGCGCGCTAAGAAACCGCTAAGAAATATTTTGAGGCCCTTTTGTCGACATGAAATCGTGCATCCGCGCGGATTCGACACGGGCGGCGATGAGTGGTTTACATAACACCTGACGTGCGAACGAAAAAGCCTGCGGCCGCAAGGGCTTGCGCGCATGACGGCAGAGGGTGCGCGGGGGTGCGCATGGCGGGCGGCGGGGCGGCGCTGTCGCGGGTGTCGTCACGCGGACGTCTCGCGGCACCGTACCCAACCGCACCGTACAGTACCGTACCATACTGTGTCTTACCTTACAGCAGGAACATACGGCAAAGCATATCTTACCCTGTCTCTCTCAAAGAAAGCCAGGGGGAAAGAAAGCCGCTGTGGGAAACCGGCGAAAATGTGGAAAACTATGTGGAAAGATTGTGAAAAACTAGAATTATGCAAAATTAGCAATTCTAGCTTGACAAGTAATGCAAAAGCATACTAGACTGGAAGCGGGGCAAACGACCGGCCTGCTCACGACGGGGGCAGCGGCTCGGTGCGCTTGTCAGCGTCCGGCAGTGTCGGCGCGGCGAAGCGCTGCACGCCCCAGATGCCGACGAGGATGGCGGCCGAGGCCGCGGCGCTGACCCAGCCGAACGGCTCGCGCAGGATGAGCACTCCGGCGAGCACGGACACGACGGTCGAGAAGTTGATGAGCGCTGCGGTGCGTGCGACGGGCAGCACCTCCAGCGCCCGGTTGAGCGCGAGGTAGGACAGCACCGAGGCCACGACGCTCAAAAACACGATGGCCAGCGCAAACGGCGCGTGCGTCATCGGCAGCACGACGGCACTCAGGTCGTGCCGGTGCTCGAGCACGGACAGCACCCCGAACGCGGCGGCGCCCATGCCGCAGGTGATGTACGTGCGCTCAAAGGCGGTGAAGCTGCCGGAACAGGCGCGGCAGGCCACTATGTAGCCCGCGCCGGCAAAGACCGTGCCGAGCAGGATGAGAAAGCCAAGAAAGCTGCCCGCGCCGATGCCGGTGGCGTAGACGGCCAGCACGATCACCCCCGCGACGGAGAGGACCGAGAACACGACCTGCCGCCACGTGGCCTTTTCGTGCAGGAAGACCGCCCCGTAGACGAGCGAGCACAGCGGGATGAGCGCGACCATGACGCCGGAAAACGACGTGCTCGTGAGCCGGAGGCCATACTGCTCGCAGGGGAAGTAGAGCACGGGCTCGAACAGGCCCGCCAGCAGCACAGGCCAGAGCTTCCGAGAGCGAAAGCGCACGGGGAAGCGCCCCGTCAGGCGCAGCAGGTTCAGCAGCAGGAACGCCAGCGCGAAGCGCCAGAACAGCAGCACGAACGGCGTGCCGTAGTCCTGCGCGATGCGCGAGGCGAGGAACGTGAAGCCCCAGATGAAATACGTGAACGCGGCGAGCCAGAACGCGCCCGCCGCCGAGAGGGTGCGGTGCAAGGGGATCAGCCTTCTTTCTCGGTGGTGAAGGTGAGATCGACCCCGTCGGAGCGGCAGACGATCGTTCCGTTAAGGTCCGTGCGGTAGACGGTCACGTCCGCGTCGCGCAGGCGGCTGAGCGTGTCGTCGTGCGGGTGGCCGTACTCATTGTCCGCGCCGCAGCTGATGACGGCGTACTTCGGCTGCGCCTCGTACAGCAGGCGGTAGCCCGTGGAGGTGCGGCTGCCGTGGTGGCCGGCCTTGATGACGTCGCAGCGGACGTCCTCGCCCGCGTCAAGCACGTCCGTCTCACTCTCGTACTCGGCGTCGCCGGTGAAGAGGAAGGCGTTGCTGCCGTAGTCCACGCGCAGGATGAGGCTCTGGTTATTGACGTCGCTGTAGTGCTTTTGCGGGCCGAGGACGGTCACGGTCGCGCTGCCGAGGGAGAACGTGTCGCCCACGTTCGGCACGGTGATGGCGAGGTTTGCCGTTTCGGCCGCGCGCATGACGCGCTGGAACGCGCCGTTGCTGCTCGAGGTGACGGAGCTGTAGAGCGTGCGCACCGGGAAGGCCGCGATGACGGCCTTCATGCCGCCGCAGTGGTCGGTGTGCGCGTGCGTGCAGACGAGGTAGTCGATGGCCGTCACGCCGTGCTGCTTGAGGTAGGCCGTGATCTTGTTGGCCTGGTTGCCCTCGGCCGCGTCGATGAGCATGACCTGCCCGTCGCACTGCAGCAGCGTACAGTCGCCCTGGCCGACGTCGAGATACGTCACGGTCAGCCCGTCGCCGGGCATGGCCGTCGCGGTGACGCCGGGCGCAGCCGTGGCGCTCGGGTCGGCGGCTGCGTGGTCGCGGCCGTAGCCGAACCACGTGGCGAGGACCGCGATGATGAGCGCGAGCACGATGGTGATCAGATGATTTTTGGCCTGCGAATTGCGGCCGCGAGTGGGTTGGGCCATGGGTCACATCTCCTGTTTGATGATAAAAGCGTGGGGGTGTCTGCAACCCCTCCGTCACGGCGCAAAGCGCCGCGCCACCTCCCCTTACACAGGGGAGGCCAGGGCTGCGCGCATCTGCGGCGGCGTGCGTTGTGCTCTGACTGCATACCGCCACCTCCGCTCCGAACCGGCGTGCCCCCGTTTCCTGCGCTGGGAATGCCCGCGTCGGGCGGGGAACGCAAAAATGTCTGCGTAAGCGAATACGCAGACATTTTCTCATATCCCAGGTGAAATTGCAACCCCGCGGCTGTCCGCTGCATGGGACAGTGCGGGGACTTCCGGCCGGGTTTTTATCCGTTTTCGCGCCAGAGTTTTACCGCGCGGATGCGCGCGTGGGCGCGCGCGCGGGCCGCCTCGGCCGTGGAGACGTTCATCTCCATGCCGCGCACCTCCAGATCCGACTCGGCCCGGCGCAGCGCCGCCTCGGCGCGGGGCAGGTCAATGTCCGGCGCGGGCTCGGCCGTGCGGGCGAGCACGGTCACGGTGTTGGCGGCGACGTTCACCGTGCCGGGGCTCACGGCGCAGTAGTGCTCCGCGCCGCCGGAAGTATAGCGCACGACGCCGCTCACGAGCGCGCCGAGCAGCGGCGCGTGGCCCGGCAGGATGCCGGCCTCCCCGTCGGCGAGGGGGAGCGTGACCTGCTGGGCCTGCGTGTCCACGGCCGCGCCGCCGGCCGTGACGATCTCCAGATGCAGTGTGTCCGCCATGGCGCACCTCACTGCAGCGCGTCGCGCTTGCGCAGCACGTCGTCGATCGAGCCGCAGAACAAAAACGCCTGTTCGGGAATGTCGTCGCACTCGCCGCCGAGGATGGCCTCGAAGCCGCGGATGGTCTCGTCGAGCGGGACGTACTTGCCGGCCATGCCCGTGAAGTTTTCCGCCACGTGGAACGGCTGCGACAAAAAGCGCTGGATGCGCCGCGCGCGGTTGACGGCGGCCTTGTCCTCCACGCTCAGCTCGTCCATGCCGAGCACGGCGATGATGTCCTGCAGGTCCTTATACTTTTGCAGCACGCGCTGCACGGCGCGCGCGGTGTCATAGTGCCGGCGGCCGAGAATGTCCGGCTCGAGGATGCGCGAGGTCGAGCCGAGCGGATCGACGGCCGGGTAGATGCCCAGCTCCGAGATGCTGCGGTCGAGCACGGTCGTGGCGTCGAGGTGGGCAAAGGTCGTGGCCGGGGCAGGGTCGGTCAGGTCGTCGGCGGGGACGTAGATCGCCTGCACGCTCGTGACCGAGCCGTTGCGCGTGGAGGTGATGCGCTCCTGCAGCTTGCCCATCTCGGTGGCGAGCGTGGGCTGATAGCCGACGGCGGAGGGCATGCGCCCGAGCAGGGCCGACACCTCGCTGCCCGCCTGCGTGAAGCGGAAGATGTTGTCGATGAACAGCAGCACATCCTGCCCGGACTCGTCGCGGAAGTTTTCCGCGATCGTCAGGCCCGAGAGCGGCACACGCAGACGCGCGCCGGGCGGCTCGTTCATCTGGCCGAAGACGAGCGCCGTCTTGCTGATGACGCCGGATTCGTTCATCTCGTTCCAGAGGTCGTTGCCCTCGCGCGAGCGCTCGCCCACGCCGGCAAAGACGGAGTAGCCGCCGTGCTCGTAGGCGATGTTGCGGATCAGCTCCATGATGAGCACCGTCTTGCCGACGCCTGCGCCGCCGAACAGACCGATCTTGCCGCCCTTGGCATAGGGCGCGAGCAGGTCAACGACCTTGATGCCGGTCTCGAGCAGTTCGGTCGCGGGGGCGATGTCCGTGAAGGCCGGGGCCTCGCGG
>OHWA01000533.1_pt1 | contig 12325 bp, 9 predicted proteins | sample 1579671 | NCBI WGS metagenome assembly OHWA01 (sample SAMEA3882513, study PRJEB24775) | human gut metagenome | biome: human-associated habitat; feature: intestine environment; material: feces | place: Netherlands | collected 2009/2010
CAACTCCTGTTCGTTTTTACATTGGTCTTTTTCTTTGGCGATTCATCTTTAAAATCTTCGTCATCGACAATTTCAAATTCCGCTGTAGAAGTCACTTTTTTCTTCTGCGGATATTTAATCTCAACATCACGGATAAGCTCATCACGCTCCTTGTAGGAAACGTATCTTGCGGTTTTATCCGGCAGGCGATACTCTTCTTCAAATTTTATCCCCCATTTGAAGAACAGCTTCAGCTTGCTAATCATCGGGTGTGTTCCTGTTTTCATAACGATAAACTGTCCTTTCGGCATAGATTTCAGCTCGTCCACAGTCATAAGCGGTCTGCCTATCATCTGCAATGACTGGCTTTTATCCCTGCCGTTTGATATAGAACCGCTCAATACAGTCTGTTCGCCCAAAGCTTTTGAAAGCACCTCTGCACTTTGGCTGTTTGGTGCAAATCCGCCGAATACAGTAAGCTGAGTGTTGTCGGTGATTATCTCCATGCCCTGTTTTCCGTAGTTCTGTTCAAGCTGTGCAAAGGACTGTATTATCGCCACAATGGATATTTTTCTTGAACGTCCTGCGGAGAACATAGATTCAGCGCCCTCTATCTTAGGAAAAGTTCCAAACTCGTCGCAGTAAAACATAACTCTGTTTTTAAGCTTGCCGCCGTTTTCGTCTGCAATGACTAATATCTCACGGTAAAGCTGCTGGATAAGCAGACTGACCATAAAGTACTTGCTTGTATCTTCTTCGGGAAGAACGATAAAGATAGCAGACTTTTCATTGCAGAACTTCTCAGCGTCTATCGCCGTTCCAAAGCACAGCATTTGTTCAAGTTCAGAATCAAGAAAACTGTTGAGCCTTGAAAGTGCAGTCGACATTACCGACAGCATAGACTGGTCAGACGCATTCAGAGCCGCACCCGCAAGCCATTTTGCTTTGTGTTCGCTTGGCAGCTTGTCCATAAGCTTTGTGAAATACATTTTCGGCTTGGCTTTTGGGTCTGGCTGATATTTTGCGAGCAAGTCCTGAATAAGCTTGAAAACCGAAACGATATGCCGTTCGTTCTTGTCGCCGAACTCAGCTAAAAGCAGTATGACAGAGGCAAGCAAGCCTTCCGCCGCGTCGTAGAAAAAAGCGTTTTGTCCGTAGCTGTGGCTGTCACCGCCGCCGATGTTGATTATGGTTTTTGCAGTTATCTTTGCGTATTTTTCAGCCTTTGCTTTAGCTGAAAGATTGCTCTTATCTTCCAAATACAAATCCATGTATTTATTGACCAGATGCAGGATATTGTTTTCGTCTGAACGAGTAGGATTTCTCAAGTCTAGCACAGAAACATTGTAACCGTAATATTTGCTTGCGATAGTTCCGTAATTTCGTGCTACGTCCCCTTTGGTGTCCGCACTGATGAACGACATTCCGCTTGCACAGGCAAGCTCAATATTCGGATACAGGAAGTATGCAGTCTTTCCGACACCTGCCGCACCTATCATCAGAGTGTGAACATCGCCGTCATCTACAAGAGCAACAGTCCTTTTACCGTGCGTCCGACACCCTACCACTGTACCTTGAACAGTCGGCAGGTTCTGACCTTTTCTCCACATCTCCGGCTCGAATGGCAGAGGGATAAAAGTACGCTTTATCTCAGCTTTTGTCGCCCACCTCGCAGTTCCGTGCTGTCCATTGCCGACTTTTTTTGCCTTTATTCCGTTAAGCGACTTGTTGTCAAGCAGATTTACTACCACTAAAAAGGCAATGAAAATTACAACAAGTACGCCTATCAAAATCATCTGTTTCTCATTCAAAATTTCATCTCCGATCTGTATAAAATATTCTTTCTTTTGTATTTAATACGACAGTTAGTTTGTTATCTTCAAGGTATTGCACCGTGAGGCAGAGGGTATCGCATCAACCAAATTCCATAAAAGGTTCAGGTTCGGAAACGATGTCCTCAGATTCGATATGTTCTGCCACAGGTTCAGACAGAGTTTTTTCAACAGATAACCTGACAGCACTATCCGCAAGCTGATACAGCAGTTTCGCAGTATTTATACACTGCTCACGGGTACGAGCTGTTTGCCTTAGATCTTTCATTACTGCCGTAACACATTCCTGCAAATTTCTTTGCTTAGCGGTTATTTTGCCTTTATCTGTGTACGGCTTGTACTCTGCTTTCAGCTTGGCTCTAAGCTTTGCAAACATATCCTTTTCACAGCTTTTATCAATAAAAAACGCCGAGCCTGCAAGTGCATACTCAGCGAAATATTTGTATTGTTCGTTTTTGAAGGCGGCATAGATCTGCGAGGTCAGCTTATCGGGACGGCATTTTAGATACCCCAGTTCGCTTACTTCTTTCAGATATTCGTCTTTCCTTTTATGCGGAACAGCAGGCAATGGCTCAACACCATTCTGAGATTTCAGACATTCGTTCCAGTCCTTAAACTCAGGTGCAAGACGTTTAACGTTTGGGTATCCGTTCTCATGAAGAATATCTCTAAGCCTGTCCACCGCCTCGATTCCTTCCTCATCGTTATCTACACAAAGCACAATTTCACGGAGGTTAGAATGATTCTTTAAAGCCGTTAAAACGGAATTTTCATAGACTCCGTTCATTGCAATGCAGCTGTGTTTCTGCCAATCATTCGGATAAAGCGTAAGAAAACTCATCATATCTATGGGAGCCTCAAACACATAGAGTCTTTTGCTTTCACCGAAATGTGCAAAGCTGTATCTTGTGTCAGAACCTTGACAAGTGATCCTGAAACTATTGCCGTAAGAATTTGTTGAACGCTTGCTTGCCTGCCTTGGAACGCCGTTCTCATCAATTCCTACAAACACGGCATTGTGATGTTCTTTATCCTCGTAAAGTGTGTGTTGCTTTGCGAAATGAGTTATGACCTCGGGAGCGATAAACCGCTGTTTTATGAGGTAAGCATAAACTCTGTGCATATCGCTGTTCGGTTCAGGAAGTTTAAATTCTCTTGGCTTTGGTTCTTGAGTATCCGCTTTCGGTGGGATGTTAGACAGCGGAGTAACCGTCTGCCCTAACAGTTCCTGCACCGCCGTCTGAAAGTCCATACCATAAAACTCCTGCATAAACTTTATTGCTCCGCCGCCTGTCTGATTTTTATGGTCGAACCATTTTGACCCACGGATAGTTATACTGTCGTGCTTGCCTGAGCTGTCACAGTAAATGAGCTTATGCTCTCTGCCAACACGTTCAAGCTTTTCTCCTCGCATTCTGAGAAACTGCTCAAGGTCTACGCTGTTGGCAAGGACTTTTTGTTCGTCTGTAAATGGGATATATGGCACTTTATCACCGCCTTAATACTTGACATTCTCCGCAAACTTACTCATCAGCTGCGAAAAACTCTGCCTCTCCATCATATCCGAACTGAGAAAAGCACCCGACGCAACGGTCAGCTTGTTTTCACTAAGAACAGCGTAGGTCTCAGTGTATCCAAACTGCGACGCCATTCCATCAGTTTTCTGGACTGACGCATAACGCTGATATTTTCCCTTTGATACAACGCTGCTTGTCATTCTGTAATCGGACACAAAATCGTCCGCTGTGATACCGTTCATCTGAGCAGCAGTCTGCCTGAAGTAATGATCCCCTAAATTTTCAAGGATATATTCCATATCGTAAGAAAGACCGCTTTTACTCAGATCAATACACATCACCTCAACAGAACCACCTCCGTTTGTGCCTTTAAGCGTTATCTTCTGCACACCATTTGAATCATCGATTTCATTATCAAAAGAACAGCCTTTCATAGCTTCCGCTACCAATTCACTTGTATCCACAAAGGATATATCGGAATCGAAAAATTCGGCAATAAAGGTGTCCGTCTTTATCTTTTCATCCTCTAAACTGCTTTCAGCCCCTGAAGAGGCAGCCGAGTCGTGTATGGACTCGGCTGTGGTTGTAGTAGTTGTTTCCGTAACAGCATTCTGGATCGGCGGACTGATCGTTCCGCAAGCTGTCATTGTCAGCATAAACGCTGCTAAAATTGCAGTCAATGCTTTTGCTTTCATATTCATTTTCCCCCCTATCAGATTATGCTCCAGATGTACAGCGGACAGGTCAGGGAAAAGATCAAACAGCCGAAAATGATAGCGATCGGCGTCCATTCAAGCTGACCGTGTTTGCGATAATCGAGGTATGCGAGTGTTATCTTCACAAACAGCAGAACTGCAAGTATAACGTCTATCACGGGAAACACCACATTGTTTACGACTGAAACGACCTGTGCTCTTGCTGTAGTCCAAGTGCTTGTCACCGCCCCCGCAACATCGCCCGAAGCATAAGCGGTTATTGACATCATCTGCACAAAACAAAATGCGCTTACTGCCGCCGCAATGATTTTCTTTTTTGATCTCATTACACATCATCCTCTCTGTTTTCGATAATTTTCCCTACCAGAATTGTGCGGCTGTTACCCTCTGCAGAAGTACAAGTTGACAGCGTTATCAGGTTATCTTCTTCGGAAATGCCGATCTCCTTGTAAATACTCGCGCAGTTTCTGAGCTGTAAATCCCACTCTTCAAAGGTCGGATCAGCAAGATAAAGTCCGCTTGTGTCTGTAGTTCTTGCAACCGCAAAGAAATCTATCAACCGAACATTGTCATCGGTAGTCAGCCAGCCGTAGCTGTGTTCCATGAAATATTCCTCGTTTTCGTAATTCGGAATATCTGCAAACATCGTTCCATTGCCCATATTGTGACCATAAATAACGCTGTTGAAGTCCGAAAAATCACTTGAACAGCGGTAGTCCATAAACAGCGAGCCTGCATAGAGATAGCTTCCGTCCGCCGCCCTGTGAGCGTAATATTCATTATCTTCCGACTGCATGACCGGGTAATCGATATTTGTACCGGGGATATACAGCCAGGCCACGGAGTCACTATGCTCGTTGGAAAGCTGCCGTACCTGTGCTGTAAGCTCCTTTTTTGTATCTTCGGGAACTCTGTCCGCCGATGGCTTGTCAGAACTATTGTTGACTGCCTCATCAAGCGTTTCTCTCGCTATCGGGGTAGGAGCATAGATCAGAATATCCTGCCAATTGATTTTCTGAGCCACGTCGTTTTTCACCAGAAGATAAATTCCCCCTCCGAGGAGGGCGGCTGCGGTCACAGCCGCAATAGTGCGAATAGCTTTGGTTTTCTTAGTCATAGATCAATCCTCATCAATTTCAATAAATTCGGGGCAAAGAGCTGAATGATCTTCAGGCTCCTTGTCATCATTTTTCTTTCTGCTAATGATCAGCACAAGAAAGATTATGAGCGAAGCGCCCATAAGTGCAAATGCCGCAAAATCACTGTGGTTATCGCCTGTATACGGAGTAGTGGTTTTAGGTGTAAGCTCGTCATACATAACGACTTCGGTCACGCTGCCGTCAGCGTTTACCGTGAACTTGATTTCATTTGCAATCTCGTAACCGTCGGGAGCGATAGTTTCACGAAGCGTGTACTCCTTGCCTGCGATCAGCTTTCCTTCGATGAAGTGAGCCTCGTCCGTGGATACCCATTCCTCAACAACATTTCCGTCCTCGTCAATGATTTGGAGCGTTGCACCAGGCAGTTCCTCACCTGTTGTAATGTCCCGCTTTGAAATACGAACCTTAGTGGTATCATCCACCATAACGATAAGCGGATAGCCGTTATCTGAAACGGCTGTTGAATCAACGTTTTCTACGGTAACATTGCCGTAAACATCAACGTTGAACTTAATGTCTGTCGCAATAATATAACCGTCGGGTGCGGCAATTTCTTTAAGCACATATTCACCTGCACCAAGCTTTGAAACAATGTGATTTGTGCCGTCGGAAGTCCATTTATCAACTTTCTCACCGTCAGCATTTTCAAGCACCATTTCAGCACCCACAAGTTCGTTTCCGTACACATCACGTTTGGAGATCTCAACAGTAATAGGTTTGTTTTCCGTAGTTATCTCAATAACCTCTCCGTCCTCTGAAATGCTGACAGCATATTCCTTGTCGCTAAGAATATATCCACTCGGACTTTCTATCTCACGAACGATATACTGTCCGAAAGGAACATCTGTAAACTCAAAACAGCCATTCTCATCTGAAGCGGCAGTCATTATTGCAGTATCTCTGCTGAACTTCACGCAGTCGGCAGTAAACAGCCCGAACACAGCATTTTCAAGAGGTTCACTCTTATCATCTACCTTGTGACCCTCTATCCTGCCACGCTTGAGAAGATTTACAAACTGTCCGCAGTCAATATCCACAGTCTGAATGTCCTGTCCCATATATTCGAAGTTTACAAGATACTTTTCGCCGCTGAGAACATAGTGTTCATCGGTTGCAATTTCCTGAACATAATACCTGCCGAAAGGTATCTGTACATCAAATTTTGCGGTCATATTTTCATCAAGTGAAACTTCTGAAATCATTCCGTCCGCAGGAATAACCGTACCGTCAGCGGCAGTAATATCTTCTGCGGTGAATAGCCCGAAACGAACGCTCGTATAGCAGTCCTTGCCGTAGATCCCGAACAGTTCATCACTTTCCATAACCTTAGAAAGCGATATCCTCACGCTCTGATACTCATTTTCAAAAGCTGTATTCACAGTATCTCTCACCTCAAATTCCTGCCCTGCATATGTCAGCTCAACATCTTTAGGCTTATTGTTCAACACATAACCGTATGGAGCTTTGGTCTCTCTGACCTCATACTTGCCGAGATAAAGCGGCTCGGTTTCGGCATAGCCGTTTTCGTCTGTCGTGATCTCCGAAACAACATCTCCTGCATAAGCTCTTGTTGTACCGTCGAGTGTAACGATATCCTCTACAGCGATCACCTGAAATACTGCGTCGCTGAGATCTCCGTCTGCAAACACGGGAGTGTAAGTTGTTGGATTCACGATCATTTCACCGTTTTCATTGGTGTATGCGGAGGAAGCCGTTGCCACGCTTGTGAAAATATCGCCTGTTTTCCGAACGCTGATTTTTCCTTTCTGAGCGGTGTTTTCTTTGCGGACTTTAATAACCGTCAGGGCATTTTCTTCCTCTGCGTTATCAGCAGAAACTGTGAAAGACACAGGCGTACTGTCCAGAACATAACCCACAGGAGCCTGAACCTCAACAAGCGAATATTCACCGTAGGGAAGAACTTCGGGAGTGATCAGATAGCCCTCGCTGTTTGTGTAGAAAGTGTCGATTGTGGTTGGGGTAGGGTATGCAAAAGTCATTGAGATCTTCTGACCGTTTGAATCATAGATCTCAAAGCCTGCACCCTCGTAAGGAATGGTTTTTCCCGTTTCGGAATCCACTTTTACTACCTTGATATAGCTTTTAAATTCTGCATTGTTGATGAGGTAGCGATAGGTCTGACCGTCAGCCGAAATTTTCACATCAAAATCAGCCATAAACTCAGTACCTTCCCAGCCCTTGGTCTGATGCACGGTGTAAATTCCGTATGGCATATCCTTGGTTTGTGCAAATCCGTTTTCATCGCACGTCAGGTAATCACGTTCTGTTTCAACAGCATTTGCATAAGACCCCGAAGATTTCAGATACACCTCAAATTCAGCTCCCACTTCGGGAGTTTCTATCTGAGTAGAGCCGTCATCGGAATGCTTGATCATTGCGATATTTCCCTTGATAACGTCCTCAGTCACTGTCATAGAAAGTGGGTTATGCTCAATGAAATAATTCTCAGCTTCTGCACCCACTGAATAAACTGTTTCGTCAAGGAGATAGCCTTCACTTGGCGAAATTTCCTGAACAGTGTAGTTTCCGCAGACATACTCTTTTGTTTTGAAATATCCGTTTTCATCGGTCGTATAGGTATCGGCAAGCTCGCCGCCACGATAAATGCCGTAAACTGCTCCTGCAAGCGTTCCGTCGCCCTGTGCTGATGCTGTTTCAGAATCCTGCTTTGTTACCTCAACTGTAAACTTTTTGAGGATATTTTTGAATGTCTTAGTTGTGGTTGCGTCAGCAGTAAGAGTTGCTGTCTGATCGGAAGGAACAACGTACTTTACGGGTACGTTCTTTTCTGAAATGGTGTAGGTGATTTTTTCGTTATTACTGTCATAAACAGGAATATCAGAAAGAATTGCAACACCGTCCGAACCTGTCTTAATCGTGTAGGTCTTACCGTTGCCCGTAATAGTGAACTCTCTATCATCGTTCTGATTATCCTCAGAGTGCTTGTTTATCTTTATCGAGCCCGTTTTAAGTTGATTGTTGAACTTCACATTCACAGTCAGATCAACATCTCCGCTTGTCAGCGTAACATTCTGAGCCTTAGGAACTTCGTATCTTGTATTTACATTGATCTCGGATACGGTGTAGGTGATCAATTTGCCCGTAGATGTGTTGTATACCTTTAATCCGCTAAATTCGGCAACGCCGTTTGCATTGGTTTTCTTGGTGTAACTGCTGCCGTCGTTTCCTGTGACCTTGAACTCTCTGCCGCTTACGATCCCGTCATCGGCGGTCTTATTGACCTTAATTTTGCCTCTCGTAAAATCTTCGGTCACAAATATATTTTCGTCAGCCTTTAATGCGAACACTTCTTCAGAGATACTGTAACCTGTCGGTGCGGAGATCTCCTTAACGTAATACTGCTTTTCAGGTAACTGAATGGAGCCTGTTCCGTCCTTGCCGATAGTGATCTCGCCGACCTTGTTTTTACAAGCCTTATCGGTATATACTCCGTATTTTGCAACCGTGCCGTCTACCTTGCTTGTGCCTGAAATCTTAACCGTTCTGTCTGAAGCAAGAACCTTAGTTATTTCAAATTTTACATCATTTTTTGTTATCCTGAACGCCGACATATTCATAGCGGTAGCAGTCTTACCGTCAGTTTTGTTGTTGATAACAACGCCCTCCGAACCGCTGGATTCTATTCTCCAATGCTTTCCGCCTGCACCTTTTCCATCGCCAACTGTCTTTGAGTTTATGAGTTTTTCCGAAACACCAATAGATCTCAGATAGCTTATTACATCATTTCTTGAATCAAATTCGCCCATATATATCCAAGCGTGATCCTCACCACCCGGATTCTGAGCGACCACCACAGAACCTGCTGTAATAACCGAACCGTCAGCACGCTCCCAATACGGTCGGTCCGTTGTCTTGATGTTTTTCTTTTCGACTTCGACCTTTGAAGTCTTTCCGTCGTAAGTTATGGTGCAGTTATCATTGACTGTAAGCCAATGATCTGTGTCAACAGGCACAGGGTTGTTCCATGAAAATCCCGATGTTTTGTATCCAAGCTGTGTAAGCGTATAGTACACCAGACCCGAACAGTCGATACCGAGGTTGTTGATCGTCTGCACCGACAGCGGAGTGTACTGACCCTGATCATACGCATACCAGTAGCCCTTGTTTCCATAGGTATACGGTGTACCCAGCAAGGTCGCCGCCTTTGCGATCACCGTATCCGCTGACGGGAATGCCGGGTTTTCCATAGGTGTGCTTGCGGCACTTGCTGTGATAGCTCCGCTCATAGATGAACCGAACATAGAAAAAGCACAGAGTCCTGCCATGAACCCTGCGCTGAGTTTTTTTAATATTTTCGATTTTTTGAACATAAAGTGCATTTCTCCTTTTCATTTTTGCAAAGAAAAAGAGCCTGATTTCGGCTCTTTCGTTTGCACATTTTAATATATTTCATCATATCTTTGGCTGCTTATCAAATCCGCCCCTGACACATATGATTCATCAATATCTATTATTTCGCTGAATCCGCAGTCGTTATTCAGCAGAAATCCTTGTCCCTGCGTATCAAGAACAAACCATGTTCCGTTTACCTTAACAACATTTGCTACATGACCATACAGTTTTGACGGCATCCATGTAAGATAGCATTCCAGGTCTGTACCTTTGCACAAATAGTAGGTCTGCCACGAATAATTCACACAAGTTCCCGAACCGTTTTCAGTCATCCAGTTGTATACCGCCTCTGCCTTGCTGTAATCAGAGCCGTTATGAAATAAGCTTCTGCCGATATCCATATATCTTTCTTCCTCAGTAGGCATCGGCGAGGGTGGTTGAGTCTGCGGCACTGTTGTAGTCTCAGGCTTTGTCCTTGCGACAGGCGGATTTGTTACCGTAGGTACTGCCGATGCTGACGGCTTTGCCGTTGTTGATTTGGTGGCATTCTGAGGCTTCTCATTGGACGGCTGGGCGTTCTGCTCCGCTAAGTTATTATCCTGAGAATTGTTGGATGGAGTATTATTCTGCACAGCTTGGTTATTACCCTGTACAGCGTTATTCTGCCCCTGAACCGAATTGCCGCCTGTATTTGAAGTGCTTGATTTCTTAGCCGCAGTTACCTCAGTATCTGTCGGCTTTGAGGAAGATGATACCGTCTGCGAACTCTTTTTAATGGTCGCTGTGGTTTCACTTGTATCCATTTCTTCCTTTGCCGATGTTACCGTGACCGCAGTTTGGCTCACATCTGAGGTTTCTGCACTTTTCGTTGACTCCGATACATTCCCGCAGGCAGTCAGCATTACTGTGCAAAGTATTGAAATATATATCGCTCTTTTCATATCATCACGCTCCTTGTCAAGCAATATATCATATATCCGTCCACAAATCTATACTTTTTGCAAAAGTTCTACCTTTGTTACAAGATACACAGCAAATGCTTTAGCAAACTACATACTTAGCTCCGGTTCAGGTTCATCTTCAGGCTCCGACATTTCCTCATCGGGAGTGTTCTCCACCTCGATATCCGTCTGCTGAACCTGCTGCAGCTTGAGATCATAAGCATTGAGCACAGCCTGATTTACGGCAGTTCTCGCCGACTTGGTTATGGCGTGGAAGGTGTCGCTGTACTGCTTGTTGCCGTCCTTATCGGTATATGAGGTGGAGGGCATATTGACAAATCTGCCCTTTTCGGTCTCGATGACCCTCAGTCCGTGAACGGCGAACATACCGTCCATCGTTACGCTGGCATATGCCTTGATTGCTGAATCCTCTTTGTTTACCATTCTGTTGATAGATGCGTGTATTCTCATAGTTTCATTCTCCTTTACATTGTCTGTTCGATTTCCGGTTCTTCTTCATATTCTTCAAGCGGTTGGATCACTTCCGGCTTTGTTTCTCTCACAGCAACCAGCCCGATCTCGGGCAGATCTACTATGATATGATCAAACTGCTGCTTGTACTTTTCTATCTGTTCATCGGTAAGTGAACAGCTGTCCCATTCGCCGTATTCGTTCAGACAGTTGCCCGAAATATAGAAAGTGCCGTGAACAAGAGTATTTCCAATTATCCTGTTAGGCTTTGAACCGTTCAGCAGAAACTCATCATTGCACCACGCTAAAGCCTTGCCGTCAGATTCAAAATATATAGGTTCAATGCTTCCTCCCACTACTTCCTGCATTGCCTGGATATCGTCCTCGATATCTTTCACATACGGTTCTTTCAGAGGTTCAAACACAAGTATCCTCATTCTTTTGCCTCACTTTCACAATACTCTTTCAGCGGACAATCGCCGCAGTCATCATACATCGCACAGGTACGCTGTATCTCTTCTTCGGATATCCCACAGTCAAAGTGCTGCTTTTTCTGTTCGTCCTGCCATACGATAAGTGAAACGCCGCTGCTGTCACGTTCGACCTCCACCGTTACAGCATTTCCGTGCCTGTCATAAAGCCCTGAAAATTCTGTTTTGCCTTTTGCCGTTAAAACCTGTGCCAATATTATCTTTTTCATAAAAACCTCCTAATCAAAAAGTGAAAGCTGTTTGATAGCTTTCGCACGTTCGCTTGTGTCATAATTTGAGATAAGCAGTTCGCCGTACTGACAGCCTGCGTCATAACGCTGTGCTAAGTTGTTAAGTCTGCTTATCTCCTCAATGTGGATATTAGGCTTGTCCCATATCTCCCTTATCTCCGGACAGTCATTGTATGAAACCAAGAACTTGCCTTTGATCTCTAAAAGTGTATCACGCAGTCTGATATGATCCTTTGCCGTAAATCCCACGTCCTTGTAGTAGCTTTCTGTAGCAAAGTAGGGCGGATCGCAGTAAAAAAAGCTGACGGGTCTGTCATACTGCCTGATAAGCTTTTCAAAATCTTTATTCTCAACTACTACCTTCTGCAACCGCCTTGCGGCAAGGTCGATCATAGGGAAGTCCGACCACATCGAATGCGGCTGACTTCCAAAGCTGTCAAGTCCCGAAGCATAGCTGTACCTTATGAGCTGATAGAATTTTGACGCTCTGTCTGCATCACATAGCTTTTCAAAAATCCCACGCTTATGAAGTAAAGCGATACGGTCAAAATCTTCACGGGAATCTTCGTGACGAAGTGCTTGCAAGATTTCCGCCTTACTATGAAAGGTATATC
>OHWA01000537.1_pt1 | contig 12294 bp, 9 predicted proteins | sample 1579671 | NCBI WGS metagenome assembly OHWA01 (sample SAMEA3882513, study PRJEB24775) | human gut metagenome | biome: human-associated habitat; feature: intestine environment; material: feces | place: Netherlands | collected 2009/2010
GGATTGATTTTTTCTGGTCGGATTCAATGATAGACAGACCATATTTTCTGCACAGGTCATCGGAAATCTTACGGATCTCCGTATAATAACTCTTGGCATTACTATGGTACTTATGTCCGTCCACCATGCTTACAGAATTCCGTAGGCTAAGTACCCAGCGCCTTGCCGCATTGCTGCGGTAGGTTTCCGGACACTCGCCCCCGAACCGGACTTACAACTCTCGCTGTATCCGGCTCTCCATTCATTCACAGTCTGCACTGTGTATTTTAGTGTGACAGCTTTCACAGACTACCAGTGTTTTCCGGTTAATCTTTTTCATAAAAGCTGCCCACGGTTGACTTTCATCCAGCTCTTTCAGCGTTCTTACCTGGTGCATCACCAACACTGAAGTTTCTTTTCCACACCATTCACACCGATTTGCTTTCAATCGTGCGCCAAGACTGGGCTTCTTCAGAATGCCTTTTGGCTTATGGATAATATCCGCTTCTTTTCCCAGAGGATAGGGGTCTCTGGCAAGACTGCCTTGCCACAGTAGTCGAATACGCTCCTTGCCATGTTTGTCCTGAAATTTCACACCGATGTCTTTGCCGATACGATACTGAACAATGATTTTGCGCTTTGTTGTGCGGTATTTACAGGCCAGAGTTTTGTAAAAGCTGTACTCCATGATATAGCGGAACTTGTGTAGCTTGGAGCGATTGTTTGCAATCGCATAATAGTTACAGAATCCTCGTATCTCGCCGTTGTACTGGTCAAGAATACTCAGGTCCGTTCGCCCGACAAGTTTTCCGCGATGGGTGGGCTGCCAAATCTCTGTTCCATTGCGAACATCGATTCTCATGGCTCCCAGTTCCAGCAGCTTCTTCTGAATGGCGGAAGTTGGGACTTCCAGCATGACATGGCCGCTGTAATTTCTGGCCGTAGAACCACTTTTGGTTTTCTTGGTGTGATTGCTCTGCGGTGTAACCCTGATTTCAAATCCTAAGAATTTTGCCCGGTCTGTCGCTTTGGTTACCAGCGTCTTTTCGTCCGACAGTTCCAATTTCAACTGTCCGGCGATATATGTGCCGATTTCCTGTTTCACAGCCTGTGCATCCTCTTTGGCTCCGATGATACCGATAAGAAAGTCATAAAGACTAGATCGGAAGAGGGTCTTTACAGGGGATGGACTTGTGAACCTTGTCCAGTTCCCAGATGCTTTCCAGTAAGGACTGCTTTTCTTCCTCAGTTTTTGCCTTTGCCAGCTTTCTTTTGAGTCGGATTCTCTTATCGCTCAGCTTGCGGTATTCCACATTGACGGCTCGCTTGTTCCCACGGTCAAACCGTTTCTTAAACTCTGCCATATATTTGTCGAACTGGTCGAGATAGATATTGGCGAGAATAGGACTAATGATGCCGCCCTGTGGCGTGCCGCTGTAGCTTTGATGCACTTGGTTATCTTCCATATATCCCGCATTAAGAAATTTACGGATAAGGCGCAGGAAGCGTTCATCTTTGATTCTCTTGCGGAGGATGCCAATCATGACATTATGGTCGATATTGTCAAAGAAGCCTTTAATGTCTCCCTCCACAAACCATTTGCACCGTGTAAAGCGATTTTGAATCATTCTCAAGGCTGTGTGACAGCTTTTATTGGGTCGAAAGCCGTGGGAGGTGTCCTCAAAGCTGTTTTCATAGATGGATTCCAACAGCATACGGACAACTTCCTGTACCAGCTTGTCGTCAATGGACGGGATGCCCAGAGGACGGAGTTTTCCATTCTTTTTGGGAATATATGTCCGTCTGGACGGCTTGGGCTGGTAAGATTCGTCTTTCAGGGCTGCAATAAGCCTGTCAACTCTTTCAAGGCTCATTGCGTCAATGGTTTTCCCGTCTGTGCCTGCGGTCATGTTTCCCTGACTGGCATAGATATTTTGATACGCCTGTAAGAAAAATTCCCGGTTGAACAGATTGCGGTACAATCTGTCATAGACATAGCCGGATTGAGCTGAATGCTCTTGCAGACTGTTCAATACATTTTCTGGATTTCTCATAGTGCCTCACGCACCTTCCTTTCTTTTGCATTGAATCGAATGAACTGCCGCCCTTCGCCATGTGCGTGCCATTAACACGCTCGGACTACTACGGCGGCTCCGTTGCCATATTGGATTTTCAGGGCCTGCACCCATAGCTCTTGCGAGCATTCCAACTTAGGCAATCCCCATTTAGTAACAGAGTAAAAAGCTGTGTTCATTGTCGGATACGGTTTTCGTCCTTTTATGCTGATACATACGGGCTGCACATCGGTTTCGCTCCTGCCAGTCATCTTTTCTGGCGGAGATGCACAGCGCAGCGGATATAGCTGTCTTCCGCTGCGACCACCACAAATGTCCCTCGGACTGCCGTTCAACCAGTGTAGGCTTTATCCTCATATGAACTTTGGTCTTGCTGCTCAGTCGTGGCATGACAACTTGCCAACTCACAGCGTTACGGTCGTGCTATTGTCCCCTTTGGGTTTCCCCATCCAGGTTAGCCGTTGACCACAGGCATGAAACCTCACGCCTGCCGCTTGCTAAGCGGATTTACTCTGCCCCTTATGGGCGCACAGACAATATGATTGTGATAGTGTCTGGTATTAAGATGTGTTGTTATGACGACTTCAAATTGTCCTTTTAAGAGCCGGTCTGCCAGTTCCTGCCCGATGAGATGTGCCAGTTCCGGTGTCACCTCACCTTCTGCAAAACTCTGTACCAGATGGTATCCTTCCACACCGCCCATCTTATGGAATCTCTTTTTTGTTGCCACCATATCTGCATACGCATTTTCATTGGTACATCCGATGGTATCTTCGAAGACCGCCTGTTCCGTCTTTGTCCGGTTCATGGCATAATCAATGGCAGCCTTCAGAGAGTCTGCTTTCTGTGTGGTTTTTTCTTTGTCTTTCACATATTCGATGGAACGGTCCAGGCGGTGGACGGGGATAACACTTGTATAAGCCATCTGTCATTACCACTCTTCCTTTACCAGATGCCATGTCTCTTTGGTAAGCCGGAGCATTTCCTGCACACTCTGCTCACTTGCCATTCCCGAAGCATTCGCAACATGGGCAAGCTGGTTCGCATTATTGCACAGACCCGCTATCTTCCTAAGCAGTTCCGGGTGATGCTCACAGGGTTTTGCGTGTACCTGTGCTCCTAAGATCAGCGAACGCATAAACTCTTCCCGACTCAGTCCGCTTTTTTCCACCTGTTCCTCCAATTCCCTGAGTTCCCTTGCATTTAACCGCACCGGGATCACATGGTTTCGTTTTCGCATTGCATCACCGTCCCTTCTCTTTTCTCTTTCATCATATCGCCAAGCTCCTGATCCGACCGTTTCGCAGTTACCATACAGCAGGTCACCACGACTCCGAAACAACCTCCACACATCAATGCGATCATAATCATGACTCCGTCTCTTAACATAGCTTATCCTTCCTTTCCGTTTTCATTTTGTATTCGGGGGATTGGGGTTCTCCCCAAAGTGCGTTTGGATATCCAAACGCTATGCTTGCAAAACGAGTACCACCAGTTTTTGTAGCACCGGATTAACTCGATTCTGATTTATTTTGATTCTTTTATCTGTACCAGTCCATCAAGTGTCGTACAAATGATATGGAGTCTGTCTGCCATACTGATTTCGGTATTCATTGTTCCTGTCACATCTTTCCCACATACGACTACCATCCGGCATCTCCGCAAAAGGATATGGGACATTCTTCCATATCCCTGCATATCTTCTGCATCGGATTCTTCCAAAAATGGTGAGAATACAAATCTCGGACAGATTGGTACATACCCAAGTTCATAGATTTTTCTGCAATATTTCTGCACTTTCACCCGGCTTTCTTCTGCTGAACAACACACATAAGCCAGAGCCTGTTCCATACGCTCCATCTCCTTCCTGCATCCAGTTGGATGCCACTGATTTTCTCTATAAAAAACAAGATGTCCAATTGGACATCCCGGCTACTTTTCATCCTCTTTCTGCTCTGCTTCTAATGCAATTTTCACTCTGTCACTTCCCAGTTTGTAGTAGGCATCTGTTACCTCAATTCCCACTGCACGATAACCTGTCATAACCGCTGCAAGGACAGTTGTTCCTGCTCCAGCAAACGGGTCCAGGATCAGTCCTCCCGGTTCACAAATCTGGATGACATCTTTCATAAGCTGCAACGGTTTCTCTGTCACATGAATCCGGTTCTGCGGATTTCCATATCGGAAAACACCCGGCAGACAAGATACCGGACGGTTGATCGGCATCGGTCCGTTACTACCCCACACAATGTATTCAGCCTGCTGGCGAAAACGGCCTTTCTGTGGACGGGAGTTTCCCTTATCCCACACCGCTGTTCCTCTCCAGATCCATCCTGCCCACTGCAATGCATCGGTAATCGATGGATACTGACGCCAGTCAATGAACAGGCAGATTGGAGCACCTTTCTTGCAGGCTTTCCGCACATCATAGAGCCACTCAGCCATCCAGTGTGTCCAGGATCTCTGGTCTTTATTATCTCCATCGAAATCCGGAAGTGCATTCGCAGCACTCATACTGCTGTATTTCTGGTTTGTAGTACGATTTCTTTCATTCTGCTTTGTTCCACCGGACGCATACGGTGGATCGGTAATGACTGCATCAAAGATTCCCGGCTGGAATGCTTTGACCAGTTTTAATGTATCTCCATGTAATATTTTCCAGTTTTCCCCTTCAGTATATTCCTCCGGGTATGTTCCCTCTTTCATAAGTTCTTCCAAACTCAGGCCATTTGTCATAGGCATCATCCTTTCTTTTCTCAGCGTTCCGGCTGATTTTTCTTCTTTGTTTGTCTTTTCTGGTAGGACTGTGGCGGTTTCAGTTTCTCAGGAACAGAAAAAGCTCTCCACTTTCCATTTTCATATAAGAACATATCTTTTGTGTGGTTATTAAATATATCCCAAGGGAAAATATCCCCTTTAATATAGATATTTCCTCTTACTTCTCCATACACATGGCTTTCTCCACCGATAACAGGTGCATTTACTCCTACCGTATCAATAAATGCTTTTCCACTGATTATCGCATTTTCCTTTATCTCACCGCCACAGATATAACAGTCTCTCTTTGCAACTGCTCTGTCATAAAAAGTAGCATCTCCGGTAACAACCGCATAACCTCTGACCAGACTGCCATCATAAAGTGCAGCTTCTTCCTTTACCTCACCGTTTTCGCAACAGATTGCATCATCATAAATCCAGCAAGTCCCTTCCTGTGACAGATTGTTTTCATTTTCTACAAAACCGCCCAGTGTTCCTTTTGGTACTTTCTCATTCACATTGATCAATGCCTGTATGCGATGGAGCCATGGATATTTCGGATGTTCAATTTCTGTAATTTTATACTTACTCATGCTGTCTCCTTTCACCGTTCCGGCTGATGTTTCTTCTTTGTCTTTTTATTTTCTTTTGGTGGTGGACTCAACTCGGTTTCCACATATTCACTGATAATCAAAAGTGCTTTGTAATAATCCCCACTTTCCAATACTCTTTTACACATTTCTTTTGCTTCTGCTGTCTGTTTATTCTTTTTCAAAAGAGTTGAGGCATCGCCCATAATGGAAAAAATATTCCCATTATGTCCAAGGAGCTGTAACTTGGGACGTTGTTTCTCAGGCTTTGTCGGAATCTGCTCTGTTTTCTTCTCATACATTTTCGGCTGTTCTATATCAGGATGCCAAAAATGCACATTCAGCGTTCCTCCATCTACCTTGATATCCCTCTGCTCAAATCCTTCACCCCAACCGTCACTGTACTGCCCTGTAATGTATTCAGTGAATTCCTGTAGTTCTTCCTGACTTAAAAGTTCATTTAATTCCAGTTTGGTACATCCGTACAGGATTCCGTCTTTGTTTTCTATCGTAACAACTGCACTTTGTATCTTTCCCTGAATGGACTCACTTCCATCAAAATACTGCATGAGATCATCTTCCCCATAGCGTTTCAGTTCTTCTCGGATGACTTCTTCATAATCGGCAAGTTCTGTTCCATCTAACGGCATTCCATATTCATCACTCTCCGACCAATCTTCTTCCCATTCGGATTCTTCTGAATAAAGATTTCCAGTCAGCTCCGTCAACAGATGTACGTGCATCGTTCCTTTTTCTTCCATTCTCTATCACCTTCTTTCCAATGGTCTATCCCTGCATTTATTTGCCTGCTTTTTTTCTTTCGCAAGGTCTGCATAATCTGCCCCTTCTTTTTCCGGCAGATTGCAGATAATCTGATACGTTCCCTCGTAATGTTTTTTCATCTGTTCTTTCGCCCATCTCCCGGCAAAGTCATTATCGGTGCATATTTCAATTTCTTTGATTTCCGGATGATTCTTCAGAAATTCTTCCAGTGCGTCCGGCGGCTTTTTAAAACGTTCACTCTGTATCTGTGCGTTTTCTTTCGGAGCAGCGATTCCCCCAAGGGAAAGACGATATTTATCCCTATTTCCCTCTTCCAGTGTCATGTGTGCCAATGCATCAATACACGCTTCATATACGGCAACTCGCTTTGTTTCTCTTTCAGGTGGAATGCAAAAGCTGTACTTTTTTTCACTCCCGGTCTGCTCCATCTTGAATCCCTTCCCGTTTTTTTCATAGATTCCTCGCAGGAATGCATATCTTGCTTTTCTGGATTCATCTTTCCCAACAAAAACAGCGTTATGGTACGGGACACTTTCATAAAGGATTTCATGTGAAATACAATATGTGATCACTTCATCGCTGATTCCTCTGTGGTTTAAATAAGCCCTGATTCGTCTGCAATTACAATACCTCTCCGGCAACTTAAATGGCAGTTTTTCCCTTTCCACAGCCTGTGTCGGAATAAAAGACGGACTCTCTTCGCACAACAGTTTTACGGCATCTGTAAATTTCATTCCATCTACTTCAATCAGGAACCGCAGTGCGGACACGCCACCGATATCTCTGGATTTCCAATGCCATTTGCTGGACAGTTCATTGATTTTAAAACTGTCATGATCCGTCAACTGCCATTCATTTCTGGTCCTTGTCTTTTGCAGTCGCTGTGCCTGATGCGTTCGCAAATACTCATACGCAGTCATATTTTTTGCTGCCTGAATCTCTTCTTCCGTTACCCAGGGCATTACAGAATTGCATCCTGAAGAGCCAGTACCTTATCCGTCCGCTCCCAAGGAAACTCCTTTCTTCCAAAATGACCAAAAACTGCCGTCTGACGGAAAATCGGACGATTCAGTCGAAGGGATTCCATGATCTGAACGGGTGTCACTCCAAACACCAGTGGGATTGCTGCCGCCAGACAATCATCCGCACACACTTTTCCTGTACCAAAGGTGTCTACCTCAATCATAACCGGCTCTGCTACTCCGATTGCATAAGCCAAAGACACCTGACACTTGCTTGCAAACTCAGCAGCTACTATATTTTTGGCGATATACCTTGCCATATAAGCTGCCGAACGGTCTACTTTCGAACAGTCTTTTCCCGAAAATGCACCGCCGCCATGCGGAACCATACTGCCATAAGTATCCACCATCAGCTTTCTTCCGGTCAGTCCGGTATCTGCATCAAATCCTCCGCACACAAATTTTCCTGACGGATTGATCAGAATCTTCGTATCCTCATCCGGCGGCAGTAATCTGAGTGCTGAGCGAAGCACTTTCTCTCTGATCTCGGCATCTAACTTCTTCAGGTTCTTTTCTGCACCATGCTGGCAGGAAACAACAACACTTTCCAGTCTCACTGGTTTTCCATCTTCATATTCTACGGTTACCTGTGCTTTTCCATCCGAAAAGATATCTTTGATATATCCGCTTCTTCTGCAAGCCGAAAGTTCACGTGTGATCCGGTGTGCCAGAACAGTCGGCATTGGCATAAGCTGCGGAGTATCATCACACGCATATCCGACCATAACACCCTGATCTCCAGCTCCCTTGCTTCTATCTCTTAATTTTGCGCCGATATTATCCCGAAATTCTTTCGACACACTCACTGCTTTCGCAATATCTGGACTCTGCTGGTGTACAAACGTATCCATTTCTATCCCATCTGTACAATATCCACACTCTTCTAAAACTTTTCGGATCACATCAAACACTGGCGGCTCATATCCGCTGGTGATTTCTCCTGCTACAAACACATTTCCTCTTGTAGCAAGGACTTCACACGCCACTCTCGAAGATGGATCGTAACGCAGACATTCATCTAAGATTGCATCTGCTATCTGATCGCATACTTTATCCGGGTGTCCTTCTGTTACTGATTCTGCTGTATAAAAACGTCTCATCTTTCTTCTCCTTATCTACAGACAGGGCAGGCGCTGCCTTATGAACATCTCCTGCCCTGTCAGATTGGTTTATCCTGTAATTTTTATTTTATTTTACTTCTGTTTCTTCTTTGTTGTCTGTCATTTTTGACTTCTTTCTGCGGTATACAGTCACTCCTGTAGCTGTTCCGGCAGATGCCAGTGCAAGCAGAACAAACGGCCATACTTTCTGGTTATCACCTGTTTTTGGTGCATTTGTTTTTTCTGTTGTTTTCTCCGGTGTTCTGGCATCTTTCATTTCTACTTTCTGGACTTCCATTGTATCTTTCAATGTGAATGTAACATCTTCCGCAATCTCGTAACCATCCGGCGCTGTGATCTCACGCAGAGTAAGTTCTTCATTGACCGGGAGCTTTGCAACGGAATGTGGCTTTCCATCCGTAATCCACTCTTCCAAAACAGTTCCGTCTTTGCGGATGATCTGAAGCTTTGCCCCTTCCAGTTCTTTTCCGGTTGTTAGGTCTGTTTTTGAAATTTCCACTTTGGAATATTCATCTTTCATCTCAACCTTTGTCACACTGCCATCTTCTTTGACTTCAAACGTCACATCGCTGGCAGACACATAACCATCTTCATAAGGAGCCAGTTCTTCATGTAAGGTATAACTTCCTTCCGGCAGTCCGTAAATGACATGTTCTTCCTTCGTACTGATCCACTCTTCCAAAACAGTTCCGTCTTTATCAATGACCTGCAGTTTTGCTCCTTCCAGCTCATTTCCGGTTGTTGCATCTGTTTTGGTAATACGTGTTTCTGTCGGCTGATTCTCAACTTCTTTGTTCAGTTCAATCTTTGCAAGATTCTGATTTTCATAGGTTGCGTCTACATTCCATACTTCTTCATTTGGAAGATATCCGGCTTTTCTGACTTCCTCTTTGACATAGTATTTTCCATGTGGAAGATCACTGTCGAAAGTAAGTGTTCCCTTTGTATCTGTTGCTTTCTTTTCCAGCAGGGTATCTTTCTCTACGAGAACCTCTCCCTGATTAGAAAGAATATCTTCCGCAGCATACAGTCCAAAAATAATACCTTCCAGCTTTTCTCCTGTGACAGAATCCTTCTTTTCTACCGATACGGAAACTTTCTGTCTTTCATTTTTATAGGTAACGCCTTCATAAACAACTGCCTGTGTATCATCCTCTGCTGTCAGGGTAAATTCTTTCTGTTCTGTATTCAGGACAAAATTCTCTCCTGCTACAACCTCTTTCAGATAATACGTTCCCAGTGGCAGATTATTGATAACTGCTGTTCCATTTTCATCTGTAGTCAGTTTGGCTACCAGGTCATCTTTCTCATAACGGACAACTGGATTTCCTTCTTCGTCCTTTGCTCCGTCCGGTGAATAGATGGTATCTTTGGCATATACTTCAAACTGGGCACCTTCTACTCCGGTTTCTTCATATTTAAAATCTTTATAGATACCTGTTTCTTCTTTACCAGATACAGCATTTCTTACTTTAGAGACCAGTGCTTTTACTTTTGCCAGAACAGAATCTCCTGTTACTTCGGTAAGCTGTTCTCCCTTTTTCGTCAGGAGCAGGCTTCCTACCTGTTCATCGTTTTTCTGTTCTACCTCTACAATCGCTGCTCCTGTATCTGGATCAATCTGATGTGCAGTGTTTGAGGATACTGTAATTACAATACCGCTCTGTGGATTTTCTTTATATGTTCCTTTTGTAGTCTGCTCTAATGGTGAAATAATCGTTGTTCCATCATACAGGGACTCTTCGCTTCCCTGTCTTACAAATCCTTCCGGTGCTTTCACTTCTTCGATTCGATAGGTAGAGCACTTCAGTTCCTGCGGTGTGATCAGATATCCTTCCTCGTTTGTTTCGAATACACTGATCTTTTCTTTCTTCGGATACTGAACAACCTGTTCCACATATTTCTTATTTGTCACATCGTAAATCTTATAAGAGGCACCAGCCTTTAAAACCGTATTTCCAGTCTGTGCATCCTTCTTTACAATTTTCAACAAGAATTCAAACGGACGGTCATCAAATACTCTCCACTGCATTGGTTCTCTGCTGTCATTTTCCACATTTACAACAAATGGATCAATGGTTTTCAGATTCTCCGGGGTAGTGCTTTCCACTACAACATAACTTCCATACGGCAGTTCCGGGCTGACTGCATATCCTTTGGTATCAGTAATCAGTTCCGGTACTGGTACGGCGATTCCGTTCTCATAAGTAACTGCAACCTGCTCGTTACTGAAATCATAATTTTTAAAATCACTTGCCGTGTAGCTTTCTCCATTGGCCGGTTTCAGCTTTCCATTTTTCACCTGTGACAGGCTGCTGATCAGATATACCTGAAATCCTGCGCCTGCGACCAGGTCTGTTTCTGTCTGCTCTCCATCTTCACTGATCTTGATCAACTGGAATGCCTGTTTTTTCACCTGTTCTTTTACCGTAAGGTCTCTTGTCACTTCTGCAACATCTTGTCCCTCATAGGTTACGGATACCTCATATCTTGTAGTATCCAGTGTATATCCTTCCGGCGGAGTGATCTCTTTTACATACATTTCTCCAAGATATAATTCTGAGAACTCCAGTGTTCCATCATCACCGATGACTCCCTGCGCGATCAGGCTGTCCTGTTTATACAGAACTCCTGTTGTTCCATCCGGATGCACGATGTCCTCTTTGGCATACAGACCATACACCGCACCACGAAGAACACTGTCCCCCTGTGCCTTAAATGCAAGTGTTTCTTTATCGATCTTTGCGATTTTTACCCTTCCGGTGACTCTCTCATCGGTTGCTGTTACAGTCAATGTCTTTCCGGCTGCAACATCTACTTTATATACTTCTGTATTCAGTTTGTACCCTGTCGGAGCAGTAACCTCTTTTACATACACAGTTTTAAGTGCGGCATCAAAATAATCACTGACTGCTTTTCCGTCTGTTCCGGTTGCAGTCATCGTCATCAGCAGATTTTCGCACTTCTTATCGGTGTAAATACCGTAAACTGCTCCAGATAGTGGGTTCTGTGTATTGATATCTTTCTTCGTCAACTCAATACGTGTCATGTTCAGCCACTGTACGCTGAAGCTTACCGGAGCTGCTGTTTCGCTTTCGAATACACCGATATCCTGTTTGGAATCTCCGGTCGTCAGTACCAGCGTTCTCCATGTCTTTCCGACAGAACCGTATAAGTTGCCGGAAGCATAACTGCCTGTCAGCAACAGATCTGTCGACAGATAAAAGGTATCGCCACCATAAATCTGGATCTTTCCATTTGTCACACTTGTTCCTTTAGAAAGATTATGTGCAGTCACATTTTCCGGCACACTCAATGTCACATAATTTCTGTGATCTCCGGACAATGTGATATTCGGTGTTTTCTGAAGATTTCCATCTCTTACTGCATTCAGTTTCGTACTGGAAAGGCTCAGTTCCCCTTTTGGCGGTTCTTCCTGTCCGAACAGGTAATTGATATATGCGATCACCCCTGCATTTACAAGGTCATTATAATTACATCCGGTAAATCCGGCTTCTCCTGCATAAGCGTAGCTGGCTGCAATGTGTGTATACACATACTTTTCATCTTCCGTTTTTCCAGCCAGATAACTTCCTGTCAGATCTCCTGCCCCGCCATAACCATAATAAAGGACTTTCTGCAGATTTTTATTGCTGTCCAGTACCTGCGCTACATAACTTCCACTCGGTGGGGATGCTTTCTGGGACTGAAGGCAATACGCAATCTTTCCATTTACTGTGAACAGGCAAGTAAGATAATTTCCAATATAACTTGGATAATAAATGGTTCGCCCCTTTGTCAATGTAACTGTTGAACCGCTGCTTGTAGCTCTTTCAGCCGCAGACAGTACCAGCACATTTCCCTCTTCAATGTCCTCTTTCAGTTCTTCGACTGCCTGTGCAGATTCATCTCCTTCGGATGTTTCAATTTCTACATCTGTGTAGTTCTGCACAGGCGATTCCGAATC
>OHWA01000542.1_pt1 | contig 12222 bp, 10 predicted proteins | sample 1579671 | NCBI WGS metagenome assembly OHWA01 (sample SAMEA3882513, study PRJEB24775) | human gut metagenome | biome: human-associated habitat; feature: intestine environment; material: feces | place: Netherlands | collected 2009/2010
AATATACAGTATTCTTGGCATCTTCGGTAACACCCTGGAATGTCTTGAACATCAGGTTGAACTGACGGATATCTGTGAAGTTGTGTTTACCACAGCTCGGACATCCTACCTCGTGTTCTTTGATGAAGTCCATCATCTTTCCGAAGTTGATGAATTTGTAACCGATAATCTCGTCATCCTCATCCAGTGCGATACCTGTTACATAACCGTCGGTCATTTCAAGGTAACGAGGTCCTTTTGCAAGGGTTCCGTACATAGTACCAACCTGGGAACGAAGTCCTTTACCAAGGTCTTCCAGTCCGGCACCTACAACCAGTCCGTCCTCGGAGAATGCACTCTGGCTTCTTCCGTAAACGATCTGAAGGAAGAGTTCTCTCATTGCAGTATTGATGGCATCACACACAAGGTCAGTATTCAGAGCCTCAAGGATGGTAAGTCCCGGAAGAATCTCAGATGCCATAGCTGCAGAATGAGTCATTCCTGAACATCCGATGGTCTCAACGAGAGCTTCCTGGATAACGCCCTCTTTTACGTTCAGAGTCAGTTTGCAGGTACCCTGCTGCGGTGCGCACCAGCCAATACCGTGAGTGAATCCGGAAATGTCTTTGATCTCTTTTGCTTTTACCCATTTTGCTTCCTCCGGAATCGGAGCTGCACCGTGATGCACGCCCTGGGTAACCGGACACATCATTTCTACTTCGTGTGAATAAGTCATTGTTAAACTCCTTTCAAATATGTACTTATTTGAGCTTTTGTCTTTCGAACGGACCGTTTCCAGCCTGTTCACAGACCTATGGTTATTGTCTCACAAAATTGGCCATTCGTCCAGCCTATTTTGATAAAAAATTGCAAAGACCGCCGAAAAACGATAAAATTTCCGGCGGTCTTTGCAAACGATCTGTTTGATTTTCTTGCGATAAAACAAAATATTTTTAATTATCAGATTTTTTGATAATTTCCTTCGCATTTTTAAAGATATGACCCGACGGGATCACACCGCGGACGCAGGATAGCGGGTAAATGTTGGAATTTCTTCCGACAACGGTTCCCGGATTCAGCACGCTGTTGCAGCCGACCTCAACCTCATCGCCGAGCATCGCACCGAATTTTTTCAGTCCGGTTTCGATCTGCTCATCGGCGCTTTTGACAACGACAAGCTTCTTGTCGGATTTTACATTGGAAGTAATGGAACCGGCACCCATGTGCGCTTTGTAGCCAAGAACAGAGTCACCGACGTAATTGTAGTGCGGAACCTGTACTTTATTAAAGAGAATGACATTTTTCAGCTCGGTGGAGTTACCAACGACAGCGCCCTCGCCGACGATGGCATTTCCGCGGATAAAAGCACACTGGCGGATCTCCGCGCCTTTTCCGATGATGCATGGGCCGTTGATGGAAGCGGTCGGTGCGATACGGGCATCTTTTGCGATCCAGATATTTTCACCGCGTTTTTCGTATTCTGCCGGATCAAGCGTCTCGCCGAGTTCAAGAATAAAGTCCTTGATGAGCGGAAGCACTTCCCATGGATACGTTTTGCCTTCAAAGATTTTTGCGGCAATGGTCTGGGTTAAATCATAAAGTTCAGAAATGGTTGCATCTTTCATGAGTGATTCATCCTTTCTTTTTTCTGTTCCTGTTTATCTTACCACATTTCAGGTGTTCTGTGCGGTCTTTTTTCTGTTCGAAGAAGACTTTGCAGAAGAGTTTCTTGAAGACGTGCTTTTTCCGGCACCGGAACGTGTGGAAGAGGCTTTTTTATAGTACGGCGCGGACGCATCAAAACTGCTCTTTAACTGGAACTGGTTCCGCATCTGCTTTACATTCACGGTGTGGCGTGTTACAAAGTTTTCCAGTTTTCCCATATATTCCTCAGAGGTAATGGATCCCTCCGCCACATAGGTGAGTCCCTTTTCCCAGCTTGCTGTCAGCTCCGGGTTCAGAAGCGGGCGGATGGACTGGTGGACGACGTCATAGATCATTTCACCGAGCTGCGTTGGTGTGATGACCTGTGTCTTTTTGTTCAGCGCGAGATACTTGATAAAGACAAGCTTTTTTAAGATCTCCGCACGCGTTGCACTTGTTCCGATGCCGCTTCCCTTGATCTGCTCACGCAGTTCCTCATCTTCGATGAGCTGTCCGGCATTCTCCATCGCAAGGATCATGGAACCGGAAGTATAACGCTTCGGCGGGGAGGTTTCGCCCTCTTTAATTGAAAGGCCGAGCAGGTTTAGTTCGCTGCCTTTCTTTAACTGGGACAGCGCGACAAGAAATGCGGGATCGCACGTTGTTTCCTCGTCCTTTTTTCCGTCCTCGTCCTCATCCTTTTTACGGAAGAAGGAGTAGTGCATTGCTTTTAAGTAGCCCTCCTCCACGAGAACACGGAAGTTGGAAAAGAACTGTTCGCCGCCGATTTCCGTCACAAGCGCGACCTTCTGATAGACGGCCGACGGATAGAAGATGCTAAGAAAACGGCGGACAATCGTTTCGTATACTTTGGCGGAAAGCTCCGAAAGATTCCGCAGATTGCCAAGGCCCTGTCCGGTCGGAATGATTGCGTAGTGGTCAGTGATCTGTTTATCATTCGTATAACGGGTGGAACCGATCTTTTTCCAGCTCTCGCCCTGTAAAATTTCATGCGCAAGACCGCGGCAGATGTTGTACTGCTGCAGGCCGCGCAGGTTCTTGCTGATTTCCTTTGCAACGGCAGAAGAAAGCACACGGGCGTCGGTACGCGGATAGGTAACCAGCTTTTTCTCGTAAAGCTCCTGGACGATTTTCAGCGTTTCATCCGGGCTGATTTTGAAGAAGCGGGCACAGTCGTTCTGCAGCTCCGCAAGGTTGTAGAGCAGCGGCGCATTTTTATTCTCTTTTTTCCGCTCCATTTTCAGAACGCGCGGGATCAGAGGATTCTGTGCTTTTAATTCGTCAATCAGCTTCTGTGCGTCTTCTTTTTTCTGGAATCCATTCTCCTTATAGAGAAGCGGCGAGTTAAAATAGCGGCTTTCTTTAACGGCACGCCATTCGCCTTCGAAATTCCGCCCGTTAAAAGAAAGACCGGCGATGACACGGTAGAACGGTGTTTTTACGAAACTGCGGATTTCGCGTTCGCGGCGCACGACCATGCCGAGCACGCACGTCATGACACGGCCGACGGAGATGGACTGGTATTTGGTGCCGAGATACGATGCGACGGCGTTTCCGTATTTTAACGAGAGAAGACGGGAAAAGTTAATGCCCATCAGGTAATCTTCTTTGGCACGGAGATAAGCGGAAGCTGAGAGATTGTCGTATTCGCTTTCATCCTTCGCTTCGCGGATGCCGCGCAGGATTTCTTCTTCTGTCTGTGAATCAATCCAGACACGTTTCTGCTTCTTGTCTTTGATACCGGCCATCTGTGCGACGAGGCGGTAGATATATTCTCCCTCGCGCCCGGAGTCGGTACAGACATAAATGGTCTCGATATCTTCCCGGTGGAGCAGGCCGCTCACGATGTTGAACTGCTTTTTTACTTCCGGGATTACTTCATATTTAAAGTTTTCAGGCAAAAAAGGCAGGGTCTCAAGACTCCACCTTTTTAACGCAGGATCGTATTTTTCCGGGTAGCTCATCGTAACCAGGTGGCCGACGCACCAGGTTACGATGGAAGTTTCCGACTCCAGATACCCGTCCCTGCGCTGCATATTCTGTTTTAATGCTTTTGCGAATTCCTGAGCGACGCTCGGTTTCTCCGCAATGTATAAGGATTTTGTCATTTATCTGCACTCATCATTCGAAGCGGCCAGGCAAGGAGCAGTCCGCCTCCGATCATATTTCCGATAGTTACAATTACCATACTTTTCAGCGCGGCGGTAAGAGAGATGCCGCCCGGAACGAGAAGTGCGGCGGTAACGAAGGTTGCCATATTGGCAATGCAGTGTTCGAAACCGGCAACAACAAATCCGGAGATACAAAGTATGATCATGAAAAATTTCGCAACTTCATTTTTGCATTTCATGCCGCAGGCAACGGCAAGGCAGACAAAGAAGTTGCAGAGAATGGCGCGGAAGAACATTTCTCCCACAGGAATGGAAAGTTTGTTCCCAATAAAGCCCGCATAGTAATCAGCGGTGCCGGAAGCGCCTGCTAGTACGAAAATCACGGAGAGGATCAGACATCCGACGAAATTTCCGATGTAGCTGACGAGCCATACTTTTCCAACCTGCGTCCACGATACTTTTTTATCGAAGGCACCAAACGCCATGACAAGATTGTTTCCGGTAAAAAGCTCTGCGCCGATGAACACGATCAGAAGAACCGCGATAGCAAACACGATACCGCCAAGCAGCTTGCCCCACGCAGGATCGGAACCCTGGAAGGCATTGCCGACTACGTTGGAGAAGATCATGGCAACGACGATAAAAAAGCCTGCCATGACCGAGCGGAGAAAGTATTTTCCAGGCTGTTCTTTCAGCAGCTTCGCCTTGTTTACCGCTGCCTCTGAAAATTTTTGTACGTCATCATAAGGCATATGTTACTCCTTTCTTATGTCCCGCGTGCAGCAGGGGACATATCCCCGTTTTTTGTGTCCTGGGGATGGCCATTATTCCCGGGACACTTTGTGGAACGGTCACCGGGTTCGCTCTTTCGACTTTGGCTATTATATCATCCCCGGGGAAAATTCGCAATGAAGGAACGCGAAAAAACTGCATTTCCGCAGAAATGTCAGAAAATGGAAGAGAAAGTAACACATTGTATGAGAATGAGAAAAGAAATAAGATTGGAGATTTGTCCTATTTTTCTGGCGCTCTGTCATACGATACCAGACAGGAAGCTGATATAATAAGCGCATGGATCCTGAAAAATATAAGAAGGAGAGAACGACATGATTACATTAAATGGAACATGGCAGATGAACTGCAAGGGGGAAGACTCCTGGCAGGAAGGACAGGTGCCGGGAACGGTTTACACCGATCTGCTTCGCAATGGACAGATGAAAGACCCGTATGTAGGAGAAAACGAGGATGAGGTGCGGGATCTTTCCTACAACGATTATACGTACCGCAGAACATTTAAAAGAAGCCGACATAATCTTCTCCGACAACTTCTTCGATCTGCTGCCGGGCGAGAGCCGCGTGATTACTGTGGAAGAAGTACGGTCAGCGGAGCACATTGACGTGAAGACGATAGAAGAGGAATTGATTGTCTGGAGTAATTACCAAATTGGAAGAGAATAGCGTAATTTACTAAAAAGGTCTGAGCAAAAATCGAGTTGATGTAGTGTAATTCGATTTTGCTCAGACCTTTTGATTATTTTAGAAAAAAATATTATATTGAGAATTTTTTGACTTCTTCCGAGGTAAGATCAATTAGCTTTTTACCATGCTTTTTTGCATATCGAGACAATTCCAGCAGATTTACATGGATGGAGACTGTGCCTATACAGTCTATCAGGAAGGAACTACTGCAGAGCGGTTCGCAGAATACCTGAAAACAAAGTTGCTGCCGACGCTTTCAGAAGCAGACATTATCGTTATGGATAATATGTGTTCCCATCATGCAAAAGTGGTGAAACAGCTACTGGACAGCTCAAAAGTAACCTATCTGTATTTACCCCCATATAGTCCGGATCTGAATCCGATTGAAAAGATGTGATCAAAACTCAAAGCATTTTTAAGGAAAGAAAAGATACGGATGGCATCGGAATTACCATCAGCTATTTCAAAAGGATTTTTAACAATTCGTCCAACGGACTGCATAGGGTGGTTTCATTCGTGTAATTATGTGCAATAATTTATTGAATTGCTATAGAACAACGGCTGCTACCGCTGAAGTTCCCCGTAATAATTCATTTTTTCTTACACTTTTTATGGGTTGCAAGTAAAATTATCAGTATGTAATATATCATACTATACATTCCTTAAAATTACTATTTTTATTTGCGCAGATGGTAAAAAAGCCGGCAGCGATCCTTTCCATTCAGGATCACTGCCGGCTTTTCAGCTGTCTTTTTAGTTTTTAAACGAATGAATCGGTGCCGGGATTCTTCCGGTGCGGTTGACGAATGCCTCGCAGGAGAAGTTGTTGACCGGCATGATCGGTGCATAGCCGAGGAGGCCGCCGAATTCTACGGTCTCGCCCACGCCTTTTCCGATGACCGGGATCAGGCGGACTGCCGTTGTTTTCTGGTTGACCATACCGATGGCAAGCTCATCTGCGATGATTCCGGAGATGGTCGATGCTTTCGTGTCTCCCGGGATGGCAATCATGTCAAGGCCTACAGAGCAGACACAAGTCATAGCTTCCAGCTTCTCGATGGTCAACGCACCGTCGTTGACTGCGTTGATCATACCCTGGTCCTCAGAAACCGGGATGAATGCGCCGGAGAGACCGCCGACATAGGAAGATGCCATAACACCGCCCTTTTTCACCTGATCGTTCAGAAGTGCCAGCGCTGCTGTCGTTCCCGGTGCACCTGCGTGCTCGAGGCCGATCTCCTCAAGGATATCCGCAACGGAATCTCCGATCGCCGGAGTCGGTGCCAGGGAAAGGTCAATGATACCAAACGGAATGTTCAGCCGCTTGGAAGCCTCCTGTGCAACGAGCTGGCCGACACGCGTTACCTTAAATGCGGTCTTCTTGATCGTCTCGCAGAGTACCTCAAAGTTCTCGCCACGTACTTTTTCCAGAGCATGTTTGACAACACCAGGACCGGAAACGCCGACATTGATGATGGCATCCGCCTCGGTTACGCCGTGGAAAGCGCCTGCCATGAACGGGTTGTCGTCCGGTGCATTGCAGAAAACAACGAGTTTTGCGCATCCAAGGCAGTTGTTCTCTTTGCTTGCCTCCGCCGTCTTCTTGATGATCTCACCCATCAGTTTGACAGCATCCATGTTGATACCGGTTTTGGTGGAGCCAAGGTTGATGGAGCTGCAGACAAAATCCGTAACAGCCAGTGCCTGCGGGATAGAACGGATCAGAAGCTCATCTGCTGTCGTCATACCTTTGCTTACCAGAGCGGAATAGCCGCCGAGGAAATTGACGCCGACTTCTTTTGCCGCACGGTCCAGAGTCTGTGCAATCGTCACGAAATCCTCCGGCGTTCTGCAGGCTGCTGCGCCGACTAAGGCAATCGGGGTAACGGAAATTCTCTTGTTTACAATCGGAATACCGAACTCGCCCTCGATCTCCTCACCTACGGAAACCAGATTTCTGGCAGCCGTCGTGATTTTGTCGTAGATTTTGCGGTTCAGCTTGTCAAGATTGGAGTCGATACAGTCCATAAGACTGATTCCAAGGGTAATGGTACGAACGTCCAGATTCTCTTTTTCGATCATCTCGTTCGTTTCCTTTACTTCAAACAGATTTATCATGTCGTTTTTCTCCTTCGCTTTAGATACGGTGCATCATATTGAAAATATCTTCATGCTGGCAGCGGATGACAACGCCGATGGAACTTCCAAGCTCCTCCAGATCTTTTGCAAGCTCTGCGTTGGATTTCTCGCTCTTGGAGACATCTGTTACCATCATCATGTTGAAATATCCCTGCACAATCGTCTGAGAAATGTCTTCGATGTTTACCTGGTTCTCTGCCAGATAATTACATACCTTTGCGATAATGCCCACGGTGTCCTTGCCTACGACAGTGATAATTGTCTTCTTCATGTTTCCATTCTCCTTTTTCTGGTTTTATGTCAAAGCCCCGGAAAAACCGGTAATGGCGGCCTTGCGAAAAACATGGTATGTAGCTCTAAAAATGTATATTTAAACCTCAATTAACGGTGATACTTCGCTTCTTTTAGCGACAGCGAGATGAAAATCACCCGAGTGATACGGATTATCACCCGTTGTGACCTCGCAGGCCACGGTTTCAAAGGCCAGTGCCTCATAATTATTTTCCTTGCTCAGATGGCCGAGCAGCACTTCCTGCAGATTGTCGTGCAGAATCTCGCAGAGGAGATGGCCTGCCGCCAGGTTTGATAAATGGCCTTTCGCCCCGGCGATCCGCTGTTTTAACGGATACGGGTACGGTCCGACCGCAAGCATGTTCTCGTCATGATTTGCCTCTAACAAAACGGCATCCAGCCCGGTCAGATTCTGAACCGTGTAATCGTTGTAGACACCAAGGTCCGTCGCGATCGCAATCGATTTCCCGCCGGATTCCATGCGGTAGCCGACCGGCTCTGCCGCATCGTGGGAGATCGTAAACGGATGTACGGCGATATCACCCAGCGTAAACGTGTCATCCGCGTGAATCGTGTGGAAAATCCCCTCCGGAAACTTTCCAAGGCTCTTCGTCTGCTGCATCGCCTGAATTGTTCCATCCGTTGCGTAAATCGGAATACCGTACCGGCGCGCCAGCACGCCAAGGCCCTGGATATGATCGGAATGCTCATGTGTCACGAGAATGCCGTCCAGCTCCTTCGCGCTGCGGTCGAGAACAGCCAGTCCCGCCTCCACGCGCTTTCCGCTGATGCCCGCATCGATCAGAAGGCTTGTGGTCTCGCTTCCCGCGAAAATGCAGTTTCCGCTCGAACCACTTGCAATACTACAAAGTTTCATATCTTTTCATCCTATGGTCTAACTGTTTTTTTGTTTCCTCAAAATCGCCGCTGTTGTCGATTTCAAAATCGCAGTGGCTGCTGAATTCATCCTCGGAAAGCTGATTTGCCATGATTTCGCGAACTTTCTTCTCAGAATAGCCGCGTCCTTCGATCAATCGCTCCTTCCGGACTTCTTCATCCGCATAAATATACCACAGTTCATCACAAATTTCATCATATTTTTCTTCGATTAAGAGTGCGGCCTCCACAAAGACGTATTCCGTCCCTGCTTTTTCCGCGGCTGCAATGGCTTTTTTGATATACCGTTTTACCGCCGGATGAACGATCGCATTCAGGGCTTTTAACTTTTCTTCGTCCTGAAAAACGATCTCAGCAATCCGTTTCCGGTCAAGTTCGCCGGTCTCTGTGGTGATCTGTCTGCCGAACAGCTTCACAATCTCTCCATAGCATTCGCCGCCCGGCAGCATCACAAGGTAACCTGCCTCGTCCGCCTGGATCACCGTTGCATCATAATTCTGTCCAAGGTACGTGAGCACTTCGCTTTTTCCGGCGCCCACGCCGCCTGTAATTCCAAAAACTTTCATTCTTTTGTATCCTTTCGCTCCTGGTATGAGTGCGCTATTTCGCCTCGTACCAGTTGTTTCCTGTGTGCATATCGATCTCGAGTTTGACAGCCAGATGTGCTGCCCCGGTCATCTCCTCTTCCAGGATCTGTTCTGCCTTTTCGAGCTCGTCTTCCGGCACTTCCAGCAGCAGCTCATCGTGTACCTGAAGAAGAAGTCTGGTCTTTAACTGCTCCTCTTTCAGCCGTTTCGCCACGCGGATCATCGCTATTTTAATAATATCCGCCGCCGTTCCCTGGATCGGCGCATTCATCGCAACGCGCTCGCCGAATGACCGCTGCATAAAGTTGCTCGATTTCAGCTCCGGCATCGGCCGTCTGCGTCCGAACATCGTCACGGAATAGCCTTTCTCTTTGGCATCCTCTACGCAGCGGTTCAAAAACTCATGGATACCCGGATACGTCTCGAAATACTGCTGGATATAGGCCTCTGCCTCTTTCCGGCTGATGCCGAGATCCTGGCCCAGACCGAACGAACTGATGCCGTATACGATACCGAAGTTGACCGCCTTCGCATTTCTTCTCTGCAGCGGTGTTACCTCTTCAAGCGGCACATGGAACACTTTCGATGCCGTCATGCGGTGGATATCCTCCGCCTCGCGGTACGCCTCGATCAGGTTTTCATCGCCCGACATGTGGGCCAGCACGCGGAGCTCAATCTGGGAATAGTCGGCATCCAGAAAGACACAGCCAGGCTTTGGCACGAAGGCTTTCCGAATCAGACGGCCAAGCTCCATCCGCACTGGAATGTTCTGCAGATTCGGATCGGTACTGCTGATGCGGCCGGTCGCGGTGATGGTCTGGTTAAATGTCGAATGGATTCTTCCATCTTTCCCGATCACGGCCTGCAGACCGTCGGCGTACGTCGATTTCAGTTTGGCAAGCTGGCGGTACTCCAGAATATCGGCAACGAGTTTGTGATCCGGTGCGAGCTTTTCGAGCACATCGGCGGCGGTGGAATAACCCGTCTTGGTCTTTTTGCCGCCCGGAAGCTGCAGCTTTTCAAACAGAATCACGCCAAGCTGCTTCGGGGAATTGATGTTGAACTCCTCGCCGGCCTCCTCGTAGATCTGTGCCTCCAGCTCTCCGATCCGCTCCGCCAGCTCAGCTCCGTAAACGGAAAGTGCTTCTTTTTCTGCGGCGATTCCATCCGCTTCCATCTGACGGAGCGTAAACACCAGCGGAATCTCCACATTCCGGTACAGATCCCACATGCCCTGCTCCTTCAGCAGCTTTTCCATGTTTTCCTGTGCGGCAAATACAGCATACGCCTGATGACCTGCATACGACTCCTGCTGTTCCGGCGTCATCTTTCCTGCGGCCGGAATCTTGCTTCCGCCGAAGATCTCTTCCACTGCCGGCACATAGCGGTGTACGTACTCTTTTACGATATCATCGTACGAATACTGTGATTTCAATGGATTTAATAAATACGCGGCAATTCCGGCATCAAACAGATGGGCTTCATCGGCGTCCGGCATATCCTTCAGAAATTCTTTTCCGTCCATGACGCAGAAAACCGGAATCTGCTTCTGCAACTCAGTCAATTTTTCTTTTAAATAATCTCCGGTCAGGAAACCTTCTGCTGGGAAGTAAACAACATCCGGCTCTCCGCTTCCATACGCAACTGCCATACCGACAAGTGAACGGCTCCGATCTGCCATCGGTCCGTCCTTCGGGGTTTCTTCTGTCAGAAGAGCGGCTCCTGCCTTCTCCTCCTTCGCGATGGTTCCAAAGAGTTCTTCCGCCTCGGAAAAATCCGTTACGGTGCGCAGAAAGACGGCATCCTCTGGTTCTGCATTCGTCTCCTCGAAGCGGCCCAGCAGGTTTTTAAACTCCAGACGTTTGAACATCTCATACGCTTTTGATGTATAAAAATTCGAGAGTGCCGCTTTTTCACGGTCGAGCTCCACCGGCGCATCGGTATCAATCGTTGCAAGTTTTTTGCTTAATTCCGCCAGATCATAATGATCACGCATCGCCTCTTTTGCCTTGTTCGGTTTGATCTCCTCGAAATGTGCATGCGCATTTTCCAGTGTCTCGTACTGCAGCAGGATTTTCGTCGCGGTTTTCTCGCCGACACCCGGCAGACCCGGGATATTGTCTGCGGTATCGCCCATCAGCGCTTTCAGATCGATGATCTGTTTCGGGAGAAGACTGTATTTTTCCAGCACCTCTGCCGTGTGGTAATTTTCAATCGTCGTCACACGCTTTACGGTCTTTGGAATCCGGATCAGAATGTGGTCCGTTGCAAGCTGCAGTAGGTCGCGGTCTCCGGATACGATCGTAACTTCCATCCCTTCCGCCTCGCATTTGCGGCCGAGCGTTCCTAAGATATCATCCGCCTCATAGCCCTCTTTTGTGACAATCTCAATGTCCATTGCTGCGAGCACTTCCTGGATCACCGGGACCTGTTCGCGCAGTTCCTGCGGCATCGGCTTTCTCGTTCCCTTGTACTGATCATACATTTTGTGGCGGAATGTCGGTGCATGGAGGTCAAACGCCACGGCAAGATACTGCGGCTGCTCCTCATCGAGAATTTTAAACAGAATATTCAGGAATCCATATACGGCGTTCGTGTGCAGTCCTTCTGCATTGGACAGATCCGGTACGCCGTAAAAAGCCCGGTTCAGAATACTGTGTCCGTCTATCAATACGATTTTGCTCATAATCAACTGCCTCTCTGTAAGTCTCATCACTTACTTCTATTTTTTCTATCTATTCGTTCAAATATACAACATCTCATTATGACATTTTTTTTTGATATTTTCAATACATGAAGGGGTAAAAAAGATCCTCATCAAAATTACAGATACACGAAATGTGCCACAATAATTGTGTATATACGAAAAAATACATCACGAATCATCGCAATGTACTTCTCATATCTTTTATTCAATTCCAGTTAATTATCAACTGCCGGCAGCGGGACTTGAACCCGCACGCGGTCACCCGCAACAGATTTTGAGTCTGCCTCGTCTGCCATTCCGACATGCCGGCATAAAATTCATGTTTTTTAATCACGAACCGAAAATAATCATATCATACTTATCTTCG
>OHWA01000548.1_pt1 | contig 12104 bp, 8 predicted proteins | sample 1579671 | NCBI WGS metagenome assembly OHWA01 (sample SAMEA3882513, study PRJEB24775) | human gut metagenome | biome: human-associated habitat; feature: intestine environment; material: feces | place: Netherlands | collected 2009/2010
GAGCGCCACCTTGCCAAGGTGGAGGTAGCGAGTTCGAATCTCGTTGCCCGCTCCATTTTTTTGGCGCCATAGCCAAGTGGTAAGGCATGGGACTGCAAATCCTTGACCCCCGGTTCAAATCCGGGTGGCGCCTCCAGAAAAAGAGACACGCGAGCGCGTGTCTCTTTTTTCGTGTCTCTTTTTCGGAGACGCCGATGGCGAAGATCGAAAACCGAGAGCGGAAGCCCAGACGTCGCGGACTGCATGTTGCTCGCGGCGATTTTTCATGCTCCGCATCCCAAAATCAACGTGCATTCATCTGCTGCACCTCCTTTCCAAACCGAGCCTGCTCCGTTGGGCTTCGATCAGCTGATTGCCGGTGTCAGCCCGGATACTGCACGGCCTGCAGCCGGGGCACATCCGCATCGGTACGTTTTCGAGCGTGGCCACGCACTGGCTGCCGTACATCCTGCAGGCATTCTCGCGCGACTATCCGGGCATTGACTATGAGCTGCTGCCCGGCCGGGCGCATATTTCGGCCGCGACGCGCCAGTTCCTGCGCTATCTGGACAGGCGGAATGCGCTGGAAGTCCCCGCCGGCTGCACGGGATTTGACAATCAGGCGTGATTTGTGTATAATCACTACAAAATCTCTGATTTTTTGTGAAATCTGTCCTCCGGCCTCCGGAGACAGGGAGGAAAGCAACGTGACATACACTGTGGACGACACGATGAAGAAGCTGCTCGGCGCGCCGGAGGCGGTCGCGGTCCTCGAGCGGTTCTTCCCCAAGATCCTGAAGAATCCGGCCCTGCAGATGACCGCCGCCATGACGCTGCGCCAGGTGGCCGGGTTTGCCCAGTCGGGCCTGACGGCCGACTCGCTCGCGGAGATCGACGCGCAGCTGCGCGCGCTCCCGTCGTCCGATGCCTGAGCCATTTCCACGCGCCCCCGGTATCTTGCCGGGGGCCGTCTGCTGGATACCATTCTGAAAAGGACTGAGGTCATTCTATGGACAACACGTTACCGCCGCTCAAGCGCATTGCCGCCATCCACGATCTGTCCGGGCTCGGCAAGTGCTCGCTGACCGTGGCGCTGCCGGTCATCTCCGCCACGGGCGTGGAGTGCGCCTGCATTCCGACGGCCGTGCTCAGCACGCACACGGGCGAGTTCACCGGCTGGACGTTCCGCGATCTGTCGGACGATATGCTGTCCATCGCGCACCACTGGCAGCGCATCGGCGTGCGCATCGACGGCGTGTATTCCGGCTACCTTGCTTCGCCGGAGCAGGCGCAGCTGCTCGCGCAGACGCTTGACTGCATCGCCGCGCCGGATACCCTCGTCGTGATCGACCCGGTCATGGCCGACAACGGCAGCTATTATTCCAAGATCGACGACCGGATGTGTGCAGCCTTCCGCCGCCTGCTCTCGCGCGCGGACGTCATCACGCCGAACGTTACGGAGGCAGCGCTGCTGGCTGGTCTGCCGTACGAGCCCGGCACGCACAGCGACGCCTATCTCGCGCAGCTGTTTCAGGCGCTCGGCGCGCTCGGCGCCGGCATCGTGACGGTCACGGGCGTGCGCCCGCAGCCGGACGTGATCGGCAATGTCGCCTGCGACTGCCGCACGGGGGAGATGCACGTGAGCATGCGTCCGGCGCATCCCGGCGTGTTTTACGGCACGGGCGATGTGTTCGCCTCCGCCCTCGCCGCGCTGCTCGTGCGCGGCGCTCCGCTGAGCGCCGCCCTCGAAACGGCCACCGCGCTCACGGACGAGAGCATCTGCCGCTCGCTCTGGCGCGACACGCCGCGCCGCTTCGGCGTGGACTTTGAGGGCGCGCTGCCGGCGTATATCCGCCGCGTGGAAAAGATATTTGAAGCATGAAAAAGTTACAAAATTCGACCCGACGGGATCCGAACTTGATTCCGATGGGTCGATTTTTGTTACCGTTTTTCGACGCTGTTTTGCAGGAATATGTCACCGTGTGGTACACGCGGCTAGAAAAAGACGTGCGGTTGATTTCCTGACGAAGCGTCTGATTTTTTGCAGAACCGGCGCGAAAATGCTTGCATTTCCTTGAAGTTGTGGAAAAAAGTTAAGGAAAATTGCGGGAAAATTCGTTTTCGCGGTTGACATCGTGTTTTGGATATCGTATGATACAAAAGAATCTGTAATTGTTTATGTTAACTTTGCGCCGTTACACGCAAAAATGACGAGGAAACACATTTTGTTACTGTTTTTTAACTTTTTGTGTAACCGATTTTGATCGGGCGCGCAGAGGAATCCCGGGCGGGAGAGCCGTTCGATGAGGGGCTGGGGTATGAAGAAGTCGTTTATGGAGCGTCTGGCGGCGTTCATTGTGGACAAACGGCGGCTGTTTGTGGTGCTGTTTGCCGTGGCGTGCGTGCTGTCGATCTTCTCGGCGAGCAAGACGGATGTCAACAATGAGCTGACCGATTATCTGCCGGACTCCACGCAGACGCGCCAGGGGCTGGAGATCATGAACCGTGAGTTCATTACTTACGGGGATGCGAAGGTCATGGTGTCCAACGTGACATTCACGCAGGCGGAAGAGCTTGCCGAGATGCTGCGCGGTGTGGACGGCGTCAAGGACGTGGAATTTGAAAAGGACACACACCATTATAATAGTGCCTCGGCGCTCTTTGAGGTCACGTTTGACGGCGAGAAGCTCGACGAGATCAGCATTCAGGGCGTGAAGAACGTCCGCGCGGCGCTCAGCGGCTATGATACCTATATCACAACCGAGATCGGCAACCCGACCGGCGAGATCCTCGAGCATGAGATGCGCATCGTGCTCATCATCCTCATGTGCTCGATCTTCGTGGTGCTCCTGCTCACGAGCCGTACTTACGCGGAGGTCCCGGTGCTCATCATCACCTTTGGCGTGGCCGTCTGGGTCAACAAGGGCACGAACTACTGGTTCCATGAGGTCTCGTTCATCACCAACTCCATCGCGGCGGTGCTGCAGCTCGGTCTCGGCATCGACTACGCGATCATCATGTGCCACCACTATACGGAGGAGCGCGAGCTTTTCGCGCCCCGTGAGGCAACCATCCGTGCGCTGACGCTGGCCATTCCGGAGATCTCGGCCTCGAGCCTGACGACGATCTCGGGCCTGCTTGCGCTCTCGTTCATGAAGATCAAGATCGGCGAGGACATGAGCCTTGTGCTCATCAAGTCGATCCTGTTTCTGATGCTGACGGTGTTTTTCCTGATGCCGGCGCTCATCATGTACATGAGCCCGTGGATCGACAAGACGCACCACCGCAAGTTCCTGCCGCGCATCGACGCGCTCGGCCGCTTTGCCATCCGCAGCCGTTATGTCGTGCCGCCGATCTTTCTGGTCATCATTGTTGTGGGCTTCCTGCTGAGCAGCAAGTGCCCGTACGTGTTCGGCTACAGCACGCTCGACACCATCAAGCAAAACGACTATAAGATCGCCGAGAAGAAGATCAACGCCACCTTCGGCGAGACGAACCAGGTCGTGCTCATCTTCCCGTTCACGGACTTTGAGAGCGAGGCGAGCCTGCTCGACGATCTCAACGAGCTCAAGGGCGTCGATCACATTCAAGCGCTCGCGGGCGAGGAGGCCAAGGACGGCTACATGGTCACCGATTCGCTCACGCCGCGCAAGTTCGCCGAGCTCACGGATATCGACATCGGCGTGTCGCGCGCGCTCTACACGGCCTACTGCACGGCAAACGATGATTATACGAAGGCCCTCGGCCAACTCGTGGATCTGAGCAATATTGACAACTGCTCCGTGCCGCTCATCGACATGTTCAAGTTCCTGTATGAACAGCGCGACATCTACCGCTCGAAGATCGATGCTGAGACCATGAACGACCTCGAGGAAATGTATGACCGCCTCATCGACGGCGAAAAGCAGCTGCATTCCGAGCATTACTCGCGCATGATCCTCTATCTCAACCTCCCGGTCGAGAGCGAGGAGACCTACGATTACCTGACGGTCATCAAGGGCGCCGTCGGCAAATACTACGACGAGTCCTATTTCGTCGGCGAGACGGCCAAGGACAAGGACTTTTCCGACGCCTTCAGCACGGACAACACGCTCATCAGCATCCTCACGGTCGTGTTCGTCATCCTCGTGCTGCTGGTGACGTTCAAGTCGGTCGCGCTGCCGCTGCTGCTCATCCTCGTGATCCAGGGCAGTGTGTGGATCAACTTCTCGTTCCCGACGCTCCTGCACAACAACCTGTATTTCCTGGCGTATCTGATCGTCAGCGCCATCATGATGGGCGCCAACATTGACTACGCCATTGTCATCTCGAGCCGCTACCTCCGGCTCAAAGAGGAGATGCCCTATAAGGAAGCCATGATCGAGGCGCTCAACCAGGCATTCCCCACGGTCGTGACCTCCGGCACAATCCTCGCCGCAGCCGGCATGTCCATCGGCTTTTTGTCCTCGGAGAACACGGTCGCGTCCATCGGCATCTGCCTGGGCCGCGGCACGCTGATCTCGATGGTGCTGGTCATGTGCGTCCTGCCGCAGATCCTGCTGCTGGGCGATTCTCTGGTTGAAAAAACATCCTTTACGATTGGCCACCACGCCGCGCCGCAGCATCTGCAGGGGGCCATGCGTGTCAATGGACACGTGCGCGGCTATATCAATGGTTACGTCGATGCGGAGATCCACGGCCGCGTGAACGGCACGGTCAGCGCTTCGATCGATATCGGAAATGTGCAGATGGAGGAGGCTCCGGCGCAGACTGTGCCGGCGGCGGATCTGCACGGTGAGGAGGGTTCCGATGAAAAGAAATAATGTGCGCCGTCTGCTTGCGCTGGTGCTCGTGGCGGCTCTGTGCCTGCTCTGTGGCGCGGCTGCCCAGCCGAACGCCACGGAGATCCACATCTACTCTGCGGACGATCTCGTGCAGCTGAGCAAAAGCTGCAAGCTCGATACATACTCGCAGGGCAAGACGGTCTATCTGGACAATGATGTGGACCTGAGCGGGTCGGACTTTGTGCCGATCCCGACCTTCGGCGGCATGTTCGAGGGGCAGGGCCACACGGTCAGCGGGCTGGAGCTCTCGGGCGATGCGTCCCATATGGGCCTGTTTCGCTATGTGCAGGCGGTCGGTACGGTCCGTGATCTGAAGATCACCGGCAACATCGACGCTGCCGGTACCCTCAACGAGATCGGCGCTGTCGTCGGCACGAACTACGGCACGATCTCCGGCTGCTCGTTCAACGGCACGATCTCCGGCGAGAACAACGTCGGCGGCATCGCGGGCACGAACGAAAGCAGCGGCATGATTTATAACTGCAAGACCGAAGGCTTTGTCGAGGGCGACCATTACGTCGGCGGCATCGTCGGGCAGAACATCGGCACGATCTCCTACTGCTCGAACACCACGGGCGTGAACATCAACGCCAGCGAGGCCGTTGACAACGCGGAGGATCTCGACTCTCTGACGCTCCCGACCGCCTCCGACGACGAGGACGACGATGCGCCGAAGAAGGCCAACACGTCCACGGACGTCGGCGGCATCTGCGGCTTCTCGTCCGGCGTCATCATCGGCTGCACGAACTGGGGCGGCGTCGGCTTTGAGCACGTCGGTTACAACATCGGCGGCATCGTCGGCCGCCAGAGCGGCCTGGTCTCCGGCTGCACGAACTGGGGCACGGCCTCCGGCCGCAAGGACGTCGGCGGCATCTGCGGCCAGATGGAGCCGTTCATCACGCTCGATGTGGAGTCCGGTTCGATCGGTGCGATGGCCAAGGAGCTCAATACGCTCCATGATCTGATGGATACCCTGCTCAACCACACGGGCGCTGCAACGTCGTCCCTGGCCGCCACGGTCGGCGTGCTCAGCGACAGCGCGGCCCGCGCCACGGAGAGCGCGCGCTATGTGGCCGAGCGCACCACGGACTACGTGGACAACACGGTCTCGACCGTCAACGAAGTGTTCATCCGCATCAACACGGCGGAGAAAATGCTCGCTCCCGCGATCACGGAGTTTTCCGCGGCGGCCGTGTCACTCGACAAGGCGATCGACTACTTCAACAAGGGCTTTGATTATCTCGACATCGTCGATGAAATGACCGAGGCCGACAAGACGGCGTTCAAGGACGCGGCCAAGGACCTGAGCGTCTCGTCCGACCAGCTCAACGCGGCCATGGACTACTGCGCCTGGCTCATGAAGGTCATGGACAACGCCTATGGCACCGGCTCTTACGACCTGATCGCCAGCCGTCCGGACAACTGGCAGCAGATGTCCGATAAGTACGGCTATGAGTACAACCCCGACAACCTCGGCACCTATGAGTCGCAGCGTGACGCCCTGCTCAAGGGCATGGGCGACGCCGCCAGGGCGATCGGCGCGATCTCCGGCGATATCTCCACGATGACAAAGATCATCAATCTGTACTACCTCACTGAGGACTCCACCGGCCACACCCGCCTGGATTACATGAGCGCCGCGTTCAAAAATGCGTTCGACGCGCTCAAAGCTTCGAGCGGCAACTTCTCGACCGGCATGAGCTACCTCGACCAGGTCACGAAATACCTTGCCAGCAACGATCCGCTGGATCTGCCCGATATCAGCAGCGATTACCGCACCGCGATGGAGCAGATGTTCGACGATCTCGGCAGCATTTCGGCCGGCCTGTCCCGCCTGAGCGTGGAGACGGCCACCTACAGCAACCAGATCGTCAGCGACATGAAGGCGGTCAACGACCAGTTCAACGTCGTCATGATGCGCCTGTGTGATATCCTCGAGCTTGCCCTGAGCAAGGACAAGAAGGACATCATTGAGGACGTCTCGGAGGAAGAGCTCTCGAGCACGACGGACGGCAAGGTCTATAACTGCGACAACTACGGCAAGGTCGACGGCGACGTCAATGTCGGCGGCGTTGCCGGCACGATGGACATCGAATACGATTTCGACCCGGAGAGCGACTCCAACGTCATCAAAGACTCCACGCTGACGGCCAAGTACTTCACCAAGTGCGTGCTGCTCGACAGTAAGAACTACGGCGACGCCACCTCGCGCAAGGACTGCGCCGGCGCGATCTGCGGCTACGCGGATCTGGGCGTCATCAGCGGCTGCGAGGGCTATGGCACGGCCGAGAGCACGGCGGGCGATTACGTCGGCGGCGTCGTCGGCCAGTCGAAGGGCTCCGTGCGCAACAGCTTTGCCAAGAGCGAGCTGACCGGCCGCAACTACATCGGCGGCATCGCCGGTTACGGCATGAACGTCAGCGGCTGCAACACGCTCGTGAACCTCAACGGCTCCGGCAACTGTGTCGGCACCATCGCCGGCGAGATTGACCCCGACGGCAGCGCGTCCGATAACTACTTCGTCCACGAGACGGAGGCCGGCATCGACGGCATCAGCTACGCGGGCAAGGCCGAGGGCATGAGCTATGAGGCATTCATGGCGCGCGACGGCATCCCGGCGGAGTTCTCCAGCTTTGCCGTTACCTTCACGGCCAACGGCGAGGTTGTCAAGACGATCACGTTTGCCTACGGCGGCTCGATCGACGAATCTCAGATTCCCGACTGCCCGACGGTGGAGGGCAACTACGGCACGTGGCCGGAATATGACTACAGCCACCTGACCTTCGACCTCGAGGTCAAGGCAGAGTACACCGCCGTCTCGACGGTCGTGGCCGGCGACCTGTATGCCGACAACAGCCGCACGCCGATCGTGCTGGCCGAGGGCGCCTTTGACCCGGCGACGGATGTGCACATCACATCGGCCGAGGCCGACGGCCCGACGCTGCGCGGCAACCAGAAGCTGTACATGAAGTACAACGTCGAGATCCTCAACGACACGGTCGAGGACGACACGGACAACACCGTCTCCCTGCGCGTCTACGCACCGGATACCGGCGCGAGCTACACGGTCTATACCTACCAGAACGGCACGTGGGCGAGCACGTCCAGCAGCCGCGACGGCAGCTACCTCGTCTTCAAGACCATGGACCGCGACCTGCAGTTCGCCGTTGTCAAGGCGCACCACGGCCCGCTGTTCTACATCCTCATCGTGCTGATCGTGCTGGCCGTGATCGTTGCGGTGCTGCGCCTGCTCTACTGCCGGAAGCTGAAGAAGGCCGTTGCGGCCGGAACGATGACCGAGGAAGAAGCGGCGACGCTGCGTAAGCAGGGCCTGCGCATGTGGCTGGGCGAGGAGCGCGCGAAGCTCCAGGCCAAGCACGCCGCCTCCAAGGAGGCCAAGGAAGCCAAGCGCGCCGCCGCAGCGGAGGCGAAGGCGGCCGCCGAGGCGCAAGCCGCGGCCAAGGCTGCGGAAGAAGCGGCGGAAACTGCGCCGGCAGACAGCGCCGAGGCAGCGCAAGCTCCGGCCGAGCCGGACGCTCCGGAAGCGGAAACCGAGGCCGAGCCGGAAGCGGCCGCTGAAGGCAGCGCCGAGTCGGCGCAAGCCCCGGCGGAGGAAGCGGACACGGACGACGCCGACGCGCCGCAGCATCCCTGACGCGAATCATCCCTTACCCCATAAACTGCGAAAATCCCCGATTGGTCTCCAATCGGGGATTTTTGTGCGCACGCGGCGGCAAAACCGCCCCGGCCATACCCGGCCGGGGCGGTCGTCAGATATCGGATCAGGTCAGCTTATGCGCGCTTCCACTTGACGCCCTGCGGGGTGTCCTCGAGCACGATGCCGGCGGCCTTGAGCTCGTCGCGGATGCGGTCAGCCTCGGCCCAGTTCTTGGCCTTGCGGGCGGCCTGACGCGCGGCGATCTTCTCCTCGATGGCCTTTGCCTCGGGGTCCTCGCTGCTGTCGGAGCCGAACGGGATGCCCAGCACGTCGCACAGCTCGAGGAAGCGGTCAAGACATGCCTGCGCCAGCGCCTTGCTCGGGTCGGTGGCGGGGGAGACGGCGGTGTTGATCTCGCGCACCATCTCGAAGATGACGGAGATCGCGTCGGCGGTGTTGAAGTCGTCGTCCATGACGGCGTCGAACTTCTCGCGGTACTGGTCCAGCCCCTGTACGAAGGCGTCGTCCGCTTCGCTCAGCGCACCGTCGCGGCCGTTGGCGATGAAGAACTCGAGGTTGCTCTTGGCGGTGCGCAGACGCTCGAGCGCGGCCTTGGCCTGCATGAGGATCTCGCCGGAGTAGTTGAGCGGGCTGCGGTAGTGGCTCATGAGCATGAACATGCGGATGCAGTCATAACCGTAGACGGCGGCGGCCTCGCGCACGGTGAAGAAGTTGCCGAGCGACTTGCTCATCTTCTTGTTGTCGATGTTGATAAAGCCGTTGTGCAGCCAGTAGTTGACGAATTTGCAGCCGTTGGCGGCCTCGGACTGCGCGATCTCGTTCTCGTGGTGCGGGAAGGCGAGGTCGCTGCCGCCGCAGTGGATGTCGATCGTCTTGCCGAGGTAGCGGTTGGACATGGCCGAGCACTCGATGTGCCAGCCGGGGCGGCCCTTGCCCCACGGCGAGTCCCAGGACGGCTCGCCGGGCTTGGCGGCCTTCCAGAGCGCGAAGTCGAGCGGGTTCTCCTTGATGTCGTTGACGTCGATGCGCGCGCCGGACTGCAGGTCCTCGATCGGCTGGTGGCTGAGCTTGCCGTAGTCCTTGAATTTCAGCGTGCGGTAGTACACGTCGCCGTTGACCTCGTAGGCGTAGCCCTTGTCGATGAGCGTCGTGATGAGGTCGATGATCTGCTGGATGTTCTCGGTGGCCTTCGGGTGCACGGTCGCCTCGCGGACGCCGAGCGCGTGCGCGTCGGTAAAGTACTCGGCGATGTATTTTTTGGCGACCTCCTCGCTGGAGATGCCCTCCTCGTTGGCGCGCTTGATGATCTTGTCATCCACGTCGGTGAAGTTCTGCACGAACGTCACCTCGTAGCCGCGGTACTCCAGATAGCGGCGCAGCACGTCGAACATGATGATCGGGCGCGCGTTGCCGACGTGGATGTAGTTATACACCGTCGGGCCGCAGGCGTACATACGCACTTTGCCCGGCTCGATCGGCACGAACTCTTCTTTCTGCATGGACATGGTGTTGTACAGTTTCATATTCAGGCTCCTTTGAGACGTATTTGCAATAAAAAAGCGCCCCCATGCCGTCCGGCATGAGAGGCGAAGTCCTTCGCGGTTCCACTCTCGTTTCTCGCTCGCCGCACCGTAACGTGGTGCCTTCGGGCGGGCATTTCCTCCCGCCGCGCTCCCGGACGCACGTTCCGCCCTGCCGGCCAGCACCCTCGCAGCGTCCGGGCGCCTCTCTGAGACCGGGTGATAGGCGTACTCTTTCCGTTCATCGCATCCATCATCTTAGCATATGCACCCGGCAATGTCAAGGTTGCGCGCCGCGCGCCGGTGTGGTATGCTGGAAAAAACAGCGGCCGGTGCATCCTGCGCGGCTGCATAGGAGGATCGCATATGAAAAAATATCTTTCGCTCCTGCTCGCGTGCGTGCTGGCGCTGGCGCTGCTGTGCGCCTGCGGCAAAAAGGACGCGGCGGAGCAGACCCCCGCGCCGGAGACACCGCCGACGCAGACGGCCGCCACCGGCGGCGTGGACACGTCCTGCAAGCTCTATTTTCCGAACGACGCGGCTGACGACCTGAGTGCCGACACGGCGCAGATCCCGGACACGGAGCCGGCCGTCACGGTGGCGTATGCGCAGGCGATCGTCGCGCAGCTCATTGCGCATGACGCCCTGCCGAAGGACAGTGAGGTGCTCGCCATCTCGAAAGACGGCGACGCGCTCAGTCTCGACATGAATGAGGCCTTCCTTGCCGGCCTGCGCGCGAGCGGCTCGACGGGCGAGTTCCTGTATATGGGCAGCCTTGTCAACACCTTCCTCGATAACTTCAACTGCACGACCGTGCGCGTCACGGTCGAGGGACAGCCGTTCTCCACCGGCCACACGGAGTACGACAAGCCGCTGCAGGCGTTCACGTTCTGAGCCGGCCACGGATACCGTGACATTTCGGGAAGCCGGGCGCGCGGCTGCGGCCGTCTGGAGTGGTGGTGTCTGGACTGGAACCGGCCGAGCATCGACTTTTACCGCTCCCTCGGCGCGCAGCCGATGAGCGACTGGATGGTCTACCGCATCGACGGGCAGACGCTGCAGGACATGGGCCGCAGTGAGTGACAGACAAAATGAACCCCCGGCGGGTGCAATCAGCACCCGCCGGGGGTTCTCATATATTCAGGCGGCTTTCCGGAACACGTCGTGGTTTTTCACGAAGTACTCCACACCGGAGTACACCGTCGTCACGACGATGACGACCCAGCACACGGTGTTGAGCCAGGAAATGTCCCACAGCAGCATCAGGCAGATGGCCACCATGGTCGAGGCGGTTTTGATCTTGCCGGACCAGGCAGCGGCGATGACGCGGCCCTGCTCCACGGCCACCAGGCGCAGGCCGGTAACGGCCAGCTCCCGGGCGATGACGATGAAGAAGGCCCAGGCGGCCATCCAGCCGGCCTGGACGAACCAGGCCATGGCGGACATGACCAGGAGCTTGTCGGCCAGAGGATCCATGAACTTGCCAAAGTCCGTGACCTGGTTGTAGTGGCGGGCCACGTAGCCGTCCACGAAGTCCGTGATGCTGGCCAGGATGAAGACGCCTAAGGCGGCCAGCAGATGGTGGGTGAAGTCCTGGTAGAGCAGGACGATGAAAATGGGGATCATCACCACCCGGCAGAGGGTGAGTTTGTTTGCAGTGGTCATTGGGCTTCCTCCTCGTCGTCGTCATAGCGCACACCGACCAGCTCGCCGTCGTAGAAGTTGGTGACCTTGACGCGGTAGAAGCCGCCGGGGCGCACGCCGCCCTCTTCCCCCTCGAAGTGGACCAGACCGTCGATGTCGGGGGAGTCGGCGGCGCTGCGGCCGTAATAAAGCTCGGTCTCGTCATCGTAGCCCTCGCAGAGGACCTCGATGACCTTGCCGACCATGTTCGCGCAGTAGTCGTCCACGATGCGCATTTGCAGGTCGGTGAGCAGCTCGACGCGGCGGCGCTTCACGTCCTCGTCTACCTGATCGGGATAGGTGGCGGCCAGGCTGCCAGGCTCCGGGGAATAGGGGAAGACCCCGGCGCGTTCCAGGCGGAATTCATGGAGGAACTCGCACAGCGCCTCGAAATCCTCCTCGGTCTCGCCGGGGAAGCCG
>OHWA01000552.1_pt1 | contig 12062 bp, 15 predicted proteins | sample 1579671 | NCBI WGS metagenome assembly OHWA01 (sample SAMEA3882513, study PRJEB24775) | human gut metagenome | biome: human-associated habitat; feature: intestine environment; material: feces | place: Netherlands | collected 2009/2010
CGGCGTGCAGACGCACTTTTGATGAAAAGGCGTACGTTTCTATTATAATAGAAAGAACGGCGATTGTAAATAGATTTGGGTCTATTTTTCCGAAATCCGTCGAAAGTGCAGAAAATCATGACAGCAGCAGAAAAAATTTAGGAAAGAGGGCAAAAGATATGAAAGGATATCGAATCAGTTTGATTCGTCACGGCAGAACAGAAGCCAATGACAAGGGCATTTATATCGGGCGGACGGATTATCCGCTGTCGCAAAAGGGCATTAGCGAACTGTATAACAAATTAGATGAATTTGAATATCCGCATGTTGGAAAAGTTTATAGCAGTCCGTTGCAGCGATGTACGGAAACGGCAGAGATTTTATTTCCGGATTCTTCGGTACAAATCGTGGAAAATCTGATTGAAATGGATTTTGGGGACTTTGAGGGAAAATCTGCGGATGAACTGGTCAAGAAGCCAGAGTTTTTGGAATGGCTCAAGGGCGGAGCAGACAGCCGTCCGCCAAAGGGCGAGAGTTTACAGGAAGTGCAGCTGCGGTTGTTCAAGGCACTGCGAACCATTATTTTAGACATGATGCAGAATGATATTTTGCACACTGCTGTTGTTACACATGCCGGTATTATCACCAATTTGATTGCAGGGTTTGGATTGCCAAAAATTGACCCGAAAGAACTGCGACCTGCTCCGGGAGAGGGGTATGATATTCTGGTGACCGCTTCGCTCTGGCAGCGTTCTGGTGCGTTTGAAATTCTGGGCATGACACCGTATGCCAACAACTAAAAAAGAAGTATAACTGCCTTTTTTCTGGGTGATACTATCTGTAATCATTGGAATAGATAGCACGGAGAAAAGGAGCAAATGCAATGAAGCTGCACACTTTATCAGAATTTTCAAAAACAGTTATGCGACAGACAGAACAGCCCGTTTCCTATTTTTTCTGGAGCTGGTTGGGCGGTTGTATCTTGTGGATGCTCTGCCGCATTGCATTTTGCTATGCGGTGCAGATTAGCTTTACATTCTTAGGGCTGTTGCCAGCTTTAGAAGCTACCTGGTATGGAGTGCGGCTGCTGTTTGCAGTGGGGGGATTTATCTGGCTCACGCCCTTGCTGTATCGCTGTCTGTATGCGTGTGCCGCTGCTGCCAGCCTGACGAAACAACCTGCTCCGAAAAAGGGGGCAGTGTATCGCATGGCATTGTGTTTGCGAGGACTGCGGCTGTTGGTCTTGCTGCCGTTGCCACTGTGCCTGTGGAGTTTGCGTTGGTGCTTAGAGCAGGGAACAACGGTTTCGGATGGTGTGTGGTGGCTGTGGACAGGGATGCAGTTTCTTACATTGGCAGTGCTATTTTTGGCTGGCTGGCTGTGGCTGTTGCCGGTTTGTCTGGCTGCACCCGTCTTGCAAGTGCTGTTTCCGGAACATCGCTGCTGGAGTTTAGTGTGTGATGCTCTGACGCTCATGGAGGGCAGACGGAAAGAATGGTATCGGCTGATGCTGCGAAGTCTGCCGTTCTGGCTGCTGCCGCATCTTTGGAGCAGGCTTGCAATGATGCAGACGGTTTATATCGGTGTCTGTTGGGTAGAAACACAGACTGCCCAACGAAAACGAAAAAAAGGAGGAATGTCCCGTGCCGCAAACACTCACATGGCGAATGGAGCAGGAACAGCCCTGCACCCTCGAACAATTTCTCAGAAGCGAAAAAAATGTATCCCGGCGGCTGCTGACCAAACTGAAGCGTACCAACGGGCTTTGGTGCAACGGAACACCCATCCGAAGCATTGATTTAGTGCGGTTCGGGGATGTGATTGAACTGCGGCTGCCGGAAGTGTCGTCTGTGGTGGCAAATGCGGTTCGTTCTGTGCCGATTTGCTTTGAAACAGCGGATTTTGTGGTTTATCATAAGCCGCCGGATTTGCCGGTGCATCCCTCCCAAAATCATTATACAGATACGCTTGGAAATTGCTTTTGTGCAGCCTATCCGGGGCTTGCCTGCCGCCCTGTGAATCGCTTAGACCGCAATACAAGCGGTTTGTGTGTATTTGCAAAGAGTGCCTATGCAGCGAATCAACTGCAATATCACCTGCAAAAGCGATATTATGCGGTGGTGGAAGGGGTGCTGACGGGTTCGGGAACGGTTTCTGCTCCGATTGCACGGGAACAGGAGCCCATTATCATTCGCTGTGTGCGGGCAGATGGAAAACCAGCCGTGACGCATTATCGGGCGTTGCAGCACAATGACAAATATACATTGCTGCAATTGTGGCTGGAAACAGGGCGAACCCATCAGATTCGGGTACATATGGCTCATATTGGGCACCCGTTGGCAGGAGATACGCTCTATGGCGGCAGAACAGATGCAATTGACCGGCAGGCATTGCATTGCGGACGGTTGATTCTGCCGCTGGTACAGAAGACGGGAACAGTGACCGTTGGGGCAGCATTGCCGGAAGATATGGCGAGTCTGTTGTAAAATTACCGCAGACAGCAAGCAGCAGAATTTCCAAAGAAGTCAGATTTGCAGAGAATCCAAAATCGCCTATAGACAAATGTTCAAAATTATGCTATACTAAAAGAGAACCGTATCATTTCAGAAAGGAGTCGCTTTTATGATGCATGAAAAATCCTGTGGAGCAATTGTCTATCGGAAATCCCACGGGAATATTGAAATTCTGCTGATTAAACATGTAAACAGTGGGCATTGGTCGTTTCCAAAGGGACATGTAGAAGGCACAGAAACCGAAGTCGAAACGGCAAAACGGGAAATCAAAGAAGAAACTGCCATTGATGTCCTGATTGACCCGACCTTTCGGGAAACGGTTTCTTATTTCCCGAAGCGAGATACCCAAAAAACCGTTGTTTATTTTATTGCCCGTGCAAAAAATTATGATTTTTTCCCGCAGGCGGAAGAAATTTCAGAAATTCGCTGGGTCGATATCGGACATGCTTCCAATATCCTGACGTATGAGAATGATAAAAACATCGTCACAAAAGCGAAGGTTGCAATTCGGGAATTCGAATGAGCAGGCTGTAGAAACAAGCAGGCAATCCCACGTTGTGCGGAAAACGGCACGGCGATGGGATTGTTTTGTTCCAGCAACCTGTAAAAATGTTTCGTTTGGCATTTACCTTTTTCAAAAAGTGTGATACAATAGAATCAATATCAAACCGCAGCGTGAAACCTGCTGAATAGGAGGCGTTTTCTTGAATCCCACTCTTCGACCCGACCCATACGACCCATTTTCCAATCCAACCCAGCACCGTGCTTATGCATCGCATTATCGAACCATCTTGCCCCAGATTGGATTGCCCGGCTATCAAGTTCCCCTGAAACCAACCAAACAGGAACGAAAACGCATCCGGCATTATTTCAATGCTGCTGGATTTGGCTTGACCGCACATTTTTTCTTGGTGCAGATTCTTGCGTTGGTTGTCATGGCAGTGTTGCAGGGCATCATGGGCTTTGCGGAAAATGGCGTGGATGCCAATGCTTATATCCAGCAATCCTCTATCTTAATGGCAGTGAACGGTATTTTATTTTTAATGGCAAATACCAGCGTGGCTGCAATCGGCTGCCGAGTGACAAAAATTCCCATCCGCAACCTGTTTCATACGAATACTTTTCGATTTTCGGAAATCCTTCCGTATCTCTTCATTGGGATTTTTATTCAGTCAGCATCTGGTGATGTGTCAAGCTGGATTACGGACTTGTTGGGACAGGGTGGGATTACTGCTTATGAACCAGATATTGACTATTACGGAACAGGAACAGCAGTTGTTGCAGAAATTTTATATGGCTGCTTGATTGCACCGATTACAGAAGAATTTCTCTATCGGGGATTTGTCTTGAAGAATCTCTCCCGTGTGAGTCAGCGGACAGGGATTTTGCTGAGTGCATTTCTGTTCGGCTTGGGACATCAGAATATTTCCCAATTCCTGCTCGCATTTCCGCTGGGTGTTTTTCTCGGAGCACTTGCCGTTCGGCATAATTCTATTTTGCCTTCGATTTTCGTGCATGTGACCGTCAATTCCGCTGCAACGATTTTCGGTATGGGTTATGAACGCATTACCGACCCAGAAGCTGCTTCGATGTTCGCCGTCTATGGAAATATATTATATACGCTGCTGGCAGTCATCGGAGCAATTTTGCTGGTGCTGCACCTGAGAAAGCATATTTTCCCGAAAAATACCCCTGCACAGAGCCTGCGGGGTGGACGGATTTTGTGTACAGCACCGTGGCTGTTGGTGATTATTCTATTGAATCTTGCAGTTGCAATTGAGGCAATCTGGTCTGCATCGGTTTAAAACTTGTGGAAAAAGCAATCGCTGCATCCTGTTGAAACAGGAGCGGAGATTGCTTTTTTTGTTAAAACAGCATCAGGAACGAAAAGCCCTCTTCTTGTATCAGAAATTGCAGACTGCTCTGTAAGTCCTTTAGTTCTGCATCAAATTCGTCGCAGTTTGCTTCCAGCAGCGGCTTCAGCCGATAGACAGCGTTGGAGGTATCCATGAGTTTATCCCGTCGGACAGAGAGCAGCAGCCATGGTTCTGCCTTTTCCCATGCAGTTTCGACCGCTTCGCATTGGGCGGCGGTTGGAGATGCCGTTTCAGAAACTTGCTGGACTGCTTCTAAAACGGCATTCCCAGAATGCCGGACGGCAGCCATTGAACCCATGCTGATTCCCAACAATACAAGCAGAATGGCAAGACTGATGCGGAAACGGGTCATGAAGCTGCTCCTCCTTTCTCGTGAAACTGTTTTGGAATGCAAGTACAAATGCCGTTGCGGTCAGCGGTCAACAGAAAGACATCTTTTTCCTGTAGTTTTCGCCGTTGCAGTTCCGCAGCAACCCAGCTGTGTTCTTTTTGCAGGCTGTGCAGGGCATTTCGGCTAAGTGTTCCGTCTGCAATCAGCGTAACAGGGGGGTCGATGGTTTTGGGGTGCAAGTCGGCATCTTGCAGCGTGAATGGCTGATGTTCTTTTTTCAGGTAGACAGAAACGCTCCCCGTTGTTTCGACAATGGCAAATTGCACTTCTTCGATGGAGAACACTTGATTGCCCCGCAGTGCCGTCATGAGGTCATCAATGGAAAGCCGCAGTTCTCGCATGGTGTCCTGTTCGATTTGTCCATTTCGGATGATAATTTTCGGGCTGCCGCAAATCACTCGCCGCAGACGGCGGCTCTTGAGGGAAAACCACGAAATGATGACTTCAAAACAAACCATCGACAGAATGGGCAGAATACCAGGCAGCAGGGGAATGGCAGTGTCTTCTAACGGCAGCGTTGCAATGTTGGAAATCAGAATGGTGATGACGAGTTCCGAGGGTTGCAGTTCGCCCAGTTGCCGTTTTCCCATCAGGCGAACAGAAAAAATAACGACAAAATATAAAATCAATGCACGGATGAAAATCGTTCCCATGTTTGGATGCTCCTTTATGATTGAAATCTGGGAAATGTGATTGGAAAAACCAGTATAAAAATCCTGCTGTTAGTGTATACCGAGCGGCGGAAATTATCCATGCATTTGGAAAAGCAGTTGAAAGCAGCGATTTTTTTCTTGTCGGCAGTTGATTCTTGTTGAAAAATATGCTATAATGAGGGGCATGAAATGATATGTGAAAAAAGGAGGAAATCTGCCATGAAACGGGTTTTGATGCTTTCGACCGTTGCTTCTTTGCAGGATCAGTTTAATATGGCAAATATCCGGATGCTGCGAAATCTGCATTGTGATGTGCATGTGGCTTGTAATTTTGTACAGGGCAATAATACTTCTCCGCAGCGAATTGCAGTATTTCAAAATGAATTGGCTGCATTGGGTGTGACGTGCCATCAAATTGACTTTGCCCGCAGTCCGTTTCATCTGCTCCAAAATCATCGTGCTTATCAGCAACTAAAAGCCGTTCTCCGTGCGGATACATTTGATTGCATCCACTGCCATACGCCAGTGGGCGGTATCTATGGGCGAAAAGCTGCTACTGCTTTTCAGATTCCTGTGATTTATACCGCACATGGCTTTCACTTCTTTCAGGGAGCACCATTGTGGAATTGGTTGCTGTTTTACCCTGTGGAAAAGTATTATGCCAGAAAGACAGATGTGTTAATCACCATCAACAGTGAAGACTATGACCGTGCTGTGCGGAAAATGCATGCGAAACAGGTTGTCCGGATTCCGGGCGTGGGCTTGAAGCCGGGAAAGTATCGGTTTGCCAGCCGTTCCCGGGAAGAAGTGCGGGAAGCGTTGGATTTGCCACTGGATGCCATCTTGCTGATTTCGGTCGGAGAACTGAACCGCAACAAGAACCATCGGGTGATTATTCAGGCGATGGCACGCCTGCCGCAGCTGCCACTATACTATATATTATGTGGGAAGGGCAAGGAAGCAGAATTTTTGCAGGAGCTTGCTCAGAGTTTGCACCTCTCTAATCGGGTGCGGATTTTGGGATATCGGCAGGATGTTTGCGATTTGCTGCACGCTTCAGATATTTTCTGTTTCCCATCCAAACGGGAAGGGTTGGGCATGGCAGCACTGGAGGCAATGGAAGCTGGTCTGCCGCTGGTCACTTCCAATATTCATGGCATTCGGGACTATTCCCTCAGCGGTGAAACGGGATTTGCCTGCCCAGTATCGAATGTGGAGGAATTTGCCCATGCGATTGAAACGCTCTCCGAAAACCGCAACCTCCGAAAACGAATGGGGGCATACAATCAGCAGGCAGTAGAGGCCTTCTATCAGGCGAAAACTGATGAAATCATGAAATCCGTTTATACGGATGTCTTAAAACTGGATGAAATCCTGCCTGAAACCGAGCCAGAACCGGTGGAATCGGCATCTTCTTCCCGTACATAAAAAGTTTACAAAATAAATTGCAAAAATCGGGCATTTTCTCTTGCAATTTGCCTGCAAGTGTGTTATAATACTCCTTGCGTGATTGCAATAGATATGCGATGAAGTGAAAGGTTGCCGGCGGTATGTCGGGTAATTTTCATGGAGTATGTCCGATTTAAAACCGGGCGAATCAGGATATAACACAGTCTGTGGGTAATTTTGTCTGTACAGTGGTGCATACTGTACAGCGGACAGATTTGTGCCTAAATCAGCTCGGAATACCGATTTTATACGGAATTCCGAGTTTTTTATATGCTGCCGCACGGAAACACCCGGCAGCGTGGCAAATAATCCTGCTGCCCCCAATACCAACAAGGAGGCGAGAGAAAAATGGCAGTCAATGAAAAGATCAGAATCAAAATTAAGGGCTATGAGCACGCAACAGTAGATGCTGCTGCTGCAAAGATTGTAGAAGCTGCAAAGAGAAGCGGTTCCAACGTATCCGGACCGATTCCACTCCCGACAGACAAGGAGATCATCACAATCCTGCGTGCAACTCATAAGTACAAGGATAGCCGTGAACAGTTCGAAATGCGGACACACAAGCGGCTGATCGATGTTATCCGCCCGACTCAGAAGACCACAGAAGCTCTTCAGAAGCTGGAAATTCCGGCAGGCGTTGACATCGTAATGGAACTCAAGTAAGAGATTCCGAACAGATAACGGCACTTTCCGTTATCCGGTCAAGTTGATGCAGATCAACCAATAACCAACAGGAGGAAAACGAATATGCAGAAGGCAATTATCGGTAAGAAGATCGGTATGACCCAGATTTTCGATGAAAATGGCAAAGTCATTCCGGTTACCGTTGTAGAAGCTGGTCCTTGCACCATCGTGCAGAAGAAGACCGTGGAAAACGACGGATATGCAGCAGTACAGATGGGTTACGGCGATGTAAAGCCGCAGAGACTCAACAAGCCGGAAAAAGGTCACTTTGCAAAGGCTGATGTTGCACCGAAGAAGACACTGAAGGAATTCCGTCTGGACAACAGCGATGCTCTGAATGTAGGCGATGTTGTTAAGGCTGATACATTTGCAGTCGGTGACAGCGTGGATGTCAGCGGTACCAGCAAGGGTAAAGGTTTTGCAGGTGCCATCAAGCGGCATAACCAGCACAGACTGAAGGAAACACACGGTACTGGTCCGGTTCACAGACAGGCTGGTTCTATGGGTGCTTGTTCTTCCCCGTCCCGTATCTATAAGGGCAAGGGAATGCCAGGTCACATGGGTGCAGAAGCAGTTACCGTGCAGAATCTGGAAATCGTTAAGATTGACGTTGAAAATAATCTCATCGCAGTCAAGGGTGCGATCCCGGGCCCGAAGGGCGGCATCGTTGCCATCGTTGACAGCGTAAAGGCGTAAAGGAAGGAGGCAACATAAATGGCAAAAGTTTCAGTTTTTGATATGACAGGCCAGCAGGTTTCGGAAATCGAACTTGCAGATGCTGTATTCGGAATTACGCCGAATGAATCCGCAATGCACGCTATGGTTGTGAATTATCTTGCCAATCAGCGGCAGGGCACACAGTCTACTCTGACCCGTTCGGAAGTTCGTGGCGGCGGTAGAAAGCCATGGAGACAGAAGGGTACTGGACATGCAAGACAGGGTTCTATCCGTGCTCCACAGTGGACACACGGTGGTATTGCTCTGGGCCCGAAGCCGAGAGATTACCGGTATGCTCTGAACAAGAAGCTGCGGAAGCTCGCAATGAAGTCCGCACTTTCTACAAAGGTTCTGGACAGCAACCTGATCGTTGTAGACAGCCTGACTACAGACAGCTACAAGACCAAGACCGTTGTTGCAATGCTGAAGGCTCTGAACGTAGACGGCAAGGCTATGCTCGTAACCGTTGACAAGGATGAAAAGCTGGTAAAGAGTGCAGCAAACATCCCGGGCGTAAAGACCGCTGCTTGCAATACATTGAATGTATATGACATCCTGCATCACGATAAGTTCATCGTTTCTAAGGATGCCGTTGCAAAAATTGAGGAGGTGTATGCAAAGTGAAAGCACCGCAGGATATTATTCTGAAGCCGATGATCACCGAGCAGAGCGTGGACAACATGCAGCAGAGCAAGTACACGTTTCAGGTTGCCAAGGATGCAAACAAGATTGAAATTGCACAGGCTGCCGAAGCCCTCTTCCATGTAGAGGTTGTAAAGGTAAATACCGTAAACTGCACAGGTAAGACCAAGCGGGTTGGCCGCTTTACCGGCAAGAAAGCAGATTTTAAGAAGGCGATCATCACCATCAATCCGGAAACCACAAAGACCGGCAAGGATGGCAAGAAGCTGAAGACATCCATCGAATTCTTTGATGGCATGTTCTAATCTCAGAATCATCTGAGAACGTATGGGAGTCGTGCTCCCGCAAATGAAGCATTTGAGGAGTGAAATAAATGGCTATTAAGAGCTACAAGCCGACAACCCCGTCCCGCAGAGGGATGACTGTGACCGACTATTCTGGTCTGTCCAAGGTTGCACCGGAAAAAAGCTTGCTGGAACCGCTGAAGAAGAATGCGGGTCGTAACAGCTATGGTAGAATCACCGTTCGTCACAGAGGCGGCGGAAATAGAAGAAAGTATCGTGTGATCGATTTCAAGAGAACAAAGGACGGCATGAATGCAAATGTTCTGACTCTGGAATACGATCCGAACAGAAGTGCATTTATCGCACTGGTTCAGTATGAAGACGGCGAAAAGCGTTACATCCTCGCTCCGGAAGGTCTGAAGGTTGGCGACGTGGTTCGTTCTGGTTCTGATGCTGATATCAAGCCGGGTTGTGCTTTGACACTGGCTGATATTCCGGTTGGTACTTTCATCCACGCAATTGAACTGTATCCGGGCAAGGGTGCACAGCTCGTAAGAAGTGCTGGTAACACCGCTCAGCTGATGGGTAAGGAAGGTGCTTTTGCACTGATTCGTCTGCCTTCCGGCGAAATGCGGAAAGTTTCCATTCTGTGCCGTGCTTCCATCGGTCAGGTTTCCAACGTGGATCACGAAAATGTAAACTATGGTAAGGCTGGCCGTATGCGGAACAAGGGCTGGAGACCGACCGTTAGAGGTTCTGTTATGAACCCGAATGACCACCCACACGGCGGTGGTGAAGGTAAGTCGCCAGTTGGTCGTCCGGGACCTGTTACTCCGTGGGGTAAGCCGGCTCTGGGTTACAAGACCAGAAAGAAGCACAAGGCTTCTGATAAATATATCGTAAAACGCCGTAACGGTAAGTAAGGGGAAAGGAGGAGCATTTCATGAGCAGAAGTATTAAAAAGGGACCTTTTGTCCAGGAAGTCCTGCTGAAGAGAGTACAGGCAATGAACGAGGCCGGTGAAAAGAAAGTCCTCAAGACTTGGAGCCGTTCTTCCACAATTTTCCCTGACTTTGTCGGACACACCTTTGCTGTGCACGATGGTCGCAAGCACGTTCCGGTTTATGTAACAGAAGATATGGTAGGTCACAAGCTCGGCGAGTTTGCACCGACCAGAACCTTTAAGGGTCATGCCGGTTCTAAGACTTCAAATAACGGCAAGAAGTAATTTTGGAAGGAGGCGTTCAAATGGAAGCTAAAGCATATTTGAGAAATGCCCGCATTTCTCCAAGAAAAGTACAGATCGTTTTGGATCTGATCAGAAATAAGCCGGTGGATGTTGCACTGGCAACTTTGGACCTCACACCAAAAGCAGCAAGCCCATTGCTGGAAAAACTTTTGAAGTCCGCAATTGCAAATGCAGAAAACAACTTCAGCATGAACGGGGATGCCCTCTATGTTGCAGAATGCTATGTCACTCCGGGTCCGATTATGAAGCGGATTCAGCCGAGAGCACAGGGCAGAGCATTTCGGATCTATAAGAGAACGTCGCATATCACCGTTGTTCTGAAAGAAGAAGAATAATCCCAAGGAGGTTAAAATATGGGCCAGAAGGTTAATCCGCACGGGCTTCGTGTTGGTGTTATTAAAGATTGGGATTCTCGTTGGTTTGCAAACAAGGCTGACTTCGGCGATACGCTGGTAGAAGATTTCAACGTTCGGAAGTTCATCAAGAAGAACCTGTATGCAGCAGGTGTTCCGAAGATCGAAATCGAGCGGTTTGCAGATAAGGTAAGAATCCACATCCACTGTGCAAAGCCGGGTATTGTAATCGGCCGTGGCGGTGCAGAAATCGAAAAGCTCCGCACACAGTTGGAAAAGATGATGGGCAAGCAGGTTTACGTCAACATCGTTGAAGTAAAGCAGCCAGATATGGATGCACAGCTTGTTGCAGAAAAGATCGCTTTGGATCTGGAAAACAGAATTTCCTTCCGCCGGGCTATGAAGCAGGCAATCGGCCGTGCAATGCGTCTGGGTGCAAAGGGTATCAAGACCAAGGTTTCCGGCCGTCTGGGCGGTGCTGAAATCGCTCGTTCTGAAAGCTATCACGAAGGAACCATTCCGCTGCAGACCATCCGTGCAGACATCGACTATGGTACTGCTGAAGCACACACCACTTATGGTCGTCTGGGCGTAAAGGTTTGGATCTATAAGGGCGAAGTTCTGAAGGGCGATGCTGCAAGAGCTGCTGAACAGAGAGAAAAGGTTGAAAGAAAATCTCGTGACAACCGCAACGGTGATCGCAGAGATGACAGAAGACGTCGGGATAACCGCAACAACGGCGACCGTAGAAACGGTGGTTTCCGTCGTGGCGAAAAAAGAGAAGGAGGTAAACAGTAATGCTGCTTCCGAAGAGAGTAAAATACCGTCGTGTACACAGAGGACGGATGACAGGTAAGGCTTACAGAGGTTCTACTGTTAGCAATGGTGAATACGGTTTGCAGGCTCTCGAGCCGGCATGGATCACCTCCAACCAGATCGAATCTGCCCGTATCGCAATGACTCGTTACATCAAGCGTGGCGGTCAGGTTTGGATTAAGATTTTCCCGGATAAGCCGGTTACAAAGAAGCCAGCTGGTACCAGAATGGGTTCCGGTAAAGGTGCTCCGGAATATTGGGTAGCAGTTGTAAAGCCGGGCAGAGTGATGTTCGAAATCGCTGGCGTTCCGGAAGAAACTGCAAGAGAAGCAATGCGTCTTGCGATGCATAAGCTGCCGATTAAGTGTAAGTTTGTAAAGGCTGAAGGAGGCGAGCAAGAATGAAAGCATCAGAAGTAAGAGCAATGCCGGTGGATGAACTGAACGAAAAGCTGG
>OHWA01000566.1_pt1 | contig 11887 bp, 10 predicted proteins | sample 1579671 | NCBI WGS metagenome assembly OHWA01 (sample SAMEA3882513, study PRJEB24775) | human gut metagenome | biome: human-associated habitat; feature: intestine environment; material: feces | place: Netherlands | collected 2009/2010
AAAATAAAATACGATTGGAACAATGATCGTCAAATAAGAACCAATGCCAATCCATGGATTTTTTAGCACAAGAATATCTCCAACCAGCTTTCCAAGTACAACACAAAAAAACGAAACACCAATAAATACAGGAATATTATTGACACCCATTTCAATAAAGCTAAATGTTCTTCCTATTATATCTCCACTTATCTTCTGAACATAATATTGCATACCATAAAACATCGCTGAACTTACATTAAATGACATCAAAATTGTAAATACCCATCTCAAACCTTTTTTTAATCCAACCAGCTGTGCTGCATTTCTTTTTTCTAAAGTAGAAGAAGCAGATACACTGATAGACACAAGAGCAATCAGAAAAGTAACAACTGCACAAATAATGGGAATGTATTCATAGGCAGAAACACCAAGAACACATAACCCAGCCAATACCAAAAGCCATATTGGTATTTCCCACACCACTATAATCAAAACTGGCATATATTTCGCCCTCCCTTTTTCCAAAGTATACACAAAAAAAGTGAAACACAATGTGGTAAATTATGAATAAAAAGAAAAAAATAGAAATTTAACAGAGATTCCCACATACAAAAACAGCCCCGGAATCACTCCGAGGCTGTTTTTTATCGGTAATTCTATTTCTATGATTATCCGCTTATTTCATCAGCTTTACCATAACGGCTTTCTGTGCGTGCAGACGGTTTTCTGCTTCTTCAAAGATTTCATCAGCGTGAGCTTCAAATACCTTTTCGGTGATTTCTTCTTCCCGATGTGCCGGCAGGCAGTGCAGTACCATTGCATCTGCATGAGCCTGTGCCATTACATCATCGTTAATCTGATAGCCATTGAAAGCAACCTTCCGCTTTTCTGCTTCGCCTTCCTGTCCCATAGATGCCCAAACGTCTGTAATCACAACGTCTGCATCCTTTGCAGCTTCCAGCGGCTGGTCTGTCAGTGTGAACTTGTCGCCATATGCCTTTGCAAATTCCAGAACCTGCGGGTCTGGGTGATAGCCCTCTGGGCAAGCAATCGAAACTTCCATGCCCACTTTCAAACCACCGACAATCAGAGAATTTGCCATGTTGTTGCCATCCCCAATAAAGCACATCTTCAAACCGTCAAATGTGCTCTTGCGTTCCCGAATGGTCATCAGGTCTGCGAGTACCTGACAAGGGTGGCTGAAATCGGTCAGTCCGTTGATAACCGGAATGCTGCCGTATTCTGCTAAATCTTCAACTTCCTTCTGTTCAAATGTCCGAATCATGATGCCGTTCAGATACCGGGACAATACTCTTGCGGTATCCTGTACTGGTTCGCCCCGTCCAATCTGCAAATCACTTGCAGACAGGAACAGTGCATGACCGCCCAGCTGATACATACCCGTTTCAAAAGAAACCCGTGTCCGAGTCGATGCCTTCTGGAAAATCAAGCCGATGGACTTGCCCTTCAGGTACGGATGCGGAATGCTGTGCTTCAGTTCATACTTCAGCTGGTCAGCCAAATCCAGAATTTCCAGAATTTCTTCTCCGCTCAGGTCGAGCATCTTCAATAAATGTTTCATAACTTCATACGCTCCTTTTTTGATATTAAAAACTTACTTGCTCAATACGTCTGCCAAAATAGCAACGCCACGATCCAATTCATCCTTGGAAATCGTCAGCGGCGGCAGCAACCGTACCCGGTCTTTTGCCGTCAGCAGCAACAGACCCTGTTCCAATGCAGCATTCACAACATCAATCGCCTTTTTATCTGCATCCAGCTGAATACCAACCATCAAGCCTAAGCCTGTAACTGCCTGTACATGCGGCAGCTTTGCCAGCTTTTCCCGCAGGTAAGCAGCCTTTTCCTGTACACTTGCAAGGAAACCATCTGCGGTCAGTGTCTGCAAAACAGCCAGTCCACCTGCACAGCAAACCGGATTTCCGCCGAATGTAGAACCATGAGCGGACTTTCCCAGAACACCGGAACACTTTTCATTTGCCAGACAAGCCCCCATCGGCAGACCGCCAGCAATCCCCTTTGCCAGCGTAACGACATCGGCATGATGTCCGAACTGTTCGCCAGCCAGCAGTGTGCCGGTTCTGCCCATACCCGTCTGTACTTCATCGGTCATCACCAGAATATCCCGCTTTGCACAACGGTCATAAATAGCATCGACAAAATCCTGTTCCAGTGCCATTACGCCGCCTTCGCCCTGCACATATTCAATCAGAATCGCACAAACAGTATCATCTATCTTTGCATCTAAATCGGCAATATCATTTGCAACGACATAATCAAAGCCTTCCAAGAACGGAAAGAAATAGTTGTGGAACACATCCTGTCCAGTTGCAGAGAGAGTTGCCATCGTTCTGCCGTGGAACGAATTCACCAGTGTCAGAATCTTATGCCGACCCTTTCCGTATTTATCAAAGCTATACTTTCTTGCCAGCTTGATGGCACATTCATTCGCTTCTGCACCGCTGTTGCAGAAAAACAAGTCGTGATATCCAGTTGCCTTGCAGAGTGCCTCTGCAAAATCTGCCTGTGCCTTTGTATAATACAGGTTGGAAGTATGCTGCAAAGTCTGTGCCTGCTTGCAAACGGCATTGACCCATGCTTCATTGCAGTAGCCCAAAGAATTCGTTCCGATGCCGCTGCCAAAGTCGATATACTGCTTTCCGGTTTCATCCTGACAGGATTCCTGCTTGCCCTGTTCCAATACAACTGGAAACCGGCCATATGTTTCCATAATATATTGATTTTGCTTTTCCTGTGTTGTCATGTCAAATTCCTCCTTTTTCTCCTGTTTCTATTTCCATCCACTGCAACGGCACGCAGACATTTTGTTTCGCTTTCCGATTTGAAAGAGAAACAAATACTGTTTTTCCGTCATCTCGCAGTGCTTGTATTTCCTGATAATCCGACACTGTCACCGAATAGGACACTGTTACCGTCTGCCCTGGCGGAATACAAAGGTCGATATCATAATTATTCACGCCAGCAGCGTTGATTTCCTCATAGAGCGAAATCGGCTGCAAAGAAAGATGCACCTTGCTGTTATCCGGCTGTTCGCTCTCCATTACATAAATCTGCGGCAGGTATTTTTCCAGCGTATCGCCAACATTGTGCAGCGTCACCGTCAAATCATACAAAGAATCCGATTCTCCGGCATGTCCTGCAAAGAGTGTTGCCTGTTCAATCTGAAGAGAACCGCTGCCCCAAAATGATGATTTTTCTGCTGCCAGTCGCTCTGTCCAATCGCAGACCCGAGATTCCAACAGAATCAACACACACAAAGCCACCCAGAGCCATGCGAGCGGATGTTTTTTTACGCTGGGGATGTGTTTCTGAACACAGACATGTTTTTTCACTCGCATCCTCATACGTCCATGCCTTCCATATCGCTTGAATCGGTCACCGTCAGCGGTATTTCATAAACCGTCTGCACTGCTACGGCATTCTGTGCATACCGATGAGCATCTTCGCTTTCCGTTCCGGCGAAAATACAGAGGTTCAGCTGTTCCAAATCTGTTTCTTCCGGCAACAGAAATAGTAAAATTCCCGTTCCGTTATGTAATTCCCAATCCACACCCATATCTGACAATTCGCTCCAGATTGCATCACTGCCTGTAACATCGCCCAACGACAACGGCGTAATATACTGGTTCGCCTGTTCGAGTTTTAACGCTGCCCATGCAACATCATCGATTCGCTGTATGCTGCTGTCCGAACTTTTTCCGCTGCTCGTATAGGAAACTGCCAGATATTCGCCGGATTTTGGTGCAGTAATCAGCGTTTGTGGAAACAAATATGCCTGCTGAATGGTAAGCTGATAAGGTTCAATGGAAATGGTCTGCTGCATTTCTATCGTTTCCACTGGATAGGAAACTGGTTCAGAAGTCTGCTTCTGTCGCAGGTAAATCAGATTTTTTCCAATCCGATACCCGAAACTGCTCACCGTCAGCAGCAATCCAACCGTGAAAAGTACCGACAATTTTTTCAGCTTGCGTGATGGCTTTTTCGCAGGGGGCGGCGGTGTTGCCGATTCCTGCTGGTGAACCGTCTGCTCTGTACTGTCCAGAATGACTTGTCCGCAAAATGGACAAATCCAACCGTGCTGTTCATAATCAAATTTCTTTCCGCAAGAAGGGCAGTGTTGTTTCATGTTGTCCTCGTTTCTTTGTTGCTGGGTGTAGATGTTGGGATGGCTCTTAGAAAAACCGATTGCATCGGGTTCGGCAAATACGCTTCGCTGTTTGCCTTTGTCGCAGTTCGCCAGTGGTTACGTCTTCCAACTGAGTTATCAGTCTTTCTTAGATTACAGCTTACTGGAAGTTTTTTGTTTTTAGAATGGCGAACTGCGATTTACTTGTTTCTCTTAGATTTCAATATTGCTTTTTGCAACCTTCGTTAAGGAGGGCAGCTTGCCCTCCTTAACAATCCACCTCGCCGAGCTGAACCAGCTCGACCGCAATTCGCCTGCGGCGTTTTTAACGAAACTGTGTACCGATGCCCTCGCTGGATAAGGTTTCAATCAAGATGGAATGCGGAACTCTGCCGTCAATGATGGCAGTTTTCTTAACCCCTCTCCGAACGGCTTCTACGCAGCAATCAATCTTCGGAATCATACCGCCGGAGATAATGCCCTTCCGCTTCAGGAACGGTACTTCACTGACATTCACGTTCGGAATCAAGGTAGACGGGTCATCCTTATTCCGCAGCAATCCAGCAATATCCGTCATCAGAATCAGATTTTCTGCACGCAGCTGTGCTGCAATCCGAGCAGCTGCGGTATCTGCATTGACGTTATAAGTCTGTCCCAGTTCATCAGAAGCAACGGTTGCAATAACCGGAATATAGCCATTAGAAAGTGCATCTAAAATCGGCTGTTCATTGACACTGGTAATATCACCAACATAACCCAAATCTTCGCCATTTGCACCAAACTTGCGTTCTGCACGCAGCATATCGCCGTCAATCCCGCAAAGTCCCAATGCCTTGCCGTGATTCCGGCTCAGCAGTGTCACCAATTCCTTGTTGACCTTACCAGCCAGTACCATCTTTACCACATTAACGGTATCCTTGTCCGTATACCGCAAACCGCCGATGAACTTATTTTCAATGTGCAGACGGTTCAGCATATCGGAAATTTCAGGACCGCCGCCATGTACCAACACAACTTTTACGCCCACAAGGGACAGCAAAACAATGTCGCTCATGACTGCCTGCTTCAGTTTTTCATTGGTCATTGCATTTCCGCCATACTTGACAACTACAATTTTATCGTTGTACTTCTGAATATACGGCAGAGCATCTACCAGTACCTGTGCACGCAATTTATTATAATTTTCCTCCATTTGGAAAGTCCCCTTTCTCTTTTCGCTTATGAACGATAGTCCCCATTGATTTTTACATAATCATAGGTCAGGTCGCAGCCCCATGCGGTTGCAGTGCCTGCACCATCGCCGACAGAAACCAGAATCTGAATTTCATCTTCCAGCAAAATTTTCTTTGCTTCTTCTTCGGAGAATGCAACGCCTGCTCCATGTTCACAAACCAGTACCGAACCGGCACGAGATGCGAGCGTTACAGAAACAGCGTGAATGTCGAATTCTGCCGGTGCATATCCAACGGCACACAGCACTCTGCCCCAGTTGGCATCTGCTCCGAACATTGCACACTTAAACAGCGGCGAACAAATCACGCTCTTTGCAATGATGATAGCAGTATCCAAATCCTTTGCACCGGATACCGTGCATTCCAACAGCTTGGAAGCCCCTTCGCCATCCTTTGCAAGCTTTCGAGTCAGGTTCATCATGACAATATACAATGCCTGCCGGAAAACGGCATAATCTGCATTCTGTTCGGTAATTTCTGCATTGCCAGCCAGACCGGACGCCATCACCATACAAGTATCATTGGTGGACTGGTCGCCATCGACAGACAAACAGTTATAAGTTACCTTTACCACATCGGACAAAGCTGTTTGCAGCAGTTCCGCAGAAATTGCAGCATCTGTGGTGATACAATTCAAGGTCGTTGCCATGTTCGGGTGAATCATTCCGCTGCCCTTTGCCATGCCGCCGAGGTGACAAGTTTTTCCGTCCAGTGTAAAGGAAACTGCCACTTCCTTAGAAACAGTATCTGTGGTCATAATTGCAGTTGCTGCCTCTAAATTTCCATTCGGAGAGAGCTTCTCACACAATACCGGAATTGCCTTTTCAATCGGCTCTAACGGTAAAATCTGCCCGATGACACCGGTGGACATAACCATCACTTCTTCCGGTGCAATGCCCAGTGCATCTGCGGTCAGCTTGCACATTGCTTCTGCCTTTTCTTCGCCGTCTGCATTGCAGGTGTTGGCATTCTTTGAATTGGCAATCAAAGCCCGTGCCTTTCCGCCCGTTGCAGCCAGGTGCTTCTTCATTACCAGAATGGGTGCACCTTTTACTTTATTCTGTGTATAAACCGCAGCGGTGTTACAGAGGGTATCTGCAACCACCAATGCAATATCATTTTTTTCCTTGCCGATTTCTCCTTCGTTGCTGTCCGGAGCCATCGCCTTTTTGATGCCGCAATAAGTACCGCTTGCCTGAAATCCCTTTGCAGCACAAATTCCGCCATCCAGATAGGTATAGCCTTCAAATGCTTTCATGCTTGTTCCTCTTTCCCTGTTGGATTGCTCCTGTTTCAGGAGAATTGATTTTTCTTTTTCTGCCACACGCTGACAATCTGTTCCACCGTCTGCCGGACAAACGCATCCATCTGTTCCGCTGTAACCAAATACGGTTCCGGCGGTGCAACAGGTTCTGCATATCGTTCCCGTAGTTTCTGCAACTTCAGCGTTCGCATATCTTCTGCATAATACGGCAAAACATCATTCGGAAACGATTCTGCCTGTCGGCAAAACGCCTGCTTTAAAATTACTCCTGTTTCAGGAGAATTGATTTTCCTTTTTCTGCCACACGCTGACAATCTGCTCCACCGTCTGCCGGACAAATGCATCCAGCTGCTCCGCTGTAACCAAATACGGTTCCGGCGGTGCAACGGGTTCTGCATATCGCTCACGCAATTCCTGCAACTTCAGCGTTAGCGTGTCTTCCGCATAATACGGCAAAACATCATTCGGAAATGCTTTTGTCTGCTGTGCCAGTTCCCACGCTGGAAACGATTTTGCCTGTCGGCAAAACGCCTGCTCCAAATACGTCAAATTCTGCCGCAACAGTCCATCATAAGGTGTTCCAGTAAAATGAGCAATGCCCAACTTCTGCTTCAACGGCTTTAGAATCTGCCGAATCCATTCCACATCCGTCCGGAGATGGGCTTCATAGCCCCGATAAAATGCCGTTTGCTCCGGCGTTAATGCTGGATTTTGCAGGTATGCCCGACAAAACGCCTCTGCATCAATATCCCGTTTCTTTCCGGTCGGTGTCCAGTGGGTCGTTGCAGAATCCGGCACATAAACATGCGGAGATACCTCCACGCCGCCATCTGGTGCGAGATTCCCAACGACAAACGGCAGTTCCGGCAGCATTTGCAGCGGCTGCCAGCGATTCCGCAAGGCATCCGCTACCCGCAGATGGATGACCCACGTTGCCATTAGAGCAGTCCGGTGGTTTCGTCAATGCCCATCATAATATTCAAGCACTGAACCGCTGCACCAGATGCACCCTTTCCAAGGTTGTCCAGACGTGCACACAGCAATACTTGGTCAGCACTGCCGAATACAAAAATCTGCATCAGGTTTGTATCCCGTAAGTCGTTCGAGGACAGCTTGAACGGTGTCATTTCTTCGCTGGTGAGCAACGGCACCACCTTGACAAAGTTCTGTCCCTGATAGTGTTCTGCATACATTGCATGAACAGCTTCCGGTGTAACAGAATGTCCAACAATTGCAGACTGTACGGATACGCAAACCACCATGCCGTTGAAGAAATCGTCTACAATCGGGGTAAACATCGGCTTGTTTGCCAGTCCAGAAATCTTCTGCATTTCCGGCAGGTGCTTATGATTGTTTGCCAGCCCATAAAACCGAGGGCTTTTTGACTCTTCCGGACAATCCGGTGACTGAATTTCTGCAATCATCTTATTGCCGCCGCCGCTGTAGCCGGAAACTGCAAAGCACTGTACCGGATAATCTGCACCAATGATGCCATGCTGCACCATCGGATAAACCAACGCATTAAATCCACTTGCATAGCAGCCCGGAACGGCAACCCGTTTCGATGTCCGGATTTTCTCCCGATGTGCAGCGGATAATTCCGGAAAACCATATGCCCAGTCCGGATTGATACGATGTGCAGTAGAGGCATCGATTACCCGTACATCCGGATTTTCAATCAGAGAAACCGCTTCTCTGGCTGCTGCATCCGGCAGACACAAAAATGTGTAGTCACTGCTGTTAATCAACCGTTTCCGTTCCGCAGCATCTTTCCGCTTTTCCGGGTCAATTTGCAGCAAAGTAATATCGTTCCGGTTTGCAAACCGGTCTAAAATTCGCAGACCAGTTGTTCCAGCCTGTCCATCAATAAATACATTTACGCCCATGCTTTTCTCATTCCTTTTCGTTCCGCAGCCCCAGCCAAACGCTTACCGCACAGGTTGCCAGAATCACAACAATCAGCCAGATTCTAGAAGCTGTCATACCCAGATTCCAGACCAGACCAATCAAGCATTCTCCCAGCACCAACACCAGCACAGCGAGCAGGCAGAGCGGAACAATCCATTTTAATCGATTTTTCATTGCAATTTTTACTTATTCCCAGCTTGCTAAAATATTCTTGACCTGTTCCAACTGAACAGCAACTGCCTTCGGAGAAGGGCCACCCTGAGAAACTCTGCCCTTTACGCAGGTTTCCAAGCTGATAGCATCATAAATATCCTCTGTAAACAGCGGTGTCATTTCCTGATAGGCTTCAAGCGGCAGAGTTTCGAGGGTCAGATTTTCCCGAATGCACTTCGCAACGAGTGTACCAGAAATCTTATAAGCATCTCGGAACGGCATACCCTTCTTTACCAGATAATCTGCACAGTCCGTTGCATTGATAAAGCCCTTTGCAGCAGCTGCACGCATATTATCTTTCCGAACGGTCATGGTTGCAATCATCGGAATGAAAGTTTCCAGACACAGCTTCACAGTATCCACTGCATCGAAAATGGCTTCCTTATCTTCCTGCATATCCTTGTTATATGCCAGCGGTGTGCCCTTCATCATCACGAACAACGTCTGCAAATCACCGTAAACCCGAGCAGTCTTACCCCGAATCAATTCCGTGATATCCGGATTTTTCTTCTGCGGCATGATGGAAGAGCCAGTTGCAAAAGCATCGTCCAATTCAATGAACTTAAATTCCCAAGAGCACCACAGAATGACTTCTTCGGAGAACCGAGAAAGATGCATCATAATCAGAGAAATGGCGTTTGCCAGTTCAATACAATAATCTCGGTCAGAAACGCCATCCAAACTGTTTGCCATCGGAGCATCAAAACCCAGCAGTTCTGCGGTCTGTTCCCGATTGATGTGGTAAGTTGTTCCTGCCAGAGCACCGCTGCCCAGCGGACAAACATTCATTCGCTTTTCGGTGTCGTCCAGTCTGCCCAAATCCCGCAGCAGCATTTGTACATATGCCAGCAGATGATGTGCAAATGTCACCGGTTGTGCACGCTGCAAATGCGTATAGCCCGGCATTACCGTTTCGGTGTGCTGTTCCGCAACATTCACCAGTGTTTTGCAGAGTTTCCGCACCAGTGCCCGAATTTCTGCGATTTCTGTCCGCAGATACAGCCGCAAGTCCAATGCAACTTGGTCATTTCTCGAACGAGAAGTATGCAGCCGCTTTCCGACATCGCCATACCGCTTTGTCAGTTCTGCTTCTACAAACATATGAATATCTTCTGCATTCGGGTCAAATTCCAGCTTTCCGCTGTCCAAATCGGCTAAAATTTCCTTCAAGCCCTGAATAATCTGTACACTGTCTTCTTTCGGGATAATGCCGCAGTCGCCCAGCATGGTTGCATGTGCAATACTGCCTTCAATATCCTGCCGATACATTCTTGCATCAAAGGAAATGGATGAATTAAAAGCGTTTACGCCTGCATCAATTTCCTTTGAAAATCTTCCTGCCCATAAAGCCATACGATAACGTCCTTTCTATCGGTGCAGGGTTCTTTCTCTGCACCATCGAAAAAAGCCGGCATGGAAGCCGGCTTTTCTGTTGATTCGTCCTAAAAAATACAGCTGCTTACTTGCCACGCTTCTGGTCGAGCTTTGCCTTTACATGAATCGGCAGACCGAACAGATTGATAAAGCCTTCTGCATCCTTCTGGTTGTAAACATCTTCTGCATCGAAAGTTGCAACTTCTTCATCATACAGGGTGTACGGAGAAGTAACACCAGCGTTGATGATATTGCCATTGTACAGCTTCAGCTTTACATCACCAGTTACTGTCTTCTGGGTTTCGTTGACAAATGCAGTCAGAGCTTCCCGCAGCGGTGTATACCACTGACCGTTGTATACGATGTCAGCGAACTTAATGCTCAGGTACTGCTTGACTCTTGCAGTTTCCTTGTCCAGTGTGATGGTTTCCAGAACATCGTGTGCGTGGTACAGAATCGTACCGCCCGGTGTTTCATAAACGCCTCTGGACTTCATACCAACCAGACGGTTTTCTACGAGGTCAGCCAGACCAATGCCATTTTCGCCGCCCAGCTTGTTCAGGGTTTCAACGATTTCAACGCCGCCCATTTCCTTGCCGTCGATGGCAGTCGGGATACCCTTTTCAAAGTGAATGGTTACATAAGTCGGCTTGTCTGGAGCATCAATCGGAGAAACGCCCAGTTCGAGGAAGCCTTTCTTTTCATACTGCGGTTCATTTGCCGGGTCTTCCAGATCCAGACCTTCGTGAGACAGATGCCACAGGTTCTTATCCTTGGAGTAGTTGGTTTCCCGGTTAATCTTCAGCGGAATGTTGTGTGCTTCTGCATAGTCGATTTCTTCGTCACGGCTCTTGATCGACCATTCTCTCCACGGAGCGATGATCTTCATATCCGGAGCGAATGCCTTGATTGCCAGTTCAAACCGAACCTGGTCGTTACCCTTACCGGTTGCACCGTGGCAGATGGCATCTGCACCTTCTTCGAGTGCGATTTCAGCCAGCTTCTTGCCGATGATCGGTCTTGCAAAAGAAGTACCCAGCAGATACCGGTTTTCATAAACAGCACCAGCCTGTACGGTCGGGAATACATAATCGTTTACAAATTCATCCTTCAGATCCAGAACGATGAGCTTAGAAGCACCGGTCTTGATTGCCTTTTCTTCCAGTCCATCCAGTTCTTCGCCCTGTCCGCAGTCGATACAGCAGCAGATAACATCATAGTTAAATGTTTCCTTCAGCCATGGGATAATTGCTGTGGTGTCAAGACCACCTGAGTACGCTAATACAACTTTTTCTTTCATCTTATATATCCTCCTACATGAAATATAGTTTTATCAATCGATTTAAAATAATCTTCTCGTATGCAGTCTTAAAAGTCAAGTCTTTCTTTTATAAAGAACATTTTTGACTGCAAGGAATACTATACACCTGATTTTATAATTATGCAAGAAAAAATGATAAAAAAGTGAAAATAATTAAAAAATATGCAAAAATATGCATAAAATAAAGGAGAAGTGTATGATGAATATTTGAATATAATAAATGGAAAATTAAAAGGGGATTAGATAAGTTTACATAATTCGATTAGAAAACATAATTAAGAAATGATGAAAGATCTTGCGAAAAATGCTTGACGAATCCATGACGACAACGTAGAATATATCCGGCAATTTGCGCAAAAAATAAATTAAGAAAATATCAGCGCAAGAAAAAATTTCGAAATAATATTTTTATATATAAAAGGAGA
>OHWA01000568.1_pt1 | contig 11854 bp, 9 predicted proteins | sample 1579671 | NCBI WGS metagenome assembly OHWA01 (sample SAMEA3882513, study PRJEB24775) | human gut metagenome | biome: human-associated habitat; feature: intestine environment; material: feces | place: Netherlands | collected 2009/2010
CCGCTTCTCTGGTCATCGCAGCAGGTGGTGTTCCGGTAGCAAAACATGGAAACCGTGCGGCATCTTCCAAATCAGGAGCAGCGGATGTACTGGAAGCCCTGGGTGTAAAGATCACGCTGACACCGGAACAGAGTGAAAAAATACTGGAAAAGATCGGGATCTGTTTCCTGTTTGCACAGACTTATCACACCGCGATGAAATATGTGGCACCGGTCAGAAAAGAACTGGGTATCCGCACAGTGTTTAACATTCTCGGCCCGCTGACGAACCCGGCAAATGCAAACATGCAGATCATGGGCGTCTACAGTGAAGAGCTGGTAGAGCCGATGGCACAGGTTCTGGTGAAACTGGGCGTGAAAAAGGGTATGGTTGTGTATGGTACGGACAGCCTGGATGAGATCTCGATGAGTGCACCGACTGCTGTGTGTGAGATCTGTGATGGTAAATTAGCTCCTTATGAGATAGTTCCGGAACAGTTCGGGTACAAAAAATGCGAGAAAGACGAGTTAAAAGGTGACACTCCGCAGGAAAATGCGACCATCACCCGAGCAATCCTCGATGGCAGTGAACAGGGGGCGAAACGACAGGCCGTGTGCATGAACGCCGGAGCCGCTCTGTATGTGGCAGGAAAAGCAGGGACACTGGAAGAAGGCGTACGTCTGGCAGAGCAACTGATCGACAGCGGTGCAGCACTGAAGAAACTGGAAGCATTCATTCGGGAGAGTAATGAAGCATGAATATATTAGAAGAAATTGCAGGAAAGACAAGAGAGCGGATTGACCAGGAAAAAGGTAAGGTATCTGTTGCAGAATTAAAGGAAAGGATCCAGGACCGGGAACAGAATCCGGCGATTCTTCCGACACCGTCTTTTTATCAGACATTGAAAAAAGAAGGGATGTCCTATATCTGTGAGGTGAAGAAAGCATCTCCGTCAAAAGGACTGATCGCACCGGATTTCCCATATATCGAGATTGCGAAAGAATATGAAGCCGCCGGTGCATCCGCCATATCCGTGCTGACCGAACCATTTTATTTCCAGGGAAGCAACGAATATCTGACAGCGATCCATGAAGCAGTATCCACTCCGATCCTGCGGAAGGATTTCACCGTCGATCCTTATATGATCTACGAGGCAAAAGTGACCGGTGCCTCTGCGATCCTTCTGATCTGTGCGATCCTTACCGACGAACAGCTCAAAAGCTATTACGAGCTTGCAACAAGTCTTGGCCTGTCCGTTCTGGTAGAAGCACACGATGAAGAGGAAGTCAGACGTGCGATCGCGATCGGTGCAGATATCATCGGTGTGAATAACCGTGATCTGAAAACCTTCATCGTTGACATCATGAACAGTGTAAGACTTCGGACATTGATCCCGGATTCGATAAACGGCAAACCGGTCGTCTATGTATCCGAAAGCGGCATCCGCACACCGGAGGACATCGACCGTTTAAAGGGAAATGGCACAGATGCAGTATTGATCGGAGAAACCTTTATGCGAAGCCCTGATAAGAAAGCCGCATTTGCATGGTTACGGGGTGAAGCTATAGGATAGAACCGGATCCTGTTTCTGCAGGAACAACGAACTTTATTTGAAAGCATTAATGATATTTATAATATAGAAACAACACATACAGGAGGAAACATATATGTCAAAAGGACGTTTTGGAATCCATGGCGGACAGTACATACCGGAAACACTGATGAACGCCATGCTTGAGCTTGAAGAAGCATATAAGAAATACAAAGATGACCCGGAATTCAACCGGGAGCTGACAGAACTGTTAAATGAATACGCCGGCAGACCTAGCCGTCTGTACTATGCCAAGAGAATGACAGAGGATCTCGGCGGTGCAAAGATCTACCTGAAGCGCGAGGACTTAAACCATACTGGAGCACATAAGATCAACAATGTTATCGGTCAGATGCTCCTTGCAAAACGAATGGGTAAGACAAGAGTTATCGCCGAGACAGGAGCCGGTCAGCATGGTGTTGCAACTGCTACAGTTGCTGCCATGATGGGTATGGAATGTGAAATCTTCATGGGCAAGGAAGACACCATCCGTCAGGCTTTAAATGTCTACCGTATGAAATTATTAGGAGCAAAGGTTCACCCGGTAGAAACCGGTACAGGTACATTAAAGGATGCCGTTTCCGAAACCTTCCGTGAATGGACTTCCAGAATCGATGATACTCATTATGTTCTGGGTTCTGTTATGGGACCTTATCCTTTCCCTGAGATGGTTCGTGATTTTCAGGCTGTTATCAGCAAGGAGATCAAGGAACAGCTTATGGAGAAGGAAGGCAGACTGCCGGATGCCGTTCTCGCCTGTGTCGGCGGCGGTTCCAATGCGATCGGCGCATTCTATAACTTTATTCCGGATAAGAGCGTTCGCCTGATCGGATGTGAAGCAGCCGGACGTGGAATTGATACATTTGAGACAGCCGCAACGATCAATACCGGAAGACTGGGTATCTTCCATGGTATGAAATCCTACTTCTGTCAGGATGAATTCGGACAGATCGCACCGGTTTATTCTATTTCAGCAGGTCTTGACTATCCGGGAATCGGGCCGGAACATGCATACCTGCATGACATCGGCAGAGCAGAATATGTCGCTGTTACAGATGACGAAGCTGTTGATGCATTTGAATATCTGTCCAAGATCGAGGGTGTTATCCCGGCGATCGAGAGTGCTCATGCGGTTGCCTATGCAATGAAGCTTGCACCACAGATGGACAAAGACCAGATCATGGTTATTAACATTTCAGGACGAGGCGATAAGGACGTTGCCGCCATCGCCAGATACAGAGGGGAGGATCTCTATGAGTAATATTAAAAATGCATTCAAAAACGGAAAGGCGTTCATCCCATTTGTTACATGTGGTGACCCTGATCTTGAAACAACAGAACAGATCGTATATGCCATGGTAGAAGCAGGTGCAGACCTGATCGAGCTTGGTATCCCATTCTCAGATCCAACCGCAGAAGGGCCTGTTATCCAGGGTGCAAATATCCGCGCACTCGCAAACCATGTTACGACAAATGATGTATTTGACCTTGTGAGAAAGCTCCGTAAGACAGTCACCATCCCTATGGTATTTATGACTTATGCAAATGTTGTCTTCTCTTACGGCTCTGAAAAATTTATCAGCATTTGTAAGGAGATCGGCATTGACGGACTGATCCTGCCGGATATCCCTTACGAAGAAAAGGATGAGTTCGACGGTATCTGTAAGAAGTATGATCTGGATCTGGTATCCATGATCGCACCAACCTCTCACGGCCGTATCAGCATGATCGCAAAGGAAGCAAATGGATTTATCTACTGTGTTTCTTCTCTCGGTGTTACCGGAACAAGAAGCAAGATCACGACCGATATCGGTGCTATGACCAAGCTGGTCAAAGCCGCAACGGATACTCCGTGTGCGATTGGCTTCGGAATCTCAACACCGGAGCAGGCAAAGGAAATGGCTGCTCACGCTGACGGCGTGATCGTCGGCTCTGCCATCGTCAAACTCTGCGCCAAATATGGCAGGGACTGCGTGCCTTACATCAAAGACTATGTCGCAAGCATGAAGGACGCCATTCGGTAGACGAACGCCCATGTAAAACCATGTGACTATATAAAAAGAACTGCCTTACTTAGACTCGCTGTGGTTTCTATGATCTGCATATACGTGATTCGCAAATGTTCCTGTGCCAACTCGCCTTTCAGGCTCAAACAGGCACCCACATTTGCTCGTATATGCATCTCATTACGAAATCCTCGCTAATGTCTTAGTAAGGCAGTTCTTTTATATAGACCGTATAGTTTTACATGGGCTGATTTTTTCTCATCTCCTTAAAATCCTATATTTGTAGTCTTAATACTGCTGTATATCTGTATATGCCTGCCGATATTGTAACTATGTACACAATCTATATATTTTCCCGTTTCTTAGCCGGTTTCTCACAAATATTTAATATTTAATCCGATTGACACTACCATACGTTAACTTTATAATTGTTACGGCGACAGAAGTCGACATAATAATGAAGTTAGTTGGAGTATCACATGGTTTTTTCCAGTTTGACATTTTTATATATTTTTTTACCGGTTACAATGGTTATCTATTATATTGTCCCGAAGCAGTTACGGAACCTGTTCATCCTGATCAGCGGTCTGTTCTTCTACGCATGGGGCGAACCAATCTATGTATTTGTACTGATCGCATCGACAATGATCGATTATTTTGCAGGTCTGGTCATTTATAAGGCAGGCGACCGTCAGGCACTTCGAAAGCTTGCACTGATCATATCGATGGTCATGAATCTGTCCTTACTTGGCTTTTTCAAATATAGCAATTTCATCATAGAAAATATTAATAACATATTCGGAACGCACTATGGTTCACCGACCTCTCTGCTTCCGATCGGTATCAGCTTCTTTACCTTCCAGTCCATGTCGTATACGATTGACCTGTACCGGAAGAACATCTCTGTTCAGAAGAATCCGATCACCTTTGCAGCCTTTGTCACGTTGTTCCCACAGATCGTAGCAGGTCCGATCGTTCGTTATGAAGATGTAGCTGCCGAGCTGAATGAACGTGTGATTGACATCGACCTGATCTGGGACGGTGTTCTCCGCTTTGCGGTCGGTCTTGGCAAGAAGGTTCTGATCGCAAATAATATCGGTGTTGTCTGGACAAATGTCAAAGCTATGGACTTATCCGAGCTTCCGGTTGCAACCGCATGGCTTGGTATTGCCGCTTATACCTTACAGATCTATTTTGATTTTTCCGGGTATTCTGATATGGCGATTGGTCTGGGTAAGATGCTCGGTTTCCATTTCCCGGAAAATTTCAATTATCCGTATATGTCGAAGAGTATCAGTGAATTCTGGCGCAGATGGCATATGACCCTCTCCGGCTGGTTCAAGAGCTATGTATATTTTCCTCTCGGCGGAAGCCGCAAGGGACTTGCCCGTACGATATTCAACACCGCAGTTGTCTGGTTCTTAACCGGTGTCTGGCATGGTGCAAGCTGGAACTTCATTCTGTGGGGTTCTCTGTACGGTGTTCTGATCATTATAGAAAAGCTGGTTACAACTGCTCTGACAAAAGCAGGAAAGCAGGATATCTTTACAAAGATTCCTTCTATTATAAAACGTGTTTATGCGATCGTCCTCGTCATGCTTGGATGGGTACTCTTTGATACATCAACGATCGCACAGGCATTCTCCTATATGGGACGGATGTTCCGCTTTGGCAGTAGCTTCTACGACAGTTATACCATATATATCCTTGTGAACTTCGGATTGTTATTCATCATTGCAATCATCGGTTCTACGGATCTGCCAAAGAAGCTGGCTATTAAGCTCGCAGACAAAGTTCCGGCTGTCGGCAATTACGGAAGCGTCATTTTGATGGCGATTCTGATGCTGCTTTCCACCGCCTACCTTGTCAACGCAAGCTATAACCCATTTTTGTATTTCAACTTTTAAAAAATGAGCCATGCAGCATCTGCAACCCATATAGATGTTGGGAGCTTGCTCACAATCATCTATATGAGGTTCGGATGCTATACGGCGAATGCAGTAAATCGAGCCGTTAGGCGAGATTGGCATGGCGATAGCCTTTTCGAGCCGTCAGGCGAGATTGGCATGGCGTTTTGCAAACGCCTATTTATAGAATTTTGTGAGGTGAGCCCTTATGCATAAAAAAATCGGAATTATCATATTTGCATGTATCATCATCGCTCTTCCCATTTTGACACTTGTTAAGCTGCCAAAAGAGAAAGCGCCTTTTTCCGAAAATGAAAATCGTTATCTGTCGGAATTTCCAACCGTCAGTCTTTCCTCCATCAAGGACGAGACATTTATGAACGGTTTTGATTCCTGGTTCTCTGACCGGTTCTATGGCAGGGAACAGTGGATCTCAGCCATGAATGATTCTGAACGATTGATGGGAAAAACAGAGATTTCAACTGTATATACAAAGGATGATCAGATGATGCAGGTGCTTTCAGATTATGATGATATCGGCGCCGCGTACAATGCTGATAAGATCCATACAAATCTTGCTGTTATTAACAGCTTCGCTGCAAAGCATCCGGAGGTTCCAACCTACTTCATGCTGTGTCCAACCTCTGTCGGTATCTATGGAGACTCCCTGCTGCCTGCAGCTGTTATGAATGTATCAGTTGACGAAAAAGACATGATAGAATCCTGTTATCGCGAGCTGTCCGGCGTGACACCGATCAATATATATAATACATTAAAAGAACATGATAGCGAGTATATCTATTATCGTACCGACCACCACTGGACATCCCTTGGTGCTTACTATGCATATCAGTCTGCCGGAGCAGAGCTTGGATATACTCCTTATGAACTGAAAGATTTTACAAAGGAAACCGCCAGTACAGAATTTCAGGGAACCCTGTTCTCAAAGACCTTGGATCAGTCTGTTACAAAAGATGAGATTGATTTCTACACTCTGGCAGATAATAGTGTAACACCATCCATGACGACATCGAATGGATTTGACAAAGAAGATTCTCATGACTCCATTTTCTTTCGCGACTATCTGATGTCAAAGACAAATACGCATCCTATACCGGACAGAATGTTGCAGTTGCAACGATCAGCCGCAACAAAGCATCCGATGCGGAAAATGCTTCAAATACTTCGGATTCCGGAAAGCGTTCCATCCTTGTGATCAAGGACAGCTATGCGAATTCAATGATGCAGTTTCTGATCAATAACTACGATACCGTAACCATGATCGATCTGCGATACACGAATCAATCGATCAGCAATCTGGTAAATGTCGAAGACTACGATCAGGTATTATTCTTATACAACTGTATTACTTTTTCCGATGAAAACGACATCATAAAAGCGGGCTTATAAAAGGCCCGCTTTCTCTATATCCCTTCATTTGTAAATGGAGGTATAAAACTCTCTGATGCCGTTTCTCCTTCCTGGATGAAACCATTTTCTACACCAATCGAGATCGCATAATCAACCAGTTCATCATATTCCCGCTCTGTCAGTTTGCGGTTCAGTTCCGGGAACTTCTCACCGATACCCTCCATCGGAGTGTACTGGTTCATAATGCTGATGTAAATATTATTTCCATATGTTTTATATAAGTAACGGACGACCGCCTTGGAATCCTCGATACATCCCGGCAGCTCCAGATGACGGACAATAACACCACGCTTCATGATGCCATCCTCGTCAAATGTCGTCTGATCGCCTCCAACCTGTCGTACCATCTCCACCAGTGCCCGCTTCGCCACCTCCGGATAGTCCGGTGCGTGACTGTATCTTGCTGCCAGATCTGCCGACATATATTTGAAATCAGGCAGGTAAATGTCAATGTATCCATCCAACAGCTTCAGGGCTTCGATCTCCTCATACCCGCTGCAATTATAGACAAACGGAAGATCAAATCCCTTCTCCTTTGCCATATCGATTGCCTCTATGATCTGTGGAATAAAATGATCCGGCGTTACCAGATTGATATTATTGGCTCCCTGCTCTTTTAACTCAAAGAAGATTTCCGATAAGCGCTTTATCGTGATCTCTTTTCCATTCAAGCCCCCGGATATATCATGGTTTTGGCAATATGCACATCCAAGTGAACACCCGGAAAAGAATACCGCGCCCGATCCGTTCTCTCCGGAAATGCAAGGCTCCTCCCACATATGCAATGCCGCCCTTGCGGCTGATATTGATAATGTTTCATTACATGCCCCTGTCTGTCCGTTTATGCGGTTCACCCCGCATTTTCTCGGACACAGGTGGCAGCTTTCCAGTAATTTTCTAAGTTTCATCCTATCTTTCCCACGATCGTCTGTGCGAATTCCTTCAGCTTTGATTCCGGCATATCCTCGATCTTACCTTCATCCATCAGACCGGCAAGTGCAGGGTCGATTGGAAGCTTTACGACCGTCTCGATACCGAAACGATCCTGTATCTCCTCTACTTTACTCTCACCGAAGATGCTGTGTTCTTTGCCGCAATCCGGGCATTTGAAATATGACATATTCTCAACCAGACCTAAGATACGGATTCCCATATCGTCTGCCATACGGACTGCCTTCTCCACAATAAGAGACACCAGATCCTGTGGTGTTGTAACAATAACTGCGCCATCAACAGGCAGAGACTGGAATATCGTAAGCGGTACATCTCCGGTTCCGGGCGGACAATCAACCAACATATAATCAATATCTCCCCATACAACATCTGTATAAAACTGTTTTACTGCTCCCGCGATGATCGGACTACGCCAGATAACCGGTGCCGTCTGATCTTCGATCAACAGATTAATTGACATCATCTTGATTCCGGTCTTTGTTTCAACCGCATACAGGAAATCATCGCCTCTCTCCGGTTCTTCATTTATTCCAAATGCTGTCGGAATCGAAGGTCCGGTAATATCTGCATCCAGAACCGCCGTTTTATAACCAAGACGATTCAAGGTAACTGCAAGGGATGTCGTTACGGATGATTTTCCAACACCGCCTTTTCCACTGATAACTGCTATAATATGTTTGATCTTTGTTCCTTCATGTGGTGTTTCAAGTAAACTCTGAGGAGCAGTTCTTGATGAACAGCTCTCTCCACAACTACAATTATGATTACAACCTTCTGCCATTTTCTTATACTCCAAATTTCATTTCATATTTTTTCAACTCTTACAAATGCATATACTTTCTATATGAACCGCCATGTACTTATTCATACTGACGGAACCATGCACATTCTTCCTCATTGCACTGTACGCCTTCCGGGTTTTTCAGATTAATGTGAAATACATGTCCGCTGTCCGGATGTTTCTCTCCAAATGACCGGATCACATGCCGGATACCCAGCTTCTCCATTCGTTCATCCAGATGAATGGTCTGAAATCTCAGATCATCATTTACACTGTACATCAGATATGCCGGTGGAAAATCTTTCGTCAGATACTCAAGCTGTGAAAGGAACAGCTTTCTCTGCTCTTCAGATACTGCATAACTTCCATCTTCCTTCTTCATATACCAGTCAGAAATATTATCCTCCCGCTTGTCCATCTCATATGCTCCGCAGTTCAGGCACACAGCCTTTGGAAGTCTGTCATATGTAAAGAAATCCAGCTTGCTCCGATACGCTGCATTCCCGGCAATAATACAGTAATTTGCTGTAAGCTGCGCTCCTGCTGAATCCCCCAGCATATAAAACTTTTCCGTATCCAGATGAAGCATCCCTGCATTCTCGTGAATATAATGGATAATGTATGCCACATCCTCAATCGCTGCCGGATATTTGTTCTGAGGTGCCAGCCGGTAATTAAAATTTACAACCGCAAATCCCTTTGATGCCAGATGGCAGCAATAATAACTATACAGCTCTTTATCTCCATAAAACCATCCGCCGCCATGAATCCTGACGATCACCGGATATGATGTCTGTGCATCCAACTCAACCGGATAATATATGTCAAATAAACTGTTTGATGCATAACGTTCAGAATCAAGATTCGAAGCATCGTCCGGTTCATTATAATAAATGATTCTTTCATTATCTTCTCTCTGGAAAGATTCATTCCATTTTTTAACGTCTATCGCTTTCTTATAATCCAGATTCTTGATCTGAATTACATTATTCGGATATATCAGTCCTTCATCCCGCTTTGCATCACTGGCACTCCATGCATGCCGCATATTTAACCATGCCGGAAGCTCTGCATTTTTATTTCCTTGATTTATAATTTCTGAAACATTTTTCATATTATTCTATTTCCTCTAATATCACATAATATATGAGTCTATCTTACTCTCTGACAAATACGAATGCAAGAAAACAATAAACTTCCAGTAAAGATTTAATTAAATTAAGCACGATTCTCTTGTAATCAATGTTTTTCTCGTGTAATATTTGACCATAGTAAAAAATGTATATGACAGAACAGGAGGCTTTTATATGAATAAACTAAAAACCATCTTTCGTTCCCTACACTGGAAAAATATCCTCGGGCTGACCATTGCCGGGCTTATCAATGCCTTCGGTATTACGATATTTTTAAGTCCTGTTAATCTCTATGACAGTGGCATATCCGGTACTTCCATGCTGCTAAGCCAGATCACTCCGGAACACCTGTCACTTTCTGTTTTCCTTATTATTTTAAATATTCCACTATTCTTATATGGCTGGAAAAAGCAGGGATCCACCTTCACCATCTATGCGATCTATGTAGTTGCGATCTACTCTCTGGGTGCATGGTTGATTACAGATGTCCTTCCTGTCGATGTCCGATTTGTATCTCCGCTTGCAGGCTCCGATCTGCTTCTGTGCGCACTCTTTGGCGGTCTGATCTCCGGTGCGGGAAGCGGACTTGCGATCCGTTTTGGCGGTGCAATGGATGGTATCGAGACACTTGCGATCATATTTGCCAAACGCCTTGGCATCACCGTCGGAACCTTTGTTATGGCATATAATGTAATGCTTTATATCATCTGTGGCATTATCCTGAACAGTTGGATCCTGCCTCTCTATTCCATCGTTACATATATGGCTGCACTTAAGACTATCGACTTTATCGTAGAAGGTATTGACCGTTCCAAAGCCGCCTATATCATTACAACGAAGCCACAGGAAATCTGTCAGGAACTCTCGGATACATTTTCCTGCGGTATAACGATGATCGATGCAAAGGGCTTCTATTCGGATCAGGAAAAGACCATGATCTACATTGTTGTAAACCGTTTCCAGATTGGAAAGATGAAGAATATTGTCCATGAACTTGACGATAAAGCCTATGTCTCCATCAGCGAGATTGCCGAGGTTTACAGCTTTAACAAACAATAATATCTCAATAACTTATTTGCGCAACAGAAACAGGCACCGGTATTATCACCAGTGCCTGCCTTGCATAAATACTTATGTGTTTATATGCCTGTGAATTATTCAGCAAGCTTTTTTAAAGAGATATTTGATACTGTGATTGTAGATGCAGGGGTATCAACATCCGCAATCTTACCCATAGAGAGGAAGAATCCAGCATCAGTATCTGTCTCTTCATTCATTGTGAATGTAATGGTTTTTACAACCTCTTCATTCTTTGGAAGAACAATTGTTTCTCCACCATACCATTTATAAGTGTTGCTCATGAAATTCAATAATACCGTTCTTGCTTCGGTTGACTTTAAAGTAATACTTGCTTCATAGGTCTTTCCATTTTCCAATGCCAGTCCCGTCTGCTTCAACTGTACATTCCAGTCAGCAGTTCCAACATCTGATAATTCATAAGTGATAACACCCTTATCAACTGTCTGTGTTCCAACAGCATCACCCATAATACCACCTTCCCAGTTTGAAAGTCCATTGTCTCCCTCTGAGAAATCTGCGTTCTTGATCAGATTCACATCTGACTCCGTCTCATCAACCTTTGGAGCATCAATTTTCTCAAGAATAATATCATCAATACAGATTCTATGCTGCTGTTTGATCTGAACACCGCCTACAGCACCCATAGAAATACTTAAAATTGTTCTAGGATCACTCTTGTTCTTCATCTTGAACTCAACAACAATAGACTGATATTCATCTGTAAGATCAACTGTCTTTGATCCTGAATATGGTGTCCAGTCATCATCAGATGAACCATCTCTCTGAAGTGCAACCATAAGCTTACGGTTCATATCTGATTTTGCCTTTAATGATAGTCTGTACCACTGACCTTCTTCAAGACTAATATTGTTCTGCTTTAACTGGATCATCCAGTCCTGAGCACCTGTATCCTTGATCGTAAAATCTGCTGCATAATCTTCTGTCTGACTGTCGACTACATAAGATACATTTGTGCTGCCTTCTGCATATAC
>OHWA01000576.1_pt1 | contig 11789 bp, 10 predicted proteins | sample 1579671 | NCBI WGS metagenome assembly OHWA01 (sample SAMEA3882513, study PRJEB24775) | human gut metagenome | biome: human-associated habitat; feature: intestine environment; material: feces | place: Netherlands | collected 2009/2010
GGAGAAGGACGGCGTGCGCCTGCTGTGCGTTGTGCTCGACGGCAAGGGCACGACCCGCGCCAACGGCACGACCGATTTCGGCAGCTTTTCCGACACGCTCTCGGCCTACCGCTGGGTGTTTGCCAACTACGGCTGGCGCGATATCGTCAGCGCGAGCGACCTCATCTGCGAAGTGCCCGTGCGCTATGGGCGCGACAGTGACAGCGTGACCGTCCGCCCGGCGCAGAGCATCTCGGCCGTGCTGCCGTCGGCCGATGCGGGCGGCGCGCCGCAGTTTGAGCAGCAGGTCACGCTCTATTCCGAGCGCGACGGCAAACCGCTCGAAGCCCCCGTCAAGGCGGGGGACGAGGTCGGCGAGCTCACGGTGTCGTATGACGGCACGGTCTACGGCACAGTCAAGCTTGTCGCGGCGGTCGATGTCGCCGTGTCGAAGGGGGCGTACATCGGCGGCCACCTGCGCGCCTTTTTCACGAATCCCATTGTGCTCGTCGTGCTGCTGCTCGTCGTGCTGGCCGTCATCGGCTATGTGCTGTGGCTGGTGCGCCGCCGCAAGCAGCTCGAGGCCGAGCGCCGTCGCCGCCGCCGCGCGCAGATGGAGGCCGAGGAGGCCCGCCGCCGCGCGCAGATGCGCGAGACGCTGCATGAATTCGACCGCGACCACGTCGGCAGCGGCCGCCGCTGAGCGCGCCCGCGCGCAAACGAGCCCCACCCAGAATCGCCCGCCGGAGCACCGGCGGGCGATTCTTTATCATTTGTTTACAATTCCGGCCCTCTGGACGGCCCGGATATCTAAGATTTGATGTGGGATTGAGGGAAGGAAGCGTGGTCGTTCCATAAGTGAATGATTGTGCTTTCAGCATCAAAAAAAGAAAGACTGCATTTTCAAAGTTATGTGCTACAAAGCACGCACCTCCTGTTGTAGAATTTTCTATGACAGGAGGTGTTTTTATGAAAAAAGGTACGCCGCATTTCCTTTACACGAATAAGGATAGTCCAGACTATGTGGCACCCTTCGCGCCGTTTTACAGCGACAGGCAAAAGGCAATCCTTTCTGGTGAGCTCTCTGTTGAAGAAGTAGAGCTTCGTGAACTGGGACGCTTGCGAAACAAGGCTCGTAACATGGGTGACGAGGAAAACCTTGAAATCGCAAACATACTCTATGAGGAAAAGAGTAATCCGTCAGCAGGCCTCTACAATCACTACACCGCCGAGGAAGCGGCGGAAATCCTTCGGAAGCTGACGCCGCCGGGGTTTGAGTCGTAGGTGGCAGAGGGCAACTCCGATGGACACGAGCCACAGAAATAATGCTCCTCTGTGTGAGGACGACGATGACATTTGGTACTGGGGCTACTCCATATTCGTGCCGCATATCCCCAACACGCGGGCGTATCCCTATGTGTCCCGCATCATGGGTCCAGACCCCAAGTACCGCTTTGCCCGCAAGTTCCTGCAATACCAGTGGCCGCCAAAGACACCGAAAGGCCGACGGTTCGATGTGGAGCTGTCGGGAGATGGCGTCTACGAGGTCGGCATCAAGCGATGGAACGCGGACAAGACCCTGCTACTGGAGCGGCAGGTATACTGGCTGTTGCTGCTGGATGGCAACGAGTACACCATCCCCAAATGGCAAGTGCTGCCGCTGGTGGAGGCACTACGAAACGGCACTCTCAGCGCCTGAGAAAATAAGAAAGCCCCTGTGAGGTCAATCCTCACAGGGGCATCTTTTTAATGGCACAGTAGAGAAATGCTCATATAAAGTCACTCCTGTCCGCGCTCCTCCATATACTTAAACACTTCTTTATCGGATTTAGCCCTTTTATACCAACCAATGCCTATCATGACAAAGCCAACAATCATTACTACAGTCCTAATTGTTGACGCTGACGAGAGAAAGCAAGAGGCAACAAGTCCTGTACCAGCACCCGTAAAGAAGTCTACGAGTGATTTCTCATGCTTTATTTTTCCCAATACGCGCTCCTTGTCAATAGCTTTTACCATTTTGGAATCCCCCTTCAGTAATGTATCAAGCGATACATCAAATTGATTGCTCATTGCTATGAGAATCTGTAAATCCGGATAACTCTTTTCATTTTCCCAATTCGAAACCGTCTGTCTTGTAACATGGAATAACTCACCAAACTGTTCTTGCGTTAATTGCTGCTCATTACGAATTGCTGATATTTGATTTCCTATGCTCATGGTCAGTACCAACTCCCTCTCTGAAAAGAATTTACTACGACCTTGCTTCTTGCCTACTATTATGTAAGAAAAACAGCGCAAAGTAAAGCAATTTACTTTTTGCATTGCGTTTTTCGTGTGGTTAAGTGGGTTTTGCAAATTCTTTTCGACAAACTCGAAGGACACATTGACCATTGCGGCACTTGATGCTATAATACACTGTCTAAGTATCACCATTCCGGCGCACACTGGAACTGCACGGTTCTCTCCGCCGGACAAGAGGAGCAGCTATGTGGATTTCGGATTCTTGGCAGGACTTTGCGGTGCTCGACTGTTCACGCGGTGAAAAGCTCGAGCGCTGGGGCAAATATACCCTCGTGCGCCCGGACCCCCAGGCCATCTGGGACACGCCGCGCACCGACCCCCGCTGGCGCACGGCCGACGGGCGCTACAGCCGCAGCCACACCGGCGGCGGCAGCTGGGACAAGCGCACTCTCCCGCCGAGCTGGGACATCCGCTACCGGGACCTGACGTTCCGCGTCAAGCCCATGAACTTCAAGCACACGGGTATCTTCCCCGAGCAGGCCGCCAACTGGGACTACGCCATGGCGAAGATCCGCGCGGCCGGCCGCCCGGTCTCGGTGCTCAACCTCTTCGGCTACACGGGCGCGGCCACGGTCGCGTGCGCGTCCGCCGGGGCGAGCGTGTGCCACGTGGACGCTGCCAGGGGCATGGTCGCCTGGGGCAAGGAAAACGCCGCCGCCTCCGGCGTGGCCGACCGGCCCATCCGCTGGATCGTGGACGACTGCGCCAAGTTCGTCGAGCGGGAGATCCGCCGCGGCCACCGCTATGACGCCGTCATCATGGACCCGCCGAGCTACGGCCGCGGCCCGGGCGGCGAGGTCTGGAAGCTCGAGACGAACCTCTGGCCGTTTGTGGAGCTGGTGTCCGGCGTGCTGTCGGACGATCCGCTCTTTGTCATCATCAATTCCTACACCACGGGTCTGAGCCCGTCGGTGCTCACGTATCTCTCGGAGAGCATCTTTACCCGGCGCTTCGGCGGCCGCAGTGAATCGCAGGAGCTGGGCCTGCCGGTCGCGGCGTCCGGTCTCGTGCTGCCGTGCGGGGCGGCCTGCCGCTGGGAGCGCTGAGCGGAAAGGAACACCATGGAACCGATCTTACGAACCGAACATCTGACCTTTACCTACCCCGGCGAGGAGCGGCCCACGCTCGGCGACCTCTCGCTCGAGATCGCGCGCGGCTCGTTCGTGGCCGTGCTGGGGCACAACGGCTCCGGCAAGAGCACGCTCGCCAAGCACTTCAACGCCATCCTGCTGCCGACCGGCGGCAAGGTGTACGTCGACGGCATGGACACGTCCGACGAGAACAATCTTCTGTCCGTGCGCGCCACGGTGGGCATGGTCTTTCAGAACCCCGATAACCAGATCGTCGCCAACGTCGTCGAGGACGACGTGGCCTTCGCGCCCGAGAACCTCGGCGTCCCGCCGCAGGAAATACGCGCGCGGGTGGATGCCGCACTCAAGCAGGTCGGCATGTATGATTTTCGCCTGCACGCGCCGCACCTGCTCTCCGGCGGGCAAAAGCAGCGCGTGGCCATCGCGGGCGTCATCGCCATGCAGCCCAAGTGCATCGTGCTCGACGAGCCGACGGCCATGCTCGATCCGGCCGGCCGGCGCGAGGTCATCGACACGGCCACGAAGCTCTGCCGTGAGCAGGGCATCACGGTCGTGCTCATCACGCACCATATGGAAGAGTGCATCGGCGCGGACCGCGTCATCGTGCTCTCGAACGGCGCCGTCGTTGCCGACGGTGCGCCGAAGCAGGTCTTTTCGCAGGTCGATCTGCTGAAACGGGAGGGCCTGACCGCGCCCGTCACCGTCCGGCTGCTGCACGCGCTGCGCGCGCACGGCATGGACGTGCCGCTCGACGCGCTCACGGTGTCCGACTGTGCGGACGCCGTCGCTGCCGCTCTGAAACCGTAACCACCGATCTTCACCGATAGATAAAGGAAACGAAATTATGACGCCAATCATCCGGGCGGATCATCTCCGGCACGTCTACAGCGCCGGAACGCCTTTTGAAAAAGTCGCCATCGACGATATTGATCTCGCCATCCCCGCCGGGCAGTTCGTGGGCATCATCGGCCACACGGGCTCCGGCAAGAGCACGTTCATTCAGCACCTCAACGGCCTGCTCGCGCCCACGTCCGGCACCGTGCTCTTCGACGGGGAGGACATCCACCGCAGCAAGGCCGCCACGCGCGACGTGCGTTTTCAGGTCGGCCTCGTCTTTCAGTATCCCGAGCACCAGCTCTTTGAGGAGACGGTGTATCAGGACATCGCCTTCGGCCCGAAAAACGCCAAACTCTCCACAGAAGAGGTCGATGCGCGCGTGCGCGAGGCCGCGCGCTTTGCCGGTGTGGACGAGTCGCTCTTCGAGCGCTCGCCGCTCGAGCTCTCCGGCGGGCAGAAGCGCCGCATCGCCATCGCCGGCGTGATCGCCATGCGCCCCCAGGTGCTCATCCTCGATGAGCCCACGGCCGGCCTTGACCCCGCGGGCTGCCGCGGCGTGCTCGAAAACATCGCCGCCTACCGGCGCGAGACCGGCTCGGCCGTCCTGCTCGTCACGCACAGCATGGACGATGCCGCGCGCATCGCCGACCGGCTCATCGTCTTTCACGCCGGGCACGTCGCCTTTGACGGCGCACCGGCGGAGGTCTTTGCCCACACGCAGGAGCTGCTGGATATCGGCCTTGACGTGCCGCAGAGTGCGCGCATCGCGCAGGCGCTGCGCGACCGGGGCGTTGCGCTCCCGCCGTCGATCTATACGCTCGAGCAGCTTACGGACGCGCTGCTCGCTGTCGGGAAGGAGGCGGGCGTATGCTGAAGGACGTCACCCTCGGCCAGTTTTTCCCCGGCAGCAGCATCGTGCACCGGCTCGACCCGCGCTGCAAGCTCCTGCTGACCATCGTCTATATCGCGGCGCTGTTCACGGCCCAAAGCTACGTGTCCTACGCCGTCATGCTCATCGTCACGGGCGTGTGCATCGCGCTCTCGCGCATTCCGCTGAAAGTCATCCTCCGCGGGCTCAAGCCGCTGTGGATCATCATCGCACTCACGGCCGTGCTCAATATCTTCTTCACGCCCGGGCGCGAGCTCGTGTCCTTTTGGAAGATCACCATCACCTATGAGGGCCTCGTGCGCGCCGTGTTCATGGTCCTGCGCATCACGATGCTCATCGCCGGCACGTTCCTGCTGACGTATACCACGTCGCCCATCGCGCTCACCGATGCGATGGAGATCCTCTTCGGCCCGCTCAAGAAGCTCAAAGTGCCCGTGCACGAGATGAGCATGATGATGTCCATGGCCCTGCGCTTCATCCCTACGCTCATCGAGGAGACCGACAAGATCATGTCCGCGCAGAAAGCGCGCGGCGCCGATTTTGAGACCGGCAACCTCTTTCAGCGCGCCCGGGCGCTGCTGCCGCTGCTCGTGCCGCTGTTCGTGTCGGCGTTCCGCCGCGCGGACGAGTTGGCCGTGGCCATGGAGTGCCGCTGCTATCACGGCGACGAGGGCCGCACGCGCATGAAGCAGCTCACCTGGTGCACGCGCGACACGCTTGCCATGGCCTGGAGCGCGCTCGTGCTTGCCGGCGTGATCGTGCTGGCGAGGTTCGGCCTGTGAGACGCAACATCGCCCTGCGCCTGCAGTATGACGGCACGGCCTATCACGGCTGGCAGGTGCAGAAGACGGACGTCACCGTCGCCGAGACCCTCGAGCGCGCGCTCACGAAGGTCTGCGGCGAGCCGATCAAGGTCGTCGGCTGCGGCCGCACGGACGCGGGCGTGCACGCTAAGCGCTACTGCGCCAATTTCCGCACCGACTGCACGATCCCGATCGACCGCGTGCCCCTCGCGGTCAATGCCCGCCTCCCGGCGGACATTGCCGTGGTCGATGCCGTTGTCGCGCCGGAGGACTTCAACGCCATCGGCTCGTGCATCCAGAAAGAATACGTCTATCAGATCTACAATTCCCGCATCCGCGATGCGTTTTTGGAGCACCGCGTCTGCTTTTATCCGCAGCCGCTGGATTTTGCGCGCCTCGCGCGCGCCGGCCGCGCCTTTGAGGGCACGCACGACTTTGCCGCTGTGCGCTCCGTCGGCACCGAGACGCGCACGACCGTGCGCACGGTGCACTGGTGCCGCGCCGAGCGCGACGGCCCGCTCATCTCCATCGCCGTCTGCGCCGACGGCTTCCTGTATAATATGGTGCGCGCCATCGTCGGCACCATGGTCTATGCGTCCTACGGCAAGATCGAGCCGGAGGCCATCCCGGCGCTGCTGGCCACGCGCGACCGGCGGCTCACAGGACCGACCATGCCCCCGCAGGGGCTGTATCTCAACCGCGTGTGGTACGACGGCGTCGTCGGCGATATGATGAATCAGGCCTGACGCCGCGTCCGCCCGGCGGATAGGGGAGGAATGTCTATGAACGACCACCCAAAACACAATCCCAGGCTGCGGCAGACCGTCATCGTGGCGGTGTGCGTGCTGGCCGTGCTGCTGTTTTTGTATCTGCTGCTGCGCGACCGGCCCGGCTCGGCGAGCGACTATCTGGACGACAGCGCGCCCTACACGTTCGACTCCAGCGCCAGCCGCACCTTCCGCACGGTGGACAGCCGCCTCGCGGTCGTGTCCTCGAGCGGCCTGCAGCTGCTCGATGAAAACGGCAAGACCGTCCTGCACGAGATCTTCACGCTCTCGCAGCCGGGCATCTCCGTCGGCGGCGAGCGCGTGTGCGCCTATGACATCGGCGGCACGACGCTGTGCGTGGCGGACTTCAAGGGCAATAAGACCGATATCGAACCCGCCGGCGAGATCATCAGCGCCGACCTGAGCGACAGCGGCTATCTCGCCGTCTGCTCGGACGCCGCGGGCTATAAGGGTGCCGTCACGGTGTATGACACCTCCGGCAAGGCCGTCTATGTCTGGTATTCCGGCACGGGCTACCTCGTGCGCGCCGCTGTGAGCCCGGACGGGAAGTATCTCGCCGCGCTCTGCCTGCAGGATTCCGGCAGTGTCGTGCACACGTTCGCGCTCACGAGCGAAGACGAGCGCGGCAGCGCCGCGTGCGCCGACGAGCTCTTTGCCGACCTCTTCTGGCGCGGCGGCAAGGTCTGCTGCGTGTCGCAGACGCGCCTGGCCTTTTTTGACGATAACGCAAAGCTCACCGCCGAGTACCCCTTCGGCGACCTGTATCTGTATGACTACGCCGCCGAGGGCGACGGCTTTGTCACCCTCGCGCTCAGCCGCTACCGCTCCGGCAGCGCCGAGCAGCTCGTCACGGTCAATGCCTCCGGCAACGAACTCGGTAAGTGCGAGACCACCGGCGCCGTCACGAGCCTGTCGGTTAACGGCAAGCAGGTGCTCGTGCAGTACAGCGACCGGCTCACGCTCTATAACCAGCAGCTCGATGAGATCAAGTCCGTCGAGCAGAACCTGCTCGGCGTCCGCCGCTCGGTGCTGCTGCGCCGGGGCGCGGCGCTGCTCCTGAGCGGCTCGAGCGCCGAGGTGCTCGCCTTCTGACCCCCGCAGTCTAGAGAGAAAGAACAGGGATACACCAATGAAGATCGTATTGACAGTGGTGCTTGCCGCCATTTTTCTTGCCGCCGTCTGGGGCGGCTACCGCCGCGGGCTGATCCTCAGTGCCGCGCAGCTGGCCGCCATCGTCGTCGCGCTCTACGGCGCGGCGCTGCTCGCGGGCCTGTTTTCCGACCGGCTCCTGCCGGTGGCGGAGCCGTTTGCCGGTGGATACTTTGAGGGCCAGCTCGACGTAGTCGCCACGGAGCTGCCGGATAACGACGCCGGCCTCTCGGGCGAGGACTGGGTCGCCGCGCACCCCGACACCGCGCAGGAATACGCCGAGCAGTGCTTTGCCGCCGCCGGTGTCACCGGCCGGCCGGCGCGGCGCATGGCCAGCGCCGCGCTCGCCATGCGCGACGAGCAGGACATCACGCTGCGCGCCGCCATGACGCAGGTCTACTGCGCGCGGCTGTGCTATGTGCTCGTCACGTCCGTCGGCTTTTTGCTCATTCTGCTCATTCTGGCCGCGATCGGCAACCTGCCGAACCTGGCCTTTCAGCTCCCGAACCGGGAGAAACTCAACGTCCATGGGGGCGGCGCCGCCTTCGGCGCGGTCAACGGCGTGTGCTTCGGCATCCTGCTGTGCTGGGCATTGCAGTTTGCCGGGCCCGTCATCGGCCGCGACACCCTCGCGCACACCGCCCTGGCAAAAGCGCTGCAGGCCATCGACGTGCTCACGCTCGGCGTGGGCGTGTGACCGGCGCGTACGGAATCTATCGAACAGGAGAACCAGTCTATGCAGCCTACACTCTGCTCCCGCTGCAAGAAAAACGTAGCGGTGATCTTTATCACACGAATCGAAAACGGAGAGTCCCACAATGAGGGCTTGTGCCTGCGCTGCGCGCGCGAGCTGCACATCAAGCCCGTCGATGAGATGATGGAAAAGCTCGGCATCTCGGACGCCGATCTCGACAATCTCACCGGCGACGTGGCGGAAATGCTCGGCAGCATGGGCATGCTCGGCGGCGACGGTGCGGCCGATGCGGATGCCGACGCTTCCGATGCCGACACCGACGAGGACGACGGCAAGACCGCGACCTTCCCGTTTCTCAACCGCCTCTTCAACCAGAACCCGCCCCCGGCGCAGGACGCTGCCGCCGCCGCGTCCGAGCCGCCGCACGCCGACGGCAGCGCGGCCGATAAGCGCGGCGCTGCCCCGCGCAAGCTCAAGTTCCTGAATAATTACTGCATCGACCTCACGCAGCGCGCGCGCGACGGCAAACTCGACGCCATGGTCGGCCGCGCCGAGGAGCTCGAGCGCGTCATCCAGATCCTCAACCGCCGCCAGAAGAATAACCCCTGCCTCATCGGTGAGCCCGGCGTCGGCAAGACGGCCATCGCCGAGGGCCTTGCCCAGCGCATCGCGGAGGGCAACGTGCCCTATAAGCTGCGCGACAAGCAGGTCTACCTGCTCGACCTCACGGCGCTCGTGGCGGGCACGCAGTTTCGCGGCCAGTTCGAGAGCCGCATGAAGGGCCTCATCGAGGAGATCCGCCGCGTCGGCAACATCATCCTCGTCATCGACGAGGTGCACAACATCGTCGGTGCGGGCGACGCCGAGGGCAGCATGAACGCTGCCAACATCCTCAAGCCGGCGCTCTCGCGCGGCGAGATCCAGGTCATCGGCGCGACGACGTTCGCCGAGTACCGCAAGCACATTGAAAAAGACGCGGCCCTCGAGCGCCGCTTCCAGCCCGTCACGGTGGCCGAGCCGAGCATCGACGACAGCGTCGAGATCCTCAAGGGCGTGCGCCGCTATTACGAGGACTTCCACGGCGTCGTCATCCCGGACGACATGTGCCGCCTCGCCGTCGTGCTCAGCGAGCGCTATATCACCGACCGCTTCCTGCCTGACAAGGCCATCGACCTCATCGACGAGGCCTGCTCGGACGTGAACCTGAAAAACCCCGACCTCATCCGCGCGGACGAGGTCGAAAAGGAGATCGGCGACTACGCGCGCGAGCGCGAGCTGCTTGCCTCCGCGCCGCCGAAGACCGGCGACGAGTATGACGAGCAGGAGCTCGACCGCCGCTACGAGCGCATCGCCGAGCTGCGCAGCCGCGAGATGCAGCTGCAGACCGAGCTCGACGCCCTGCGCGCCAAGGGCCGCCCGGAGCTCACGGCGGATAACCTCGCGCGCATCATCGAGCTCTGGACGAAGATCCCGGCCGCGAGCATCCGCGCCGATGAGTTTGAGCAGCTCGCCGGTCTCGGCGACCGGCTGCGCGCGCACATCGTCGGCCAGGATCAGGCCATCGACACCGTCTGCGCCGCCATCCGGCGCAACCGCGTCGGCCTGCAGGCCAAGCGCAAGCCCGTGAGCTTTCTGTTCGTCGGCGGCACCGGTGTCGGCAAGACGGAGCTTGCAAAGGCTCTTGCCGATTGTCTGTTTGATGACGAACACAACATGGTTCGTATCGATATGACCGAATATATGGAGAAATACTCCGTCTCCCGTCTTATCGGAGCGCCGCCCGGATATGTCGGATACGATGAGGGCGGTCAGCTGACCGAGGCGGTACGCCGCAAGCCCTACTCTGTTGTGCTGTTCGATGAGATTGAAAAGGCTCATCCGGATGTATTCAATATTCTACTCCAGGTGCTTGACGACGGCCGTATAACCGACAGTCAGGGACGCACCGTGGACTTTAAGAACACTATCATCATTCTGACCTCGAACCTCGGCAGCCAGTACCTGCTCGACGGCATCGACGAGAACGGCAACATCTCCGAGGAGGCGCGCGAGGGCGTTATGAACGAGCTGCGCCGCAGCTTCCGTCCCGAGTTCCTCAACCGTCTTGACGAGACGATATTCTTCCGTCCGCTGACGAAAGATAACCTCAAAGGTATCATCGATATCATGCTCGACTCCCTCAAGAAGCGTCTTGCGGACAAGAGCCTCGGACTCGAGGTTACCGATGCCGCCAAGGAGCTCATCATCGACCGCGGATTCGATCCCGTTTACGGCGCAAGACCGCTTCGCAGATATCTGCAGAGCAGCCTTGAGACCCTCGTCGCGAGAAAAATTCTCTCCGGCGACCTTGACGCGGATTCGACCATAACCGTTGATGTTGAAAACGGCGAGCTCGTCTGCAAATAACAAAATTATAATGCCCGGCTGCATAGTGCAACAACTGTGCAGTCGGGCAGTTTTTTATATCTAAATGCCGCTTGACCAAAATATACCTGTATGTTACACTGCAATTGATATAAAAAGAACCAAAAGGGGTCCTGATATAAAATTTTTCAAAAAAGTCGGAAGCGCGATAAATTCCCGCGCTTTCGCCTACACGAGCTTTGTGCTCAGCGTCTGCGCCGCAGTGTTTTTGAGCAGTGCGACATGGACATACGGCTGGATAGCAGATCTCTATCCCTCGGGGGACAAATTCGTTCCAACTCTTCTCGGCGTAATATGCGCGTGCGCGGCAGTCAATCTTATTTATCTGCTCATCTGTGCATTTGCCGGAGATAAAAAAGACAGCCTATGCCCTGCTCAGCGGAGCGGGCGGAGTTATGGTTTTCCGAGTAGGATGCGACAGGCTTATAGACGACCAGAATTCTGTCACCGGCGGCATTGAAGACACGCTCAACAGATATGTAACAGGTTGGTAAAACCAAAAGCAGGCGGGAATTTATCTCGCCTGCTTTTTATATACGCAAAAAGCAGAGGACTGCCGCCGCTTTCACGGTGACAGTCCAACTGCTAAGAGATATGAGAACAGAGGTATTCAAAATTAGTGGTATCGTTCAGGCGAGGCTGAAATCGAATTTCATCGCAAGAGTCTCGAAGAGCTTTTGCATCACGCCGTCTGCGATACTGCGGATATCAAGCGAATCGACATAGTCAACAACCTGATTCTGCTTATCTTTCGGGATATCAAATGAATTGAGAGTCATTCTGAGAAGTTTTTCGAGCTTTCTTTCGAGCGTAAAATACTTGTCGCACGGG
>OHWA01000580.1_pt1 | contig 11720 bp, 8 predicted proteins | sample 1579671 | NCBI WGS metagenome assembly OHWA01 (sample SAMEA3882513, study PRJEB24775) | human gut metagenome | biome: human-associated habitat; feature: intestine environment; material: feces | place: Netherlands | collected 2009/2010
ACGGCGGTCGCGTGCTGGGCGTTACCGCCACCGGCCCGCGCCTGACCAACGCCCTGAGCCACGCCTACGAAGCAGCCGAAAAGATCAGCTTTGAAAAGCTGCACAAGCGCAGCGATATCGGCCTGCGTGCCCTGAAAGCGCTGGCAGAGAAGCAGTAATTAGGAAAAGCACCCTCATCAGTCGCCGCAGGCGAGCTGGATGAGGGCGCGCCTTCAGAAGAATTGAATCATAAGGGGGAACCTACCCAATGGTCTATCGTATTTATGTGGAAAAAAAGCCCGGCTTTGATGTCGAGGCCAACGGTCTGAAAAACGAACTCATCAGCCTGCTGGGCATCAAGGACCTGACCGGTCTGCGCCTGCTGAACCGCTACGATGTGGAAGGCATCGACGAAGCACTGTTCAACCAGTGCGTCAGCACCGTGTTCAGCGAGCCGCCGGTGGACAACACCTATGCCCAGCTGCCGGAGCATGAGGGCACGGCATTTGCCGTGGAGTACCTGCCCGGCCAGTTCGACCAGCGTGCCGATTCCGCCGCCGAGTGCATCCAGCTCATCAGCCAGGGCGAGCGCCCGCTGGTGCGCTCTGCCCGCGTCTACCTGCTGGAGGGTGCTCTGACTCCCGAGCAGGTGGCCGAGATCAAGAAGTATGTCATCAACCCCGTGGAAGCCCGCGAAGCTTCTCTGGAGCCCAAAGAGACCCTGAAGATGGAGTACCCCGTGCCCGCTGCCGTGGCAGTGCTGGAGGGCTTTAACCAGCTGGATGAAGCTGGTCTTGCCAAGTTCATCGAGGAAAAGGGTCTGGCCATGGATCTGGGGGACATCAAGTTCTGCCAGGAGTACTTCCGCACCGAGCAGCGCGACCCCACCATCACCGAGATCAAGATGATCGACACCTACTGGTCCGATCACTGCCGCCATACCACCTTCTCCACCGAGCTTACCAACGTGACCTTCGGCGAAGGCGACTACTACGAGCCGATGAAAAAAAGCTACGACCGCTACTTAAGCGACCGTGAGGTACTCTACAAAGGCCGTGACGACAAATTCATCTGCCTTATGGACCTTGCCCTTCTGGCAATGAAAAAACTGAAATCCGAAGGAAAACTCGCAGATCAGGAAGAGTCTGATGAAATCAACGCATGCTCCATCGTCGTACCGGTAGATGTAGACGGAAAAGACGAAGAGTGGCTGATCAACTTCAAAAACGAGACCCACAACCACCCGACCGAGATCGAGCCGTTCGGTGGTGCAGCAACCTGCCTTGGCGGTGCAATCCGTGACCCGCTTTCCGGCAGAACCTATGTATATCAGGCAATGCGTGTGACCGGAGCCGCAGATCCGACCCGTCCGCAGAGCGAGACACTCGAAGGAAAACTTCCGCAGAAAAAACTCGTAAGAGAAGCAGCACACGGCTACAGCTCCTATGGAAACCAGATCGGTCTTGCAACCGGCTATGTCAAAGAAGTTTACCATCCGGACTACGTGGCAAAACGTATGGAGATCGGAGCCGTCCTTGGAGCAGCACCGCGCCGTGCCGTTGTCCGTGAAAATTCCGATCCGGGCGATATCATCATCCTGCTCGGCGGCCGTACTGGAAGAGACGGCTGCGGCGGTGCAACCGGTTCCTCCAAAGTACATACGACAGAATCCATCGAGACCTGCGGTGCAGAGGTACAGAAAGGAAACGCACCGACTGAGCGTAAACTGCAGAGACTGTTCCGCCGCGAGGAAGTCAGCCTTCTGATTAAAAAATGCAACGACTTCGGTGCAGGCGGAGTTTCCGTTGCCATCGGCGAGCTGGCACCGGGCCTTAAGATCAATCTGGACAAAGTACCGAAAAAATATGCCGGCCTCGACGGAACCGAGATCGCCATCTCCGAGTCCCAGGAGCGTATGGCCGTTGTCATCGACCCGAAAGACCGTGAGCAGTTCCTGAAATATGCCGCAGAAGAGAACCTGGAGGCAACCGAAGTTGCAGTCGTAACCGAGGACCCGCGTCTGGTACTCTCCTGGAGAGGAAAAGAGATCGTCAATATTTCCCGTGCATTCCTGGATACCAACGGAGCACATCAGGAGAATGATGTCTTCGTAGAGATTCCAAAAGCAGAGGACACCCCGTTAAAAAGAAGCGGTGACATTGCCGACGTGAAAGAAAAATGGCTGTCCACCCTGTCAGACCTCAACGCATGCTCCCAGAAAGGTCTTGTCGAGATGTTTGACTCCTCCATCGGAGCAGCCAGCGTGCTGATGCCGTACGGTGGAAAATATCAGCTGACTGAAACTCAGGCCATGGTTGCAAAAGTGCCGGTTCCGGATGGAAAAACCAACACCGTTACCATGATGAGCTACGGCTTTGATCCATACGTATCGAGCTGGAGCCCGTATCACGGAGCAGTCTATGCCGTAACCGAGTCCCTGTCCCGCATCGTGGCAGTCGGCGGCGATTACAGCAAAGTCCGCTTTACCTTCCAGGAATATTTCCGCAGAATGACTGAGGATCCGCACCGCTGGAGCCAGCCGTTCGCAGCACTTCTTGGTGCATACGACGCACAGATGGGCTACGGCCTGCCGTCTATCGGAGGAAAAGACAGTATGTCCGGTACCTTCAATCATATCGATGTACCGCCGACACTCGTATCCTTCGCGGTTGACGTTGCAAAATTAAAAGATGTAGTATCTCCGGAGCTGAAAAACACAGGAGACAAACTCGTGTGGATCCACCTTCCAGTCGACGCACATCTGCTTCCAGAGTACGAAGGCGTCATGGAAACCTACAGAAAACTGCATGAGGATATGCAGAACGGCCGTGTGAAAGCCGCTTATGTCGTAGACCGTCAGGGTATCGCAGTAGCCGTATCCAAGATGGCATTCGGTAATGCTCTCGGCGTAACCATCGAGCACAATGTAGACGAGAGAGATCTCTTTACTCCATATATTGCAGATCTGATCTGCGAAGTTCCGGCTGAAAAAGTCGGAGAGCTGGCAAGCACCTACACCGTCATCGGTGAAGTGACAGACAAACCGGTTCTTTCCTATAAAGACACCGAAATCACCATCCGCGAGGCCGTTTCCGCATGGAACAAACCGCTGGAAAAAGTATTCAAGACCGTATCCGGTGCAGAGCTTCCGGAGGTAGATGCCCTGAATGTGGCAGCAGCAGACGAAAACGGAATTGTTGCAGACAGCTGCTATCAGGCAAAGAGCATCCACGTATGCTCCCACAAGCTGGCACAGCCGACCGTATTCATTCCGGTCTTCCCGGGAACGAACTGTGAGTATGACAGCACCAGAGCTTTCGAGCGTGCCGGTGCAAAAGTTATCACTCAGGTATTCAGCAACCTTTCCGCAGAAGACATCCGCGGTTCTGTCGATGCCTTTGAAAAAGCCATCAACCAGGCGCAGATCATCATGTTCCCTGGCGGATTCTCCGCAGGTGATGAGCCGGATGGATCAGCAAAATTCTTTGCAACCGCATTCCAGAATGCGAAGATCAAAGAAGCTGTTACCAAACTGCTGAATGAGAGAGACGGACTTGCCCTTGGTATCTGCAACGGATTCCAGGCACTGATCAAACTGGGACTCGTTCCGTACGGTGAGATTCTCGGACAGACGGAGGACTCCCCGACTCTGACCTTCAACACCATCGGACGCCATATTTCCAAGATGGTTTACACGAAGGTTGTGACCAACAAATCCCCATGGCTGGCAGGCGCCGAGCTTGGCGGTGTTTACACCAACCCGGCATCCCACGGAGAGGGACGTTTCGTAGCATCGAAAGAGTGGATCGACAAGCTGATGGCAAACGGCCAGATTGCAACCCGCTACTGCGATGTCAACGGAAACCTGACCAACGACGAGTACTGGAATGTCAACGGTTCCTACTGCGGAATCGAGGGTATCACCAGCCCGGACGGCCGTGTCTTTGGTAAGATGGCACACGCAGAGCGCCGCGACAACGGCGTAGCAGTCAACATCTACGGAGAGCAGGATCTGAAGATCTTTGAGTCCGGTGTTGCTTACTTTAAATAAAATAAAACCAAAATAGAAGATTCCCGCAGAGAGGAAGAAAGCTCCTTTCTGCGGGAATTTTTTGTCGGAAACAGTAATTTCTGATTTCGAAAGAAAAAATTTGATTATGCGCCGCGGTGCAGTTATAACGCAATATTTTGCTTTATTAACAAAAGTAATAAGGTCAAATGGTAGAAATATTCTGAAAAAACGAAAGATTTCGATAGTCTCAACACATTACATATATGACGGGCCCGGAAGAGAAGGACAGCGAAATAACAGGAGGGAGAAAGAAGTGTATGAGACAAGAGAAGGAACGATTTTTTCAGATCATATTCGAGGAAAACAGTCATGTGCTGTTCCGTTATATCTGCGGTCAGTTGAACAATGACCGGGAGACGGCGAAGGATGTGCTGAACGATGTATGGGAGGTATTGGTGGTAAAATTTGAAACCGTTGCCGATCTCGAAGGAGAAGAGATGACGAAATGGCTGTTCTGCGTGGCAAAAAACAAGATCAAGAATCAGCGCAGAAAACATTATTATCAGAATGAAGTTTCCTATACACAGTATCAGAAAGAGAACAGAAATGAAGGGGAGGCGGCCGCGACAGCCGAGATTGAGGAACGAATGGTGATGCAGAACTGCATTCAGAACCTGAATCCGATGGATCAGCGCATTTTCTGGGGGAGAGCATATGGATTCAGCTACAAAGAGCTCAGCGGATTCTGCAAGAAAAGCGAGCAGGCGCTGCAGTGCCAGTACAGCCGCGCAATCAAGAAACTGCAGGGAATGATGAGTCAGGAAATCAGTCTGACGAGAGCGTAGAAAATGGAAATGGTATGCAGCGGAAACCTCAACTCTTACAATCTAAAAACAATAGAAATATCTAAAAAATTCTCTGCAGGAGAATATCCTGTGTCTAAAAATAAAGTGTTACCGTTTACATATCAAAAATCCGTTTTCCTCGTTGTCGTGGCGCGGAAATTGTGTTAAAATATTTTTAGAAAATTCACACGATGTGCGAGAAGGCAGAAAGGATGAAAACAACATGAAGGATGAGTACGTAGCCTATGTAGGCACTTATACCCATGGAAGCAGCATTGGTATTCATTTATATGATGTAAATGTAGAAGAAGGCACTCTGACAGAGCGAAAAGTCATACCGGTCAACAACTCTTCCCACATTGCCCGTTCCTTAAACGGCAAATACCTGTATTCGATTGCAGATGAAGGCGTTGCAGTGTTTGCAGTGGAGGATGACGGAGACCTGACCCCGATCAACAAAGTAGACATCGACGGCATGCGCGGCTGCTATTTGTCGGTGGACAAAACCGGAAGATACCTGTTCGTGGCAGGCTATCATGACGGAAAAGTAACCGTTGTACATACCCATAAGGACGGCCGCCTCGGAAGTCTGATGGACGGCGTGTTCCACAAGGGCCTTGGCAGTGTGGCAGAGCGTAACTTCCGCCCGCATGTCAGCTGTGTCGTTCCTACACCGGACAACAAATATGTCTGCGCAGTCGACAACGGCATTGACCAGATCAAAATGTACAAGCTGAACACACAGCGTGACCGCCTGAAACTGGTGGATATCCTGCGCTGTGAGCGTGAATCCGGCCCGAGAGAGATCGTTTTCAGTGAATCCGGAAAATACGCGTATGTCATTTACGAGCTGATGAACAAAGTCGATGTATTCAGCTACCGTGATACGGGAAACGGACCGGAATTTGAAAAACTGCAGTCGATCAGCACCACATCCGCGAACGTGGACCAGGCGCACGACGCTGCATCCGGCATGTGCCTTTCCCCGGATCACCACTACCTGTTTACTTCTACAGCCGGAGACAATACCGTAGCAATGTTCCATATCGACCCGGAGACCGGCTGCCTGGAGAAGAAGTTTGCACTTCCGATCAGCGGCGAATATCCAAAGGATATTGCAATGTTCCCGGACGGAAAACATATCGCAGTGGCAAACCATGAGTCCAACACGATCACAACATTTACCGTTGATTATGAGAAAAACGTGCTGGTTCAGAAAGGCCGCCCGATGAAAGTGGAGACGCCGAACTGTATTCTGATTACGAAAAAAGGCGTTCACTAAAAAAATAACGCAAAAATGCCTGCAGGAAGAACTGTATCCCGCAGGCATTTTTTGTGTTGAAGCCAGAAAGAAGCAGTCCGGCCTTTATTTCTCGTCCAGAGCCCAGACTTTCTTTACATTGTCCAGTTTGGCGCTCATGCCGACGAGCAGTGCGTCCGCCAGGACAAGAGCGGTCATACATTCCACGACAACAACGGCGCGTGCAACGACGATCGGGTCGTGGCGGCCTTTGATTTCGATGGCAATGTTTTCACCATCTTTGTTGATGGTCTGCTGGGAAGCAGCAACGGACGGGGTCGGTTTGAAACCAGCCCGGACAACGATATCGCTTCCGTCGCTGATACCGCCTAAAATACCGCCGGCGTGGTTGGTCAGCTTGACAATGGAGCCGTCCGCATTTACATGGAAGGCATCGTTATTGGTAAGCCCGGTAGCTGTGCAGACCGAGAAACCGTCTCCGATTTCCACGCCTTTTACGGCGCCGATGGAGACGAGTGCTTTTGCAAGGTTGGCATCGAGCTTTTCAAACACCGGATCGCCGACACCGGCCGGCATATGGTGAACGACACATTCGACCACACCGCCGACGGAATTTTTTTCCGCCATGGCTTTTGTTAAAAGCTCGGAAGCCTTTTCGGCAGCCTCTGCATCCGGCATATTCAGGGCGTTATTCGCGATTTCAGCGGCATCAAAAGACTGGATTTCCACGTCACCGATGGAGCGGGTGTAGGCGGAAACGGTGATGCCAAGCTCAGAGAGCATTTTTAAGGCAATGGCACCTGCAGCCACGCGTGCGATCGTCTCGCGTCCTGAGGAGCGTCCGCCGCCGCGGTAGTCGCGGAAACCGTATTTTGCATCAAACGTATAGTCGGCGTGGCCCGGTCTGTAATAGGAAGCAATGTCGCTGTAATCTTTGGAATGCTGATCCTCATTCCATACCACCATGGAAATCGGGGTACCGGTCGTTTTTCCTTCGAAAGTGCCGGATAAAATCTGAACGGTATCGGATTCTTTCCGTTTTGTGGTAAAGCGGTTCTGTCCCGGCTTCCTGCGGTCGAGGTAAACCTGAATATCCTCCTCGGAAAGCGAAAGGCCGGCCGGCACTCCGTCCACAACAACGCCCACGCCTTTTCCATGAGACTCTCCCCAGGTGGTCAGTCTGAAGATGGTACCAAATGATGATCCTGCCATATATAAAGTCCTCCTGAATTTTTTCGTATATTTATAAAATAACTGGAAAAGATTTCTAATAAATTATACCGGAAAGTAAAACATTCGTAAAGCTCTTTTTCAGAGACGAAATTCACCGTTATACCGTTTGACAAACGAAAAGGCAGCACGTATAATGAGAATGTATTTTCGGGCAGTGAAAGCCGGTAAAATAAAACAAACAAAAAGGAAGAGTGTGCATGAATTTTTTAGACAAAATGGAGCGAAAATATGGGAGATACGCGTTAAGCCATCTGACGATGTACATTATCGTAACGTACATTGCGGGCTATATCATTCAGCTTGCGGCCCCCATTATGAGACAGTATCTGACACTGGAACCATATTATATTCTGCACGGACAGATCTGGCGTCTGGTGAGCTGGATTCTGATTCCGCCGAGCAGCCTTGATATCTTTACGATCATCATGCTGTTTTTCTATTACTCAATCGGAACAAGCCTTGAGAGAGCCTGGGGAGATTTCAAGTATAATGTTTACATCTTTTCTGGTATTCTGATGACCATTATCGGTTCCTTCCTGCTGTATGGAATCTTATATGCAGTCAACGGATATCCGTCGCTGATGGGAGCGGCATTCAGCACTTACTACATCAGCCTCTCGATTTTCCTCGGCTTTGCGATCAGCTTCCCGGATATGCAGGTACTGCTGTATTTCATTATTCCGATCAAAATCAAATGGCTGGCATACCTTGACGTAGCGCTTCTCGCCTACAGCATGATTACCAGCATCATGAGCGGAAACTGGGCAGGATGTGTTGTTATTCTTTGTTCCCTTGCAAACGTCCTTGTGTTCTTCCTGATGACAAGAAAAGGAAAACGCGGCTCTTTCCAGCAGAACAGACGCCGGAAGGAATTCAAAAAGGCCGTTTCAAGAGGCGAAGCCGAATACCGCAATCCGAACGGGATCACAAAACACAAATGTGCGATCTGCGGCCGGACCGAAAAAGATGATCCGAATCTGGAGTTCCGTTTCTGCTCCAGATGCAACGGAAATTATGAATACTGTCAGGATCACCTGTTTACGCATGAACATGTAAAATAAAGAAGGAGAGAAAGTATGAGAAGAACGAAAATTGTCTGCACCATGGGACCAAATACCAACTCCCGTGACCTGATGAAAAAACTGATTGAAACCGGAATGGATGTTGCTCGTTTTAATTTTTCTCATGGAGACCACGATGAGCAGAAAATGCGTATGGATATGCTGAAAGAGCTTCGAAAAGAGCTGAAAACTCCTGTGGCAATCCTTCTGGACACCAAAGGACCGGAAATTCGTACCGGCGTTTTGAAAGATGGCAAAAAAGTAAATCTGGTAACCGGACAGACCTTCACCCTGACAACCGTTCAGGAAACCGGAGATGAAAATCACTGTTCGGTCAGCTACACCGGCCTTACGGAAGATATCAAAGAGGGAGACACAATTCTGATCGATGATGGTCTGATCGGCCTGCGCGTAGAAAAAGTAAATGCACCGGAAATTGTCTGTACCGTAGTAAACGGCGGCGAGCTCGGAGAAAAAAAGGGCGTGAATGTACCGAACGTTTCGATCAATCTTCCGAACCTGACGGAGAAAGACAAAGGAGATCTTCTTTTTGGTATTGAACAGGATATTGATTTTGTTGCAGCTTCCTTTATCCGAAATGCAGAGGCAATTAACGAAATCCGTGAGTTCCTTGTGGCAAACGGAGGAGAGCATATTGATATCATTGCCAAGATCGAAAATGCGGAGGGTGTGCAGAACATCGACAGCATCATCGATGCGGCAGATGGTGTGATGGTTGCAAGGGGAGACCTTGGTGTAGAGATTCCGGCGTGCCAAGTACCGCATGTACAGAAAATCATCATTGAAAAATGCAATCATAAATACAAACCGGTTATCACAGCAACCCAGATGCTGGATTCCATGATCCGGAACCCGCGTCCGACCCGTGCAGAGGTAGCCGATGTTGCGAATGCAATTTATGATGGAACGGATGCGATCATGCTCTCCGGCGAAACAGCAGCCGGAAAATATCCGATCGAGGCAGTTACCATGATGGGAGAGATTGCCGAGCAGACAGAGCGCTATCTGAAATTCGAAGATTACCGCGATGGAAAAGCGTTGGAAGGAAAGCTGAATGTTTCCGCAGCAGTCGGAAGTGCAGCCGTTTCTATGGTAGAACACATCAAAGCAGCCTGCATTGTGACCCCGACGATGTCCGGTCAGACCGCAAGACTGATCTCAAACCTTCGTCCGAGCGTACCGATTTACGGCGTTACCCCATATGAATGGGCAAGAAGAAAAATGCAGCTCTACTGGGGCGTTCGTCCGGTGACCGGATACGAGGAAGATTCTACGGAGAACATCATTTCCCATGCTATGTATATGGTGCGCCGTGAGGAGCTTGTAGAACGTGGCGATATGGTTATTTTTACGGCCGGAGACCCTGCTACCAACGAGGTGACGGGTGAAGGATATATGACAAACATGCTTCACATTATTCAGGCAAAATAAGCAGAAGAAGGAGACAAAAGAGAATGACGAAGAAGCCTTTTGTAACAAAAGAAAAACTGGAAGAAATCGCAGCAGCAGTACCAACTCCGTTTCACATTTACGATGAAAAAGGAATTCGTGAGAATGCGAAAGCGGTAAAGGAAGCTTTTTCCTGGAATCCGGGATTTCGTGAGTATTTTGCTGTGAAAGCGAACCCAAACCCGACACTGATCAAAATGCTGGGTGAATATGACTGCGGATGCGACTGCTCTTCTTACACGGAGCTGATGCTTTCCGATGCGATGGGATTTGAGAAAGATAAAATCATGTTTTCATCCAACGTAACACCGGCTGCAGAGTATCAACTGGCTGCAGAGCTTGGTGCGATCATTAACCTTGATGATATTACCCATATTGATTTTCTTGAGAAAACATTAGGCTACATTCCGAAGAAAATCTGCTGCCGTTATAACCCGGGCGGACTGTTTAAAATCAGCACCGACATCATGGATAATCCGGGAGATGCCAAATACGGTATGACAACCGAGCAGATTTTTGAGGCATTCCGCATTCTGAAGGCAAAAGGGGCAGAAGAGTTCGGCATCCATTCCTTCCTTGCAAGTAATACCGTAACCAACGATTACTACCCGGTTCTGGCAAAAACACTGTTTGAGCTGGCTGTAAAACTGCAGAAAGAGACGGGCGTGAAGATTAAATTCATCAATCTTTCCGGCGGCGTCGGAATTCCGTACAAACCGGATCAGGAAGGCAATGACATCCGCGTGATTGGCGAGGGTGTACATAAAGTGTACGATGAAGTCCTCGTTCCGGCCGGCATGGGCGATGTTGCAATTTACACGGAGATGGGCCGTTTCATGATGGGACCGTACGGCGGACTCGTTACCCGCGCCATCCATCAGAAACACATCTACAAAGAGTACATCGGCTGTGATGCCTGCGCGGTCAACCTGATGAGACCGGCTATGTACGGCGCTTACCACCACATCACGGTGATGGGAAAAGAAGATCAGCCGTGCGACCACAAATATGACGTAACAGGCTCCCTGTGCGAAAACAACGATAAATTCGCGATCGACCGCATGCTTCCGGAAGTGGAAGTCGGAGACCTCCTCTTCATCCACGACACCGGCGCACATGGATTTTCCATGGGATACAACTACAACGGAAAATTAAAATCTGCAGAGGTTCTGTTAAAAGAGGACGGCAGCTTTGAAGTCATCCGCCGCGCAGAAACCCCGAAGGATTACTTCGCTACACTGGATGGAACACCGGAATATGAAAAGATGTTTGGAAACAAATAAGAGGTAACAACAGTAAAACCCCTTTCAAAAAGAACCGTGCGGCAGATGGCGGGTTCTGCGAAAGGGGTTTTCTTTCTTTCAAAAGCTGCTTTTTTGAAGGGAAGACAATAAAAAAAGATCTGCATCAACGTTCGTTTTTGCAGATCTTTTTTAGCTATGCCGCTGGCCGGACTCGAACCGGCACGGTTATTCACCGCTTGATTTTGAGTCAAGTGCGTCTGCCAATTCCGCCACAGCGGCATTGTTCGTAATCAGAACAAAGTATATTTTACCATAAAAACAACAAGGACGCAAGAGAAAAAAATGGAATAATTATCATAAAAACTTTCTAAAAAAGATTGACGAAAGGAAAAAATAGAAGTATAGTGTAGATAGTTTAGTACCATACTAAATTTTACATCATAAGTTCAAATAACGATTTATCGAAAACGCCATCGTTAGATGGTCCACAGTGTGTGGAACGAAAACTGTTGTCTTCATAGACAGCAGTTTTTTTGTTGTCTAAAATTAGAAATGAAACATGGTTATGATTCAGTACTGTGAGAACAGCAAGAACCAGGAAGTAGAATTGTTGAA
>OHWA01000588.1_pt1 | contig 11589 bp, 10 predicted proteins | sample 1579671 | NCBI WGS metagenome assembly OHWA01 (sample SAMEA3882513, study PRJEB24775) | human gut metagenome | biome: human-associated habitat; feature: intestine environment; material: feces | place: Netherlands | collected 2009/2010
CCGGTGGTACGATTGCAAGCGGTACACTGTTGATCGTACCACCGGAAATTTTTAAAACAATATCGTAAATTCCGCTCATGATCCATCCAAGAACCTTTGCAATCGGTCCGAGGAATTTTCCGGAATACGCTGTCAATTCAATCATGCCTGACATAAAAACCTCCATTTGGTTTATGGAACCGGGTCATATCCTCCCTTAGAAAAAGGATTACATCGCAAAATTCTCCAGGCAGCCAGTGCCCCACCCTTTATCGCACCATACTTTTGCACAGCTTCCAGTCCATAACAGGAACAGGTCGGATAATACGGACATTTCGTTGACTTCATGGGAGAAATATATCTCTGATAGAATTTAATACATGCAATAAGTAATTTTTTCAATAGAATTCCATCTTCTTTTCCATATTAATGTATTATTTTGTGAAGACCTCCAAGATGTTTCAGTGCGCTCGAAATCTGATGAAACGAAGCATCACGCGCTGTTCCTCTTGCGATGACTACAATGTCCAAACCACTATTGAACATGTCCTCCTGTAGCCGGTACCCCTCTCGGATCAGACGGGTCAAATGATGTCTTATAACACTATTTCCTACTTTTTTACTAACGGATATACCTAATCTGTTTTTGTCTGTGTGATTTTCCAGAACATACATAACCAATAAACGGTTTGCATATGAATTTCCTTTGTTATACACATTCTGAAAATCTTTACTTTTCTTTAATGATTCTGAGAACTTCATCTGAAAATATCCTCATAATAGAAGAAAAGACCACAATAATGAGGCCTAAGCTGATAATTTTTTTCTACCTTTTAATCTTCTAGCAGCCAATACTTTTCTTCCGCCTGCAGTACTCATTCTGCTTCTGAAACCATGAACTCTGGCTCTCTGTCTTTTTTTTGGTTGGAATGTCATCTTCATTTCGTATCCACCTCCTCTACGTTAAAAAACATCACTTAGCATTATATCAGAAAAACGCTACAAGTCAAGTAAAATCAAGGTTTTTTCCTAATTTAATGTTATAAACACTACATATAATAAGGAAGAAAAGCAGTCCACTATATATAGTATCCACGCTTTTCCACGAAATAATAAGTTATCCACAATTTGGGGATAACTTGTGGATAAACTGTCAATACGCCTTGGATAACTCTTTTTCCATCAACATCCATATAATTAAAAAACCTTCCTAAAACGCATTATTTCGCCGTTTACGCATATGTTTATATGTTAGTTTTGAAAAATATAAAAGGGTGTCTAAAAAGTTGATTCTACACCGAAAATGGTGTATTATAGATAAGAATAGGATTATGGGATAGTATCCTATTTTATAAGAAGAATGTGGAGAAAAGCAGATGGATAAGATTATTGAAAAGTGGGATGAAATTTTAAATACTGTAAAACAGGAGTACGAAATCAGTGATGTCTCTTTCGATACCTGGATTCGTCCCTTAGAAGTCTTTGCCATTGAAGGAAATACTCTCTATATCCTGGTTCCTTCCGAACAGATGGCTTTAAGCTATATTTCCAAGAAGTACCTTGCACCACTTCGCGTTGCGATCGTGGAAATTACAGAAATTGAATATGAAATCAAATTCATCCTTCCGGAAGAGGCCAGGACTCTGAAATTAAACACAAAACCAGCAAAAGCTACACCTGCCGTAACCGCAGATGAATCTAATCTTAATCCAAATTATACATTTGATACATTTGTCGTTGGTAATAATAACCGTTTTGCACATTCGGCTTCCCTTGCAGTCGCAGAATCTCCGGGAGAAGCATATAATCCGCTTTACATTTACGGCGGTCCGGGACTGGGAAAAACCCACCTTATGCACTCCATCGGGCACTTTATTTTAAACCAGAATCCGGATGCCAAGGTTATCTACGTTACATCCGAAGAATTTACGAATGAAGTAATTGAATCCATTCGAAACGGTAATGCTTCATCCATGACAAAATTTCGTGTCAAATACCGGAAAGTGGATGTCCTTATGATTGACGATATCCAGTTTATCATCGGAAAAGAAAGTACACAGGAAGAATTTTTCCACACATTCAACGCACTCCAGACACAGGGAAAACAGATTATACTGACATCCGATAAACCACCAAAAGAAATGGAAACCCTTGAAGAGCGTATCCGTTCCCGTTTTGAGTGGGGACTGATGGCAGATATCGGAGTGCCGGATTATGAAACACGTATGGCTATTCTCCGGAAAAAAGCCGAATCGGATAACTTTGACATTGATGATGAAGTATTAAGCTACATTGCAAACAACATTAAATCAAACGTGCGTGAACTTGAAGGAGCATTAAATAAACTTCTTGCTTATAACAATCTTGTCCACATTCCAATTACAATGGATATTGCAGAAAAGGAACTTTCCAACATTATCACACCGGACAAGCCACGGGAAATCACACCACAGCTCATTATTGAAGTTGTTTCCGAACATTATCACATCTCTGTAGATCAGATGATTTCAAAGACAAGAAGCAGTGATGTTGCAAAACCACGCCAGATTGCAATGTATTTATGTAAAAATATGACCGAAAGTCCACTGGATACCATAGGTTCTTTACTCGGCGGACGCGATCATTCCACAATTATCCACGGTATCAAGAAAGTTACCGAAGAATACGAAAAAAACGAAACTACAAGAAATATGATTGAAACCATCAAAAAGAAAATAAATCCAAACTAAATGAGTTTCTTCCTATTATAATGTAGTTTTATTTGCTTTTTTTAATTTCAACTTATTCACGTTTATCCACAGTGGATGGATTGTGCATGAGGTTCTTAACGTAAATCTCTTAAAATTTGTTCCACAGACGGACCTTAAGAATCCTCACACTTTTCACATGCTTTCAAGCCGGTTATCAAACGCCGGAAACCGCTTAACATCTAACATGAAGAGGCTTATTCACATATTAACAGCCCCTATTAAGACTAAGACGAATGTCTTAATATATTTTTATTTATACCAGGAGGGAGTTTTTCATGAAACTGATCTGTTCTAAATCAAATTTATTGCGCGGAGTAAATATCGTATCCAAAGCTGTTCCTACCCGTACAACTATGGCAATACTCGAATGTATTCTTATCGATGCTTCTACGAATGAAATTAAATTAATGGCAAACGATATGGAACTTGGAATCGAAACCCGTGTAGAAGGAGAAATTGCTGAACGTGGAGTTATTGCACTGGATGCAAAAATCTTTTCTGAAATTGTACGCAAACTTCCAGACAGTGATGTTATGATTGAAACAGATGCCTCTTTTAAGACAGTTATCTCCTGTGAAAAAGCAAAATTCAATATTGTTGGAAAATCCGGAGATGATTTTTCATATCTTCCATACATTGAAAAAAATGATGCAATCGTGATTTCCCAGTTCACACTGAAGGAAGTGATCAGACAAACAATCTTTTCCATTGCTGATAACGACAATAACAAACTTATGACAGGTGAACTGTTTGAAATTATTGAGAATGAACTGAAAGTTGTTTCGCTTGATGGTCATCGTATCTCCATTCGTAATATAGAACTTAAAAATAATTACGAAAATAAAAAGGTTGTCGTTCCTGGAAAAACATTACAGGAAATCAGCAAGATTGTTCCAGGTGGAGTTGATGATGATGTACTCATCTACCTGACGGACAACCATATCGTTTTTGAATTTGACACTACTACGGTTGTATCCCGTCTGATCGAAGGAGAATATTTCCGCATTGATCAGATGCTCTCATCTGCTTATGAAACGAAAGTTATAGTCAATAAAAAAGAATTACTTGATTGTATTGATCGTGCTACTCTTCTTGTCAAAGAAGGTGACAAAAAGCCGATCATTATGAATATCACAGATGGAAGTATGGAGTTAAAAATCAATTCTTTCATTGGTTCCATGAATGAAGATATCGATATCGAGAAAGAAGGAAAAGATATCCTGATTGGATTTAATCCAAAATTTTTCATTGATGCATTGCGTGTTATCGATGAAGAAAATGTAAGTCTTTATATGGTAAACCCAAAAGCTCCATGTTTTATCAAAGATGATGAAGGAAAATTCATTTATCTTATTCTTCCTGTTAACTTTAATAATGCTGCAAATTAGGAGATTACATGATTACAGTAAATATCCGTGAAGAAGACGAATTTATCAAACTTGGACAGGCGTTGAAAAAAGCCGGAGTTGTTGGTTCCGGTGTGGATGCCAAAATGGTTATTTTAGATGGGCAGGTTTCGGTAAACGGTCAGACAGAACTTCAACGAGGAAAAAAATTACATAATGGGGATGTTGTTACCTTTCAGGGTGAAACAATTCAGATAGTTCAATGATCATAAAATCAATCGAGCTGCGAAATTTTCGAAATTATGAAAATCTGGATATTCACCTGGATGAAGGAACCAATATTCTTTACGGAGACAATGCACAGGGGAAAACCAATATTCTCGAAGCTGCTTATCTGAGTGGTACAACAAAATCCCACAAAGGAAGCCGTGATAAAGAGATGATTCGGTTTGGTGAGAAAGAATCACATATCCGTACTGTCGTACAGAAAAAAGAAAAAGAGTACCAGATTGATATGCATCTTAGAAAAAGTGGATCAAAAGGCGTGGCTGTGAATAAGATTCCAATCAAAAAGGCAAGTGAGTTGTTTGGAATACTCAATATCGTTTTCTTTTCGCCCGAAGATTTAAATATTATAAAAAACGGACCTGCGGAGAGAAGAAGATTTATTGATTTAGAACTCTGTCAGTTGGATAAACTATATTTGTCAGATTTATCCAGTTTCAACAAAGTGTTGAATCAGAGAAACAAATTGTTGAAAGATATTTCTTTTCGCCCGGACCTTGTGGATACTCTTCCGGTATGGGATATGCAGTTACTGGAGTATGGAACAAGAATCATCCGGAAACGAAAAAAATTTGTGGAGGAACTGAATGAAATTATTTCGGAAATCCATTCTAAAATTTCCGGTGGCAGGGAACATCTGGTATTAAAGTATGAGCCAAATATTACAGCTGATCTTTTTTCGGATGAATTGCTGCGGGCACAGAATCGGGATTTGAAACTCTGCCAGACAACGGTAGGGCCACACAGAGATGATATGCTGTTTTCCGTTGATAATGTGGATATCCGTAAGTTTGGCTCTCAGGGACAGCAGCGTACTTCTGCACTCTCTTTGAAATTATCGGAGATTGATCTGGTCAGGAGATCCATTCATGATACTCCGGTATTGCTGCTGGACGACGTGTTATCGGAACTTGACAGTAACCGACAGAATTACCTGCTGAACAGTATTGCTAAAATACAGACTGTCATTACATGTACAGGGTTGGAGGAATTTGTAAAGAACCGTTTTTGTATCAACAAAATTTTCCAGGTGATAAACGGAACTGTTTATGAAAAGGAATCAGTTGAAGAGATATAAAGGAAAGGTTCATCCGTTGGATGAGGAGGAAATTGATGAGCGAATTAACAAATAATAATCAGGAATATGGCGCAGATCAGATTCAGATTCTTGAAGGACTCGAAGCGGTCAGAAAGAGACCTGGAATGTACATCGGAAGTACATCTGCACGCGGACTGCATCATCTGGTCTATGAGATTGTTGATAATGCGGTAGATGAAGCACTTGCCGGTTATTGTAAAAACATTGAGGTGACCATAGAAAAAGATAATTCCATAACCGTTGAAGATGATGGACGTGGAATTCCTGTCGGAATGAATCACAAAGCCGGTGTGTCTGCACTGGAAGTTGTGTTTACTGTTCTGCATGCAGGCGGAAAGTTTGGCGGCGGAGGATACAAAGTATCCGGAGGACTGCATGGAGTAGGTGCTTCTGTTGTTAATGCCCTCTCCGCCTGGTTAACGGTTGAAGTATATCATGACGGAAAAGTGTATATGCAAAGTTACAAGAGAGGAAAAGCGGATGGACCGGTAGCGGCAGTCCGGGACTGTGATCCACAACTTCACGGTACAAAGGTTCATTTTCTGCCGGATGCGGAAATCTTTGAAGAAACCGTATATGATTACAACACGCTCAAACAGCGTTTAAGAGAAACTGCTTTTCTGACAAAAGGATTATGCATTACATTAAAAGACACGAGGGAAGATAGTCTGCATAATCATAAATTCCATTATGCCGGTGGAATCAAGGAATTTGTGGAATATTTAAACCGCGGAAAAGAACCGTTATATCCGGAAGTTATTTACTGTGAGGGAAATCGTGACGGAGTTTACGTGGAAGTTGCAATGCAGCATAATGATTCTTTTAACGATTCCACGTTTAGTTTTGTTAACAACATCATTACGCCGGAAGGTGGAACACATCTTGCCGGTTTTCGAAATGCGTTGACAAAGACGTTTAATTCGTATGCGCGGGAAGCAAAAATTTTAAAAGACAGCGATGCGGCACTTACCGGAGATGATATCCGTGAAGGATTGACAGCAATTATCAGTATCAAAATTGAAGAGCCACAGTTTGAAGGACAGACCAAACAGAAACTCGGAAACAGTGAGGCACGTGGTGCTGTAGATTCTGTGGTTACGGAACAGCTGACGTATTTTCTGGAGCAGAATCCGGATGTGGCCAAAAATATCTGTGAAAAATCGCTGCTGGCCCAGCGTGCCAGAGAGGCAGCCCGGAAAGCACGTGATCTGACAAGAAGAAAGACAGCACTTGAGGGTACTGCCCTTCCGGGAAAACTTGCGGATTGTTCCGACAAAAATCCAAAAAATTGTGAAATCTTTATCGTTGAGGGAGATTCCGCCGGTGGTTCTGCAAAAACTGCAAGAAGCCGTGCAACACAGGCAATTCTCCCGCTTCGCGGAAAAATTTTAAATGTGGAGAAGGCAAGACTCGACCGTATTTATGATAATGCCGAGATCAAGGCAATGATCACGGCGTTCGGTACCGGAATTCATGAAGATTTTGATATATCCAAGCTGCGTTATAACAAAATTATTATTATGACAGATGCCGATGTGGACGGTGCACATATTGCAACACTCATGCTGACATTTTTGTATCGTTTTATGCCGGAGCTTATTAAGCAGGGACATGTTTATCTTGCTACCCCGCCGCTTTACAAAATTGAAAAAAACAAAAATGTCTGGTATGCATACAGTGATGAAGAATTAAACAATATTCTTGTGGAAATCGGGCGCGATCAGAATAATAAGATCCAGCGTTACAAAGGACTTGGTGAGATGGATGCGGAACAGTTATGGGAAACTACCATGGATCCGGAGCACCGGATTTTAAAACAGGTTATGATGGATGACGAAAGTTCATCGGAAATTGACGTAACATTCACGACTCTGATGGGTGATAAAGTAGAGCCGAGACGGGAATTTATAGAAGAAAATGCCAAGTATGTACAGAATCTTGATATTTAGGGAGGAGCAGATCAGTGGACGATAAAATATTTGACCAAATTCAACAGGTTGACCTGAAGAAAACGATGGAAACCTCCTACATCGACTACGCGATGAGCGTTATCGCAAGCCGTGCGCTTCCGGATGTCAGGGATGGATTAAAGCCGGTACAGCGGCGTGTCCTGTATTCCATGATCGAACTGAGTAATACACCGGACAAGCCACATCGTAAATGTGCGCGTATTGTCGGGGATACGATGGGTAAATACCATCCGCACGGGGACAGCTCCATTTACGGGGCACTTGTCAACATGGCACAGCCATGGTCGACCAGATATCCACTTGTCGACGGACATGGTAACTTTGGTTCTGTGGATGGAGACGGTGCTGCCGCCATGCGATACACAGAGGCAAGGCTTTCGAAAATTTCCATGCAGATGATTCGGGACATCAACAAAGATACCGTTGACTTTACCCCGAACTTTGATGAAACAGAAAAAGAACCTACCGTACTTCCGGCGCGCTACCCGAACCTTCTGGTAAACGGAACGACAGGTATTGCGGTCGGTATGGCAACAAATATTCCTCCTCACAATCTGCGGGATGTCATTCATGCCGTTGTGAAATTAATTGACAACGATATTGAGGAGAAAGAGACCGACATTGATGAATTAATCAACATCATCAAGGGACCAGATTTTCCAACCGGAGGTGTGATCTTGGGTACTGCCGGTATCAATGAGGTATATCGGACCGGCCGTGGTAAAATCCGTGTACGCGCTGTGACAGATATTGAACCGATGGATAACGGAAAAAACCGTATTGTTGTCACCGAACTTCCGTATCTGGTCAACAAAGCCAGACTGATTGAAAAAATTGCAGAACTGCACAAAGATAAAAGAATTGATGGAATTACAGATCTTCGGGACGAGTCTGACCGCGAAGGCATGCGCATTGTTATTGAGCTTCGAAGAGATGTAAATCCAAGTGTTGTTTTGAATTTATTATATAAACACACACAGATGCAGGATACATTTGGCGTTATCAACCTTGCGCTTGTGGATAACCAGCCAAAAATTCTGAATTTATATGAATTACTTAACTATTATCTCATTCACCAGAAAGAGGTTATCACAAGACGTACCAGATTTGACCTGAACAAGGCGGAAGAACGTGCGCATATTTTACAGGGATTGATCATTGCATTAGACAACATTGATGAAGTGATTTCCATTATTCGCGGAAGCCGTACAACTGCAGACGCAAAGAATTCCCTGATGGAGCGGTTTGGATTATCCGATGCACAGGCACAGGCAATTGTTGATATGCGTCTGAAGACCCTGACCGGTTTGGAACGTGAGAAACTCGAAAACGAGTATAAAGACCTCATGGCACAGATCACGGAACTTAAGGCGATTCTTGCAGATGAGAAAAAACTTCTTGCAGTTATCCGTACAGAAATTCTGGAAATTGCGGATAAATATGGCGATGACAGAAGAACCCAGATCGGATACGATGAGTTTGATATTTCCATGGAAGATCTGATTCCGGAAACCAATACGGTTATTACCATGACAAAGGTTGGCTATATCAAGCGCATGGGAACCGACAATTTCAAGAGTCAGCACCGTGGCGGTAAGGGAATTAAGGGAATGGAGACCATCCAGGATGATTATATCGTGGAAATGCTTATGACAACTTCTCATCATTACCTGATGTTCTTTACCAATATGGGACGTGTGTACCGGATTAAGGCATATGAAATTCCGGAAGCCAGTCGTACTTCCCGTGGAACTGCAATTATCAATATCATTCCGTTACAGCCGGATGAAAAGATTACCGCAATGATTCCAATCAAGGATTATGAGAAGGATAAATATCTGTTTATGGCAACCAAAAACGGAATAGTGAAAAAAACTTCCGTGCTGGACTATGAAAACATCCGGAAAACAGGATTGGCAGCGATCAGTCTGCGTGATGATGATGAATTGATCGAAGTAAAAATTACCGGGGATGATGAAGAAATTCTGTTATTTACCCGGTATGGACAGTGTATCCGGTTTAAAGAAGCCGATGTCCGTGCAACCGGTCGTACGACAATGGGAGTCATTGGAATGAACCTTACTGCCGGAGATGAAGTAATCGCCATGCAGATGGCTTCCCAGGGAGAGTCCGTCATGATCGTATCGGAGAACGGTCTTGGAAAATGTACACGGATCAATGAGTTTACAACACAGAACCGTGGTGGAAAAGGTGTAAAATGCTATAAAATCACAGAAAAATCTGGAAATCTGATCGGAGTGAAGTCTGTCGTAAAAGATGATGAACTGATGTTGATTACAACAGAAGGAATCATCATTCGAATTCGCGTAAATGATACGGCATTACTGGGACGTGTAACCTCTGGTGTAAAACTGATTGATCTCAAAAGTGGTGTGACGGTTGCAAGCATTGCAAGAGTCGTAGAAGATAAATCACTGATGCCACCGGAAGAGGAAGCAACAGAAGAAAATGAGACGGAAGGTGATCCATCATGATTCGGACCATACAGACAGAAGAAATCACAAGAAATATAAAAGAAATGTGCATTGAAGCGAATCATTTTCTTGCGGAAGATATGGAACATGCCATGAAAAAGGCGGCAGAAGAAGAAAAATCCGAACTTGGAAAAAAAATTCTTCTGCAGCTGCAGGAAAATCTTAAAATTGCGGGAGAAGAAATGATTCCTATCTGTCAGGATACCGGAATGGCTGTATTTTTTGTAGAAATCGGTCAGGACGTGCATTTTGAAGGGCAATGGCTGGAAGATGCAATCAATGAAGGTGTGCGCCAGGGTTATACGGAAGGGTATCTCCGTAAATCCGTTGTAGCTGACCCGATTCTTCGTGAAAACACGAAAGATAATACACCGGCAATTATCCACTATTCGATTGTTCCCGGAGATAAGGTGACGATTACATTTGCTCCGAAGGGATTTGGAAGTGAAAATATGAGCCGTATTTTCATGTTAAAACCTGCGGATGGAATAGACGGAGTAAAAAATGCGATTCTTACTGCCGTAAAAGATGCAGGACCAAACGCGTGTCCTCCAATGGTCGTTGGTGTCGGAGTTGGCGGAACATTTGAAAAATGTGCAGTTCTGGCCAAAAAAGCACTGACAAGACCGGTAAATGAACATTCCGGGATTCCTTATGTTGCAGATCTGGAAAAAGAAATGCTGGAAAAAATCAATAAGCTTGGCATTGGACCGGGAGGATTAGGTGGAACCACTACCGCCCTTGCTGTTAATATAAATACTTATCCGACACATATTGCAGGGCTTCCTGTGGCGGTTAATATCTGTTGCCATGTAAATCGTCATGCAGTCAGAACGATATAAGGAGGAACAGGTATGGATCAGCATATTACAACACCCATCACAGAAGAAGTGACAAAAAAACTTCATTCCGGGGATTATGTATACATCACAGGGACAATCTATGTAGCAAGGGATGCCGCACATAAGAGGATGATAGAAGCATTGGATCGGGGAGAGCAATTACCGATTGATATCAAAGATGCAACAATATATTATATGGGGCCTTCTCCTGCCCGTGAAGGACGTCCGATTGGATCTGCGGGACCAACTACAGCCACTCGTATGGATAAGTATGCCCCTACCCTGCTTGATCTTGGTGAAAAAGCAATGATTGGCAAGGGAAAGAGATCAAAAGAGGTTATAGACGCTATTATCCGCAATCATGCAGTCTATTTTGCAGCAGTAGGTGGAGCAGGTGCTCTGCTCTCAAAGTGTATCAGAAAATCCGAGATTGTATGTTATGAAGATCTTGGTGCAGAAGCAATCCGAAAGTTATATGTAGAGAATTTTCCGGCCATTGTAGTAATCGATCAGGATGGAAATAATCTATATGAGACGTCAATTAAGAAATTTGCATCAGAAATATAATAAAAATTAAAAAAGAGGTTGACAAAAAGGACTGTTTTTAGTAGAATAAACAATGCGTCACGTAAGGACGTAATTTTATATAGAAAGTATCTGGAGAAGTACTCAAGTGGCCGAAGAGGTGCCCCTGCTAAGGGTATAGGTCGGGTTGACCGGCGCGAGGGTTCAAATCCCTCCTTCTCCGCTCTATATTTTCTAAATAAAATGAAAAAAGTTGTTGACAAACAATGACAAACATGATAAGATATCAGAGTTGTCG
>OHWA01000607.1_pt1 | contig 11338 bp, 10 predicted proteins | sample 1579671 | NCBI WGS metagenome assembly OHWA01 (sample SAMEA3882513, study PRJEB24775) | human gut metagenome | biome: human-associated habitat; feature: intestine environment; material: feces | place: Netherlands | collected 2009/2010
GGTTCTTTGTGCACTCAAGCAAAAAACACCCTTCGATGCTGCATCCATTATGTTCTGTGCTGCGGCAACCTGAACAAGAAGCACCCGCATATATGCTAAGTACTCCCTCAAAGTTGTTATAGCTTTCTACGGCGTCGGGCATATGTACCTCATAAAATTCTTTTATGCCCTCTAAATATTTTAATAATGTTTTAGCCGACGCACAAATTATCCCATCATTATATGCCGAACAAGTGTGGCACATTAAAGAACATGGTGCAACCTTTTTAATAATTTCACTTTTATCCATTTTTTTGTACTCCTCCACTAAATTACGATTTGTCGGGCAGTTTATTCCGACCAATTACCAAAACCATTATACCACAGCTAATCAATGGTTCGTCCTTTGTTTGTATTATTTCTTAGCCAGATCTTTTATAACTTCTCCTGCCACGATAAGTCCCACCACTGACGGAACAAATGCTGTTGAGCCTGGAATATCACGGCGCACTGTGCATTTTCTTGCCGTGCCAGGAGGACAAATGCAGTCCTGACGGCATGAAATAGCCATATCTTCTATCGGTCTGATAGGCTGTTCCTCTGAGTAAACAACTTTAAGCGACTTTATGCCTGCCTTTTTAAGCTCTCGTCGCATGACTTTCGCAAGAGGGCAGACCTTTGTCTGATAAATGTCCGCCACACGGAATGCTGTAGGGTCAAGCTTGTTGCCTGCACCCATTGAGGATATAACAGGTACTCCTGCGACGTCTGCTCGCTTTATTATCTCCAGCTTGCCTGTAACAGTGTCAATGGCGTCGATAATGTAATCATACTGAGTAAAATCAAACTGATCCGCTGTGTCAGGCATATAAAAACACTTGTATGTGTTTACCTTTATGTCAGGGCAGATGTCGTGAACACGCTCCTCCGCCACATCTACCTTGTATTTTCCTACTGTTTTTCTTGTGGCAATTATCTGACGATTGATGTTGGTCAGACACACTTTGTCATCATCTATAAGGTCAAGCTCGCCTACACCGCTTCGTGCAAGGGCTTCAACTGCATATCCGCCTACACCGCCTATGCCGAAAATCGCAACCCTGCTGTTGCTGAGCTTTTCCATTGCTTCTTTGCCGAATAAAAGCTCGGTTCTTGAAAACTGATTTAGCATATAAACACTCCTGAATACTGTTTTATTCTTCTATAATATCATATCTATGCCCTTTTTTCAAGTAGATTTTTGCCTGCTTTTATTAATTTTCTGATTGATCCTATATGTATTATATAATATCTTTGTTACAGTTTTCGACCGCATTTTCGTTGCGTTTTTATCGAAAATGTGCTATAATATTATATGTGATAATACGCAAAAAGTAATAAAAAGGATTGGTAAAAACATGGACATTAACAAGACCCTTGCGGAAGAATTTAAGCTCAGACAGGAGCAGATAGACAACACTGTTTCACTCCTTGATGACGATAAAACTATACCGTTTATTGCACGATACAGAAAGGAGCTTACAGGCTCGTTGGACGATCAGGTGCTTAGAGAGATCGCTGACAGGCTCACATATCTTAGAAATCTCGAAAAACGTAAAGGTGAGATAATCTCTTCTATCACTGAGCAGGAGAAAATGACAGACGAGATAATGTCTGCTATCGAAAATGCAAAGACCCTTGTGGAGGTGGAGGATATCTACAGACCTTTCAAGCCAAAGCGTAAAACAAGGGCTTCGGTGGCAAGAGAAAAGGGGCTTGAACCACTGGCTGAACTTATCTTGACTCAGGATAAGAAATGCGACCCGCAGGTCGAGGGGTCAAAATTTATCAACGAGGAAAAGGGCGTAAAGTCTGCAGACGAAGCTTTGCAGGGTGCAATGGACATAATCGCAGAGGATATCTCTGACGACGCTGAACTGAGAAAATACATAAGAACGCTGTTTTCGCAGATAGGCGTGATAAGCTCAAAAGCGTCTGATGAGAATGTCGAGTCGGTGTACGAGAACTATTATGACTATGCTGAGGCTGTGGGAAAGATAGCAGGTCACAGAGTTTTGGCTTTGGATAGAGGCGAAAAAGAGGGCGTTCTGAAAGTATCAGTGAATGTCCCAGAGGGCGTAGGGGAGAGAGCATGCGTTTCAAAATATGTAAAAAACAAGTCAGAGTGCGGACAGCTTGTTACGGCTGCTTGTGAGGACGGCTATAAAAGACTTATTTATCCGTCAATAGAGCGTGAGATAAGGGCGGAGCTTTCGGCAAACGCACAGGAGGGGGCAATAAAGGTGTTCTCCTCAAATCTCAGACAGCTTCTTATGCAGCCGCCTGTTAAAGACACTGTTACCCTTGGTCTTGACCCAGGATATGCTCACGGTTGTAAGACCGCTGTAGTGGACGCTACGGGCAAGGTGCTTGACACTGCGATAATCTACATTACTCCGCCAAAGAAGGATACAGAGCGTGCTAAGCGTATTCTGACGGGCTTTATAAAGAAATATGGTGTTACGACCATCTCCATAGGCAATGGTACTGCTTCAAGAGAAACGGAGCAGTTCACAGCCGAGCTTATCAAAGAAATTCCGCAGAAAGTTTCTTACATGGTGGTGTCTGAGGCAGGCGCTTCCGTTTACTCCGCTTCCAAGCTTGCGGCTGAGGAGTTTCCTGAGTATGACGTTTCACTGCGTTCAGCAGTATCAATAGCACGCCGTTTGCAGGACCCTCTTGCAGAGCTTGTAAAGATAGACCCAAAGGCAATAGGTGTTGGACAGTATCAGCACGATATGCCAAAGGCGAGAATGGACGAGGCTTTAAAGGGCGTTGTTGAGGACTGCGTAAACTCAGTAGGCGTTGACCTTAATACGGCTTCATATTCATTGTTGTCATACATATCGGGCATAAATATGACAGTTGCAAAGAATATTGTTTCCTATCGTGAGGAAAACGGAGCTTTCACCGAAAGAAAGCAGCTTATGAAAGTTCCGAAACTTGGCGCAAAGGCTTTTGAGCAGTGCGCAGGCTTTTTGAGAGTGCGTGGCGGAAAAAATCCGCTGGATAACACGGCTGTTCACCCTGAGTCATATAAGGCAGCACAGGCGCTTATTGACAGGTGCGGGCTGAGCCTTGCGGACATGGGCGACGTAAAGCAGATAGCTGAGAAAGTCAATGCAATGGGCATGAAGAAGCTTGCCACAGATATCGGCATTGGTGCTCCGACGTTAAAGGACATAGTAGGGGAGCTTGAAAAGCCTGGTCGTGACCCTCGTGACGAGCTGCCGCCACCGCTTATGAGAAGCGGTGACATTATGGAGCTTAAGGACTTGAAGCCGGGCATGGAGCTTATGGGCACAGTGAGAAACGTTATAGACTTCGGAGCGTTCGTTGATATCGGTGTTCATGAGGACGGACTTGTACATATTTCTCAGATGTGCGACAGATATATAAAGCACCCTCTTGAGGTCGTAAAGGTCGGGGAGGTAGTTAAGGTTTGGGTGCTTAACGTTGACCTGAAGAAAAAGCGTATTTCGCTTACTATGAAAAAGCCTAAGGGGTAAGGATCCAAAACGAAATAAGTTGGAAAAGTCCTAAATAAGTGGGACGTTGGTCTTACACTTTTGCGGTAGACTAAAGGGCTGTTAGAACAGCCCTTTTTTGTTTGCCGCCAGGTGTGGTCTTGACGCAGGGAGCTGCGATACGCCTTATGGCTTGACCTTACGGTATAATTATGGTAATATAAAATCGTACATAGACTATGTTATAAAAGGACGTGAAAAAATGCGGATCGCAGTTTGTGATGATAATGCTGTTTTTCTTCAGTTTTTTAAATCTATGCTGGCAAATGAACTTGAATCAAGGTCGGTCAAGGCTGAAATAGAAACGTTTACCAAAGCTGAGAGCTTTTTTTACTGCCATGGGAAAAAGCCTTTTTCGGCTATATTTCTTGACCTTGATATGCCTGAAATGACCGGTTTTGAAGTCGCGCGGCAGCTAGGTCAGAATGGTAATTGCTTTGTGATCTTTGTGACAAGTCATCAGGAGCTGGTTTATGACAGCTTTAATTTCAGACCGCTGAATTTTATCTGCAAAGATCCTGACGCTGATGTTATGAAGGATAGGCTCCATATGGTAGCAGGACAGTTGACGGACGCACTGAAGCAGGAAAAGACAGTGGTTTTGGAGAATAGGGAGCAGGGAAGGATCTCTGTAAAGCTTCGGGATGTAACTTATATAGAGAGCAATAGCCACAGCATCATATATCATTTTGCAAATAATAAGGATACTATTGCAGTCAGAGATAGCATTGGCGAGATAGAAGAAGCTTATCGTAAATTTGATTTTATACGGGTGCATAAAAAATATATCGTCAATCTGAAATATGTTTTTAACGTAAGCCGTTCAAATGAAACAGTGATCTTCAAAAGCGGTTCAGAGCTTCCCATGAGCCGAGGATATAAGAATGCAGTTGACGACGCTTTGACTGAATATCTGAGGAGAAAGTGATGACTATTACATTGTGGACGATATTTGAGATCTTGATAAACTTTTATCAGGGCGGTCTGGAAACATGGTTTATATATAGATTCCTTACGCCAAGATCTCATGAAAGGGCTAAGATATTGCCGTTTGTGAAGGCTGTCTGGTCACTGCTTTTAATTATTTCACTGTATTTGAGGGCTTTGGAAGTGCTTTGTACTGGGCAAGTCTGCTTGTTTTTGCGTTTTGCTTTTTTAGTGACAATGCAGTAAAGAAATTTCTTTCCATATCCCTCTCGCAGGTTGCGATCTTGTTGATAACGTCATTGGAACTAAATGCTGTATCGTCATTTTTCAAAATATCCCTCAGGGAGCTTGTGGTCGAACAAAGCTTGCTTAGATTTGTGACGCTTATAATGATCCAGATCTCTATATTCATTGTATTTAGATTAATACTGATGGCCTTTAAACATACAGATGATTATACGGCTTCAGATTGGGTGACGATTATTGCAGTGCTTATTATTTCGTTTTTCCTCGTTATGGTAATACATGAACTGTCCCTTTTGGCAGACGATGGCCATAGGCTGTATATAAATCTGTCATATATGCTTGTCTTTGTTCTTAATATACTTATATTCTGGATAATAAATTCTTTGATAAAAAAGAATCGGAAGCTCAAGGAAATGGAGATAGTCAAACTAAGAGAGCAGTATCTTGAGCAGTTTATCGGAAATGCCGAGTCGCAATATGACGCCATGAGAAAACTAAGGCATGATATAAAAGACAAATATGAAACGGTCAATGAACTGTTGAAAGTACAAAAAATAGATGAAACGAGAAAATTTATCTCAGAAAGCTTTGACCTTATCGGGAAGTCGGAGTCCTATGTTAAAACGAAAAATAATATTGTAAATGCTATCGTTAACGCAAAGCTTACAATGGCTTCTTCCTTGGGGATAAAAATATCATGTATAACAGTTTCAGATTTTGAGGGAATAAAGGGAACTGACCTTTGCGATCTGTTGAGCAACACGTTGGAGAATGCTATAACGGCATGCAAGGAAATAGCCGACGACGCAAATAAATTTCTGTATCTGAAGATCGACCGAGAAACGGATACATATACGTTTTTGATAAAAAATTCAATAGATCATTCTGTTATGGACAGTAATCCAAGGCTTACGACCACAAAGGCTGATAAAAAACAGCATGGTCTGGGAACCTCAATAATCAGAGAGATAGCAAGAAAATATAACGGCAGATGCGATTTCTATGAGTCGGAGGGAATGTTTTGCTGTCAGGTAACATTGATGGCAGATACAACGGTCCTGAACTAATTGTTCCGGACCGTTGCTGCATTTCGTGACAAAAACCTGCAACTCATTCCAAAAAGCTTGACATATTGCTGTTATTCTAGTAAAATTCAAATTAGGGTAAGACAAAAGCGAGGCGGTAGTTTATGGATCTTGTTGTATCGGGTATACTTAATTTTTTGACCGAGCAGGAAGCTATCGGCAAAGCAGATGAGGTACAGGATTTTTATCGGTATGGCATAGAAATAACTATCTCATCAATGTTAAACATTGTGCTTGTATTGCTTATGGGAGCATTGACAGGACATTTACTGGAAAGCGTAATATATTTGGCAGTGTTTATTGCTGTCAGGGTTATTACCGGAGGGTATCATGCAGATACATATTTCAGATGCAATCTGTTGATGTGTTCGACATTTATTGCTACAGCTTTTCTTAATGACAAGGTATGCGGATATATAAATATATGGGTGATCGCTGCCTTTGTGGTGTTTGAAGAGATAATAGCTTTTGTATTCTGCCCTGTGGAGAACAAAAATAAGCCTATAGAAAAAGAAAAAAAGCCAAAGTTCAAAGCGATGGGAATGATAGTTTTTCTGTTGCTTGATCTGTTTGGCGGGGCGATTATCAATAGATATCAGATGGTTGGATCTATGATCCTGTTAACAAATCTATTAATTGCAGTTTTAATAATATCAGCGAAGATCAAAGAAAAGAGGTGTGATAAGAATGAGATCATTTAAGAAATTGCTTGCCAGCCTTATTGCCAGAGCAACTAAGAGAATGGGTATAGCTGCCTGCGGATGTGCATCAATGTATGGTGGCTATCAAGCTAAAGAGCCAAAAAACATTTACAAGAATTAAGCGTAAAGCTACAAGAATTACGATAAGCATTACAAAGACTTTATCATTTCCCCTTTAAATCTTGTGATACTTGTAAATGAGGTAACATTAGCAGGAAAATAACTTCCTGCTGGTGTTACCATTTTTTTATTTGTAGTGAGTTTAAGCTTTTGACAGTGAGTAAATTTGCTTTTAGGCACAAAAAAATTATGCCCTACAAAAGGATGCGCTGTACTATTCGGTTTTCAAAGAACGGGCGGAGGCTATAGAGAAAGCCCCCTCACTTTTCATGCCGAAAAGTTGAGGGGGCTACAACCAAGTTTTTTTAATTTTCTAAAAGATTTTTGAGCTTTGCCCTGATTTTGTCGAAGGCATAAAGAAAGAGCGCCGGAGATTGCCGTCCCCGTTCGGCTGGGGATACACGGTCAGAATGTGGGTGTCGCTTGCCGCCTTTCGGAAAGGGACTTGCTGCCAAGCCCGCTTTCAAGAAAATAGGCGGTGGCGGAATGATCCGTCACCGCCTATTGTGTTTAGGCTATTTCGATTTCGGAAGCGTCGGCTTATTTAACCTCGGATTCCTTTCTCTTTTTTCCGCTTACGCCCAGCAGAGTCAGAACGCCGCACAGAGCAGCCAGCCAACCGATGTGGTTGCTGCTGTCACCGGTCTGAGGACACTTGGTGGAGTCGTCATTTCCTGGCTTATTGGTGTTATTATCACTGCTGCCTGTATTGTCGGTGTTGCCGCCGTCGGGGAGCTTGTCGATGACCGTATTCTCGCTGCGCTTGGCGCCGCAAACGGTGCATTTCTCGTGCTTGATGCCGGTGGCCTCCTTGGTAGCGGCCTTGTCGATCACCCACTGGAAGCTGTGTGCTGTCGTGTCGGCCTTGTCGCCGCACTTGCACTCATGCCAGTGGTTGGTGTCGTCATACTTCCACTCTGTACCGTAGCTGTGGGTATGATTGCTGCCTGTTGCAGGGATCGGTGCGGTTTCAAGAACCTTCTTGCAGACGGTGCATTCCTTATGCTTAGCGCCGTCGGCGGTTTCGGTAGCTGCCGTGTCAACGATCCACTCGCTGGCACTGTGAGCTGCAATATTGGCCTTATCGCCGCACTCGCACTCATGCCAGTGATCGGTGTCGTCATACTTCCACTCGGTGCCGTAGCTGTGGGTATGGCTTGGAGGCGCATCCTTATAGGTGGCCTCGAGCTTCACATCATTGCCGGGCATGGTGAAGGTGGTAGTTGCCTTGGTGGCGTCTGCCAGAGTGACATTGCCCTCCAGCACGACCCACTTGTCAAAGACCTTGCCTGCCTCCGGTGCGTCCGCCGTAACGGTCACAACGGTGTTCTGCGCGATCTTGTCCGTGATGAGTGTCCCTGCGGCAACGGAGGCTGTGCCCTTGATGACCGTGACTGTGAACTCGGTCGCGGCGGAGCTTCTGACGAACCTTGTCTCGCCGCAGTCGGCACGCTGGCAGGTGTAGAGAATTCCTTCGCTCTTGCCCTGTTTTGCAGGTTTGCCGCCGTCCCAGTCGTGGCTGAGCTTATTAACGACATGACCGTAGCGGATAATCTGTCCGCAGCCGGCTGTGCACTGCTGGTCGCCGCTATAGCCTGAGGTGGTGCATCCTGGCTTAACCTCATTGATCAGCTTGTAGTTATCGGCAATTTCGTGGAGAGACGGGGTTGAGACGCCCTTATGCGCGATCCTGTCGCACGATGTGCAGTACTGGTTGCCGGAATAGCCCCTCTCTGTACAGGTCGCCGTTCTTACATCCCACAGTTCAAGGGGACCGCTATGCCTGAAGTCGCCAGTCTCGCCCTTTACGGTGCCGCCGCAAGCCGTGCAGCGGTAGTCGCCCTCATAGGCGCGGTGTCGGCAGTCTCCCGATTTGGCGTTATAGCGTTTGCCGCCATGGCTCGCGTCTGTGGTTGCCGAGTTGGCCGTGCCGTAGTAGTACAGCGGCTGCAGTGGACCGGTATGACCGGCGTTTGCAGGTGGGTAGATATCCGAACCGGCACTGATGACATGGCCGCAGTCTGCGCAGGCGGTGTCGCCGGTGTAGCCCTTACGGTCGCAGATCTGCTCCTTCGCATTGAGCACCGTGGTGCCGCCGCTGTGGTCACAGCCTGCATAGACAGGCTCAAAGAAGAAACTGCCGCCGCCGGGGGCACCCATGGCGCTGAACTCTGGGATCGTGCAGCCCCACTCAAGGGCGGAGCCGTTGGTCACCAGCTTGAACAGGGTCTTCGCCTCATTGGTATTCCAATTTCTAGTAACAGGTATGATGTCATACTCATTGTATTCGCGGCGATACTCCACCTTCCAGCCGATGGCTTTCTGACCGGTTCTCTCCTCGGGATAAAGCCTGATCTTGTCGCCTGGCTTGACGATCATACGGGTTGCCCGGCCATTTTTCACCGTCACAAGGGCGGTGTCCTTTGTCCAATCGCCGTCAATTCCTTCCGTCTCTTTGTATTCGCAGACGCTGCATTCAGCTTCCATGCCGCCTTTATCGCCCTCGGTATCGGGGGCTTTGACCACATTCCAGCGGCCCCAGCTATGGGGAACCATGATGAACTCCTCGCAGCCGGGAACCTTGCACTTTTCGGGGTGGGCATAGCCGGACTCAAGGATGAGCTGCTCCACCGTCTTGGTCGAGCCGCCGATGTTGAAGGTATACTCATAGATACTGCCGAAGCCGGTGCAGTCCCAGTTCCAGCCGTAATCATGGACATGGCTCTTCACAGGAACGATATAGTCGCAGACGGAACATCTGAGCACATCGACTCTGCCGCCGCCTACCGCGTCAAGGCTTCTGTCAAGCACAAAGGTATGCGGGAAGATGCGCTCCTTGGAGCCGGTGGTCATATAATGCGCTTCGTATTCGCCTGCTTCAAACAGGCACGGGAGCTTGTGACCGTCGCACTTCGGGTCGCCGCCCACGACACCGTTATGGGTATTCCCATGCTTATCGACCCAAGTGACCTTGTATTCCGGCGTTTTCTCGCTGTCTTCCGTGGGCACAGGCACACCCGCCTGCTTGTGGCTGTAGGCATGGGTGGCAGTCAGTTTTGCCTCCGCCGTTTTCATGGTGTCGGAAGGGTCGCCCTTTCTGCCGATGACGCAGTAGTAGGAGTAGTCCTCCTGGCAGGTTTGGGTGGAAACCGGCATCTTCAGTGTGGAGGTCGTCACACCCGTGTAAAACCTACCCTCTGGCAGCTTGTAGGGCGCCGCCGTAGGATTCTCATTATCCTTCCGATACCACTGATAGGTCAGCTCGTCGCCCTTCAGGCTTCTTGCCATGACAGAGAAGGTGACCGGGTTATTTTCATAGAACAGCAGGCCGTTTTCCGGCTCTTCGTTATAATCATCGTAGATAGAGGTCTTACACTTGACGCCCTTCGGCTGGCGGTTGATGACGATGGAGCTGCCGCTGATGTAGTCGCAGACCTTGCACACGCCCTTGGCGTCAAATTCATGGTTGGCGGCATTCAGCTTTTTATCGTCACAATAGCGGCAGGGGTGCCAGTGCTGCGTTCCGTCAGCCGCCCAGCTGGCGGAGGCTATGTGGGTATGTCCGGCGCCGGCATGCTCCGTCTTCAAATGATCCTCAAAATCAGAGTCGCTGAAGCACCAGTCGTCATGATCGCAGCCCATAGCGCTTACGGCATCTCGGCAGCAGTCCTTGCAGCGCTGATCGCAGCCGTCCTCGCAGGGATCGCTGTCGTGGAAACACAGGCCGCAGTCCTCGCAGAAGTGATCCGCATAGTCCGTGTCCATTGCGCACATTCCCTCGGAGCAGTCGGAGTTGCCCTCGCAGCACTCCTTGCACATCTCGCAGGTTTCGCAGAACTCGTCCTCGTCCTCCTTATCTGTGACCCAGCCGTCACAGCCCTGGCAGATGTGCTCGTCCCACTCGGCGCTTTCCACGCAGGTCTCGCCGTCCGGGCAGCCGCCGCCCTCAGAGTTATCTCGGCAGCACTCAAGGCACAGGCCGCAGTCCTCGCAGGACTCCTGGTTCAGCAGGCATTCCTCACACTGTTCGCAGGCCGTGTGGCAATCGATGCAGTGGATGACGCCGGTATCATCGTCGTCCACGCACTCGTCCACCGAACCGAAGCAGGCGTTACACAGCGAGCAGTGCATCGGGTCGCTGTCATCGTTTGCGCAGTCATCGCAGAAGCCGCAGGAGTCGCAAATGGTTATGGAGCAGCAGGGACCCTTATAGCATTCGCCACATAGCTGGTCATCCTCGCCGATGTAGCATTTGCCGCAGGTCGAGCAGTGCGTTTCCTCCATGCAGTCGGCGCACTTGTAGCATTGATCACACCAATTGGGTGTATTGAACAGACACTCACCACAATCGTTGCAGTGGAATTCAGCGAAGCAGTCGGAGTTGCAGTCAACAGTGCAGAACCCACAACCGTCGCACATATTCTCACCCCAGTGGTAGTGGTCGCAGTAGATACAATCTGTGCCGTTGTCGTAGTCCTCCCAAAAGGCATGGGTATGAAGTTCCTGACTCGGCATCAGTGAGAACAGCATCACAAGCGCCAACAGGACGCTGGCGACGCGCCTTCGTTTGTTCGTTTTTGTCATACTATTATTCCTCCCTCATAATTATTTTGAAGATTTTTATGCTTTTTGTGTTGCCTGATTTAAACACTGTCGATGACCGAAGCAAAGTAGTTTTCGGATACCGAACCGAAGAGAAAAGCGTCTATCAGAC
>OHWA01000608.1_pt1 | contig 11335 bp, 8 predicted proteins | sample 1579671 | NCBI WGS metagenome assembly OHWA01 (sample SAMEA3882513, study PRJEB24775) | human gut metagenome | biome: human-associated habitat; feature: intestine environment; material: feces | place: Netherlands | collected 2009/2010
CCCGTCGCGGTGGAAGTGGAAGCGGTTTTCCTGCGCGCAGAAATCGAGGATTGAGAGCAGGACGTCCTTATTGACGATGTAGATCTCCATGGCGGCGACGCCCGCGCCGGCCGACGCGCTCGTGATGAGCTTCGTGACGCGGCCGTGCGCGTCCGTGAGGTAGCGGTGGTGCTCCCCCGTGACGGCGCCGCCGCGGCAGATGGCCGTGATGCCGCAGCCGGAGGCGTCATGCTGCGCGATGGCGGCGGCAAGGTCGAGATTGCAGACGATGTCCGCCGGCATGAGCACGATCTCCGACTCCGGAATATTGCGCACGTAGGAAATGACCGCGTTGAGCGCCTCGGCCGTGCCGGTATAGTCGCCGCGCGTATTGACGCCGAACGGCGGCAGCAGGTGCAGCCCGCCGCTGCGGCGCGACAGATCCCACGCCTTGCCGCTGCCGAGGTGGTCGAGCAGGGACTGATAGTCCCGCTGCATGATGACGCCGACGCTGTGCACGCCCGCGTTCGAGAGCGACGAGAGCGCAAAGTCGATCAGCCGGTAGCGCCCGCAAAACGGCAGCGATGCGTTCGTGCGGTAGCGCGTCAGGTCCCCAAGCCGCGGGGAGCTGTGATATGCGTAAACGATGCCGTGTACCTTGCTCATGCGTGCACCTCCGCTCCGTCATAGATCATGGCCCCGGCCGGGACCGTTGCCCCGGCGGGCACCGCCACGTCCGGGCCGACCGTGGCGACGCACCAGGCGTCCGTCCCGTCCGGCTGCGCGCCGACGTGCGCGCCCGCGCCGACGACCGTGCCCTCGCCGAGGATGGCATACTCCACCACGGCGCCCGGCTCCACGACGACGCCGGGGTGCAGGATGCTGTAGAGCACGCGCGCGCCCGCGCCGACGGTGACGGAGTTGGAGAGCACGGAGTTTTCCACATGGCCCTCGATCGTGCAGCCCTCGGTGATGATCGAGTGCACGACCTCCGCCTGCCGGCCGATGCTGTGCGGCGGGCGGATGGGGCTCTTGGCGCGGATGGGCCACTTCGGGTCATAGAGATTGATGAGCGTGGGCGAGAGCATATCCATGTTCGCGTCCCAGAGGCTGACGATCGTGCCAACGTCGCGCCAGTAGCCCTCGAACCGGTACGGCAGGAGCTTTTCCCCGGCGGCGAGCATCTTGGGGATGATGTTCTTGCCGAAGTCCTTGTCGGAGTTGGGGTCGGCCTCGTCCTCAATCAAATACCTGCGCAGCACCTTCCAGTCGAAGATGTAGATGCCCATGCTCGCAAGGTCGCTCTTCGGGTGGGCGGGCTTTTCCTCAAATTCCTCGATGAAGCCGTCCGGCCCGACGTTCATGATGCCGAAGCGCGAGGCCTCGTCCATCGACACCTGGATGACCGAGATCGTGCAGGCCGCGCCGGCCTGCTCATGCGCGCGGAGCATCCTGTCATAGTCCATTTTGTACACATGGTCGCCCGAGAGGATGAGCACGCAGTCGGGGTCATACATCTCGATGAAGTCCATGTTCTGATAGATGGCGTTGGCCGTGCCGGAAAACCACGACCCGCGCTCCCCCGCGCTCTGATACGGGGGCAGGATGTACACGCCGCCGTCGATGCTGTCGAGGTCCCATGCCTGGCCGCTGCCGATGTAGCGGTTGAGCAGCAGGGGCTGGTACTGCGTGAGTACGCCGACGGTGTCGATGCCGGAGTTGGCGCAGTTGGACAGCGGGAAGTCGATGATGCGGTACTTGCCGCCGAACGGGAGACTGGGCTTGGCGACCTTCGCCGTGAGGGCATACAGCCGCGAGCCCTGCCCGCCCGCGAGCAGCATGGCGATACAGTGTTTTTTCAAGGGATGCGCTCCTCCTTTTCTCCAGTTGCGAATAGATCAGGGGTCTCCCACACATCGACCGGTTTCGCGTGCGGCCCGGCGGCAATGCCCCCACGGTCGGCTGCGGCGGTTCCGGTGGACGTGGGAAACCCCTGACAGGTGTTCAGTTAAAGCGGCTCATGGCGCGGTCCGCCCCGTCGCGGATGTAGACCGCGCAGGCCTCGGCCGCGCGCACGGCCGCGTCGTCCATGGCGGTCTTGTCCTCGCCGCGGAACGTGCCAAGCACCCAGTCGGGCATGTCATAGTCCGGGTGCGGGGGCGCGCCGACGCCGATGCGGATGCGGGGAAAGGCGTCCGTGCCGAGGCAGGCGATGATGCTCTTGAGCCCGTTGTGCCCGCCGGCCGAGCCCTTTGTGCGGATGCGCAGGCGGCCCGGCTGCAGGTGGATCTCGTCCGACACGACCAGGATATGCTCCGGCGGCACTTTATAAAACTTCGCCGCCGGCGCCACGGCCTCGCCGGAGTTGTTCATAAACGTCTGCGGCTTCATGAGCAGGACCTTCTGCCCGCCGAGCTCCGCCTGCGCCGTGAGCGCGTGAAAGCGCAGCCGGTCGATGTGCACGCCGCAGTCCTTTTCCACGACGTCCGCCGTGAGAAAGCCCGCGTTGTGCCGTGTATTCTGATACTTCAGCCCCGGGTTGCCGAGGAACACGACCAGCCACTGCACGCCGCCGTGATCGGAAAAAAACATCACTCGAACAGCGAGGAGATGCTCATCTCTTCATAGATGCGGTTGATGGCCTCGGCGAACATCGGCGCGACGGGCAGATAGTGGATCTTGTCGCAGGCCGGCTTGTCCTTCGGATACGGAATGGAATCGAGCAGGAGCAGCTCGTCGATGACGCTGTCGTTGATGCGGTCGATGGCCGGGCCGGAGAGCACGCCGTGGGATGCGCAGGCGTACACTTCCTTCGCGCCGCCGACCTCAACGATGGCCTTGGCCGCGCCGCACAGGCTGCCGGCCGTGTCGACCATGTCGTCGAGCAGCAGGCAGGTCTTGCCCTCGACATTGCCGATGATGTTCATGACCTCGGAGCTGTTGGCCTTTTCGCGGCGCTTATCCACGATAGCGAGGCCGAGACCCATCTTCATGGCGAAAGAGCGCGCGCGCGCCACGCTGCCGACGTCCGGCGAGACGACGACCATGTCCTCGCGGCCGTAGCCGAAGCGGCGCAGGTAGTGCGTGGCAAACAGCGGCGCGCCGTAGAGGTTGTCCACCGGGATATCAAAGAAGCCCTGGATCTGCGCGGCGTGCAGGTCCATGGTCAGCACACGGTCGGCCCCGGCGACGGTGAGCAGGTTCGCCACGAGCTTGGCCGAGATCGGGTCGCGGGCCTTGGCCTTGCGGTCCTGCCGGGCATAGCCGAAATACGGGATGACGGCGGTGATGCGGCCGGCGGAGGCACGCTTCATTGCGTCGATCATGACCAGCAGCTCCATGAGGCTGTCATTGACCGGCTTGCAGGTGCTCTGCACGATGAACACGTCCACGCCGCGGACGGGCTCGTTGATGGAGATGGAGCACTCGCCGTCGGCAAACGCCGTGACCGTGCTCTTGCCCAGGGAGATGCCGAGGTTCTTGCAGATCATGTCCGCCAGGTCGGGGTTGGACGAGCCGGTGAACACCTTGATCTCTTTGCCGTGTGGAATCATATCGTAACTTCCTCTCTTTTTGAAAATCTCCGCGTCCTGCGTGCGGACGCCAAAACCCAAGTTTTTATACAAAATCATTATAGCAACATTTTTGCCGCTTGCAAAGAGAAACCGGCGATCTGCGGCAAGAAATTTTTTTGCGCCCTGCGGCAATGTTTGTGCAATCTGCCGCGGTGAATCGGCGCTTTGCATTTGGCGCGGGGTGTGTTATAATGGCGGCAAAGAAAACCAAGGGGCGCCCAGGCGTCCCGGGAAGGAAGCATATGAGTAATTTTAACGATCTGTACGACCACGTCGCCGCCGACCGCTCGCGCGCCATGCAGCTGCTCGGCATTCAGGACATCCGCCGCAAGGCCGTGGCGGAGCTGCTGGCCGCCGGCGCCTACACGGAGCCGGACAACATCGACGACATGACCGACGCCGAGCGCGAGCAGCACAAGGCCGAGGCCGCCTACGGTCTCGGCCGCCCGCACATTCTCGAGGCGGCGAAAATGCCCGTGCAGGACGGCGACGAGACCTACGCCATCGCCGTGACCGCCACGAGCGAGCACCCCAACTGCATCGCCCTGTGCATCCAGACGAAGCTCGAGGAGCTCTACGCCTCCGGCATCGTCGACCGCAGCGTCAATCACCGCCCGCGCCTGTTCGTCGTGGCCGCCAACGACCGCCCCGACGAAGACGTGCAGGGCCTGAGCACCGCGCTGGACATGCTGCGCGTGGCCTACCCCGATTTCCACATCGAGCTCAGCGAGCGCACGCCCGAGCAGGCCATGCGCGCCGCGTTGGCCGAGGATCTGCGCGACGCGCTCGACGCGTGCAAGATCAACGCCTCGAAGGAGAACTTCCAGCGCCTGGCCGCGACCATGATCGCGGCGCCGCTGTTCTTCCCCGCCCAGCGGCCCGAGGGCGAAGCTGCCCCGGCCGACGGTCAGCAGCACCTGCAGTTCGGCAAGGTGCGCACCGACGACGGGCGCACGTTCTTCTGCGCCTTCACCGACCGCGCGCGCCTGCTGCAATGGCGCAACATGGGCAGCGTCGAGCTCGGCGTGAAGGACTACGCCCCGCTCGTGCTCTCCTCGAACGACACCGGCATCATCATCGACCCCGGCGTCGGCAGCGGACTTGCGCTCACGCGCGAAATGCTCCAGACGCTCAAGGCCCAGCTCGAGTTCTTTGATCAGATGCGCAACACCGCGGCCGAAATGGGCGTCGACTTTGACGCCGACGCTGTGGCCGAGGCCGCCCGGAACATCACCGCCGCTGACGAGCCCGAGGGCCGCAACCGCAAGGAGCGCCGCTGGTTCGGCAAGAAGAAAAAGTAAACCGCAACATGCGGAGAGGGAGTCGGATATGAGAAAAACGAAGATCGTCTGCACCATCGGCCCCGCCTGCGACAGCGAGGAGACGCTGCGCGCCATGATGCTCGCGGGCATGAACGTCGCGCGCCTGAACTTTTCCCACGGCACGCACGCCGAACACCAGGTGCGCATTGACCGGATCAAGAAGCTGCGCGCAGAGCTCGACCTGCCCATCGCCATCATGCTCGACACGAAGGGCCCCGAGTACCGCATCGGCACGTTCGAGGGCGGGAAGATCGAGCTGCACAGCGGCGACACGTTCACGTTCACGACCGAGCCCGTCACCGGCAATGCCGAGCGCGTGTCCGTGAGCTATGCCGGGCTCGCGCAGGATCTTGAGCCGGGCAACACCGTGCTCGTCAACGACGGGCTCATCGCCCTGACCGTCACCGCCACGACCGACACGGACGTCATCTGCCGCGTCACCGCCGGCGGCGTGCTCTCGGACCGCAAGAGCATGAGCTTCCCAAACAAGGTGCTCAAGCAGACGTTTTTGAGCGAGCAGGACAAGAGCGACCTGCTCTTCGGCATCGAAAACGACGTGGACTTCGTGGCCGCGTCCTTCGTGTCGCGCAAGCAGGACCTGGCCGACCTCAACGCCTTCCTGCGCGCCAACGGCGGCGAGGACATCTCCGTCATCGCCAAGATCGAGAATCAGCCCGGCATCGACAACATCGAGGAGATCTTCACCGAGTGCACCGGCATCATGATCGCCCGCGGCGACATGGGCGTCGAGGTACCGTATGAGGAGCTGCCGAGCATCCAGAAGGAGCTCATCGGCAAGTGCCGCCTGCTTGGCAAGCGCGTCATCACCGCGACCGAAATGCTCGAGAGCATGACGCACAACATCCGCCCCACCCGCGCTGAGATCGCCGACGTGGCCAACGCCGTCTACGACGGCACGAGCGCCATCATGCTCTCCGGCGAGACGGCCGCGGGCGAGCACCCCGTTGAGGCGCTGAGCGCCATGGCCCGCATCGCCGAATACACCGAGGCGCACATCAACTACGCCAAACGTTTCCCCAAGACGCAGTTTGAGATCCACGACACGCTCGACGCCATCAGCCACGCCACGTGCGGCATGGCCATCGACATCGGCGCGAAGGTCATCACCGTCTGCTCCATCACAGGGCGCACCGCACGGCTGATCTCGCGCTTCCGCGGCCCGACGGACATCATCGGCCTGACCACGAACGAGCGCGCTTACCGCAAGCTCGCCCTCTCATGGGGCATCACGCCCGTCATGAGCGAGGTGTACGAGAGCACCGACGTGCTGTTTTACCACGCGCTGCAGGTCAGCCGGCAGGTGATGCAGCTCGAAAAGGGCGACAAGGTCATCATCACCGGCGGCATCATCAACGGCCGCAGCGGCAACACGAACACCATCAAGGTCGAGTACGCATAAGGCTGCCGGGGTGTGCGGCGGGTACGCAGCGCGCCGCACCGAAGGGGCGGCCTTGGCGCGCCGCAGTCGAGCGCGCCGGAAAGCCGCCGGAAAATACACCAGGCTCCCCAGCCCCGCGCGAGAATCTTCGCGCGGGGCTGGTTATTATGCGATATGTTTACATAATGATATTTACATAAATGATAAATAAATATAAAACATACTGAAATATCAATATTTTTTCTTAATTTTGGTTGTCATAATCCTGTTTCCATAACTGAAATAGCACAAGCATCCATGTCGCTCCGTTGCATTTACATAATTCAGTTTACATAATCCAATTATATTTCATCATTTTTACTGTAATTATAAGTATTTTCTAAGTATTCGGTTTTCATAATGTAGTTACCATAACTGTATATTTTTGTTTACATAACATCGTGCTTGAATGGGAAAACCGCGCAGGAATCAGCATTCCTGCGCGGTTTTGGTTGTCATAACACCGAATGCTTTACGCGACCACATCCTCGAACTGGCTGTTGTAGAGCGCGGCATAGAACCCGCCGCGCGCGAGCAGTTCGCTGTGCGTGCCCTGCTCGACGATGTTGCCGTCGCGCATGACGAGGATGCAGTCGGCATTGCGGATGGTGCTCAGGCGGTGCGCGATGACAAAGCTCGTGCGGCCGCGCATGAGGTGATCCATCGCCTCCTGGATGAGCTGCTCGGTGCGGGTGTCGACCGAGCTGGTCGCCTCATCGAGAATGAGAATGGGGGCGTTTGCCAGCACGGCGCGCGCGATCGTCAGCAGCTGCTTTTGCCCCTGGGAGACGTTCGTCGCCTCCTCGTTGAGCTCCATCTGGTAGCCGCCGGGCAGCGTGCGGATGAAGGCGTCGGCGCGCGCGGCCTTTGCCGCCGCGATGACCTCGGCGTCCGTCGCCTCGGGGCGGCCGTAGCGGATGTTTTCCATGATCGTGCCCTTAAAGAGCCACGTGTCCTGCAGCACCATGCCAAAGGCGCGCCGCAGGTCGCCGCGCGCATAGTCGCGCACGTCGCGCCCGTCGACGAAGATCGCGCCGGCGTCGACATCGTAAAAGCGCATGAGCAGCTTGACCATCGTGGTCTTGCCGGCGCCGGTCGGGCCGACGATGGCAACGGTCCTGCCTGCCGGCACGTCGCAGCTCCAGTCATGGATGACCGGCTGCGCGGGATCGTAGCCGAAGCGCACGTGCCGGAACGACACGTCGCCGCGGATGTGCTCCGCCGGGGCGGGCAGCGCGGGGTCGGCCGGCTCTTCCGCCTCGTCGAGGAAGGCGAACACGCGCTCGGCCGCGGCCGCCATGGTCTGCAGCTGCGTGCTGATCTGCGCCAGCTGCGTGATCGGCTGCGTGAAGTTCGCCATGTAGTTGAGAAATGCCTGAATGTCGCCGATCGTGATGGTGCCGCGCGCGGCGAGCGAGCCGCCGAGCACGACCACGCACACGTAGCCGAGCTTGCTGACAAACGTCGTCACCGGCGACATGAGCCCGGACAGGAACTGGCTCTTCCACGCCGAGCGGTAGAGCCGCGCGTTGATGGCGTCGAACTCCTTTTGCGTCGCGCCCTCGCGGTTGAAGGCGCAGACAACGTTGTGCCCGGCGTAGGTCTCCTCGACCTTGCCGTTGATATCGCCGAGGTTCTTCTGCTGGGCGACAAAATAGCGCTGGCTGCGCTTGACGATCCGGCCCGTGAGCACGCCCGTGACTGGCAGCACGATGAGCGCGATGAGCGTCATGAGCCAGCTGATGCGCAGCATCATGACCAGCACGCCGACGAGCATGGTGACGTTCGTGACGAGCTGCGTGACCGACTGCGCCATGCCGGAGGACATGGTGTCGACGTCGTTGGTGATGCGCGAGAGCACGTCGCCGACGGTGTTGCGCTCGAAGTAGCGCATGGGCATGCGGTGGATCTTGGCGCTGATCTCGCCGCGCAGGCGGTAGGCGAGCTTCTGCGTGATGCCGGCGAGGATCCACGACTGGAAGAAGCTGCACGCCGCACTGACGAGATAGAGCGCGAGCACGGTCAGCAGGATCTTGCCGATCTTGCCGAAGTCAATGCCGCCGAGGCCCGAGAGCTTGCGCCCGAGGCCTGTGGCCAGCTCCGTCGTGGCCGTCGAGAGGATCTTCGGCCCGACGATGCCGAAGGCCGTGCTCGCCAGCGCGAGCACGAGCACGAGCACAAGCGGCAGCCGGTAGCGGCCGAGGCAGCGGAAGAGCTTTGTGATCGTGCCTTTGAAGTTTTTCGGTTTTTCCGGGATGCGGCCCGGTCCGCGTCTGGGACCCGCCATGGTCAGCCCTCCTCTCCGAGTTCCGCGGCGCTGAGCTGGCTGAGCGCGATCTCGCGGTAGGTCTCGCAACTGCGCAGCAGCGCGCTGTGCGTGCCGCGGCCGACGATGCGCCCGCCGTCGAGCACGAGGATCTGATCCGCGTGCAGGATCGTGCTCAGGCGCTGCGCCACGATGATGACCGTAGCGTCGTGCGTCTGTTTGGCCAGCGCCTGACGCAGCGCGGCATCCGTCTGATAGTCGAGCGCGGAAAAGCTGTCGTCAAACAGATACACCTGCGGGTGCTTGGCGATGGCGCGCGCGATCGACAGGCGCTGTTTCTGCCCGCCCGACACGTTGGAACCGCCCTGCGAAATGCCGGAATCGTACTTCTTCTGCTTTTTGTCGATGAATTCCGTCGCCTGCGCGACGTCGCATGCGCGGCGCACGGTGTCGTCGTCGCGGTCCGTATCTCCGTACGCGACGTTGCTGGCGATCGTTCCCTTGAACAGGAACGACTGCTGCGGCACGTAGCCGATCTTGTCGCGCAACGCCTTCAGCTTGTAGTCGCGCACGTTGACGCCGTCGACGAGCACCTCGCCTTGCGTGGCGTCGTAGAAACGCGGCACGAGGTTGATGAGGGACGATTTGCCGGAGCCGGTCGAGCCGATGAACGCCACCGTCTGACCCTTCTTCGCCTTGAAATTGACGCCTTCGAGCATGGCGTGACGCGAGTCGGGGTAGGCGAAGCTCACATTGCGGAATTCGATTTCGCCTTCCTCGCCCGGCTTGCCCGCGTCCTGCGTGCCGTCGGCGACCATCGGCTCGGTGTCGATGACTTCGAGCACGCGCTGCGCGGACACGTCGGCTCGCGGCCAGAGCACGAACACCATGCTCAGCAGCAGGAAGCTCATGATGACCTGGATGGAGTAGCTGGAGAACACCACCATGTTGGAGAAGGTGGTGAGCTTGTCGACGGCGTCGGCAGCGTCGATGAGGTACGCGCCGATCCAGTAGACGGCGAGCATCAGGCCGTTCATGATGGTGTTCATCAACGGCATCATGATGGCCATGGCGCGGTTGGTGAACAGCTGGGTTTCGGTGAGTTCCTTGTTGGCTTCGGTGAACTTGGCTTCCTGATAGTCCTCGGCGTTGTACGCGCGCACCACGCGCAGGCCGGTGAGGTTCTCGCGCGCCACGAGGTTGATGTTGTCGGTCAGGCGCTGCATGGCCTTGAACTTCGGCATGACGAAGCTCATGATCACGGCGATGACCACCAGCAGGATGGCCACGGCGATGCCGGTTGCGAGCGTCCAATCGAAGCCCTTTCCTGCGATCTTGCACACGGCCCACACGGCCATGATCGGCGATTTGATCATCATCTGCAGGCCCATCGCCACGATCATCTGAATTTGCGTGATGTCGTTCGTGGAACGGGTGATGAGCGACGCGGTGGAGAAACGGTTCATTTCCGCCGGTCCGAAGCTTTCCACCTTGTTGAATTCAAGCGAACGCAGGCGCTGGCTGAACGAGGCGCCCACGCGCGCGGCGATGAAGCCGGTGACGACCGCGCAGGCCGCCGAGCCGAGCGAGACGAGCAGCATTTTGCCGCCGGCCACCCAGATGTCGTGCATTTCACTGCCGGGGGTTTCGACGAGCTGCGTGATGTCGGCCATATAATCCGGCAGGGTCAGGTCAAGCCAGATCTGACCGACGATGCTGACCAGCGCGACGAGCATCTGACCGATCTCCGCTTTGGAGAGGTATCGTACGATGCGAAGCATGCTTGGTTCCTTCTCTTGTTTTGTGTTTTGCTTGTTTTCTTACGATTAGTTTTTGCGATTTTTCGCGGTTTTTGCGATTACTGGATTGCGATTACTTACACTGTGAATTATTTACAGCGTAAGATACTACGCGTCTTCCTGTGCGTTTCCTGAGAACGCGGCTTTGACCTCGTCCGCCGTGGGGCGCGGTTTGCCGGGCATGCACAGCGACATGTACTTGGTGAATTCCTCGGTGAGCTCAACGAATTCGCGCGCGCGGCGCTCCCCCATCTGCGAGAAGATCCAGCAGATCGCCTCGCGCATGCTTTCGCGCTGCCGTTCGGCGCGTTCCCTGCCGGCTTCGGTGAGGTTCACGTGCACCACACGGCGATCGTCGGGGTCGGATTCGCGTGTGATCTGGCCTTTTTTCTCCAACGCGGACAGCAGTGTGGACACGCGTCCGGTGGTGGTTTTCATTGAAGAGGCGAGCTGCGATGGCGTCAGCGGGCCTTTCCTATAGAGTTCCTGCACGGCGAAGGGTTCGCCCTTCGCGCCTTTCACCATCTCCTGCTGCATGCGCGAGCGTTTGTCCCATGCGTTGGTCGCCAATTCGTGGAACAGTTCCTCTTCAAAGCCCACGCGGCACCTCCTTCCGTCGCAATCGCCGTCATAATATCTTACAGTGTAAACATTTTACAGTGTAAGTTATTCCCAGGGCGATTTTGCAGCGAGCAAGCTACAGAAGGCACGAAAAAGGCCGCGTCCCGAATCGCGATTATTGTGCGGAATCGGGCGCGGCCAATCGTACGTATTGCGCGGAATTCAGCCGCGACGGGCGTCGACGGAGGCGTTCAGCATCGCCAGCTCATCCTGCGTGAGCGTCAGTTCGGTGGCGGCGAAGGAATCGTTGATTTCCTGCGGATTGCGGGCGCTGGGGATGGTGAACAACCGCTCGTAGCGGCTCAGTTCCCAGGCGAGGACCACGCGCTGGTAGG
>OHWA01000626.1_pt1 | contig 11071 bp, 8 predicted proteins | sample 1579671 | NCBI WGS metagenome assembly OHWA01 (sample SAMEA3882513, study PRJEB24775) | human gut metagenome | biome: human-associated habitat; feature: intestine environment; material: feces | place: Netherlands | collected 2009/2010
CAGCCTGTCCCGAGATGCCGCCGCCATCGATGCGAGCGATGACGTCGAAGTGGTCCTGGGTGTCGGTCACCTTGAAGGGGGTCATCGCGTAGTTGAACAGCGCCTCGCGGCCGAAGTACTCCTGGCCGTCGCGACCGTTGATGGTCACCTTGCCAGTGCCGGGAACGAGACGGACGCGCGCCACCGCGTTCTTGCGGCGGCCGGTGCAGTAGTACAAAGCCTCATCTGCCATGATTAACCCTCCAGATCGATCTTGCGGGGCTGCTGAGCGGCATGGGGATGCTCAGCGCCGACGTACACCTTCAGTTTCTTGCCCATCGCACGGCCCAGCGTGTTCTTCGGCAGCATGCCCTTGATGGCAGACTTGATGATGCGCTCGGGGTTGGTCTTGAGCAGCTGGGCGTAGCTATCGCGGCGCAGGCCACCCGGACGACCGGAGTGCATGTACAGTTCCTTGCCCAACTTGTTGCCGGTCAGAGCGATCTTGTCGGCGTTGAGGATGATCACGTGGTTGCCGGAATCGGCGTGCGGAGCGTAGGTCGGCTTGTTCTTGCCACGCAGCAGGGTTGCCGCCTGAGTGGCGAGACGACCGAGCACCACGTCGGTGGCGTCGATGACGTACCAGTCGTGAGTCAGATCAGCTGGCTTCGGAGTGAAAGTTTTCACGATGTACCTTTTCTATATATTGTGTTCCGGACCATCCATCAGCATTACACGCGTTGGTTGGGCGCGGAATAATGCCGTTTTTCAGGTCTCATTATCCGTGGGCTCCCTGAAAGTCCTCGATGGCGAGTGGGAAAAGCGCTTTGAAGGACCCCGTAGGGAAACACAACAGTCTACTAGTATATCGCCTGCCTTGACATTCGGCAACACGAAAAACAAGGGTGTCCGCAGACCGTCGGACCTGTGGACACCCCATGGAATCGCCTATAGAAGATCAGCCACGCATGATGGCGGTGATCTCCTGCAGACGCGGTTCGTCGAAGAGCTTTTCGAGCGGCACCACGTTGCCTTCGCCATCGGCCAGCGGAATACGCCAATTCGGATACTCGTTATTGGTGCCCGGCTGGTTCTGCGTGCGCTTCTCACCGACCGCGTCGACGATGGAGGCGGCCATGAGCTTGCAGGGCGAACCTTTCAGACCACGGTACAGCGCGTCGATAATCTCGTTTTCGTTGGCGGCTTCGTCATCCAGAGCAGCCTTGTCGAGATAGCCCTCCTCGACCAGCATGTTCAGCATGGCATTGTGCTCGGCGGTTGCGGACTTCTGGAATTCCTCCACCGGTCCGGACAGCAGGCCGAGCTGTTCACGCAGCTTGACGTGGCCGTATTCGAGGTAACCGGCCGCAGGAGGCATGTCATGCGTATTGACGGACGCCAGTGCGTACGGACGCCAATCCTTCGGAGTGCGGAACACACCGTCCATCTGTTCGAACCATTCCACGGCACAACCGAGAATGCCATGTTCGGACAGCGACTTGGACACATAGGCCGGCACGACACCCAGATCCTCGCCAACAACCACGCCACCAGCACGGGAAGCCTCAAGCGCGAGAATGCCGAGCATGACATCGGAATCGTAATGCACATATGTGCCATCAGTGGCGGGCTTGCCTTCCGGAATCCACCATAGGCGGAACAGACCAAGGATATGATCGATACGCACCGCACCGGCATTGGCGAACATGTCATGCACCATATCGCGGTACACCCGGAAACCGGTCTGTTCAAGGGCAATCGGATTAAGCGGCGGTTGGCTCCAGTCCTGACCCTGCTGGTTGAACATGTCCGGCGGAGCGCCGACCGTGGCGCCCTTGGCGAAGCGTTCCGGATTCCACCACACATCGGATCCTGCCGGATGCACGCCGACGGCCATATCCGCGACGATGCCGATCTTCATACCGGCCTTGCGGGCGGCCTGCTGCGCCGCGTGCAACTGATCGGTGGCGACCCACTCAAGCCAGCGGTAGAACTCAAGGGTGTCCGGGAACTTCTCACGCAACTGCGCGACTTCTTCGGAATCACGGTTGTATTTGCGCACCCAATTATCGGCGTCGTCGGAGGGAGCGCCCCACTTGTCGTAGCACAGGCACCAGGTGGCGTAGGATTCGATCTCGTCTCCGCATTCGGCGAGGTAACGGTCGAATTCGGCCTGGCGAGCCTTGGTTCGGCCGGCCTTGTAGATGACCCACAGCGCATGCTTCTTGACGCGCCACATGGCGTCACGATCGATCAGCCGCGCGTCGTCATTCAGCGATTCGACCTGCTCGTGCAGCGCATCGACCTCGGCCCTGTCCTCATGGGACAGCGTGAGATATTCCGGCATGGACTCCGGACGGATGTAGCTGAAATTGATGAAACGGCGGGAAATCGGCAGATACGGCGATGGCGTCAGCGGAGGCACCGGCTCCGCGGCGTGCATCGGGTTGATAAGCATGAAGTCGGAGCCGGTCTTCTTTTTAGCCTCGACCAGCATGGTCTTCAGATCTTCGAAGTCTCCCACGCCCCAGGATCCCTTGGAACGGATGGAGTACAGCTGGCTCATCCACCCCCACAGGGAGCCGTTCTTCATATCATCGAGCAGTTCGATTTTCTCAGGAGCGCTGATAACGGTTGCAGTCTCCGTCTCGCTGCCGACAGTGACCTCGAGGGTGTGATAGCCTTCGGGCAGATCGGCGGGCAGGACGAGATACGACGTGAAGAAGAAGCTGCCATCAATCTCATGGGCGATTTTCTCACCACCCTCATGGGAGATTTTGCCCGTGAATTGCTTGCCGTTTTCCAACGTGATGGAGGCTTCCGGCACATCGAACATGCCGCCGTGCACCTCCACCTTGCTTTCCTTGCCGACGACATGCAGCACCGTGGGAGCCACCACGCGCGTTTCGCGTTCGGACTTGATGGATGTGATGGACTGGTTGATCGCCTCATCGTTGGAAGCGTCAATACCAAGCGCCCCAAGCACCGCCACTAGAACATCGTCTTCGATTTCGTGGTAATCATGGCTCATACCGACGTAGCTGGTGGCGACACCCACCAGCTTTGCCAGACGAATGAGCGGACGGGCGAGACGCGTTGCGTTTTCGGTCTGTTCTGTCATGGTTCCCAGTCTAGGACCAAAACATGCGCACCACGCGCAGGAATCTCATAAAAATGACAACGTATGCAATTATTTTTCCGCAAGCTGCCGTTGAGCGGCCTTCTGCACGTCGCTTGAAGCGTCCTGCGCCAACTGCTGGAGCATCCGATCGGAAACATTCGGATTCAAGGCGACGGCCCTGCGCACCATGGTCGCAAGCACCACCGGAGCGTCCGGTTCGACCTGCGTTCCCAACGAGCCCAGGAAATCAAGCGTGTCGGAATCCATGGTGGAATCTTCGGCGCCTTCAAGACGCATTTTCCAAGACGTACGTTTGTTGCGCAGCGCGGTGGCACGCACTTCGGGCGACTCATCCTTGGTCAGTCGGCCCACCAGCCAGTTCTTGTCATCGGCGTTTCCCGCAACGGCTTTGCGTACTTCAGGAGACTCGTCGGTGGAAAGCTTGACCAGAATGTTCGGGAACGGCATGGTTTCGGCAAGGAAGACGCGGTCCTCCACCGGCGTATGCGCGTTGCCAGCCACAGCCTCAAGCAATGCGGTGGCACGGGAGAACGCCGCTTGGTCGCTCCGGTCCGGCAGCGGACGTCTGGCGAACTCGCTTAATGCGGCGGAATCAGTGGAATGCCGGAGCCGCTCGTATGTGGCGGTCAACGGCTCGAAATCCACGGTCTCATCGGCGTTCGAGGCGTCGGCCTGCGAATCATTCTCATGCTGCTCGTTCTCATCACTCATATTTTCACCTTACGACACTATATGCATGCGGCTCACAACGTGAACTCATACTTTGACCGGACGGTTGGACGTGCCCACCAGTTGCGGAACGACCGTGGCGTTGAAAGTTTCCACAACTCGGGATTCGAAGACATTCGCCTGTTCCTGCGGAACCACCACAGTCAAGGCGATGCGGTCAGTGTACTGCGCGTCGGTCTGCTCGCCTTCCACCGTTGACAGCAGATTCTGGAAGCTGCCCAACTGCGGATAATCAAGAGTTACCTGATATTCGCCGCACGGTACGATTTTCGCCTTGGAAGCAGCCTTGACCGCAATTGACGCACCTGTGGAATACGCACGGATCAGGCCGCCGGAACCAAGCAGGATACCGCCGAAATACCGTGTGACCGCGACCACGCAATCAGTCATTTCGTTTGCCCGCAGCACGTCGAGAATGGGCTTTCCGGCGGTTCCGGACGGCTCGCCATCATCGCTCATGCGTTCCGCAAGACGTCCATCGGATCCACCACACACCGCGGCATAGGCGACATGCCGGGCTTTCGGATGCTGGTCACGGATCGTCTGAACGAAAGCGAGCGCCTCATCCAACGAGCTGATATGACAGGCGTCTCCGATGAATTCCGATTTCTTTTCGACGAAGGCGTCGTGCGCCGGCCGATCGGCGGAATCGAGTATGGTCTGCATGCTGTTCAACCTACCTAACCTCACCGACCGCGCGCATATGCTGCTTCCCGGTTATTTTTTCAGACGACGACGTTGAATTCCTCCCCCTTGAAGAAGGCGGCGATGGATTGGACCACCTGCTTGGTCATGCCGATATACGCGCCGTCGGTGCGCCATGCGATGTGCGGGGTGAGCACGATGCCGGGAATCTTGCACAAAGGATCGTCGGCGGCAAGCGGCTCATGATCGAACACGTCCAAGGCCGCCGGAATGTCTCCGCGTTGAAGTCTTGCGAGCAGTGCGCCGGGTTCGATGACTTCGGCGCGGGCGGTGTTGACGAACAGGGTTCCCGGACGCAACGCGTCGAGGTTCTTCGCCGTGATGATGCCACGGGTGGAGTCAAGCAACGGCATATGCACGCTGACCACGTCTGAATTCGAGATCAACTCGTTCATATCTTCCACCGGAGTGACATTCAGGTTCTCGAACACCTGTGCCGGCACGTGGGAGTTCCACGCGGATACTTTCATGCCGAAAGCGTTGGCGATGCCGGCCACGGTCTGCCCGATGCCGCCGAGTCCGATGATGCCGAGCTTCTTGCCGAACAGTTCGAAACCGTCGGCACCGTCCCAATCGCCTTGCTTGACCTGCATATCAAGCGCTCCGGCGTGCCTGGTCAGTTCCATGAGCAACGCCATGGCGTGCTCGGCGACGGCGTGATCGCCGTAATGCAGCACGTTGCAGACGCGGATGCCGCGTTCCTTGGTTTTCTCAAGATTGATGTAGCTGGCGACGCCGGTGCCTCCGAACGCATAGCACTTGGCGTCGAGCCTGTCGAGGATGGCATCGGCGCAGTGGAATCCGATGACCATGACGGCGTCGGCATCCTTGCAGCGTTCCACGATGGTGTCCTCGTCCAGTGTGAAATCCTCGTACATGCGCACGCGGGCCACGTTGTCGAGCATCGTGAAGTTCTGTTTGAACGGTCCGATCATCGATTCGATGACCACCGGCATGACCACCAGCGGCAAGTCGGTGCGGTCCGGCTGGGTCTCGAAAACTCCATCCATTTCTTTCACCTCACATCACGAGCGGAAACGCTCCATACAGGTCGATTAACGAATACGAGGCATATTCTGCCACGGGAAACTACTTTCCAGATGAACCAGCTTGTTCTGCGGTGATGTTCCATTCGCGAACCACGTTCTGGTCCGCGCCCATGGAATAGATCACGTTCCAGATACGTTGTCTCTGATTGGCATCTTCTGTTTCGTTCCAACAGGCTCCATCCGGATGGTCGTCCGAAATCGGACACCACTGGTATTGGCCTTGACGCACATTGGCCGTCGGCACCCAATCGATGCGATTGACCCGCCATGAGCCGGCCACGCCTTTCTTGCCGGCGAATTGGACGCGGGCCGTCACGCCTTGGTTGTTGACCTCGTTGCCTGGAATGTAGGACGTGACCGTCACCGCGTTGCCCAGACCGTAGATGATCCATGTGCCGTTGTAGTTCTCAACGGGCTGCGCGCAGTGGCATCCGGCACCGTAGATGACGTCGAATGCACCGGTGTCGGCCAGCTCATGCGCTTCGGACTGCTGCCACGAGTCGGCGTAGTCAAGATATTCCTGCACGGAATGCATGGCGATGGCCACCACGTCGGCGCCTTGTTTACGGGCCTCTTTGGCTTTGGCTACGGCTTTGTCGATGTCGGCCTGATGGTTCGGATCGCCGCTCTCGCGCAGACGGTCGACGCGCCAATCATAATCGGGGGTTTGCGCGTTCAGGGACACGGTACCGGCGATCAGGCCCAGTTTGCCGCCACCGGTCGGGGAATCGATGACCAGCGGTTTGGTAGAGTCTTCCTCGGTCTTGTAGGAGCCCGTCTGGGCGATGCCGTCCTGGTCGAGGGTATTCCACAGGCGTGTGATGCCATCCGCGCCTTGATCCCACGAATGGTTCGACGCATGCGTGCATGCGCGATACCCCACCTTGGCGGCCGCGTCGGCGACCTCCGAGGGAATGTTGAACACCGGATACCCGGTGTAGGGGCCACCGCGAGGCGCGATCGGCGTTTCGAATTCGCACACCGCGATATCGGAGGCATCGATGTACTTGCGCATCGGTTCGAACAGACTGGTGAAGTCATAGGCCGTACCGTCCGTCGCCGCGGTATTGGGACCGGCGAAGTTGTCCCACAGACCAGGGTGGAACAGCAGATCGCCATTGACCATCATGGCGATGCAATCGGTATCCGGACAGTCCGGCGAATTGCCGTGATGTTCCTTTGGCTCGGCCTTTTTCACCACATGCTTTTTCTGCTTGGCCACGTCCATCTGCGTTGTGGCCCCCTGCCCGGCTTGGGACTGTGATGAACGCAAGCACTGCGCCAGGAACCACCCACCTACCGCCAGCAATACAACAAGCACGACGGCTGCGACGATGGCCAGCCTGCGACGTCCTGCAACCAGCACTTCCGGGTTGCGGGCATGCACCGCCTTGTCCCTGTATCTCATGGCACTCCCCCTGTTTCTTCTCATGCTCCACATCACTCTCAATGTTCAAGATTACCTGATGGCCCCGCACGCCATATGCCAAGACGCACGCTTCCTTTACCGTATTTGAGCCGTACCGCGTCTAATGCCGCTTCCGCACCGCGTAGCCGTTCCGATTGGGTCGACGGTTCGGTATCCGTTCCACGACCCCGCTGCGCCTCGTTCTGCTCTTCAAGCATGTCATCAAGCGAAAGCTGAACCGCCGCATCCGCCGCTTCGACCAAACCGCCCGCGCTCATGCCGGCAAGTCGCACCGGTCTGGTCAAGGAAATGGCGTCGATAGAGCTTTCCGGCATGCCCATCATGGCCAGCAATAATGCGACACATTGCGGATACAGCATGCTTGCCGCATCCGTCGGACAGTCCAGCGTATGTCCTTTCGTCGCATAGCTCAAATCCGGGAATCGCAGCTTCACCATGACCTTACGCGCCATCAACCCTCGTCTGCGCAGCGTGCCGGCCACATCATCGCAACACCAGCGGAGCATGGATGTCACCTGCCGCATGTCTTGGGTGTCCTTGTCGAACGTGCGTTCCGCGCCGACGGATTTCTCCTGCGCACGCGGTGCGACAGGGCGGTCATCCAATCCGCGTGCCGCCATGTACAACCCGCGCGCGCTGATGGCTGACCCCGTCGCCTGCTCAAGCGATTCCATGCTCATCTTCGCCAAGTCAGCCACGGAATCAACGCCCCATGCGTTCAGTCGTTTCTCCAAGGACGGACCGATGCCAGGTATGCCACGCAACGGCATCATCTGCACGAATTCGGCATGTCTGGCCACGGGGATCATGAGCATGCCATCCGGTTTGGCATTGGTCGAAGCCATTTTGGCGACAAGCTTGTTCGCCGCGATGCCGACGGAACAGGTGATGTGGTACCGTCTGGCGACCTGATCGCGTATCCAAGCTCCGATGGCGCGGGGACTCTTCCACCGCAGCAGCGCGCCGGAGACGTCCATATAGCATTCATCCACGGAAACCTGTTCGATGCGATCGGTGACGCGGGAGAACACCTCTGTGAAGATACGTCGGGACATCTCACGGTAGTAGTGGATGTCCACCGGCAGAAAGACGCCGTTCGGGCATAGTTTTCTTGCCCGGGAGCTTGCCATCGCCGAATTGATGCCGTATTTGCGTGCCTCATAGTTCGCCGCGGACACCACGGAACGGTTGCCGATGCCGATGATTACCGGTTTGTCGGCGTATTCCGGATGCCGCGCCACTTCGAGGGATGCGAAAAAAGCGTCCATGTCGATATGCAGCACCGTGCATCCGACCTCATCGTGACCCCAGTCACGTTTGGCCGCTGCGATTCTTGGTGCCGTGCTCATGATTCCATGATAGACAACGATTCGGCAGTTTTGGAACAAATGTTCGAATATGGCGAAACCTGCGGGCATACCGGCGTGTCGCATATCAATGAGACCGCTCGACACGGCTCACGAGTTCGAGTCCCACTGACATCACCACACGTTTTTCTCTCATTTTTTCACAATATGGTGTTTCGCACGCGGATAGATGCTATAGTTACATGCTGTTGCGTCGTAACGCAACAGTGGAGTCATGCCTGAGTGGCCGATAGGGGCACCCTGCTAAGGTGTTAGTCGTGTTTAGCGGCTCGAGGGTTCGAATCCCTCTGACTCCGCCTTGAGGGTTTTCGGAGAAATCCGGAAGCCCTTTTTTCATGCCAAAACGGCGGAATACCAACGATTTCAAGACATACGGCGCAAAACAGAGAATGTACGGAAATGTACGCCAATGCCAACATTTCCGGTACCCAGCAAGGTACCCGAGTTGGGTACCCAACAAGACAGCCGACGACTGCACTGCAAATAGGCCATCGTGTCGGCAATGGTCATGAGCAGGGGGTTCAGTCTTCCTCATAATCACCCCCGTTCACGCTCACCGCAACGTCCAACAATTGAGACGCCACATCCGACGGAATCCACGCAGACACGCCCCTATACGGCGAAACGTCCGGCCTAGAACACTTCAAACAGCTCCTAGCCTGCACAACGCCGAACAGGGTCTTTAATGGCCCGAGCCTCCGCGAGACGCCACCGACGGACCAGACGACGGAAACGGTGAAAAGTCGGATAATCAGTCTCGAAATCCTCCTGCACGTGCAACGGCAAATCATTATACGGCAGGGACGATCCGCAAAGACCATCCCTGTTTACATATCAGTATTTATACATCAACGGCATGCCGTCACAGGCCGAATGCTTTTCGATCCGTTTCGGTAAGCCAATCCGTCCGCATGCCCGGTTCTTGGCACAAATGCATGGCGGGGCATTCCTCACCGATGCAAGGATCCCATACAGGAAGCGGCGTTCCGTCACGGTCCGTTCCGTTGGGATCGCCATTGGCGGCAAAATTGGTCCAGTACAGCCCCATTCGCCTTGCCAGATCGTAATGCCATCCAACGAACGGACGCCAGCATTTCGCAAGGCTTCCAAAGGAGAACCACAGATCGGACGAGTGGAAGGCTCCGGCATCATCCCCCGGCATGGCGACATCGAAATGATAGTAGTATGGCGCGGTCCCACCGCTTGCGGTCCATTTGCGGATCAGCGTGAGATTGCCGAGCTGGCCGACATGCACAGGCTTCCCATCTTCAGTCGAAGCGATGAACTCATTGGTCGTGTTGCCGACCAGCATGTCGACGTTGTTAGCCTTGCAGCCCTCGACGATACGCTCCTCCTGATCGGGAAGGAACAGGCCGTCCACGCATGGCACCCAATTGACGATCATCGACCAGTCATCTTCACGTCCGCTGTCCGGTGGAACAGACAGAGACTCGGCGGCTTCCAATACCGTTCGGGCCGGGATTGCACGGGCCTGCTCCAGCGTGGAGACACCCAATGCTTCGAACAGACGGATTCCGTTGGCCTGCGCATGCTCCAGCGTGTCCTGCCGCGCATTGAAATACCCTAAGCCTGCGCCGGATTGCATGATGGCTTTCTGAAACAGGCCATGATTCATCGGCGAGCAGATCTGGGCCAAGACGCTGGCGGCACCGGCCGATTGGCCGAAAACCGTGATGTTTTCCGGATCTCCGCCGAACTTCGCGATGTTTTCCTTCACCCATTGGATTCCAGCACGCTGATCCAGAAATCCGAAATTCGCATATGGTTCGCCGTCGCCGCGTTCTACGGCCTCCTCATGCAACAAAGGGTGCGTCATAAACCCAAATGCATTCAGACGATAGGCCACACTGACCACAACGACGCCGTTCGCGGCGAGATGCGTGCCGTCGAATTCCTTTTCAAATGTGCCGCCGCATTGATAGGCTCCGCCGTAGATCCAGACCATGACCGGCAGCTTTTCGGAGGCTACCATGCTATCCGCGCCATATCCGCGTAATGCCGGAGTCCAAATATTCAGGTAGAGGCAATCCTCGCTCATCGGCACGGCCGGATCGGTGCCCCATTCACGATCATAGAAATCATCGGAAGCGCCCGGCGTCGGCTGCATCGCGGTAGGCCCGAAATCGAAGGCTTGCAGCACACCATCCCACGGCAGGGCCGGCTGCGGCGCACGCCAGCGCAGACCGCCGACGGGAGGCTGGGCGAACGGGACCCCTCGGAACACGGTGATGCCCTGATCTTCAGCCGCCAAGCCTTCGACAGTTCCCTGCGCCACTATGGCCTGTCGCTTCATCGCCCTCCTTCCTTCGTATTCGGCGTCGAATACGCAAAGTCGTAAAAATCGGCGATTCCACCGGTCTCTTTTGTCGAATACAGGAACAATCCGATACGGCAACCTGTGAAATGATCCATTTTGAAGACCATCCGGTGCGCTGTCCCCAATGGGCGCCATTCGGATTCCGGCATATCCGCATCGCGGTAGAAGAACGTCACTTCATCCTTGCAATCGGTGAAATCATATACCGCGCGCAGGCGCATGCAATCCGCATCCGCCATGATTTCCGCATCCGTTACGGCTGGACTGTCCCAATCATTGTCGGAGAAGATGGAATCGTCATTCACCGGCTTGTATTGGACGGTCAGCATCGTG
>OHWA01000628.1_pt1 | contig 11048 bp, 10 predicted proteins | sample 1579671 | NCBI WGS metagenome assembly OHWA01 (sample SAMEA3882513, study PRJEB24775) | human gut metagenome | biome: human-associated habitat; feature: intestine environment; material: feces | place: Netherlands | collected 2009/2010
TCAACGTGCCATCAGGACTTGTGTATCTGGTATTTCGCAGAGGTATCCGACCAGGCGGTAAGATGCCGATAGACAATAATAACGTCTATACAGGAGCTATCACCAATGCTATCAGCCGTGTATTGAAGCACGGCGACGGTTGGCAGCAAATGAGCTTCGTCTATACCGCCATAGAGGATTCAGAAGGCCCCTATCTGGATGTAATTTTGTGCGAAAAATCAGACATCACAAGATGGATTGAAGCGTAGCTCGGATACAACAATTTTGGGGACTGCAAAATACAACATTTTCAGGATGCTGTTTTTATGCCCCTTAAATTGTTGTATCCTTTCATTGTTTTTTGGCGCAGTAATAGACTTTCGGCGTATCAGGTGGTACGGCATAGCGTTTCTTATATACAAATAGTAGGTGACAAAATGACAAACGAGCAAAGGCTTCTGTGTTATCTCTACAGTGTGGATTCCATTCAGCGCAGGCAGCTTGTGATTGCGCTGTCGGATATGCCGTATCAGAGCGTTACGCTGACAGTACGAAATGCAGTCAAGCACGGCTATGTAGAGGTATTTCGCAAGGATGAATCTAACCATCTGCGTATAACGCCAGACGGGGTAAAGTACATTCGCTCCACGGCTCGTGATGCGCTGGATGGGCAAAAGCGAGCTACTATGAAGCGAAGACTCAAGGGTGAAAACGGCAGGCGGCTGAACCGTATGGAAGTAGTAAGCTGCATGTGTCGAGCGGCAGGCATCAAACTCGCAAAGGAAGAACATATCCGTCTTGAAAATGTTCTGAATGCAGATGCGGATGACTACGCAAGATTCATGGACGACTACTTCTATGATAAAGGCCTGCTGTTTCTCTCTGACGAACTCTCTGCAACCATCAAGGCTGAACAGACAGTTGGCGAGGAATACACAACTGGCATGAGCCGTCTGGTAGGAGTGATAGTAAACTGCAAAGGAATCTTCTACGTTTACTGCACGCTGGACAGGTTGATGCGTTGGATTATCTCCTATGAGCGCCGCAGAGTCGCAGCTATATCCAGGCTCTTTGAGAGCAGTGACGCAGCAAAAGCCAATGATGATTTTGCTGAAGTGTGTGCGTCTGTACCCAAAAGCGTCATCATTGGAAAGACTTGCGCCATGATTCCCAAAATCATCACAGGCAACAAATACGGCAAGGTAGTCGAGAACGCAAGCAGAAGCACTATAACGGATAAGCTGATGACTCTTGCGAATCTCGAACAGGTGTACGCATGCAACTACTTCGTTCCAACCAACACGCTCGGCGTTGAACTTCTCTCCAGAACAGTAACGCTAACACGAAGCGACCTAAACAGTATGATTGAGATGTGGCTTTCAGAAATGACTGAACGATACACAACCGTTTCATCGCGAGAGTATGTAGAAGCCTACATCGAAGACCAAGAAGATAAGACACTTATGCTATTTTGCGCGGGACCTGGGGAAGCTCTAACACAGGACAATCTGGTAAGTATCGAACGCAAGAAAGTACAGGCTCAGACGCAGACACGTGTTGAGGCACAGTCTGAGGCTGAATCACAGGTCGAGGCAAAAGTTGAGACAAAGGCTGAGACGAGGAAAGAGGCTCCCAATGTCAAAGTTATCAGGGTCGTTAAAGGCGGTAAGGCTCCGAAGCCTTCGAAAGCACCGGATTCGGCGGATGAAAATGGTTCAGAAGTGGAGGGCGATGAAGTGTGAGTCTGCCGATGGTGATTCTACTGTGCCTTATTTGTTCGTTGTTCAGCTTCAAGGTGACGAACGGCAGGCGCTCTTTGACCGATATTACTGCAATGGGAAAGACCTACCGCCGTCATAACAAGGTTCAAGCGGCCGGTGCGCTGGAAATTGTCGTCACGGATTCCGGCAACACAGCCTTGAAGGTAGATGTACTCGGCTGCAAGGACTATCCGGCTATTCATATTTCGCGCCGCCAGGCAAAGAATTTCAAGACTGCTCTGGCCGCATGTGGGGATGGGTCACTGAACGTGTCAGTCTGTCAATACAAGGTAAACGGTAAGAAATACTACACCTTATATGAGGATGCCAAGCAAAAGAAAGCCCCTATCGAGCTGATGATTCAAAACGAAGAGAAAATCAAGGCGAACTGCCGCACGGCCCGCAGTGTTGCTATCGTGCTTTATGCGTTTGCAATTCTTCTCCATGTGGTATCTTGGATTGCTTCTCTTGTTTTGATTATTTTGGCGACTGGCATCGTATACCTCAACATTCCATTCTTGCCTGATTCTAAGTGGGATGACGAGTGCGAGTTCATCAAACGTCCAAAAGCCGCGCCAAAAGACGGCAAGGAACAAACGGACATCATTCCTTCGGCTGCATCACTCGTCCTCCAAGACATTATGGGTAAGTATGGTTTGCCGGGTGATGAAGTCAAAGCATCCGAACCCGAGAATGAGCCATCACAAAGAGAACCGGCAAAGCCTCAGGATGCGGTGCCAAAAGAACTTCCTGTCCAGCATGAACAGTGCGAGTCAGTTTCAAATTCCGAAAAAAATGCAATTCTTGAAATTAAGGCAATCCAAGCAGATAGGGAAGACTCGCTACTTGATGTCTCTATAGATGATATTGAGCCGGAGCCTGAAATGGCCGATGTTTCTACAAAGCCGATTCTTGACGTACAAGAGGATGTACTGGAAGTGGACTTGGCAGACGAGAGCAATGCAGAGGTTTCGCTGGATTTGTCGTCTGACACCGATGACGATGCGGATTTCAAAGACGCAATGTCTTTAGAGGATGAACTTGCTGCTATGGAAGCGACCCTCTCTGCATCCCATGACGATGGAGTTTTCAATCCCACAGACGATGAGCTGGGCGAAGACGAGGATGACTCACTGGACCTCGACAGTATGTTGGATGTTCCTGGTTCTCCTGTCGATGAGGCACCGGATGAGCCGGATGTCACAGAAGCCACTAAAGCGACCACACCTGTTGCGACGGAGCCCCCGGCGGATACAGCTCTTCCAGAGCAAAAGGACGATTCTGAACAACTGCCGACAAAGGGCAAGCGTTCTTCTCGCAAGAAGCAGAAGAAAGATGATGATGCCCCTGTGACGCGCACGAATGCTTTTCAACCCAATGCCAAAACGCAAGCCGATGAAGAGGACAGCTCTCTTGTAGAAAAGTCCATTCCTTTCCAAACGGAGGCAGAGACACGGAAAGAGCGGCCCAAGCCTACTCGAACGGAACACAAAAAGTCTTCTAAAACGGATGCTCAAACCGAATCACTATTTGGCAGAGACTTTCAAAACCGAACCAAGAGTGGCTCTGGTGGCTCAAAAAAGCGTTCTTCATCCAAGAAAGCCCAGACAATTCAGTCTGATGGGGAACAGATGCGTTTCGACGAGAGCAACACTGATGTCATCAAATGTAAGGTATAACGCTCAGACAGCTCCGTACTTGCGGAAATGTGCGAACGGATAATAATGGAAAGTGGTTGAGCATTTTCTGTCCGTTTATTGCTCGGCTTTGTTCATAAAACGGCGTAACCGAACCGAGGAAATACAATGGCAACTCTTAAACAATTTGCGGCGTTGCTTATGGCAGTCGCAGCCTTGCTGACTTCGGTGCTTGCTCTTTCAGCAACTCAAAAACGTGCAGAGGCCCAGAAGGCTTCTGCTGAGGCAGTAACGAAAGCTGTTGTTGCCGCGCAGCAGGAAGAAAAGTTGGAATCGACGCTTGATACCAACACCTGTGAAGCAGAGTTGCTGGGCATCAAGGTCCTGAACACGGAAGTCGGGTCCTTTGATGCCAGTATCAGCACCGCTGGACCGTTGCAGGCAATCGAATCGAAGCTCAACCAAGCCGAGGAAAAGGACAACGAAAAAGAGGAAGACCAGAAAGATGGTCAGACCTCGCAGGATTCTTCCGCATCAAGCTCCGCAAACAAATATGCGGATGACTATAATTACGCGGATTTCTGCGGCCGCCTTTACATTCCCGCTGCTGGCATTGACGTGGCACTCTACAACAACACCTGGCAGGAGACTTGCAACCGTTCTGACAGTGCGGCAATCTTCCCGCATCGTCCTGAGGACGGCGGCAGCAATATTGTAGCCGATAACGAGCTTGAAACGCTCACTTCCGTGTCTGTCGGCTCTACGGCGTATGTCATCACGCCGTCTGGTCAGCAAATCAACTACGTCTGCGTTGATGCCTTTGACGGCCACAACGATGTGACGGGTTATGATGCGCTGCAAAAAGATGACGGCACGATTGTCTGGGGCAGTGCTGAACTTATCGTTTATACCTGTCTGGGCGATTCCTATAATGTGCGTGTTGCTTGCTTCAACCGCGCTTGATGAACAGGAGGATAAACATGAGCAAAGAAATTAAAAAGGATTCTGTCTCTCCGGCCGAAGAGCCGAAGGATGGATTCGAAACCAAATTAGATACACCGTCAGAGGATACGCCGTCCGAATTCGAGACGGCCTTGACGCCTGAGCCGCAGGAACCTGCCAAAGAAGATACAGCGGACGCCCCGGCGGATACGGCTGAGGAGCCTACTGCTGATTCGGAAGAGGATGACCTCGAAAAAGGGGAGTTCGTATCTCCGACCTTCAAGGGCTTTAAGCCTCCGAAACTGGAGGATGCTGACGAAGAGGAAAACGAAGCGGAAGAAGCTGCCCCCGAAGAGGATGACGAAGAACCCGCTCCCGTTGCTGTCAAAAAGAAAAAAACTTCCACTGGCAGCAATGTAGTGCTCGGTGTCAGCTGTGTCGTACTGGTTGCTGCTGTTGGTGTTATGGGTATGACGATGCTGAAAGACAATGATGCCAACAAGACAAATATCCCGTCTATTGGCAGCGCTTTTTCTGTTGGTGGCGATGCCCAGGCGGATACAGCTTTCTCAGAACAGGCTGCTGTTTCTCCCGTTACCGCCATCACCTCCAATGGCCGCAACTGGAAACTGAATGCCTCCAACGTGTTGATTCAGGGTGAAAACGGTTCTCAGGCTGCTGTTGCAGTGGATGCTCCCGATGCTTTCCAGTATGATGGCAAGAGTTTGTCTTTTGAGCTGGATGGAGCAACCTACATCGTCCGTATGGTGAGCGACACTTACGAAGGTGGCGTGCAGTACGCCAAAGAAGTGACCAGCGAGACGGTAACTGTCTCCGGTATGCGTTCAGTTGGCAATGGTCAGGTTCTTGTTGTCGTTGGTACACGCCCTGCCAGCGATGCCCAGGATGTGAATGATGCTGTTCAGACCGTCGTTTCCTCTGTTCTGGAGAGTGCTGCCCCTGCATCCGATGTGGGTGTCGTGACCTTCAACGGCGTGTCTGTCAGCGCTGACGGTTATGACGTATCCTTCTCAAACAGTGAGGCAGTCCTCAAAGCTGGTGACTCCGAGGTGAAATTCACCCCGTCTTCTTATCAGGCTGATGCTATTGAGTTCGGTGATGCTGGCACGAGCGCTTCCGGCGCTGCTGTGACCCACGGCGATTATGCCGATGCCAATGGCACCGAAGCTTACCTTATCGAGTCCGATGACGGTAATGTCATGGCGTTCACCAACAGCAGCGATATGCTGACGGCAGTGCTTGGCTTACAATAACACACATACAGGAGAATAACATGAACAAAAAGAAAATCGCATTGATTATGACCGCTGCTATGGCTGCAAGCATGATGTTTGCTGGCTGCGGCAAGACTGTTGATTCGAGTGTTTCTGGTTCTGCCAGCACTGCGGCAACAGGGGAGACTGCCACTTCCGAGAGTTCTGAGACCGTCACTGTTGATTACAGTATTGGCCTCAAGAAAAACGGCTACTACAAGGATGTCAAGGCAAAGAAGGTTGTCACGCTGCCGGATGACTACACTCACATCGAGATTTCTCGTGAAGACCTGAATCTCGACGACATCGATGTGGCGTCTACCATTTCTCAGATTGCTGCCAGTTATGGCGACCGTGTGACTGTTGACCGCGCCGCTCAGGAAGGCGACGAAGTTGTCGTCGATTATGAAGGCACTGTGGATGGGGAGCGTTTTACCGGCAGTACCACGAGTGATGCCAAAATCGTTCTTGGCTCCGGCACCTACATTCCGGGCTTTGAGGACCAGCTGGTTGGCCGCTTTGCCGGGGAGGTATTTGACATTACCGTCACTTTCCCTGACGAGTACCCGACCGGCACTGACCTTGATGGCAACGAGCTGGAATTGGCAGGCAAAGAAGCTGTGTTCCGTACCACCCTCAAAGAGGTCGATGAAGTTACACTGACTGATGAGAACGTGAAAGACAACATTGCCACTCAGGATGCTTTCGTTCTGAATGATGGCTCTGCGGTCGATACGGTCAATAAGCTGAACCAGTTCTACAATGAAAAGTATGAGCAGGATGCTCTTAGTACCGCTGTGTTCAACTATGTTGTCGAGAACTCTTCTATCAGCGAAATCCCGCAGCAGTTGCTGGATGACCAGCGTGAGTCCTATCGTCAGGAGATTCAGGCCGCTATTGCTTCCTACGACATGACGGAAGACGAATATTTCCAGCAGGTCGGCGTTGATTCGATGGATGCTCTGCTTGATACCTATGCTGACCAAATCAAGGAAAGCGTTTCTGATTTCCTGATTTTCCAGGCAGTCGCAGAGGAGCAGAAAATCAAGGTTACAGACGATGATGTAAACGACTATTTTGGTGGCGACGCGCTGTCTGTCAAGCAGGCCAAGGCGTATTATGGTGAGGCATACCTCAACCAAAATGTCCTGTACGAGAAGGTTTACACTTGGCTCGTGGACCACGCATCTATCGTCTAAGTTTTCCGGCAAAATGCTTGACGCAATATGCGAAGTGAATAGAATGGTACTTGTACGACAGATACCATTCAAATTGACACCATCGCGTGTTTCGTACTTTTAACAATTTTGTCGGAAAGGGCAGACTTCCTATCGTAGGAGGCCTGCTCTTTTTATATAAAAATTTAGTCTTTTGAAGGGAGACACTAACAATGAAAAAGCATTCTATGAAAAACACCAACAGCATCGTTCTCTGTGGCAACATCGCTACTGATGTGGAGACCAGTGGCCCGTTCCTGAAGTTCAACGTCGCTGTCAACCAGTATTCCAACGGCCAGAAGACAGCCAGTTTCTTCCCCGTTGAGGTCTTTGGCTCCAATCTGAACGACGACGTGCGCAGTTGCCTGACCAAGGGCCATTGCATCTACATCGAGGGCTACTTCAAGACCAACGAGTACACGAACAAGAACGGCCAGAAGCAGTACCGCGATGTCATCATCGCCGAGAGCGTCAACACCAAGACTAAAGGCAGCTTTGCCTACGCTACTATCTGTGGCATCCTGCTGGCTGACCCTCGCGTACGTACCACTCCGAGCGGCAAGAATGTCACCGAATTCCGTGTCGGCGCGGCCCACAACCGCGTCAACAAGAAAACCAACACCTGGGTCAACAACCCCGCTTACATGGGCGTATACGCCTGGGAACCGTTAGGTGACTTCATCTCCAAGAACTTCAAGCAGGATTCCGGCATCCATGTTATCGGCGAGCTGGTTATGAATCAGTTCACCGCCAAGGATGGCACGAAGCGCACGACGTATCGTGTCAAGGCGCTCACTGCCAAGTTCTTGAATGACGCAGATGATAACCAGACCGCAACGGCCACTCCTGCCCAGGCTGCTCAGCCCACGGTTTCCGCTGCCAACTATGGTGGCATCAGCGCTGAGGATTTTGAGTCTGTGGATGACCTGGAGGACCTGCCGTTCTAATCCCATCACCCCGCAAGCTGCGCTAACAGGCTATACGGGCGTATCCATCACAATCACACGCCGGGACTTTGCTATAATGCAGAGCCCCGGCATACTTTTTATGAAACTAAAGGAGAGTAATCTTATGTCCAGAGTACAAGCTTCCCCCATGTGGAAAAATAACATGTCCGACGTTCAGGCTTCCATGCTGCCGCCCTATCTGAAAGACCGACGTCTGTATGACGGCACAATGTTTCTGAACGACCCAGATGCTTGCTCACCAGCCCAGGCTGCTGCGGCAGCCACTACCGGTTTGTGCAACCAAGGCAAGTTGACTGGTGCTTTTGCCGCCGCGTTGTGCCGCGCCGAGATGGTCGAGAAGGACCCGAAGCTCGGTGCTTATTCCTACCAGGCAGCCGCAAACACCACGCTTGCTGAGTGGATTGACAACGGAATCTATATGGATGACCCTCGCGCCAATGTTGGCGAAGTCATCTGTGTCGCGTTTGATGGAAAGAACTATTTCAGCGTTGCTGGCGGTATGGGAAAGGTCGATGTTTCCAAAATCGGCATGGCCCCATTCTGGTTTTCTCTGTGGGGGCTGTTTCGTTCCAAATTGCAGGAGTTTGACGCCACCTTCAAGGCTTACTGCGAGACGCAGGAGATTGACGAGACGACTCGCCAGAAGCTGGCCTGCAAGATGGCTGGTACGGCGTTTGATGCAACGATGGGAGACGAAATCAACTGCATTGCTCCCAGCACAACTACTTGCCGTGCTCTCAAGGAAGAACAGACTCGGAGTGCCAAGTACACTCCCGATGAGATATGGGGTAAGTTCCAGAAGCTCGACGTTTCTGGCTCTTCCTCTACCAAGGTTCCTACCTTTAAGAAAACCGCAAAGTTCGTTGGCGCGTTTGCCGACAAGAACCGTGTTCTGACTGATGAAGAGCAGTCCCTGGTGCCGCAGCTCCACGAGCTGACCATGTATTACATGAACCTGGTCACCGTGTCCCGCGGCTCGGGGAGGATTACATCCTGCCTCAGGAAGTGGTCACCACTTGTCATCTGATTGCCAGAACTCGCGGTACGGCTCGTCCGATGACGAACGTGATGCTTCGTGGCGACCCGTCTGTTGGTAAGACTGCTGGTGCTCGCGCGATTGCTGCGGGTCTTGGCCTCCCGTACACTTTCATTACCTGTAATGCAGGTACTGAAATGTACAACCTGATAGGCGACATGATGCCCGTTGATTCTTCCGCGTCCGCCGACAGTATCAACGAGGAGCTGTTCAAAGACCTCCCGTCTGCTACCGACATCAGCATGGACCCGGCGGCCGCTTATGAGGCCATCACCGGTAGCGAGAAACCTGATGCTACTGAGGTCGAGTGCATGACAGAACTGTTCCGCAAGCAGATGAAGCTCTGCGCTGATGCTTGCAACAACGGTTTTAAGTATGTGGAGAGCCCTCTGGTTCGTGCCATCCGCAATGGTTGGGTCTGCGAGCTTCAGGAGCCTTCCCTCATCACTCGCCCGGCGGTTATGCCTGGCTTGAATGGCCTGCTGGATGAGACCGGCTGCGTTGTTCTTCCGACGGGCGAAATGCTGCATCGTCATCCTGACTGCATCATCATCAGCACCCTCAATATTGACCTTGAAGGTTGCCGTCCTTTGAACCAGGCGTTCATGGACCGCCACCACATCATCATGGACATGCAGTGTCCGACCGATGATGTTATCGTCAAGCGTATCAAGGGCATGACCGGTTGCGGAGACGATGTCCCTCTGAAGGAAATGGTTCAGTGCATCCATCAGATTGCGACCGTCTGCGCACGTCATGGTGCTACGGATGGTAACGTAAACTCGATGCGCTCTCTTGCAAACTGGGTTCAGGCTGGTATGCTGATTGGCGATTACGTCAAAGCTGCCGAATGGACCGTTGTAAGCGGTGCAACCTCTGACCCTGAAACTCGGACTGAATTGTCGCGCACGGTTGCCAATTACAGCTTCTAATTCCAATACATAGCCCTGCCACTTTGGTGGCGGGGCTTTTTCTTTTTCCTTGAGACTTTACACGATTCTCTCGACGGTGCTATAATTCGTACAGAAAAAGAATGGTAGTTCTCAAGGAGGAAAGAAATGCACAAGAAAATCTACAAGATTACTGCATCTGTGCTGACTGTGTCCCTTTGTTTTGCTCTGGCAGGATGCTCTAAAGAGGAAGCAAAATCCGAAACCGTAAGCAGCAGCGCAAACGGCGTTGAGCCGGAGGCAACTGCCGAGCCTGCCGTCACGCCCGAGCCGAGTAAGGAACTCACCCTCACAAAGCTCGATGTGAAGGAGCCAAACAACATTGCAGTAAATGGTTATCTGGAACTTCCAACCGTGGATGGTCCGTACTGGCAAATCGTTGAAGACAGACTCAGCAGCAAGAATCTCGAAGTGTATCATAAGGACGGAGAAGAGAATTGGACGACGGCCATTTTTTCTGGGCATACTGTTTATGATTATGTTGCAGATGATGGCAGCCTCCAGAAGTGCATCATCTCCGGCTACGAAGTGTTTGACCTCAATAACGCTTCGGATGAAATTGAATATCCCAACGACACGACTCAGTTGCGCAAAGAGACGACCTGCGAGCGCATATACATTTATAATAACCAGGATGAATACGATGCCGCCGTAAAGAATCGCGAAGAAGGCCAAGCTATCCTGAACGGGGAAGAAGTGGCACCTGAGCGCTGTGTCATTCTGAACGGCTCTATCGTTCCGAACCTGCAATACGAAGTGGGGGACGATGGCAAGATTCGCATTTCGATGCGTGACTTGGCAAATGCCTATTCTTCCAAGACCATCTACATCGAAGAAAACCACATCCTCTATGTTCCGATGGTATATCAGTATACGGCCAAATTCCCTACAAAAGATACACCGCAAAGCGTCCTGGATAACCTGAATATCAGTGAAGTGGTAAACCCTGACGACGACACTTTCACTTATACAAGTACCATCTCGATGGACCTTTGGAATGATACTTTTGAGCTTCCGCAAGACGACACTTACATGATGCCGATTGAGCACATCTCTCGTATTCTGGGCTGGGAGTTTTGGACCGGCGACAATGTGCTGAAGATTGTAAGTGACGAGCTGGATGACACGAACCCTGACAACTTCGTGATTGACACCACTGTGCGCGAGGAAACCTGCTATGATGTCGGCACAGGGGAAGAAATTGCTTGTGACTAAGGCAGAAACGGAGTTTACATCTTCGTCCGAATGTGTTATAATTCGTACAGATGAGCTCTAATTCTTCTCT
>OHWA01000643.1_pt1 | contig 10820 bp, 8 predicted proteins | sample 1579671 | NCBI WGS metagenome assembly OHWA01 (sample SAMEA3882513, study PRJEB24775) | human gut metagenome | biome: human-associated habitat; feature: intestine environment; material: feces | place: Netherlands | collected 2009/2010
CCCGCGCTGCCGGCTCTGACGACGCGCTGCGTCTCGTGCCGCCGCGCAAGCTGAGCCTGGAGCAGTGCCTGGAGTTCCTCGCGGACGACGAGCTGCTCGAGGTCACGCCCAAGAGCCTGCGCATCCGCAAGCGCATCCTCGACCATGAGCGCCGCATGAAGGCCGCCCACGGCAAGGGCGCGAAATAAGTTTGGCCCGTTCCCGCCGCTGTCCGCCGAGACGGCGGCGGGAATTTTGCGCCGCGCGGCGTATGGAGAAAGATTTCTCTTTACAAGTACCGCGGGGTGTGGTATTGTAAAACAGTCCATGTGCCCGGATCCGGGGCTTGCCGCTTTGCAGCGGTGCCTTTCCGCCCGGTTCTGCGCCAGCGGATACGAAAACAAAGAAAGGAAGTCATCACCATGATCACCAAAGCTGAAAAGACCGCAGTCATCGAAGCCAACAAGACGCACGAGGGCGACACCGGTTCTCCGGAGGTCCAGATCGCCATCCTCACCGAGCGCATCCACCAGCTCACCGAGCACCTGAAGGTGCACCCGAACGACAAGCACAGCCGTCTGGGCATGTACAAGATGGTCGGTAAGCGCCGCCGTCTGCTCGACTACCTCGCCAAGAAGGACATCGAGCGCTATCGTGCGATCATTGCAAAGCTGAACATCCGCAAGTAAGTTCGGCTTTTCCGAAGGGTATGAACGTTTGAACGCAGGGGGATAATTTCATATTGTCCCCCTGCTTTTTTCGTTTCCGCCCCGGCAGCCCATTTTCGGGAGCGCCGCTGCCCAGTATTTGAATCTGCGCCCCATCGCGCATGGGACGTGGATGCAAGTGCTGGCTCTGGCGTTTCCGCCAACAAAAGAAAGGAGCACCAGAACCCATGATTATCACCACGCACAAGCAGTTCCCCAACTACAAGCGCTACGAGATCGAGTATGAAGGCCGTCCCCTCGTCATGGAGACCGGCAAACTCGCAGAGCTGTGCAACTCCGCCGTCCTCGTCAGCTACGGCGAGACGACCGTGCTCGTCACCTGCACGGCCTCCGCCCGCCCGAAAGACGGCGTGGATTACTTCCCGCTGTCCGTTGATTTTAACGAAAAGCTCTACGCCGTCGGCCGCATCCCCGGTAGCTTCATGCGCCGCGAGGGCAAGCCCAGCCTGCCCGCCGTGCTCGCCAGCCGCCTGATCGACCGCCCGATGCGCCCGCTCTTCCCGAGCGACCTGCGCAACGACGTCATCATCGCCTGTGAAGTGCTGTCCGTCGACCGCGACTGCAGCCCGGAGATCACCGCCATGATCGGCGCGAGCGCCGCCGTGAGCATCTCCGACGTGCCGTTCAACGGCCCCATCGCCGGCATCGTCCTCGGCTGGGACGGCGAGAAGTACCTCTTCAATCCCACGCAGGAGCAGCGCAAGACCAACCGCATGACCACCACCATCGCGGCCACGCACAAGAAGATCGTCATGATCGAGTCCGAGGCCGACCAGGTGCCGGATGATGTGATGTACGAGGGCATCGTGCAGGCACACGAGCACCTGCAGCCCGTGCTCGATCTCATCGACAAGATGGTCAGCGAGATCGGCAAGCCGAAGTTTGAGTATGAGCACGCCTCCTTTGACGAGGATCTGTTCGAGCTCCTGTGCGCCAACGAGATGGAAGGCATGGAGTACTGCATGGACACCGACGACAAGAACGTGCGCGAGGCGCGCGTGAATGAATGGATCGCCGCCGTGCAGGAAAAATATGAAGCCGAGCACCCGGACATGATGCAGTACATGGACGAGATCCTCTACAAGATGCAGAAGAAGATCGTCAAGAAGTGGCTGCTTGCCGGTCATCGTGTCGACGGCCGCAAGATGAACGAGATCCGCCCGCTCGACGCCGAGGTCGGCGTGATCCCGCGCGTGCACGGCTCGGGCCTGTTCACCCGCGGCCAGACGCAGGTGCTGTCTATCGCCACGCTCGCCACGCTGTCCATGTCCCAGAAGCTCGACACCATCTGGGAAGAGGAAGAAAAGCGCTTCATGCACCACTACAATATGCCGCCGTATTCCACCGGCGACGCCCGCGCCGCCCGCAGCACCAACCGCCGCGAGTATGGCCATGGCGCGCTCGTTGAGAAGGCGCTGCAGTGCGTCATCCCGCCGGTCGAGGAGTTCCCGTATGCCATCCGTGTGGTGTCCGAGGTGCTCTCGTCCAACGGTTCTACGTCGCAGGGCTCCATCTGCGGCTCCACGCTCGCGCTCATGGACGCCGGTGTGCCTATCAAGGCGCCGGTCGCCGGTATCTCCTGCGGCCTGATCCAGGACGACGACGGTAGCTTCAACACCTTCATCGACATTCAGGGCGTTGAGGACTTCCACGGCGAGATGGACTTCAAGGTCGCCGGCACGAAGCAGGGCATCACCGCCATCCAGATGGACCTCAAGAACGACGGCCTCAAGCACGAGATCGTCAAGGAAGCGTTCCGCATGACGCGCGAGGCCCGCTTCCAGATCCTCGATGAGATCATGCTCAAGGCGATCGCCGAGCCGCGCAAGGAGCTGGCCGATTCCGCCCCGAAGATGATCCAGATGAAGATCAACCCCGACAAGATCCGCGAGGTCATCGGCTCGGGCGGCAAGGTCATCCAGAAGATCTGCGCCGACACCGGCTGCAAGATCGACATCGAGGACGACGGCTCCATCTTCATCGCGTCCGAGGACATCGAGGCCTGCCGCGCCGCGCGCAAGACCATCGAGAACATCGTCTTCGAGCCGGAAGTCGGCGAGCTGTACTACGGCAAGGTCTCCAACATCCGCAGCGACTTCGGCGCATGGGTCGAGCTGGCTCCGGGCAAGGACGGCCTCGTCAAGATCAAGGATCTCGAGTTCAAGCGCACCGAAAAGGTCGAGGATGTGCTCAAGATCGGCGACATGACCTGGGTCAAGGTCATGAATGTCGACGATCGCGGCCGCATCGACCTGTCCCGCAAGGACGCGATGCGTGAAAAGGGCCTGATGTAATTTCGGCACAACTGTGTGGGCGGGGTGCGCATACACCCCGCCCACTTTTCCACGGGGGGACAGCACATTATGTACGAAAAACAGACGCTGCCGAACGGCGTGCGCATCGTCTACGAGCACATGCCGCACGTGCGCTCGGCGGCCATCGGCGTGTGGGTCGGCGTTGGGTCACGGTATGAGTCGCCGTGCGAGGCTGGCAGCGCGCACTTTATCGAGCATATGCTCTTCAAGGGGACGGCACAGCACTCCGCCTCCGAGCTGGCAGAACGCATGGACGCCATCGGCGGCCAGGTGAACGCCTACACCACGCGCGAGGGCACGTGCTACTATGCGCGCGTGCTCGACGAGCACCTCGACCGCGCGGGCGACCTGCTCGCCGAGATGCTCTTCACATCGAACTTTTCCGAGACGGACGCAGATAACGAACGCGGCGTCATCCGCGAGGAGATGGACATGTACGCCGACACGCCGGAGGATCTGGTCACGGAGCGGCTCATCGGCGCCGCCTTCCCCGGCGCGCTGGGGCGGCCGGTGCTCGGACGCCCGGCCACGATCGACCGGCTGACGGGTGCGCGCCTGCGCTCGTTTCAGATCGCGCACTATATCGCGCCGCGCATCGTTATCGCCGTGTCCGGCAGCTTCACGGATGAGAACATCGCGCGCCTCGCCGCGCACTTTTCGTGGCTGCCCGTGCGGCCGGATCTGACCATGCGGTCCGGCAGCTACACCCCAGCCTTCACGCTCAAGCGCAAGGCCATCGAGCAAAACCAGATCAGCATCGGCTTTCCCGGCCTGCCGACGGGGGCGGAGGAGCGCTTCACCATGGCGCTGCTCTCGTCCATCCTCGGCGGGAATATGTCCTCGCGCCTGTTTCAGACCGTGCGCGAGAAAAACGGTCTGTGCTACGCCATCTACACCTACACGGCGAGCTTTCTCGACTGCGGCATGTTCGGCATCTCCGCCGCCGTCGGCCGCGAGACGGAGCAGCGCGCGCTCGCGCTCATCCGCGACGAGCTCGAGCGCTTCCGCACCGACGGCGTCACGCAGTCGGAGCTTGACCGTGCGCGCGAACAGGTGCACGCGAGCGTGCTCATGGCGGAGGAATCCACCGCCTCGCGCATGAACAAGCTCGGCTATTCCGAGCTGTACCTCGGCCGGGTGCTCCCGGCGGACGAGGTGCTCGCGCGCTACGATGCCGTCACGCGTGAGGACATCCTTGGCCTCGCGCGCGAGACGCTGGACTTTGACCGCGTGTCGTTCTCGGCTGTCGGCCGCCTGCGGCCGCAGGAGGAATACGCGCAGCAGCTCAGGGGATAACAAAAAACGCCGCGGAGGCTTCCGCGGCGTTTTTCTGTTTCAGTCGTCCGACTCACCGGCCATGACCGTGCGCCGGATGCGGCGGATACCACACCCGCGCCGCTTGCGCAAGGGGGCGGATCCTGCCGCCATGTATCGCAAAACGTCCCCCGGCGGCTTCAAGAAGAAGCCGCCGGGGTCGTTTTGTTTTTTCAGGCGTTTTGGATCAGCAGCTCTGCGATCTGCACGCAGTTGGTGGCCGCGCCCTTGCGCACCTGGTCGCCGCAGCACCAGAGGCACAGGCCGTTGGGGTCGGTCAGGTCGGGGCGGATGCGGCCGACGAACACGAGATCCTGATCCGACGTGTCGAGCGGCATGGGATACTGCAGCGCGTCGAGATCATCCACAAGGCGGCAGCCGGGGGCGGCGGCGATGGCCGCGCGCGCCTCGTCAACGGAGATGTGGTGCACGAAGTGCACGGCGGCGGAGATGGAGTGGCTGCGCACGACGGGCACGCGCACGCAGGTGCACGAGACGTTCATGTCCGGCAGGTGCAGGATCTTGCGGCCCTCGTTCTGGAGCTTCATCTCCTCGGAGGTGTAGCCGTCGCACTGCTCGCCGCCGATCTGCGGGATGACGTTGTAGGCGATCTGGTGCGCGAACACCTTCGGCGCGTAGCTCTTGCCGGCACGCAGGGCGTCGACCTCGTTTTGCAGCTCGATCGGGCCGCCCGCGCCCGCGCCGGATACGGCCTGATACGTCGACACGACCATGTCGCGGATGGGTGAGAGCTTGCGCAGCGCGTTGATGGCGGTCAGCGTGATGATGGTCGAGCAGTTGGGGTTCGAGATGATGCCGTGGTGCAGCTTCACGTCTCCGGCGTTGATCTCCGGCACGACGAGCGGCACGTTTGGGTCCAGGCGAAAGGCCGAGGAGTTATCCACGAACACGGCGCCGGAGCGCACGATCGCAGGGGCGAAGCGCTCGGCAATGTCGTTTTCCACCGCGCCGAGGACGATGTCCATGCCGGAGAAGGCGGCGTCCGTCGCCTCCTCGAGGGCGATATTCTGTCCCTGCCACGACACGACCTTGCCGGCCGAGCGGGCGCTTGCGAGCAGGTGCAGCTCCCCGACGGGGAACTTGCGCTCGGCGAGGATCTTCATCATTTCCTGCCCGACGGCGCCGCTGGCGCCGAGAATGGCTACGCGATACTGCTTCATATTTGAAAACTTCCTTTCTTATTTCACAAAGCTGTTGTACAGGACCTGGATGGCGGGCGCGAAATCCTTCGTGTCCACACCGACGATGATGTTGAGCTCATCCGGCCCCTGCGAGATCATGCGGATGTTGATGCCGTGCTCGCCGAGCGCGGCGAAGATGCGGCCCGACGTGCCGGGGCGGAAGGCCATCTTCCGGCCGACGGCTGCGACGATGGAGATGTTCTCCGTCACGTGCAGATTGTCCGGGTGCAGCTGCTTTTCCAGCTCGCCGAGGATGGAGTACAGGCAGGGGGCGACCTTTTCGCTCGAGACGACGAGCGACAGGCAGTCGATGCCGCTGGGGGCGTACTCGATGCTCACGCCGTGGCGCTCGAACACTTCGAACACCTGCCGGAACGTGCCCACGCTCGAGGACATACCGGACTTGGCGATCGTGATGATGGAGTAGTTTTTCTTGCCCGCGATGCCGGTGATGAGCCGACCGTCGTCCACGTCGTCGAACGACTCCATGATGAGTGTGCCGGGGTGGTCGGGGTCGTTGGTGTTGCGGATGTTGAGCGGGATATTCTTCTCGCGCACTGGGAAGACCGTGCCCTCGTGCAGCACCTGCGCGCCGACGAAGCTCAGCTCACGCAGCTCGTTATAGGTGATGCGCTCGATGGGCAGCGGGTCGGGCACGATGCGCGGGTCGGCCATAAGGATGCCGGACACGTCCGTCCAGTTTTCGTACACGTCGGCATCGAGCGCCGCGGCCGCGAGCGCGCCGGTGATGTCGCTGCCGCCGCGGGAAAAGGTGCGGATCTTGCGGTCGGGCGTCACGCCGTAAAAGCCGGGGATGACAACGCTGCGCCCGTCGGCCAGCCGCCGGAGCGCGGCGTAGGACGCCTCCTTGTCGATCGAGCCGTCAAACTGAAAGCGTACCCACAGCTCCGCGTCCAGAAACGAGTAGCCGAGGTAGTCCGCCATGAGCAGGGCGGAGAAATATTCGCCGCGCGACACGAGCTCCTCCTCCGAGATGCCGGCGCGCATCTGCCGGCGCAGCACGTCGAGCTCGGCCTCGATATCGACGTTCAGGCCGCATTCGTCGCGGATGGCGATGTAGCGATCGCAGATCATCTGAAAGACGGCGTCGCAGTTCACGCCGTACTGCAGGTGCGCGTAGCACAGGTACAGCAGGTCTGTGAGCTTGTGGTCGTCCGCGCTGCGCTTGCCGGCGGCGGACACGACGATCACCTTCCGCGCGGGGTCGGCGCGCACGATGTCGCGCACTTTTTCAAACTGCTTGGCGTCCGCCATCGACGAGCCGCCGAATTTTGCAACCTTCAGCATGGGGCCCTCCTTACTGCAGCGCGGCAAAGAAGCTCTCGCTGTCCTGCACCAGCGTCTGCGCCATGAGCGCGTGCATCCGGCTCACGGGCACGGGCTGCGTGATGACCGCACCGTCCCAGTCGCCCTCGGCGAGGGCGGCCAGCTCCGGCAGCGCGGCGCGCGTGCGCACGTAGTAGCGGTGCTGCACGCCGGAATTGTCCGGTACGGCCGGAACGAACGAGTCGGTGTAAAACGCATGCACGCCGCGGCGGATGTCCACGAGATCCTGCACGACGTTGTAGGCCGTCGGGTAGCGGCCCGCGCCCTGACCGAAGAAGCTCTGCACGCCCATGCGGTCGCCCTCCATGCTGATGAGGTTGAAGTTTGCGGGCACGGCCGCCTCGAGCGCGTCATGGCCCAGCAGCGTCGGCTCGACGTAGGCGCGGATGCTGCCGCTTTTTTGCTCGGCCGTCGCGATCAGCTTGCACGTGCAGCCATGCGCCTGAAAGCGGGCGATGTCCGCCTTGCGCACATTGCGGATGCCGAACACCGGCACGTCCGCCTCGCGCAGCGACACGCCGAAGGCCACATTGGCAGACAGGATCAGCTTGCGCTGAATGTCCAGCCCGTCGATATCGGCCGAGGGGTCGGCCTCGGCATAGCCGAGCGCCTGCGCCTGCGCGAGCACGTCGGCAAAGTCTACGTCGCTGCCGTGCATCGCGTCCATGATGTAGTTGGTCGTGCCGTTGAGGATGCCCCAGACGCGGGAGATGTGGTTGGCGCGCGCGGCCTTTTCGAGGTTCGTCAGCCACGGGATGCCGCCGCCGACCGCCGCCGTGCACCGCAGCGCTGCGCCGTGCTCTTTGGCGAGCGCGGTGAGTTCGTCGTAGTACCGGCACATGAGGTATTTGTTCGAGGACACCACGTTCTTCCCGGCGCGCAGCGCGGCCGCCACGTATTCATACGCCGGGTGCAGGCCGCCCATGACCTCCACGACGGTGTCGACCGCCGGGTCGTCGAGAATGTCCTGCATCTCGTAGGTGGTTCGGGCCGTCAGCTCGCCGAGATCGCGCCGGCACAGCACCCACGCCGCGCGGATATCGTCCCGGCCGGCGAGCATATCGTAAACGCCCCTGCCGACAACGCCAAAGCCCAGAAGTCCGATGTTCATGATGTTCCCTCACTTAGTTTTGATGAAAATTGCCCGCGCATAGCGGACAGATGTTTTTCGAGCGAGAACAATATACCACGTCTGCACCCGGATTGCAAGGGCGCGCGGGCACATTTTCCCGAAACCGGCAAAAAACCGGCAGAAGCGCACTTCTGCCGGTTGCCTTTGTGCAGTTTTACTGTCCGCGGTTTTGCAGCGCGGTCAGGTAGGGGTTGAAGCGGCGCTCGGTCTCGAGCGTGGAGCAATCCATGTGGCCGGGGTAGACCTCGTAATCGCCGGGCAGAGCCGCGATCTTGGCCAGCGACTGCAGCTCGACCTCCATGCTGCCGCCGGCGAAATCCGTGCGGCCGCACGAACCGGCGAAGAGCGTGTCGCCGGTGAAGAGCGCGTCGCCGCAGATGAGCGTCACGCCGCCGGGCGTGTGGCCGGGCGTCTCCATGACGCGGAAGGTCAGATTGCCGACCTTGACCTCGTCGCCCTCCTTATAAAAGATCGTGCCCTCGGGCGGGGTGAACGTGTAGCTGTCGAAGGCGACGGCCGTGCCTGCGTCGAGCGCGTTCATGTACACGGGCGCACCGGTCTCCTCGTGCACGGCGTAGACGGCGCCGGTGTGGTCGTAGTGGCCGTGCGTGAGCAGGATGGCGCGGCAGGTGAGGTGGTTGTCCTCAAGGTAGTAGAGGATGGTGTTGGACTCGTCGCCGGGGTCGATGACGGCGCACTCGAGCGTGGTCTCGTCCGTGACGATGTAGCAGTTGGTCATGAGGTGCCCGACGGGCAGACATTTGATGAGCATGGGGTGGCCTCCTTTATAAATGATCGGTATCGAGCAGGATGGTGACAGGGCCGTCGTTGACGGACGCAACTTTCATGTCCGCGCCGAACACGCCCGTGCGCACCGGGAAGCCGCGGGCCTCGCAGCCCGCGATCACGCGCTCGTAGAGCGGCACGGCGGTCTCCGGCCGGGCGGCGGCCGTGAAGCCGGGGCGGCGGGAGCGGCAGTCGGCAAAGAGGGTGAACTGGCTCACGATGAGCAGCTCTGCCCCGGCGTCGGCGGGGCTGACGTTCATTTTGCCATTGGCGTCCTCAAAGACGCGCAGGCCGCAGATGCGGTCGACGATGTGGTCGGCCTCGGCCGCCGTATCGGACACGTGCACGCCCAGCAGGACAAGGAAGCCCCTGCCGATGCGGCTGTATTCGGCGCCGTCGATCGTGACGGACGCCTCGGTAACGCGGGTGACGACGGCTCTCATGCTTTGCCCTCCTGTTTGGCTTTCTTTTCCTGTTCCGCCTGCAGCTCGGCGGTGTGCGCGGCGGCTTTTGCGGGGTCGGACGCGCCGCTGCGCGAGATGCGGATGACGCCGCGGATGGCGCTCAGGCGGCTGATGATCGTGCGCAGCTCAGCCAGGTCGTGCACCTCGACGGTGATCGTGATGGTCGAGCGGCCGCTGTCCACGTCGCGCGCGGTGAGCGTGCGCACCTTGGCGTTGAGCGTGTTGAGCGCCGTGGCCACGTCCATGACGAGGCCCGAGCGCTGCGCACTGAGCATCATGAGCGTCGTGCTGTAGGCATCGGTGGTGCGCTCGGCCCAGCTCACGCGGATCCAGCGGCCGGCGGTCTCCGGATTGTCGCGGCTGGCGAGATAGTTTTCGCAGTCCGTGCGGTGGATGGACACGCCCGCGCCGCGCGTGATGAAGCCGATGATGCTGTCGCCGGGCACCGGCGTGCAGCAGCGGGAGAATTTGATGAGGCAGTTGTCCAGCCCCTCGACGAGGATGCCGTGCACGGCGTGGCGCGGGCGCTTGTTGCGGCGCTCGGCCGCCTCGTTGATGCGGTCGATGGCGTTTTTCTGGTTGGCCTTCTGGTTGCGCAGGATCTCATCGCGGATGCGGTTGACGGTGCGCGTGGCGGTCACGCCGCCGTAGCCGATGGCGGCATACAGATCGTCGAGCGAGGTGAAGGCCAGCCGCTTGAGGATCAGCGGCAGGATCTCGTCGCCCATGATGTCGGCCGGGGCGATGCCGTTGGCGCGCAGCTCGCGCTCAAACTGCTCCTTGCCGTGGACGATGTTCTCCTCGCGGCGCTCTTTTTTGAACCACTGCTTGATCTTCGTGCGCGCGGCGCCGCTCTTGGCGAGGTTCAGCCAGTCGCGGCTCGGGCCGGGCGCGTTTTTCGACGTGCGGATGTCGACAATGTCGCCGTTTTGCAGCACGTAGTCGAAGTTCACGATGCGGCCGTTGACCGTCGCACCGACCATGCTGTTGCCGATCGCGGAGTGGATGCTGTAGGCAAAGTCGATCGGCGTCGCGCCGGCGGGCAGATTGATGACATCGCCCTTCGGCGAGAACACGAACACCTCGTCGGCGAACATATCCACCTTCAGGTTGTGGAAAAAGTCCTGCGCGTCGGACTCCTGCTGCGTCTCGAGCAGGCGGCGGATCCAGGCGAACTTCTCCTCGTCGCCGGGCTTCGTGCCCTCGCCGCTGCCGGTCTTGTATTTCCAGTGTGCCGCAACGCCGTACTCCGCCGTCATGTGCATCTCCCAGGTGCGGATCTGCACCTCGAACGGGATGCCCTCCGAGCCGATGACCGTCGTGTGCACACTCTGGTACATGTTCGGTTTCGGCGTGCTGATGTAGTCCTTGAAGCGGCCGGGCAGCGGCTTATACATATCGTGGATGATGCCGAGCACGTTATAGCAGTCGGGGATCGTGTCCACGATGACGCGAAACGCGCACAGGTCGAAAATGCCGTTGATGTCGAGCTTTTGCGCGTACATTTTGCGGTAGATGCTGTAGATGTGCTTGATGCGGCTCGAGATCGTCGC
>OHWA01000650.1_pt1 | contig 10722 bp, 6 predicted proteins | sample 1579671 | NCBI WGS metagenome assembly OHWA01 (sample SAMEA3882513, study PRJEB24775) | human gut metagenome | biome: human-associated habitat; feature: intestine environment; material: feces | place: Netherlands | collected 2009/2010
TTATCAGGCGCAGGTTAAGGAGCACACGCTTAAAGTGTAAAGAGGTGAAAAAGGGACTTCGAGGACACAGCAATGTGGACATACTATATGTGAGAGACCTCGTAAAACCGGGGCTTGTAGAGGATGTGGAAAGAAATCTGGACAGCTATGTAATAGACCATGTGGGTGATTCGGGAGTCATTGAACAGTTTGCTGAGGTGAAATGGTATTCGCCGTTTCCACAGCTTCAGACCACAAAGCGGCCGGATGTGGCGGTAAATGCGCTCCTAGAAGGGCGGGTGGTGGTGCTGTGCGATAATTCACCGATAGCGATAATATTGCCAACCACCATGAACAATTTTTTAAAAACCGCAGATGATTACTATAACAGAACGATAGCGGCAAGCTTTGCCAGACTGATAAGGTACGTGGCTGCCTTCATGTCATTTACATTGCCGGGGCTTTATCTGGCGGTCACAAATTTTCATACACAGATACTGCCGACACCTCTCATACTGGCGTTTTATGAAGCCAGACTCGGCTGCCCGTTTCCGCAGCTCATAGAGGTACTAATGATGGAGCTGTCCTTTGAGCTGCTTCGTGAAGCCGGCATAAGACTTCCCGGAGCAATGGGAAACACGATAGGCATAGTCGGAGGCCTCATAATCGGACAGGCAGCAGTGGATGCAAATTTAGTAAGCCCTATAGTGGTCATTCTTGTTGCATTCACCGCACTTTGTTCGTTTGCCATACCGAGTGAGGAGTTTGCATTTTCATTTAGGATACTCAAATTCGCTGTAATAATGATGTCGGCATGGCTTGGATATTTTGGATTTTTAATAAGTCTGATGGTGATACTTTTGCATCTCGCAAAGCTCAAAAGCTGTGGTTACCCATACATGATGCCATTTGTGGGCAGCGAGCTGACAGGCGGCGAGGATGAAAAGGACAGTATCATACGATTTCCGCTTCGCAGACTATGGAGGCGGCCTGTATTTGCAAGAGAAAAGGAGTGCAGAAAGCTGAAAGGAAATAAGGATGACTAAAAATATGAGCACAAGCTACACATTTGCACAAAATGAAAGCATATCGCCCCGCCAGCTATACAGGCTATACGTCTTTAATCTGCTTGGAGTCGGCACACTGGTGCTTCCAAACAATCTGGCAAAGCTTGGAGAGTATGCTTTTATCTCAATCGCACTCGGAGTTTTCATGGCATGGCTATTCATGTGGATAGTAAGCGAGGTGCGTGAACGCAGGAAAACAATATATGACAGAAGCATTGATAAAACAAAATATGCGAAAATATTAATTTATGATTTAATTATTGCGATATACGAGCTGTCACAGGCCGCATTTCTTGCATGGATATTTGTAAAGCTGATACGTGACAGCCTTATACCGGATGAGTCATTTACAGTTGTACTCCTTGTGATAATGGCGGTATGCGCTTATGCGCTAAGTGGCGGAGTGGAGTGCCGGGCAAGGGTATACGAGGTAGTATTTTTCTTTGTGCTGATACCGCTTGCTGCTATGCTTTTGTTTGCGCTATCGGATGTGAGATTAGACTATCTGATGATTAAGGACAGAGTCGGTGTGGACTTTGGTATAGCGGATATATTTGCGGGCGCATACTATGTGTTTGCAGCATCCATTTCCGTGTTCAATATACTGTTTGTAAGGGCACGCACTGCCTCACAGATACGAGGGAGTGTGAGTAAAGCAATATTCACATATGCAGGCATTCTTTTTTTATTGTATGCAGTATTGCTTGGAAACTTCGGAAAATATTCACTGTCGGAAATAGAGTTTCCGGCTGTTGTACTGATGAGTGATGTGCAGATAAAAGGCAGCTTCTTCAAGAGGGCAGATGCACTGATGCTGTCGGTGTGGTTTTTCACGCTGTTTTCAGTACTCAATATGAGCCTTTATTATGCGGTTTTAAGATGTGAGAATTTTGCTGAAAATACGGGAAAAATTATATTTACATTTAATAAAAACCGGCATTCCTGCAGCAATAAGCAATTTGGCTCTGACAGACAGAAAAGCCATGACAAGGAAAAGAGCACTATGAGAAGCTGGTGCATCATTTTTGTCATAGCAGTCACAGTGACCTTAGCATATATTCTTGAAAGTGGAGATGAAATCGTGAAAAAATATCTTGGATTTTTATTGTGCATAGCGATACCGGTCATAGTAGTGCTGACGATAGGTCTCATGCTCACCGGCTGCAGTGCAGTGGAGCTTGAGGAGCGCTGTTTTCCGACACTTGCGGCGGTCGATATTGTAGATGTAGTTAGCCACAGAGATGTTTCGGCAAATGAAAATAGCGGATATATAGAGTTTTATTATAACATGGACAAATCCTATGAGCCCGAATATGCAGATGATATCAAAACAGCCGTGGACAGCTTCGAGGAGCGGCTGTCACAAAAAGCCGATACCAATCATCTGAAGGTGATATTAATAGGAAAAACGCTTAGAAATGATAAAGCAGCTTATGCAAGCTTCATGGAATACTGCAAGATATCCAAAAAATTTCCGAGAAACACATACGTGTGCATAGCAGATGATATAAACGATATCTTTGATAACATGGGTGATTATTATGAGCAGAAAATAAATAAGGAGAATCATGAGGATGGTGAACCGATAATTACACTTGGCACCTTGCTGGATGACTATACGAATGAAATTCATGAAACCCGGTAAAATTTTCAAAAAGGATGAATAAGCTCGTCAAATAAGGCAATACTTGTTTACATGAGAAAGAAAATAATAATAACAACCATAGCAATAATATCCCTTACGGCAGCGATAGCTGCAAAAAATCATACACCTGCCGCAAACACCAATAGTATAGCGTGTACAGCCGACATGCAAAAATCCATCGCCGGCAAAATCCTGCGTTTCCATGTGCTGGCAAACAGCGACAGCGAAGCAGACCAGAATGTGAAAAAGCAGGTGCGCGATGCAGTAGGGGCTTACATAGAGCCATATCTGCTGGAGTGCGAAAATATCGAAGAAACCAGAGCCACCGTAAATGACCATATGGACGAAATAATAGCGGTATCAAAGGAGACGCTTGCAGCAAACGGTTTTACATATGGCGCATCGGCAGAGATTACACACACCGATTTCCCGGAAAAGACGTATGGAGACTATACATTTCCTGAGGGAAATTACGAGGCGCTTGAAATAACACTGGGCGATGGAGCCGGTCATAACTGGTGGTGCGTGCTGTATCCAAACATGTGCTTTAGGGGCAGTGTGTACGAGGTGGTGGAGGACGAAGCAAAGGAAAATCTTAAGGAGGTACTCACTCCGGACGAGTATGAGAGCATATTTGACAGTGGAAAATATGAAATAAAACTAAAAATCCTTGATATTTTCAGATAAAACAGTTAGTATATTCATGCTGAAAAAATATATTAAAAGAAAATATGTGATGAGAAATTATTTAAGCGTGAATTAATTTAGATATGCAAGAGGATAAGGAGAAAGAAATGACAAAGGATGTAGTAGTATCATTAAAGGGCTTACAGCTCGCACCGGACCAGCAGTCGGATGCGGTAGAGGTGATTGCCCCGGGAGAGTATTATATAAGAAATAACAAGCACTATGTGCTTTTTGAGGAGATAATGGAGGGTGAGACCCAGACACTCAAAAATATGCTTAAATTCAATGACAATTATCTTGAGTTCACCCGCAAGGGACCTATGAGTGTACATATGATATTTGAGAAGGGAAAGAAAAACCTGACATATTATTATACACCGTTTGGAAGTATCCAGATAGGTATTGATGCCACAAGCATAGAGGTAAAGGAGACTGAGGACGAGATAAGGGCAGAGGTAAAGTATGCACTTGATGTCAACTATGAATTTGTAGGCGACTGTCACATCAATATAGCTGTGAAGAAAAAAGGCGCAGCAGTCAAAATTGCATAAAAGTCTGCCAAGCTTATGGGGAAAAAAATATATAAAGCATATATACAAAGCATATATGGATAGAGCATATAAAAAACAGAGCATGTGAGGAGGAAAGCCATCCCACATGCTCTGTTTATGTACATGAAAATTAAATCATGATATTATTTCTGCTTAGCCTTTTTGGCAGCCGCTTTAGCAGCTTTTCTTTCAGCCTTTGCAGCCTCCTCAGCCTTGAGCTGTTCGTTGGCCTTGCTGTAGTTTTCTGCCATTCTTGCACGGAAGCCTTTTTTCTTCTTAGGCTTCTCAAGAGGTCCTCTGATACCGCGGACAGCTGTGATGTAGATACCGCTGACAGAAGCCTTAACCTCTTTCTTTAAAGGAATCTCATCAAAGATCTGCTCGTCTGCGATAAGAGTCATGACTCTTGGTCCGACCTTGGCCTTGACTACAGGCAGCTTTGAGCGGCGCATAAGCTTTGGTGTCTGCTCAATAATCTGCTGTGGGAGACCGGCATCCTTTAGCTTCATACGCTTTTTGTCAATGATTAGCATATTGACAGTCTGTGATGCTGCAGCTATCTGCTCGTCCTGCTCTTCCTTTCTTTTTTGTGCTTTTTTACCGAGGATTGTTAATACTATAAATGCTACCACAAGCACTACTGCGATAACAATAAGTACGATTAATGCTGGATTCAAAACGTATCCCTCCTAAAAATTTGCTTATTTAAATTAATTCTATCAAATATGCTAAAAAAAATCAATCTTTATTGCAAGAATAGGTAAAACCGTAGTATAATAGAACTATATTTTGGGAAAAGTCTTTAGAAGATGCAAAGGGGTATTTATTAATGAAGAAAATTGCTCTTCTAGCTGATGGCTGGAGAAGATATGTAACATATTCGTGGGTTGAGGGCATCATGGAAGGCTCTAAAGAGCTGGGACTGGATGTGTGCCTGTTTTTTTACAACACCAACGGAACCTGGAGTCAAGATCCAAAGTTTAACAAAGGCGAGTATGCGCTGAACGATTTGCCTGATTTAAACAGCTTCGATGGAGTGGTATTTGACTGCACCAATACGATCAACCAGGATGAGATACAGTATATGGTTAGAAAGCTTCAGTCGGTAAATGTGCCGATAGTGAGTATTGGGTATAAGGTTGATGGGTTTTACTATGTAGGCAACGACAGTAAGAGGCTGTTTCGCAAGGTGATGGATCATATGTACTATGAGCATGGTTGCAAAAGCTTTGTGTTTGCAGGTGGTCCGCCGTATCATTATGAGAACAGAATGCGTTTTGAGGCCTTCAAGAAGGCTTTAAGTGATTATGGCATACCACTTACAGCTGATATGTACATGTTTGGTGATTTTGATTATCAGACAGGTGTCAGGTATATGATTGATTGGCACGAGAGCAAAAAACCGTTACCGGATGTGTTTTTATGTGCAAATGACAATATAGCAGCAGGGCTGTGTGCGACAGCAGAGGTTCTCGGATACAAGGTACCACAGGATTTTAAGGTCACAGGCTTTGACAATCTGGATAAGGCTGCGTACTTTAACCCACAGATTACAACAGTGGAGCACAACAGGGGCAATATAGGCAGAAAAGTTCTTGAGATATTTAAGGCGCTTTGGAATGGCACGGGCGATGCTTCTGATAAATACCTTGATTCTGAGTTTATCCCGGCTGAGAGCTGCGGATGCCCTAATACCGGCAGAGTGGATTATCGTAATTACATAAAGAATATTATCAAAGGCTCCGTTGCAAAAGAGCAGGAGGAGGATGCAGTAATGATCCTCCAGAAAGAGCTCGAGGAGTGCAATGAATACTATGATTTGTTTGAGAGATACTCTGACTATATACAGAGCATGAAGTGTGACGGAGTGTATGTGGTCAGTGTTTCTGATCTGGCAGCTGCAAGGAACAATGCACACTTTAGGAAGCATGGCTATGATATTGACGACGAGGTTGTACTCTATGCGGATGACAAGGACAATGGAAAGCTTGAGTTTAAGAGTGTAAATGACCTTATGCAGTACATGCAGAGTGTAGATAAAAACACCTGCTATATGTATTACTCGCTGCATTTCAGGGACGAGATAGTGGGCTATGTAATACTCAGGAATCCTGAGTTTTTGTACGACCATCCTGAGCAGTTTGATATACAGTCGGCCTTGCTCAAGAAGCTTGAGAATCTTTTTAAGCAAAAGGTACTTGAGAATACAAATAATGAGCTTAAGAATCTCTACAACCATGATGCGCTCACAGGCCTATACAATCGTGTGGCATGCAATGAGATGGTCATTCCTATGTTTGCTGAGCTTGAAGACCAAAATGTCGGTTGCACCATAGTATTTCTCGATGTGGATGATTTCAAGGACATAAATGATACATACGGACACCAGTACGGTGACGAGCTTTTAAAGACTGTGGCGAGGGTGCTTGATGAGCAAAAGCCTGAAGGAAGTATGGTATATAGATTCGGTGGAGATGAATTTATTGTGTTTATCCCCGGGGACAGACATGACACTGCTGAGAAGTATATAAAGCGCGTGTATGATATCATGGAGCAGCACAGCCTGTTTATCAGTCACGGCATCATATATACGCAGCCGGGCAGTGGTAAGAGCTTTGACGATTATCTCGTAAGTGCTGACACAAAGATGTATCAGCTTAAGCAGCAGCACAAGCAGAAAAAGGATAGCAATTTCTTAAAGGGAGTGGATATTTCATCCGTTCCTATGATGGTTGACAATAATATACAAATAATGGACAGGGAAGGTCATGTGTGCAGGGTATTTGATTTTTTAAAGCTGAATAATGTAAATTCAGTCCGTCTGCGCATATGGAATGAGCCTGATAAGGTGCCGGAGTCTAAGGGGTATTGCAGTCTTACATATGTTCTCGAGATGGCTCATATCATTAAAAAATACAAAATGCATTTTCTGCTTGATTTTCATTATTCAGATTACTGGGCAGATCCGGGACAGCAGAATAAGCCTGATGCGTGGAAGAATTTAAGCTTTGATGAGCTGAAGGAGGCAGTGCACAAGTACACATATGATGTGCTATACAGATTAAAAATCATGGATTGTGCGCCGGATATGGTTCAGATTGGCAATGAAATAAGGAGTGGTATGCTGTTTCCGGATGGTGCAGTGCCACAGTACAGGCAGCTGGCTGCGCTTGTAAATGAGGGAATCAGAGCTGTCAGGGAGCTGCTCCCGGAGACAAAGGTCATGATTCATCTGGATCAGGGAGGCAGATATAACTGTATTATGCCTTGGTTTGATTCTATGTTTAATGCGGGCATGCTGCCGATTGACGCGATTGGCCTTTCCTTTTATTCGTTCTGGCATGGTACCTTCATGGATTTGAAGGATACTATGAGCAGGCTTATAAAATTATATAATCTGCCGGTTTATATTGTGGAGACAGCTCATCCGTGGAGGCATTGCAAGGGAGATCATATCTCGAAGGAACTCATGGAGACTGCAGGTCTTGATGCAGGCAGCGCAGAGCAGAAGAAGTCTCTTGAAATAATCATGCAGATAGCAGCAGAGGTGTCAAAGGATACCGGAAAGACAGGTGTATACTACTGGGAGCCTGTCGGTGTGCCTGGTAAAGGCATGGGAACCTGGTTTGAGAATATGGGTATGTTTGACGAGCATGGCAGGGCTTTGCCGGGCTGGGATGCAATCAGGGACTTTGATCCGAAAAATCCGCCGATTAAAGAGCTTGACAAGTATATTGAATCACTTTATGAGTATGAAGAAACACCGGAGGTGGAGGATTTCATGAAGCTTCTTATGATTCATGGAAATCTAATCTCAAATCCTGAATTTAAGGATGGATTTAATAATTGGCAGATTGAGACAAGCCTCGAAGAAGGACAGTATACACTGGGTAAGGATGGAGTGTTTATCTCTTCAGATGCCAATTTTGACTATTCGATAAGCCAGACGGTGGATATTGAATATACCGGTGAGTATATAGCAGCGGTTGACTATAGAGGAACCAATACAACAGGTGTCGAGGTCGAGCTGTTTATGGATGTGGAGGATGAAAGCGGCGTTCATACATATACAAGCGACATTTTCCCGGATGATATCAGGTTTGTGACACATCTGCTTAAGCCGGTAAGGCTGCAAAAGAATGCCAGGGTGACAGTAGGGCTTAGGATGCATACTTCTCCGGTGTTTGCAAAGATAAAGAAATTTTCACTCGTTGTAATTTAACCTGATATGTGATATTGTAGACAGGTATAGTGTTTTGCGGATGCGTTTTTGCCGTGGCAGGGCATTGTACATATAAATAACATGACTTACAGATTTCAGGAGGATTCCAATGAGTGAGAAGAAGAATACAGGTAAGAAGGCAGTCATAGCAGTGATTGTGATTGCACTTATCGTGGTAATTATTGCGCTTGTTGCTGTAATAAGCGGCAAGAGCAAAAAGGGTGGCTCAAAGAGCGCAACAGAGGCAGGCACCGAGGCCGGCAGCGAGACGATGCGAAGCGGACAGTTTGACATAGACTACGCAAAGCAGGTTACAAAGCTTGCAGACTATTCAGGTGTTGCAATTACAGTCTCAAACGATTATGAGATAAACGATACAGCAAAGCAGACATATCTGACCAATGTGCTTCAGTCATATGGTGCAGATGCGTACAAGCAGGTTACAGATCGTGATACAGTTGCAGATGGCGATTATGTCAAGGTTGATTACACAGGATATAAGGATGGCAAAGCATTTGATGGTGGCTCAGCTACAGATGTGATGCTTGATGTGACAAATAATAGCCAGGTCGGCGGTTCATCCTTTATTGATGGATTTACAAAGCCTATAATCGGAGCCAAGGTGGGTGACAAGGTTAAGGGTGACGTGACATTTCCTGAGGATTATGGCAATGACGACTTAAACGGACAGACAGTTACATTTGAGTATACAGTAAAGGGTATTTACTCAGCAGATCCTGTTGCACTTGCTGATATGACAGACGAGCAGGTCAACACAGTGTTTGGAAAGGCCGGAGTGACAACAAATGCCCAGCTTACCACACAGATTGAGAAAGATTTGAAGCAGCAGCTCTACAGCGCTGAGGTGGACAAGATAAAGAGCTACATGATTGACAACAGCACAGTTGAGATTCCTGATGAGTATCTACAGGCCAGACTCAATGAGTATATTGCTTCATTTACCAAGGAAAATGTCAAGGATGGACAGACACTTAAGAAATATTTAAAGTCCAACTACAACATGACAGTGGATCAGGCCACAGAGAAGTGGAAGGAAAATCTGACAGACCAGATAAAGACAGAGTTCATCTTTGGGCTTATCGCTGAGAAGGAAAATATCAAGATGGATGATGATGCCTTCAACAGCTATGTGGATTACATCGTATCAGCCAGCAATGGTCAGTTCAGCAAGGCTTCTGAGGTATACAAGTATTTTGGAAGCGGACACAAGGATGAGGGAAAGACATACCTTAAGAACCAGTACCTTGTAAACAAGGCTATTGATACAGTCACAGAGAAAGCAAATGTGACATTTGAGGATGGCAGTGCAGCGCCGGATACTTCAAGTGGCAGCGCGGATGCCGAATAATAACGATAAATATGCTGCCTGTGGTGATACGCAGGCAGCTTAAATGGAGGATTAGATAATGGAACTTACAAACATACGCGAGATTTTCCGCAACAAGGACAAATTCGCTGACAAAGAGGTGACTATCGGAGGATGGGTCAGAAGCAATCGTAATTCAAAGAATTTTGGATTTATCGTGGTAAACGATGGTACATTTTTTGAGCCAATCCAGGTTGTATACGGAAATGGCTTAGACAACTATGATGAGGTTGGCAAGATCAATGTCGGAGCTGCAATTATCGTAAGAGGTACACTTGTGCTTACTCCGGATGCAAAGCAGCCATTTGAGATTCAAGCCGCAGAGGTGACTGTTGAGGGTGCATCCACACCGGATTATCCTCTGCAGAAGAAGAGACATACATTTGAGTATCTCCGTACAATCTCACACTTAAGACCTCGTACCAATACTTTTGAGGCAGTTTTCAGAGTGCGCTCACTCTGCGCATATGCTATTCACAAATTCTTCCAGGAGAGGGATTTTGTGTACGTGCACACACCGCTTATCACAGGAAGTGACTGTGAGGGTGCAGGAGAGATGTTCCAGGTGACCACACTTGATTTGAACAATCTTCCTATGACAGAGGATGGAAAGGTGGATTTCTCAAAGGATTTCTTTAATAAGCCTACCAACCTTACTGTTTCAGGACAGTTAAACGGCGAGACATATGCTATGGCATTCAAGAATATCTACACCTTCGGACCTACCTTCCGTGCGGAGAATTCAAACACCACACGTCATGCGGCAGAGTTCTGGATGATTGAGCCTGAGATTGCTTTTGCAGACCTTGAGGATGATATGATGCTTGCAGAGAGCATGCTCAAGTATGTTATCAACTATGTGCTTGAAAATGCACCTGAGGAGATGGCATTTTTCAACAATTTCGTGGACAAGGGACTCCTTGACAGATTAAGAAATGTTGTTGAAAATGATTTTGCCCGTGTGACATACACAGAGGCTATAGATATCCTTTCAAAACACAATGACAAGTTTGATTACAAGGTATCATGGGGCTGTGATTTGCAGACTGAGCATGAGAGATACCTCACAGAGCAGATTTATAAGCGCCCTGTATTTGTCACAGATTATCCGAAGGAGATAAAGGCCTTCTACATGAAGCTGAATGACGACGGAAAGACCGTTGCAGCAGTTGACTGTCTCGTGC
>OHWA01000670.1_pt1 | contig 10512 bp, 8 predicted proteins | sample 1579671 | NCBI WGS metagenome assembly OHWA01 (sample SAMEA3882513, study PRJEB24775) | human gut metagenome | biome: human-associated habitat; feature: intestine environment; material: feces | place: Netherlands | collected 2009/2010
CAGGTATGGACCTGAGGGGAATCGAACCCCTGTCCGAAAGCCTATTCATTCAGGCATCTCCCATTACAGTCATTCTATTGAGGATTCCCCCATCGGCACGCCGGATGACAGGCTTGCCGCTTCGGTAGCTTCATAAAATCTTCCATCTCCGCAAAGCTTTGGAAACGAAGTGCTCCGCATCTGTTTGATGCCAGAAGAATAGCCGCGGAAAACTATTCAGCTGACAACGCCGCACTTAGGCAGCGTACGCTACGTAATTATCGTCTGCGTTTAAATTTAGGTTCCAGGTTGATGTCGCGGTCCCGGAGTCCACGAATGGCTTCCCAAACTTCAAAACCCCCGTCGAAACCAGTACAAGCCCGTGCTGGTTCTACAGACGCTTTTCTTTGATACGGGGACGCAAACAGATCGTCCCGGTGCAGTGAAAGCTCTCTTTCAACTGCCGTATATTGTATTATAGTCTTTCCCCATACTTTTTGTCAAGGATTTTTAATACAGATTTTTAACTTTAAAATCTCTCTCCGCCTCACGTCTCTGATCCTTCTTTGCGATATCCTGCCGTTTATCATACAGTTTTTTACCGCGTGCCAGACCGATCTCGACTTTTACGAGGCTGCCTTTAAAATACACCTGCAGCGGAACGAGCGTGTAGCCTTTTTCCTTGATCTGCGCCTCAAGTTTGCGGATCTCATAGTCGTGCAGCAGCAGTTTCCGGATGCGCAGCGGATCTTTATTGAATATGTTGCCCTTCTCGTACGGACTGATGTGCATGCCGTAGATGAATACCTCATCACGCTCAATGCGGATGAAGGACTCCTTGATGCTGCATTTTCCCATGCGGAGGGATTTTACCTCGGTACCGGCAAGGGAGATGCCGGCCTCGTATTTATCCTCGATAAAATAGTCATGATATGCCTTTTTATTGTTGGCAATCATTCGATTTCCTTTTTGTTTTACCATAGCTTTTTCCTCCAGGGATTTATTCTGTCTCGGTTTCTTTTTCTACATACGTAAAATCGATTGTCCGGTTGGCAGGCTCGGCGTTTCGTACACGGACACGCACCGGCTCACCAAGGCGGAATATTCTTCCGTGCTGCTCTCCGACCAGACGGTAATTTTCTTCATCAAAATTATAATAATCGTCTTTCAGTGTCATGATGTGAACGAGTCCCTCAACGGTATTTTGCAGCTCCACATAGAAGCCCCATCCGGTCACGCCGGAAATGACGCCGTCGTACTCTTCGCCGACATGCTCCAGCATATATTCGGCTTTCTTCAGCTTCACAGCCTCTCTTTCTGCCTCTGCAGCACGCTGCTCCATCGCACTCGACTGCTCCGCCACATGCTGCAAAATGGACGAATATTTGCCGATTCTGCCGCCCTTGTCGAGACGTCCCCGCAGATCATCCTTGATAATGCGGTGGATCTGCAGATCCGGGTAACGGCGGATTGGTGAGGTAAAATGGCAGTAATATGACGCTGCCAGTCCGAAGTGGCCGCTGCATTCCGGGGTATAAATGGCTCTTGCCATCGACCGGAGCAGCAGGCGGCTGATCAACGGCTCTTCCGGGGTTCCCTCGATGCTGGTGAGAATCTTCTGCACCTCACCCGGCGTAATCTCATGGGAACGCTTTTCGACTTTGATGCCCTGTTCACGGATCAGCGTCAGCGTTGCCTCCATGCGGTCTCCGTCCGGCTTGTCATGCGTCCGGTATAAGAACGGGATTTCGCGTGTGCAGTATTCCTCTGCCACGGTCTCGTTCGCCATCAGCATGAAGTCCTCGATCATCCGTGTTGCCACGTTCGACGGATACGGGCGGATCTCCACCGGCGTCCCTTCTGCATCAAGAATTACTTTGCTCTCCGGAAATTCAAAATCAATTGCTCCGCGTTCTTTCCGACAGCTCCGGATCAGTGCTGACAGTTCCTGCATCTGGCGGAACATCGGAACCAGCTCATGATATTCCTCCAGCAGCTCCGGATGTGCTTCCGGCTCGGTCAGGATTGCATTGACGGCGGTGTAGGTCATGCGGCGGTCCACGCGGATCACCGTCTCAGCGATCTGATGGCCGATCACACGGCCTTTCTCGTTGATCGTCATAATACAGGAGAGTGCCAGGCGCTCCTGTCCTTCATTCAGGGAACAGATGCCGTTTGACAGACGCTTCGGCAGCATCGGAATGACGCGGTCCGGCAGATAAACACTGGTGCCGCGCTTTAACGCCTCACGGTCGAGGGCGGAATTTTCCTGCACATAGTTGCTGACATCAGCGATATGAACGCCAAGCGTCCACGTATCGCCCGCTTTTGTGACGGATACGGCGTCATCGAGGTCTTTGGCATCCTCGCCGTCGATTGTCACCATCTGCCAGCTTTTTAGATCGAGGCGGCCGTTGTAATCGTTTGGAATTACTTCCTCCGGGCATTTTTCTGCCTGTGTGATCACGCGTGCCGGGAACTCCTCCGGGATCTGGTAAGCGTCCACGACTGCCTGGATATCGACAGTCTGGATACGCGGCTTCTTCTCTGTGTCGCCGTTCTTTCCATTCTTTCTGCGGAATCGGTCATCGCGTCCTCTTCTGCCCTGCTCGCCGGCGCGGCGGTCTCTTTTTTCCCGTTTTTCCGTCGTTGTGAATGCACCGCGGCTCTTCTGGTAACGGCCGTCGGAGATCACATCGATTTTTCCTTCTTTTACCAGGATTTCCATAACCTCCGCAAGCTCCGACCGTTTTGCTTTCGGCACCTGCAGCAGCATGGCAATGTCTTTCAGACGCATCGGCTCATAGTTTTTCGAGCTTACGAGATCCATGAGCAGCGTCTTGCGGTTTTTCAGCAGTTTCGAACTTCTGGAACACGGATGGCCCGCATGACCGCCATGGTTCCCGCTGTTCTGTCCTGCATGGGACGCCGCGCTGCCCTGCGGATATTTCCTCCGATCTTTTTTCTTCTTATTATCTTTCATCTATTATCTCCTCTTTGTAGAAAAAGACACCCTTACGCCTTCTCGTGGGAATAAGGATGTCTTTACTTTGCTAAAAATTCATGTTTAATACAACCGACAGTACAATAAACAGAACTGCCATGATTTTTGTTGCACGGATCAGAGTTCCTTCTGCAGAACGGCTTTTGTTTCTTCCCCAGTAAGTATCTGAGATACCTGCGATAGCACCGAGACCCTGCTGTTTTCCTTCCTGCATCAATACAACAACGGTTAAAGCAATACAATCAATGACATAAATGACTGTCAAAATCGTTCTTAAAATTTCCACAATTACACCTCCTACGGCCAACTTATATTATTTTACCATAGCGGAAGAACGATTTCAACTGTTATTTGCCTATTTTACGCCGTTTTTCACCATTCTCTTACGCCGGTTCCCTTTTGCGGGAACGGATTCCGGTATTTCGCTTCCTCACCGAGGCGTTCCTCGATGCGGAGAAGCTCATTGTATTTCGCATTCCGCTCCGACCGGCACGGTGCTCCGGTTTTGATCTGGCCGGCGCCTGTCGCGACGGCAAGGTCTGCCAGAAAATCATCCTCTGTCTCTCCGGACCGGTGGGAAATGACGGCGCGGTACCCTGCTCTCTGCGCCATCTCCACCGCATCCAGCGCCTCAGAGAGCGTTCCGATCTGGTTTACCTTGATCAGAACCGCATTTGCCGTACCAAGTGCAATGCCGCAGGAAAGCCTTCTTACATTCGTCACAAACAGATCATCCCCGACCAGCTGTACTCTGTTCCCGAGCGCTTCCGTCATCTGTTTCCAGCCTTCGAAATCGTCCTCGCACAGCCCGTCTTCGATGGATACGATCGGGTATTTTTCGATCAGTTCCTCATAGTAGGCAACCATTTCTGCGGTATCCCGAAATACTGTCTTTCCGCACTGACGGGATTCCCCGGGAAAGTAGTAGACGTTCCTGCTCTCCTCGTAGAGCTCGCTTGCCGCCGCATCGATCGCGATCATCACGTCGTTTCCGGGCGCATAGCCGGCTTTCTGGACCGCATTGACAATGAGCTGCAGTGCTTCATCGGAATCCTTTAAATCCGGCGCAAAGCCGCCCTCATCGCCGACAGAAGTCGAGTATCCCTTCTCCTTCAGGAGCTGCTTCAGCGTATGGTAAATCTCCGTGCACATGGAAAGACCCTCCCGGAATGAGGGAGCGCCGCACGGCATAATCATAAATTCCTGCAGATCGACGGTGTTGTCGGCATGACGGCCGCCGTTTAAAATATTCATCATCGGCACGGGCATACGGCTTGTGTGGCAGCCGCCCAGGTACTGGTACAGCGGCAGATGAAGCGCATTTGCCGCCGCGCGCGCCACAGCAAGTGAGACACCGAGAATGGCGTTTGCCCCGAGGTTTTCTTTCGTTTCGGTTCCGTCTGCCTGGCACAGGATATGGTCGATCCGCTCCTGCTCGAGCGCATTCTCGCCGACAACGGCATCGGCCAGCACGGTATTGACCGCTTCTACAGCCTTTCTCACGCCCTGTCCCAGATAGCGCACTTCCTGATCTCTTTTTTCCAGTGCCTCAAATTTTCCTGTCGATGCCCCGGACGGCACCTGGGCACGCCCCATATGGCCTTCCAGTCCGAGAATCCCCTCCCCGACGGCCACTTCCACCTCTACGGTCGGATTTCCGCGCGAATCCAGAATTTCTCTTCCTGTCACGCTTCGAATTGGTAAATATCGAAACATAGTTTTCCCTCCTGTTTTGCTGCAAAGTGAACAGTAACCAAGTTTCTTCTCTGCGTTCACAGTATGACCGTGCTATGGGAAAAATATGTTGCTCTCTCTGTCGAAACCTCTTTTTTCCAGTCCTTATTCTTTTCAAGCATAAAAAAACGCAATATGAAAGCCATCCGATTTTTCCATTTTCGGATGGCTTTCATAAGTTAGAACTGTGCATTGGACTGAATCCTTTCTTTTTTTGTTCTTTTGTTTCACTTTGGGGTACTTCGTTACGTTTTCTTGGGTCCATACCTTCGCTTTCTTAGTTTATGGGGTAATTCGTTATGTTCTCGGTGGTCCGTCCTCTCTTTCTGTTTTTTTCTTCCGTTTTCTTTTGTTGACTTTACTATATCAGTTTTCTCACCGTTTGTCAATACTTTATTTTGACTTTTTATCTGTTTTTCATTTTTATTCTGTCTCTTATTGCGCAATTATTTTTATTTTCAGATTATTATAGCAAAATATCCCTGCCGAACCCGTTTCAAAACGAATCCGGCAGGGACATTTTCACGATTTCTCTTTATTTCTTAATCAGCAGGGATTTTCCTGTCATTTCTTTTGGCTGCTCCATTCCCATCAGCTCGATCAGGGTCGGTGCGATGTCTGCCAGGCATCCGCCCTCTCTTAACGTGTAGGATGGGTCTGCATTAACCAGAATGAACGGAACCGGATTGGTGGTATGAGCGGTGTATGGCTCGCCGGTCTCGTAATCTACAAGCTGCTCTGCATTTCCGTGGTCCGCACAGATGAACATCTGGCCGTCAACCTCTTTTAATGCATCAACTGCCTTGCCTACGCACTCATCAACAGCCTCAACTGCCTGGATTGCTGCGCTCTCAACACCGGTATGGCCAACCATATCCGGATTTGCAAAGTTGATGATGATAACATCATATTTCTGGGAACGGATGGCATCCGTCAGCTTGTCGCATACTTCGTAAGCACTCATCTCCGGTTTCAGGTCATAAGTAGCAACCTTCGGGGATTTTACAAGGATTCTGTCCTCACCTTTATTTGGCTCCTCAACGCCGCCATTGAAGAAGAAGGTTACATGTGCATATTTCTCGGTCTCAGCAATACGTGCCTGAGTCATGTTATGTGCTGCCAGATACTCACCGAAGGTGTTGGTGATCTCTTCTTTTTTGAATGCAACGGATTTGTTCGGGATAGTCTCATCGTATTCCGTGAAGCATACGTAGGTCAGATCCAGACGTTTTTCTCTCTCGAATCCGGTGAACTCATCTGCGCAGAATGCTCTTGTCAGCTCTCTTGCACGGTCCGGGCGGAAGTTGAAAAAAACTACAGAGTCTTTATCCTGAATCGTTGCAACCGGTTTTCCGTCTTTTTTCAGAACGGTCGGCAGAACGAACTCATCTGTTTTTTCAGCATCATAAGAAGCCTGAACAGCCTCTGCTGCATCGGTTCCTTCTACGCCTTCCCCTTTTGTCAGCGCTTTGTAAGCCAGCTCGACACGATCCCAGCGGTTATCACGGTCCATTGCATAGTAACGGCCGGAGATCACGCCGATTTCGCCGACACCGATCTCATCCATTTTTGCCTGCAGCTGCTCAACATAGGATTTTCCGGATGCCGGAGGAGTGTCACGGCCATCCAGGAAGCAGTGTACATAAACTTTCTCGAGACCCTTACGTTTTGCCAGCTCCAGAAGTCCGAATTTTCAACAGCCTTTACCAGCTCTTCATTCTCGAAGAAATCGCCGTCCTGGATTGCTTTTGTGATTCTGGTCAGCTCCTGATATACAACGCGGCCTGCGCCCATGTTCAGATGGCCTACCTCAGAGTTACCCATCTGTCCGTCCGGAAGACCTACAGCAAGTCCGCTGGCCTGTCCTTTTACGTACGGGCACTGGCTCATCAGCTGGTCCATAATCGGAGTTTTCGCTTCGCAGACAGCGTTATGCTCGCATTTGTCATTCAGTCCATATCCGTCAAGAATCATTAATACGGTTGGTTTTTTACTCATTGTGAATTCCCTTCTTTACTTAAATTTTGGGTAACAATCCAGAGCCCCGTCTCGATTCCGCTTACGCTGCATCTCGATGTTGCTTTTCGCCATATGAAATTCCAGAAAAAGCGCTCCTTCACGCAAGCATGATTCGCGATTTTTCTTCCATTTCGCATGGCTCTGAATTGTTACATTTTTTTAGTATACCCGGATTGTCGAGGAAATCTCCTGGATCATCGACATTCCGCCTAAAATCTGCATGGCATCCTCAAAATGGCGCTCTTTGACCTCGTCCGTAATGACGACGATCTCGGCGTATTTTCCATTGACACGTTTCTGAAGCATCTGTGCAATCGAAACCTTGTTGTTTCCAAAGACAGAAGCTACCGATGCCAGCGTTCCATACCGATTTTCAATCTGCATGCGTACAAAATATTTCGACTTAATTTCGCCGACACGCTTGATCGGGCATTCCCGGTAGCATGTGCAGCCGATTCTGCCGCAGCAGTTCCATAAAATATTGCGCACAACATCGAAAATATCGCCCACAACAGCACTCGCAGTCGGAAGCTCTCCGGCACCTCGTCCGTAAAACATCGTATCCTGTACGGCATCGCCTGTCAGGAATACGGCATTGTAGGAATCATTGACAGTCGCAAGCGGATGATTGCTGTCGATCAGCATCGGATGAACGCGGGCTTCGATTCCTTCCGGGGTATCTTTTGCCACGCCGAGCAGCTTGATCGTGCATCCCATCTCTTTTGCGTACTGGATATCGGTCGCCGTGATTTTGGTAATGCCTTCGGTGTAAACATCTTCAAATGTCACTCTGGAATTGAACGCTGCTGAAGCAAGAATTGCCACCTTACGACCGGCATCAAGACCTTCCACATCTGCGGTCGGGTCTGCTTCCGCATAGCCCATGTCCTGCGCCAGACGGAGCGCATCACCAAACTCCATGCCTTCCTGCGACATTTTTGTAAGAATGAAATTTGTGGTACCGTTGAAAATACCCATCAGCTCTGTGATATGATTGGCGGCAAGGCACTGTTTCACCGGACGGATGATCGGAATTCCTCCCGCCACGGATGCCTCGTAGAGAAAATCCTTTCCGTTTCTCTTTGCTGCCGCAAGGATTTTTTTACCCTCGGATGCCACCAGATCTTTATTTGCCGTTACAACATTCTTTCCAGCATCCAGGCAGGCAAGAATGTAATTCATGGCCGGCTGTTTTCCACCCATAACCTCAACAACAATCTCGATTTCCGGGTCATTGGCAATGTCCTCAAAGTTCGTGGTAATGATCGACGGATCATCAACCTTTGCAGCTGCTTTTTCCACATTGCGCACGAGAATTTTCTTCAGCTCTATACGTGCTCCCAGCTTCGGAAGCATTTCCTCCTGCTGGCTTTTCAGCACTTTATACACACCGGCACCGACAGTACCAAGACCCAGCATTCCGATTTTAATTACTCTTTCCTCTGCCATACTCATCTCGCCCTCTTATTTCAGGGATACGATGCATTCAATTTCTACTTTTGCTGCTTTTGGAAGAGCGGCAACTGCTACACAGGAACGAGCCGGTTTGGACTCGCCAAAGAAAGCACCGTATACTTCATTTACCTTGGCAAAATCGTTCATATCGGTCAGGAAAATGGTTGTTTTCATCACTTTCGTGCGGTCAGTTCCTGCTGCTGTCATGATTGCGTCCAGATTCTTTAAAGAGAGGGTTGCCTGCTCTTCTACGGTTTCCGGGATCACGCTGCCATGCTCTACATCAAAGCCAAGCTGTCCGGAAATAAATAAAAGGCCGTTGTCTGCGACTGCCTGTACATAAGGTCCGATTGCTGCCGGTGCTTTTTCTGTATTAATGATTTCTCTTGCCATAATCATATTCTCCTTTATGCTTTCTTTCGCGTCGTCTGATTTGCCGCGTTTTTTCCCTCTATCATGCGGTTTTTCCGACACTTTTTGTCGTTCCCATCATATCACATGTGGGAGATGTCCGCAAGTGCGAAAAAGCATTGCAGAAGTCTATTACGCCAGATCCTAAAGAGCGGTATTGCCATCACGTCGTAAAACAGCAAAACGCCACCAAGCACTTTTCCTTTGACATTTCTGCCAAATTTCACCGTGTTTGGTGGCGTCTTAGCCTGTTTTATTTATTGATTTCGTACAAGAATCAATTATTTATTGTAGTTTACGATAGCTCCGAAATCCGGTTTCAGGGATGCTCCGCCTACCAGGCCGCCGTCGATGTTCTCCTGTGCGAACAGTTCCGGTGCAGTTTTTGCGTTTACAGAGCCGCCGTACTGGATACGGATAGCTGCTGCTGTTGCATCATCATAGATTTCAGCGATGCACTCGCGGATGCCTTTGCAAACTTCCTCAGCCTGCTCTGTTGTAGCAGTTTTGCCGGTTCCGATTGCCCAGATTGGCTCGTAAGCGATAACGGCTGTTTTGGCCTGATCTGCTGTTACATTCAGGAATCCAACCTTTACCTGCTGACGGATGAAATCCATCGTTACACCCTGCTCTCTCTGCTCCAGAGTTTCTCCGCAGCACATGATCGGGGTGATGCCGTGCTCGAAAGCTTTCAGCATTTTTTTGTTTACGGTCTCGCTGGTCTCTGCGAAGTATTCTCTTCTCTCAGAGTGGCCAAGTACAACGTATTTCACGCCAGCGTCTGTCAGCATAGCCGGGGAGATTTCGCCTGTGAAAGCACCTTTCTCCTCAAAATACATATTCTCAGCACCAATCTGGATGTTGGAGCCTTTTGCAGCCTCTATAACCGGGATGATGTCGATGGCCGGTACGCAGAAAACAACGTCAACGTCGTCATTTGCCACCAGTGGTTTTAATGTATTGACTAATTCTACTGCCTCGCTCGGAGTCATGTTCATTTTCCAGTTTCCGGCGATAATTTTCTTTCTTGCCATGATCGTTTGATCTCCTTAGTTTTACTTATTGAAACGTTTCAGAGCCACCTCTCGATTCCGCTTGCGCTCTGAATCGTTGTTTTATTTGTCGTTTGCTGCTGCAACGCCCGGCAGTTCTTTTCCTTCCAGGAATTCCAGGGAAGCGCCGCCGCCCGTGGAACAGAAGGAAAGCTTATCCTGCACCTTGAATTTCTTGGCTGCCGTCACGGAATCACCGCCGCCTACAATGGAAATGGCGGAGGAATCCGCCAAGGCTTCCGCGACTTCCTTGGTTCCCTTGGCGAAGCAGTCCATTTCAAATACGCCCATCGGGCCGTTCCACAGAACGGTCTTGGCATCCTTGATGATGGCGGAGAACTCTTCAATGGCTTTATCGCCGATGTCGATGGCCATGCCGCCTTCCGGCACCTTGCCGCCTTCAGCGAAAGGAGCCGTGCAGAAGGTTTCGGCACCGTCTTCAAATTTCATGGCTACGCGCACATCTGCAGGAAGCAGGAATTTCACGCCCTTGGCCTTGGCCGCCGCCAGAATTTCCCGGGCCAGATCCAGCTTGTCCCCTTCAATCTTGGAAGCGCCCAGGTCATACCCTTCAGCCGCCAGAAACGTATTGGCCATGGCGCCGCCAATCAGGAACGTATCAGCTTTCTCCATCAGTTTGGAAAGCACTTCAATCTTGTCGGACACCTTGGCGCCGCCCATAATCACCACAAAGGGTTTTTCCGGGTTTTCCAGTTTGCCTTCCAGGTATTCCAGTTCACGTTCAATCAGGAAGCCCATGGCGCTCTTTTCCGCAAAATGCGTCACGCCTTCCGTGGAAGCGTGAGCACGGTGGGCCGTGCCGAATGCGTCGTTCACGAACAGCGTGGCATTGCCCAG
>OHWA01000686.1_pt1 | contig 10289 bp, 8 predicted proteins | sample 1579671 | NCBI WGS metagenome assembly OHWA01 (sample SAMEA3882513, study PRJEB24775) | human gut metagenome | biome: human-associated habitat; feature: intestine environment; material: feces | place: Netherlands | collected 2009/2010
ATACGTCAACATAGATTAAATGCTTTCTTTTCATCTTATTTTCTGCCATGCAAAGCCTCTATTCGACGTCAGGAATGGGATTCAAATCTTCTTGTGAGACTTAATCATAATCAACGAAAAAGACCAATACAGAATATATAGTAAATAACATGTCCAAGAATCTGAACCCTTCCGTCGCAGTGCTCTTGCCTTGCTACAACGAGGAAGTCACCATCGGCAAGGTGGTACATGACTTCAAGTCAGCGCTGCCGAACGCCGATATCTATGTATATGACAACAACTCCACCGACCGCACTGCAGAAATCGCAGCCAGCGAGGGCGCGATTGTCCGCAAGGAGCCACGGCAGGGTAAGGGCAATGTGATCCGCGCCATGTTCGAAGACATCGATGCCGACGTGTACATCATGTCCGACGGAGACGATACCTACCCCGCCGACGCCGCACCCGCTATGGTGGACAAAATCCTCGAAGGCTACGACATGGTGATCGGAGATCGTCTGAGTTCCACGTACTTCCAAGAGAACAAGCGCCCGTTCCACAACTTCGGCAACCGTCTGGTTCGCGGCTCGATCAATGGCCTATTCCATGCCAATGTCACCGACATCATGACCGGTTACCGTGCCTTCTCGTTCACCTTCGTCAAGACCTACCCCGTGCTGTCGCGCGGTTTCGAGGTCGAGACCGAAATGACCATCCACTCACTGAACAACAACCTGCGTCTGTACGAAACGCCAATCCAGTATCGCGATCGCCCGGAAGGCTCCGTCAGCAAGCTTGATACCGTCGGCGACGGCATCAAGGTGATGTCAACCATCTTCCGCATGATTCGTGAGTACAAGCCACTGCCGTTCTTCGGCGGAATCGGCTGCATCCTTAGCATCATTGGCATCGTACTGTGCGGCATGGTGACGGTGGACTTCTGGAACACCGGTGTGGTGGCGCGGTTCCCCACCCTCATTGGCGCGGTCATGCTCGTCATCGCCGGACTGTTGTTATTCGCGACGGGTATCATTCTCGACGTCATGGCCAAGAACGACCGCAAAGCGTTCATCGTCGAAGCGAACAGCTTCGCCATGCAGAGACGACAGCGTAACCACTAAAAGTCAATCGGACTATTATGAGAAAGGCGATGGGAAAATCCCATCGCCTTTCTGTTTCTATTCCTTGTTCACACTTTTATACGCAACGTAGTTTGTCTTAAACTCACCCACGATTCTCCAAGCACGATCCCAAACCCATTCAAAGAGTCTGCCCTTATGCCTGTCCACAGTGCGCCAGAATAAGAATTGCCTTACAAAATCCAGCATTATCGCTGCAGCAACAATTCCGATGACCACTACCAACGCAATACCGATCGCATAACGCGAACGGTAAATACCCCCTAAAGTGATATAACGCCACAATATTTCGTCACGAAAATAATGCTGCTCAGTAATCAAATAGACGGCAAAAGCAGATTGCGCGCAACGATTCACAATCCGACTTGAGAAGTGTAAACGCGTAAATAAGACAAAAACACCAAAAGATATAGCAAGAATCGGTAACGCCCACTCTTTTTGCACAGGATTAATATAGTTCAGTATCCGGTCAGGATTCATATTCCAAATCCGCCAAACAACCGAAAGCAAAAGATTCCAGCCAAAAATAATCAGGCCACCAACAACCATTAGCAGTATCGCACATTTATTGCTAATCGGAGCCATATACCATTTGTAATACGTGAAAAGAATCGTAACATAAACAAAACCAATCACATTGATGTATATGTCCAGAGATGCACCTGGCACCAGATTGAGTATGCCCCACAGTCCCAGCAGCACAATACAGAATTTTTTATGAATTTGCCTTCCCATTTTTCGCAAACCCACAAGAAGAAATGGCAGTAACAAAAGAAGTATCACATAACTTGTGGCATACCACCACTCATTTCTCGTAATAGGAAAAATAGCATCAAGCCAGACATCAGCATCAACCGATTTGGGATTATCGACATACTGCATGGCCAATCCGACGAAACTCCAAAACAGCAGTTCACGTTCCAAAAGCCAAATCCGCCGACTTTTTCACTGTTTGTTATCTATCAACCAAGAACCATAATGAAATCAGAAGGAATAGGGTGATTCCTATCTTGCCAAATGATGAGAGGCACATCTGAAAAAACAATCTACGCACCGAAATTGGCTCATTGAAAAGCGGATAGCCAGAATGTACAACCAAATGATGCGCAGTAATCAACGTCACCGCGATGATACGCAAGAGTTCAATCCCCGATTGGCGGGGAGCTTTCTTATTGATTGTCACTTCTTCTCTCAGTCCACCCATCGTTGGGCATTCGAGCCGTTTGTTTGGTACAGCCGCACATTAGCGCCATTGGCGGAAGAACCGCCTGAAACATCCAGCACCTTGTTCCCCAGCGCCGATTGGAAGGTATAGGAGCCATCCGCGTTCTTTACGGCGATCCACTTCTGCGCATACGTGCCGTTTGACGTGTATTGCTGTACGTTGGCACCGTTCGCGTCACTGCCACCATAAACATCCAGCACCTTGCCGGAGTTCACGCTAGTCAATATGACATAGCCATTAGCATCGTGCATTACTCTCCATTTCTGAGCATTCGTGCCATTGCCAGCCCAAAGCTGCACGTTAGCGCAGTCCGAACGGGATGCACCATATACATCCATCTTCATGCTCGTCTTCAGTTTCGAAGCAAAAGTATATGTACCATCAGGCAAATCCTGTCTGCGCATCGCTGCTTGCTCATTCAACCGTTCACGCATAGTCTTAGGCTTTGCGATCACCCACTGCTGGGCAGCTGTACCATTTGGCGCATACAGCTGCAATGCAACAGACGACGCATAATTCGCCCCCGGCACATCAATGGCCTTATTCGCATTTACCGAAATCAATGAGATCTTCCCGCTGCCATAGTCGCGAACAGTCCACTGTTGAGCAACAGTGTTATTACTACCGTATTGCTGCAGCACTGCGCCATTAGACGTCGAACCACCATATACATCCAACACTTTACCGGAATTTACATTGGCAATCCCATATGTCCCATTTCCGATTTTCCGGAAACGGAACCTTTGCGCATTCGTCCCATTAGCCGCATACAGCTGAATCCTGGTCCCATTTGCCATAGAGGCACTTGGCACATCAAATACAAGATTGGCGTTACCAGCAGATTTGATTATCACTGCCGTATCCACTGGTACAGTAACTCCGCTGCAGGAAACAACAAACAACTGAGAAGCAGTGCCATTGGGTGTATAGAGACGGATCGCCGCACCATTAGCGGTATTGCCTCCGCTCAAGTCCAATACCCAGTTACCTAATGCGGATTGCAAATAATAGCCGGCACCCGAATCACGGATGAACCAACGCTGGGCGTTTGTACCATTCGCTGAATACTGCTGCACCACCGCATTATTACCAGCAGCGCCATTGCGAACATCCAAGGCCTTACCAGAATTCACATTAATAATCACATAGCTGCCATCAGACTGTTTAGTGAAAGTAAACTGCTGAGCTTTGGAGCCATTGCCGGAGTACAACTGAATAGCCGTGGAATCCGTTCCACTAGCTCCCGGAATGTCAACACTAGAAGCCACTTTGGAACGTACATTGATGTAATAATCCCCATTAGGAATGCTCACAGCACTCATCTTGCGCACATCAATAGAAGCCGAATTTTGCGCGTAAGTCTTATTCCCAAAAGCATTCATATCCACACTGCCGCTGATGCCGTTGATCTGGCCGGAGCTGGTGTATTGCCAGCCACGATCGTTAGTGCCAAACGCCGTGAATTCCATCTGCGGACCATATTGCGCCACCCAGCGTGTCTTCGCATAGATGTTCGCATTGTTCAACGGCCCCTGCAAGTAGCTCGTGTAGGAGTACACGCCGAGATTCTGGTAACCGCCTGACTGCAACGCGCCATACCAAGCATTGACTATGCCGTTATACACGTTCGGATTGGTCGGCGGCGTGTGCCCGGTCCACGTCCAACTCTCAAGGTCGTAGTACACGGGGTATTTCAAGTCGTTCGGGCTCACGCCAAACTGGCGGAGCTTGGACACCACATCGTTGCCCTCCTGCCTGGAACCGCTCGCATCCTCCGCATACGAGTACCAGTAGATGCCGAACGGAATGCCCAACCGCTTGCATTCGTTAATGTTGCGTTGCGCTTTGGCATCGGCGTCATTGCCCCATCCAAAGCCAAGACGGATGATCGCGCCTTCCACGCCGTCGGCTTTGGCCTTGGCCCAGTCGATATCCCCCTGCCATGAAGAGACGTCGATCACGCCTTTGGCCTGCTGGACGAACAGGTTGTTTCTATAGTCGAAGAAGGCTTTCGTATTGTTGTAGGTTCCCCAATGCGCGCCGTAATCGTTGCCATCGAATTTGGCAAGCTTCACGGTGGCTCCGTTTTTTGAGGACGATTGCTCCACGGATTGTTTCACAGATTGTTCCACGGCATCTTTCACATCCAAGGCACTCACCGGAATGAATGATTCACCATCCGTTTTGGCCAGTGGATCAGGTTGCTGCGATTGCGTACCGACCAGCTGAGCGTCCGTCACGGTTTCGCCGGTCTCAATGTTCTGTACATCACCTTCCGGCGTAACCGCAAGGTTCTCCGAAACCACAGTGGAATCGTCCGAAATGTTTTCGCTTACCGTTTCCGGCAGCGTCGCGTACGGATTGTCCGGCATGCTGTTTGACGAATTCTGCGCATCATCCACAGTTGCGGCAAAAGAACTTGGCGTATCCTCAATCGCAATATCCTGCATGGCGTAAGCCGGCACCACGGCAACGGAAACCGTCATTGCAACCACGGAAGCGGTGGTCGCAATCTTCATCAAGCTTTTCGGCGATATCATCGTCAGCCTCTCTCACAAAACGCATTTTCACTCGTTGACGCAATTGCACACGCAAAACTTAAGTGTATTCTGAGATGTCCCCACTTAAAATAAAGCAGCTGGATTCCGGGCCAAACTTCACATTTACCGAATATGCCACAACATGAAGTGCTGGCATTCGGAAGTGGAACGGGTAACATACCTTATGTATTGTCATTTGGGAACAGAGGACCTCCAATAGACAACATCAAAACGGTATCGCGGACTCCTGGAGGGAAGCATGGCACGGCACGAAAAGCAGCCGGACAAAGCTGACGGTCAAACAAATAGCGTCCGTAAGCCCCGAACGTTCAGCAGTACCGCGACCGTCGGGACCAGCAAATCCAACAATTCCGTCAATGCCACCAATCGTGACGAAAAGCTTAGAACAAAAGCACCGGGGACTTCCTACCGAACGGCTCCCGAAGATCCGTTCCAAATCGCCATATCGCAAGGCGTGCAAGATGGCGACACTTGGGTACATAACCATGTCAAGAACTTGATTCGCCGTTCCATCATCGTAGCCGTTATCGTCGTTGCGGTATGCATTGTGGTCTTCGGCGTCATGGGCGTGAGAACATCGCAGAAAATGCGCGAACTGAATGCCATTAACGACTGCAGAGACGCGGTTGCCGCCATGAACGCTTCATATTCCAAGGATTTCCAGCTCAAGGGAAAGATTGTCGACGCATTTTCCAGCATGGATTCCTCATATGATCTGGAAAAGCTCAGCACCTTGTATCAGGAAGAAGTCAAATCGCCGAAGGCGCTTGACTGCAAAGCCGACCCGTCCGGGACCACCAGCAAGGCCAACACCGAACGAGCCGCATATGACAAACAGGCCAGAACCTTCGAGCGGGCGTTGACAAAGAACGAGGCAAATCAGAATTGAATACGAAACGATTGGCAAGAACGGCGCTTGCCGTTATCGTAACCGTAGGAATAGTCGTTGCCATCATCGTCGGGTGCGGCCCCAAATGGGGCAACGGAACGGCAACCGGTAAAACCGGATCGCAATCCACCGCCCATACTGCGGCCACTGTTGATGTGCAGCTGCCCTCATACTACATGGACAATATGGTGTTCCAGCGCGATCAGCCAATCGTAGTCAAAGGCAACGTCAGCTCCACGGAAAGCAACCCCATCGACGTTTCGAAACTGTCAGCGACACTTACGCAAGGCAAAACCTCCGAGAGCGTCAAGGCAAAGGTAGCGAAAAACGGCAGTTTCACCTGCACGCTGAGCGCGCAAAAGGCAAGTCTCAATCCGTATTCGCTGCAAGTGCAGTACGCCGGCAAAACCGTGCTGAAACTGGCCAAAGTGTATGTGGGAGACGTCTTCGTAGCCGCTGGCCAGTCGAATATGGAACTCAACTATGTGCAGTATTACGAAAACGCTACTTACAATTTTGGCAATGGACTAATCACGACAGGCGATTTGCCGAAACCGCTCGTAGATGACAACGTGAAATTTGTCATCGCAAATCATGATGTTGAAGACACTGATTTTCCACTGTCCGCTGTTAATCAGAGCGCCGATGCATGGCTGACTGCAGATTCCACGAATTCACTGCACCTCAGCTATCTGGCTCAGCAATTCGCCATGCAGTTACGCGCCAAGCACCCCAATGTGCCAATTGGCATCATCCAGACCGCGTGGGGTGGCACGCCTATTCGCCGGCATGTACAAGGCGGCGATATTTATGCGAACCATATCGCGCCGTTGAAGGGATTCCATGTGGCGGGCGTGCTGTGGTACCAAGGGTGCAGCGATGCCAATAATTACGGAACTGCTTTGCAATACGAATCGCAAATGACCACGCTCATCAACCAGTACCGTAACGTGTTCGGACGCAAGGACCTGCCGTTCCTGTACGTACAGCTCGCGCGCTGGCCAAACTACCAGTACACGCAAAACGTGCGAGAAGCGCAACGGACTACGCTCGGCAACACCAACCTGCACGATTCGTCGAACGTGGCGATGACGGTTTCCCTTGACACCGATAAAGGCACATCCGCGCTGATCCATCCGCTCGGCAAAGATATTCTCGGGGCGCGCATGGCCGCGCAATATCTCGCCATGGAAGACGGCACCACCGTACCCAACGGACCGCTTATCGAACATGCCCGGCACACTGCGAACGGCGCAATCGCCTTGTCTTTCCGGAACGGCACCGCAAGCAGGCTGAAAGCCATGCAACCTAACTATTCGAAAACCGCGAGCGCAATCGCACCAAACTATAAGAGCGCTCCGAAAGCGACCCCGTTAAGCGGTATCAGCAATATCGCCGCTCCCACCACTACGGCATTGCAGGGGTTTGAGGTCGCCAATTATTCCGGTCAATGGCAGGCGGCCAATGCCACTATCAGGGGCAATCAGGTGTTGCTCACCGCAGCCGATGGTTCAATACTGAACGATCTCAACGCCATGAGCCAGGTACGTTACCTGTTCAGTGGCAATCCGAAGTGCGCGAGCATGCTGTACAACGACTTTAATCTGCCGGCTAGCCCATTCATCACTATTGTTGAGTGATCTTTGTTGGGGGCCGCCGCTAGATAAACCAATACGGGCGGGATAAGTACGGGCGGTCTGAGCCGTTGCTTGGCCTGCTTGGTCATGTTTTGAGCAGGCTGTTCCGGCTTCTGGTTTGGATTCTGGTTTCCCGCTTAAACTATGAAGACTGCTGCAGCATCACAGAAACTAGACAAATGTCATTTTTCCACCGGTTTATTTAGGCACATTCCCCTCCTACTATGGCATACGGAACGAACGCGAGCGCACAATCACAGATCGAATGCAAACGTGCGCAGGAGAGGAACCACCATGAGGAATCGTATTGCAGCAGCTGCAGCGGCGGGAATATTAACCATCGGCATGGCCGCCTTGCCTTCCGCGGCTTCGGCCAGTGAAGTCGCACCGTCTACGGACGGATTGGCCGGCAGCACCGCCATCAGCGGGCAGATCGACCAGGATATGGCCGTGTGCACCGATCAGGCGTGCGAGGCCGTGCAGCACTTGAACAAGACGAATCAGCAGATCAAGTCGGATATGGAAACCGCCAAGCAGCACGCCGAGCAGCTGCATCAGAACGCGCACGAGGACGCCGACGCGCTTCGCCAGTACGGCGAGCAGGCCTGGAAGAACTACCAGGAGGACCGCGAGGATATAAAGAATGCGATTGACGGCGCGGTCAAGCGCGGTCAGGAGCGTCACGACGCTCTGCATCAGGATATGCAGGACACGCAGGCCCACCTCAACCAGATGCATGCCGATATGAAGGAGACCCACGACGAACTCAAGACGAGGCATGACGCGTTCGCGGCGAGCAGCCACCAGTGGCATCAGTCGTTCATCGCGGCGTTGAAGGACGCGAACTCCAAGACGGGTCAGCAGGGCGGCTCATCCGTTGCTACCGGCACGCATGGCATCACGGCTGGAACGAATGCCGGTACGACCGTTACTGGAGCCAACGGCACCACTGGCACTGTGCGCACGGCTGCCGACACTGGCACGAATGGTGCCGCAACTGGATCCGTCGCAGCGTCCGGCGATCAAACCGCCGCATCCACCGGCGCGCTGACCAAGTCGGAATATGGGCAGCTTGCACAAACCGGCATCGGCATTTCCCTTGCCTGCGCAGCCATTCTGCTGCTTGCCGGCCTTGCCTACGCCATGAAGACGTTCGTGCAGTATAAGCGCGAAACCAGCGAAGACTGAGCCGGCTCGCTGCCGGACAGCGTTTGCTTCATCGACTCATGAAAAACGGTCTCGAATATATCGGGACCGTTTTTTCATGCGCGTTTTTCGTATGTGCTTTTCATCTGCTATACGCATTGTTGCGATTCAATTGGAATGACGTAGTATAGCGACGTACAATGCAGCGCGAAGCGCGCGTACCGTGCGTGAACCGCGTGTATGTCCAGTATTCCCACTGATTGCCGTTCTGATCAGTCCACTGGTCAATTCGCATAATGGGGAGCACTGCTGGCGATTCGCGGCGACGGCGTATCGCCATTCCCCGCCGTCCGTCCGGCACTACCCGCGCTCCCCACATCGCCGGCCTTTTCAGCATTGCCGATGTTGGTTCTACGCAACGACCCCGCGGCCAACGAGCGGATGGATCGCCTGCGCTGCGCCTGTTCCGTCTGCGAAGCGGACTGAATTGCGGGAAAAGCGCCCGTTACGGGACGAATACGACCGGTTGCGGTCGGAATAAAGCTTGGTGGCAAAACCTGCGTTGTGATGGCGCTTATGGATGCCATCTGCGGCTGCTGCGTATTATCAGGACCATCCGCAGCATCTTTTTCTTTCACGGTTTGCGATTCTTCCGCACGATTCGCGTCATCATTCGCATCCTCGCCCGTTTGCAAGGCAGACCCAGCTTCGCTCTGCTTTTCTTGTTTTTCCTGCTTTTCCTGCGGAGCGGCCTGCACATCACTCTGCAATACGATTGGCGATGAATTCGAACGGCGTCGGGCAAGCGCCGCCAGAGAGTCACGAGTATGGCTGCCGGCAGCCGTCTTGTCAACCATCGTCGTGCTTCTTTCTCTCAACGTCACGATTTCGAGCGTAACGTAGCGCAGCGCAAAAGTGCGCGTAAAACGACGATGTACGCAACTCCCCCACCGAATCGCAATCAAATATCGACATATGAGGGCAAACAATCCCATTATTGAGACCACAGACTGGCACCAATAAGCCGCAGCATGGCAATCAGAGACTTTCCTGGATGCCGGCCCGTACACGCGAGACTTGCGATACGGGACGATTCAAAAACCGAGGCCAACGAAAGAAGCATTCGGAGGGAATCTGGAAGGAACCGGAAAACGGAGTGGAAAAGAAGGAACCCCAGAAACCGAATGATTCCAACGGTTTCCGGGGTTCCAATCCGGGCGGAGAATACGAGATTCGAACTCGTGAGGCTGTTACACCAACACGCTTTCCAAGCGTGCGCCATAGACCACTAGGCGAATTCTCCAATTATGCAACGCTTTCCAGTGTCTATCCGTTAAGCGCAACTTGACTAGAATACAACAGGAGCAGCAAAAAGCCAAATCGGCGTGTCGCACTGCTGGTTTGCAGAGTTGGGCATACGTGTCAAGGTTGTGCAACAGGTATGAGCGATCGGCTGCCTTTACTACGGATACTTCTTATTTCGCACACTGTAGATGCTATATTGCCGCCGATGGAATCCAATAGGCAACGGGATTCGGTAAGCATGGGAAAAGATACGAAAAAAGGGTTCCCGGAGCATATCCGGTGGGAATTCCAGGGAGCATGAAAAAAGGGACCTCCCGGGAGCCAAAGGCTCGACCGGGAGGCCCGATACGTGTGAAGCGGCGGCGTGCTACTCTCCCACACCCTCTCGAGTGCAGTACCATCGCCGCG
>OHWA01000703.1_pt1 | contig 10103 bp, 6 predicted proteins | sample 1579671 | NCBI WGS metagenome assembly OHWA01 (sample SAMEA3882513, study PRJEB24775) | human gut metagenome | biome: human-associated habitat; feature: intestine environment; material: feces | place: Netherlands | collected 2009/2010
CCCCGACGATGGGCGGCGTGATGTTTCTGGCGGCGTTTACCGCAGTTTCCCTCCTTTTCCGGAAAGAGGGAGCGGAAGTGGTTCCGGTGCTGTTTCTGACGCTTGGTTTTGGCCTGATCGGCTTTCTCGATGACTATCTGAAAGTCGTGCTGCACCGCAGCGACGGGCTGTACCCGAAGCAGAAAATGGCACTGCAGGCAGTGATTACAGCAGTCTTTCTGTGGTATTTGGCGCGTTTTTCCGGAATTTCCCTCCGGATGCGCATTCCGTTCCTTCCAGGCAAAGAGCTGGACGCAGGGATTTTTACGATTCCGTTTCTCGCCTTTGTGATTCTTGGAACGGTCAACGGTGTCAACTTTACCGACGGCCTTGACGGGCTGGCGGCGAGTGTGACGATTTTAAATGCTGTTTTCTTTTCCGTGGCATCGATCGGCCTCGGAAACGGTGTTTCCCCGTCCTCGCTTGCGGTTATCGGGAGTCTGCTGGGGTTTCTGGTATTCAATGTATTTCCTGCCCGCGTCTTTATGGGCGATACAGGAAGTCTGGCACTCGGCGGTTTCGTCTCGGGAATGGCGTGTTTCTTACGTCTCCCCTTATTTCTGCCGCTTGTGGGATTCATTTATATGATGGAGATTCTCTCTGTGATCCTGCAGGTGTCATTCTTCAAACTGACGAAGGGAAAACGGATCTTCAAGATGACGCCGATCCATCACCATTTCGAGCTGATGGGCTGGTCGGAGACACAGATTGTGACGGTGTTTGCTACAATCACAGCGATATTATGCCTGATCGCATTGATGGGGCTTTAAAATATGGAGGTAATCAAACATGATTTTCGCAGGAAAAAAAGTACTGGTTTTCGGAACCGGAAAGAGTGGAATTGCAGCGGAGGATCTGCTGCACAAGAAAGGTGCTTCTGTCGTTCTTTACGATGGAAATGACAAACTCGAAAAAGAAGAAATCTTAAAAAAATTAGAGAGCCGTGACAGCGTGGAAGTTGTCTTAGGCGAGCTACCGGAGGAGATGCTCGACAGCCTTGATCTTGTCGTTTTAAGCCCGGGCGTTCCGACGGATCTGTCGGTTGTCCTTAAAATGAAAGAAAAAGAGATCCCGGTCATCGGTGAAGTGGAGCTGGCGTATCAGGTAAGCCGCGGAAAAGTGCTTGCGATTACCGGTACCAACGGAAAGACCACCACAACATCGCTGCTCGGCGAGATCATGAAAGCATATCAGCCGGAAGTAAAAGTGGTCGGAAACATCGGAACCCCGTACACATCCGCAGCACTCGACACGACAGATGATACCGTAACGGTTGCCGAGATCAGCAGCTTCCAGCTGGAAACCATCAAAGAGTTCCATCCGGCGGCAAGTGCGATCACAAACATTACCGAGGATCATCTGAACCGCCATCACACGATGGAAGAGTATATCCGCGTGAAAGAGTGTATCACCGAAAATCAGACGATGGATGATCTCTGTGTGCTGAATTATGAGGACGAAATCCTGCGCCCGTTCGGCGAAAAACTGATGGCAGAGAAGAAAGTACAGGTGATGTACTTCTCGAGTCTGCGTGCGTTAAAGGACGGCATCTATTATCAGGACGGCGAAATCCGCATTGCAAAGAACGGCGAGACGGAGCTTCTGACCAGAACCGACGACTTAAAACTGCTCGGCCTACATAATTTTGAAAACGTCATGGTTGCTTCTGCGATGGCACTTCATGCAGGCGTGCCGATGGAAACTGTCCGCAAAGTCATTCAGGAGTTTGCAGGGGTAGAGCACCGCATCGAGTATGTCTGCGAGAAGGACGGCGTGGCATATTACAACGATTCCAAGGGAACGAATCCGGATGCGGCCATCAAAGGCATCCAGGCGATGAACCGCCCGACTCTGCTGATCGGCGGCGGCTACGACAAGCAGTCCACCTACGAAGAGTGGATTCAGGCATTCGATGGAAAGGTACGCTTCCTGGTTTTGATCGGAGATACGAAAGAGAAGATCGCAAAAGCGGCAAGAAGCGTCGGATTCAACGACATTATCATGGCAGACAACTTAAAAGAAGCCGTACAGATCTGCCACGACAAGGCAAATGCAGGGGATGCGGTTCTTCTTTCCCCGGCCTGCGCAAGCTGGGATCAGTTTAAGAGCTACGAGCAGCGCGGTGAGCTGTTTAAGGAGTACGTAAGAGCACTGTAAAAACGTCATATCAGGAAACTATCCCGCATAAGCTGAAAAAGAGCGAACGGCGGGTGTGGCGCGGATGCGGAAGGAAAAAGAGAAAAAAATAGATGGGACGCTGCTGGTGACGGTATGGATTCTGCTTGGCCTTGGCCTTGTGATTCTGTACAGCGCCAGCGCGTATAACGGCCGGGTCAGATTCCATGACCCGGCTTATTATTTCAAGAAGCAGCTCTTTGCAAGTGCGCTCGGTGTGATCGGTATGTATGCGGTTGCAAAAATAGATTACCGGCGGCTGTTTGCACTGGCACCGTGGTTTTATGCGGCTTCCCTTGCGCTCTCGACGGCGGTGCTTTTTTTCGGAAGTGAGTACAACGGCTCGAAGCGGTGGTTAAAGCTTGGCCCCTTATCGTTCCAGCCCTCGGAATTTGCCAAGATGGCGGTGATTCTCTTCCTGCCCTGGGTGATGGAGCACACGAAAGGCCGGTCCGACAGTCTCTGGTTTATGACAAAGGCGGTGCTGTGCACCCTGCCGATTGCAGCGCTTGTCGGAAGCAATAACTTAAGTACGGCGATTATTTTGCTCGGAATCTGTGCGTTTCTGATCTTTATTTCACATCCGGGCTACCTGCCGTTTCTCGGAATCGGAGGCGCCGGCATCGGGTTTATTGCCGTTTTTCTGATGATGGAGAGCTACCGCCTTGAACGCCTTGCCATCTGGCGCAACCCGGAGGCGTACGAGAAGGGGTTCCAGACCATTCAGGGACTCTATGCGATCGGCAGCGGGAGAATCTTTGGCTGCGGGCTTGGAAAAGGCCTGCAGAAGCTTGGCTTTGTGCCGGAAGCGCAGAATGATATGATCTTTTCGATTATCTGTGAGGAGGGCGGACTGTTCGGCGCCTGCCTGGTGATCGCCGTGTTTGCGGTGCTGATCTGGCGCTTGATGGTCATTTCGATCCATGCGCGGGATCTTGGCGGAGCACTGATTGCGGGCGGAATTATGGGGCATATTGCGCTTCAGGTGATCCTGAACATCGCGGTTGTGACAAATACGATTCCGAATACCGGCATTACGCTGCCTTTTATCAGTTACGGCGGCACCTCCGTGCTGTTTCTGCTCGGCGAGATGGGGCTTGCCCTGTCGGTCTCGAGGGACACCGATTAAAAAGGCGGAAAAGCGCTGCAGAACGGGAACAAAACGGGAGTGTAATGCATACCGTAAAAAGAGAGGCCGGATGGGAGAGAACAGGTGGGAGTATATCAGATTCTCGGCGGAAGGCGGCTTTGCGGAACGGTAACAGTCCAGGGTTCCAAAAATGCCGTTCTTCCCATGATCGCGGCGGCGGTTCTGACAAAAGAGGAGGTCGTGCTGGAAGGCTGCCCGAAGATTTCCGATGTGGAGGATATGGCGGAGATTGTAAGAAGCCTTGGCGGAACAGTCTGGTGGGAGAGGAATGCGCTCCACATGAATTGTGAAAAGATCGAAAAAAGCCGTGTGGAGGGAGCGCTTTCGAAGAGACTGCGCGCCTCTCTTTTGTTTCTGGGAAGTCTTCTTGCAAGGACAGGGGAGGCATACCTTGCAGGGGCCGGCGGCTGCCGGATCGGAAAGCGGCCGACGGACCTGCATCAGAGGGCAATGGAGCTTCTGGGAGCCGAGGTCTTCGAGGAGGACGGCATCATTCGGGCAAAGGCAGATCATCCGAAAGGAGCCGTGCTCTGCTTTCCGAAAAAGAGCGTCGGGGCGACGGAAAATGCGGTTCTTTTTGCTGTCGGAGCGGAAGGTGCAACAAGGCTGGAGCACTGTGCGCGGGAGCCGGAAGTGGTTCATCTCTGCCGTTTTCTTAAGGCCATGGGAGCGGAGATTACCGGCGAGGGGACGGAGCAGATTACCGTTTACGGAAGGCAGGGAAAGAGACTGCTGTCCGGCTGCCGGTATCGTGTTCCGGGTGACCGGATCGCGGCAGGGACGTATCTTCTGATGGGCGCGGCGACGCGGGGGCACCTGACGCTTTCCGGCGCGCCGCTGGACGAAATGGGGGCGGTTCTGTCCCTCTATCAGAAAATAGGTGGACAATATACAAGGAAGAGTGGTACACTGGTAGCAGACAGCAAAAACGTGCAGCATGCTGTTCCGTACGTGGAGACAGAGGAATATCCCGGTTTTCCGACGGATCTGCAGTCACTGTATCTGGCGGCAGCGATGACGCTGGAAGGAAAGAGCTGTATCTGTGAAAATGTATTTGAGGACCGCCTCCGGACGGCAGAGGAGCTGCAGAAAATGGGCGGTACGCTGCAGATCTGCGGAAAATGGCTGACGGCCGAAAAAAGCCGTCTGCACGGTGCAGAAGTTGTTTCCCAGGATCTTCGGGGCGGCGCGGCACTTGTATCGGCGGCGCTTGCCGCAGAAGGATTTTCCACAATCCGGCAGACAGAACTGATTGAGCGGGGGTATGAACGGTTTCCAGAAACGCTCCGGAAACTCGGAGCCAAGATTATCGTAGAAAAAGAAATATGAGACAGAAAAAAAACAGAAAAAAGAAGAAAAACAGAAAAATACGGATTCTGACCGGGGTGGTGCTTGGCGTCGGCCTTGCAGGTGCCTTGTTTTTTAATGTGTTCAAAATCCGCAATATCCAGGTGGCGGGGAACACCCGGTATACAAAAGATGAAATCAAAGAGATGGTCGCGGACGACAAGTGGATGAAAAACACGGTGCTTCTTACGACGTTTCATTCGAAGGTTGATATGAGCGATATTCCTTTTATGAACTCCGTGGAGTTTACGTTTGTAAGCTATGACACCATCTGCATCCAGGTAAATGAGAAAAAAGTGGTCGGTTATGTCGAGTACGAAGGCCAGAAGGTCTATTTTGACAAGAACGGCATCGTGCTGGAGTGCGTGGACGAGGAGCAGGAAACACCTGCGGAGGGTGAGTCTTCCGACGGAACCGCCTCCGATGGAACGAGTGCGGATGGATCCCTTACGAGTGAGCCGCTTGCATCCGAAAGCGTATCATCCGATGGCACAGCATCCGAAAGCAGTACATCCGACGGTGCGCTCTCGGCGGATACGATTAAAAGTGCACGTGTGACAACGACAGACTTTCAGCCGACCCTTTCCGATGTTCCGCTTGTAACAGGACTTACGTTTGACTATGTGACCGTGAACGAGCAGCTCCCGGTTGAAAAACCGGCAGTTTTCCGCACCATGCTCGCACTTACGAGAATGACGGAGAAATACAATATCACGCCGGACAGTGTGGAATTTAATGAGAACAGCGAAATTATTCTGCATTACTATGATACCGTGCGGATTCTGCTTGGAACCGATACGGCGTTAGAAGAAAAGATGACGCGCGTAGCAGCAATCCTGCCGAGCCTTTCCGGTCTTTCCGGAGAACTCCATATGGAGGATTACAAGGACGGCGACAGCAGCTTTGTCTTCTCGAAAGATGTATAAGAGGAAAGGAAAGCCGTCAAAAAAAACGCAATAATCCTGAATTTTTTATGAAATACGAAAAAAACAGTTGATTATTTTCCGAAGAAATTATATTATATCTTTATGTATGACCATCAGAATATCAGATTATTTTGAGATAGACAGCAGTTCATAATCAAAAGGAGGAAGTTGAAATTGTTAGAGATCATGACAAATGAGGCAGAATCATCTGCAAAGATTATTGTAATCGGTGTAGGTGGTGCAGGAAATAATGCTGTAAATAGAATGGTGGAAGAATCCATCGGCGGCGTTGAATTCGTTGGCATCAACACCGACAAACAGGCCCTGACTCTCTGTAAGGCACCTACCATTCTCCAGATCGGCGAGAAGCTGACCAAGGGACTGGGCGCAGGCGCAAAACCGGAGGTTGGAGAGAAAGCAGCTGAGGAGAGCATTGAAGAGCTCAAACAGATCATGGAAGGCGCTGACATGGTATTTGTCACCTGTGGTATGGGTGGCGGAACCGGAACTGGTGCAGCACCGGTTGTAGCAGGCGTTGCAAAAGAGATGGGCATCCTGACGGTCGGCGTTGTAACAAAACCGTTCAAATTCGAGGCAAGAACCCGTATGAGCAATGCGCTGATGGGAATCGAAAAACTCGAGGACAACGTAGATACTCTGATCGTGATCCCGAATGACAAACTTCTTGAAATCGTAGACCGCCGGACAACCATGCCGGAGGCATTAAAGAAAGCAGATGAGGTTCTGCAGCAGGCCGTACAGGGTATCACAGACCTGATCAACCTGCCGGCACTGATCAACCTCGACTTCGCAGATGTTCAGACTGTTATGACCGACAAAGGCATCGCACATATCGGTATCGGCGAGGCAAAGGGCGACGACAAAGCACTCGAGGCTGTACAGCAGGCTGTTTCCAGTCCGCTGCTTGAAACTACGATCGAGGGTGCAAGCCACGTTATCATCAATATTTCCGGAGATATCTCCCTTATGGATGCAAACGATGCTGCAAGCTACGTACAGAATCTGGCCGGAGAGGATGCAAACATCATCTTTGGTGCGATGTATGATGATTCTGTAACCGATACAGCGAAGATCACGGTTATCGCAACAGGCCTCAACGATGCAACTGCAAAACAGGCAAGTGTATCCCGCAAAGAGCCGGCACAGGATGCAAGAAAGAGCGCATTCTCCAGCAACAGCTTCTCTGCACAGGCTTCTGCTACGGCACATGCTGCTGCTGCCCCGAAAGCTTCCGCACCGGTGCAGCCACAGCCGCAGGTACAGGTACAGCCGCAGGTACAGGCTCAGCCAAATCTGACAAGCAGTGTTCCGAAAAAGGATATCCAGATCCCGGATTTCTTAAGAAACCGCAGATAAACAAAAAGTGTAATAAGTAAATAGGGAATTTTTTCTGACACGCCGCAAACCGAAAATGTTGCGGCGTGTCGAAGTTTGTTGATCAAAAAAGAAGGCTGTTCTTCTAAAAACGACAAAAAATTCACCCCCTTCCGTCTATAATAGGGTCTGTTAGAAATTCAGACCACGCAAAAGGCGCAGGGGGTGTTTTTTTTGCACTATGAGATCTTCTGGGATCTTCTCTTTGCAGAGAATCTTCTGCTGAATTATACCATTCTGCGCCTTTCTTCCTTTCTTCTGAAACGATCTGCCACACGAAGAAGGAGTTTTGCGGCAGCCGCGCTCGGTGCCGGTTATGCGGTACTGTATGCCGTGCTTGCACGGTATATGCCGGGTGTGGTGCTCGCCCTGGTCGGAATCGGAATTACAACAGGGATGGTGAAATCTGGCTGCAGAATCACGACAGTACGGGATCTTGTGGTGGGAATGGCAGGCTATATACTGTCTGGTTTTCTGATCGGCAGTGCATACCGCCTGTTCCGTGAGCTGATGCCGGGAAGGGGAATGTTTCTTTTCTTCTTTTCCGGGAGTGCCGCATATGCGGGAACGCTCCTCCTGCTGAAGATCCGAAAGGAGATGCTCCTGGAACACGCCAGGCAGGTTACGGTACAGCTTGTGCAGAATGGGAAATGGAAAAAAATAAAAGGACTGTACGATACGGGCAATACTTTGCGGGATGCCACAACCAAAAAGCCGGTCTCGGTCGTACCGTACACTGTGATACTCGAATTGTTCCCGGACGAAATGCGAACAGGGATTGAGGCGCTCGCAAGGCACCAGACGGTGCCGGAGCCGGAACGGCTTCTTGCGCTGCAGCCCCGTTACATACCGTTTTGCGGACTGGAAGGCCGGGGCTTTCTGCCGGTGATCCGGATCACGGAAATGATTCTTGTGACAGAACATACGGCCAGGCACATAAGCGGACCGCTGATTGCGCTTGGCGGAGAAAATAGTTCATCTCCCAGGGGCTATGAAATGATATTGCATCCAGATCTCATGGAAGGACAGGAGGAATGAAGTATGTTGCAGGCTGCACTGCCAAACGGATTCCGGCTTCGTATGCTGCCGCGGTCCGTGCCGGCTGTATTTCGTCAGACAGGGGAAATTTTTTATATCGGAGGCGCAGATGTTCTCCCGGCGCCTTTGGAAGGGCAGGAGGAGGCCGATGCGATCGCGGGACTTTTAGATCCGGAAAATGAGACGGCAAGGAGCGAGCTGATCGAACACAATCTGCGCCTCGTCGTCTATATTGCACAGAAATTTGACAATACAGGAGTTGGTGTGGAGGATCTGATTTCGATCGGAACGATCGGTCTTATCAAGGCGATCAACACGTTTAATCCGGAGAAAAAGATCAAACTTGCGACATATGCATCCCGGTGCATTGAGAATGAGATTCTGATGTATCTGCGGAGAAATAACAAGACACGCATGGAGGTGTCGATTGATGAACCTCTCAATGTGGACTGGGACGGAAACGAACTGCTCTTGTCCGATATCCTCGGAACGGAGGAGGATGTAATTTATCAGGGGCTCGAACAGGAAGCGGAACACCGCGTGCTCGGAAGCGCAATCAGCAAGCTCTCGGAGCGGGAGCAGGTGATCGTGAAGCTCCGGTTTGGCATCAATATGCCGGAGGGGCGGGAAAAAACGCAAAAAGAGGTTGCGGATCTTCTGGGAATTTCACAATCCTATATCTCACGGCTGGAAAAACGGATTATGAAACGGCTGCGAAAAGAAATTGCGCGGTATGAATAGAGCATAAAAATGCCCTGCCCGGAGGAAAAACCATTGTTTTGGTCCCGGGCAGGACATGATTTGCTGCTTGTTTTAAGAAATGATCGTTTTATCGTGTCTCAAAACGGCATACGCTGCAGGCGTGCGGAGCAAGAGAAGCAGAAAAACCGCCGTTTAAAGAAAGTGCTTTACCGCTCCAGAGTTCTTTCGCCGCAACAGACTCCAGTGGGCAGTCTGCATCGGCAAGTGTGGAAGAAACCGTCTGCGGTGCATCCGAAAGATTAAAAAGTGCAACGTAGGTTGTTCCGGTTGTATCATCCTTTGCATACCACACAGCTTCATTGTCTGTACGCGTGATCTGATGCGGATGAACGGACGGAGGCAGCATTGCGAGAATATCCGTGTTCGTAAGAAGTGCCAGTGTATCGTCATCGAGAAGCGTCATTTCGGCACCGAGCATCAGTGGAGAGCCGAAGAGACACCAGAGTGTCATCATCGTTTTCTGCTCATCCGGGGTAAAATACGTATGATGTTCTGTAGCAAAACCTTTTCCGAGTTCGCCAAGCGGCAGCATATCACAGTCCGGATAACAGCCGGCAGAGACGTGGCTCTGCCAGAGCTCGCAACGCTGGAACATATCCTTTAACTGTGCCCAGTTGTCCCAGAAATCATCGGTGATGCGCCAGAGATTCGCGTGCTTTTCATAGAACCATGCTTTCTCTATGAGCGCAGGTCCCGGCGACAGAGAAAGGACGATCGGCCGTCCGCATTTTTGGATCGCATTTGACAGCATCTCGATCTCATGCGCAGCTGCAAACGGATTTTTGTGCATGTTGGTATTACAGATATCATCGCATTTAATGTAATCCACACCCCAGGAAGCGTAGAGCTCCAGCAGGGAATCGTAGTAAAGCTGTCCCTCCGGAAGATCGCGTACACCGTACATATCCGGATTCCAGCCGCAGATGACCGTAGGATCGGCAACGTGTTCAGCACCAAGAGAACTGTTCTTGATCTTTCCGTGATGATGTGCAGCGATTCGCGGAATACCGCGCATGATGTGAATTCCGAATTTCAGCCCCAGACTGTGTACATAGTCGGCAAGTGGTTTAAAGCCGGAACCGTCTGCAGAAGATGGAAAACGTTCGGGATCCGGCAGCAGACGGGAGTATTCGTCCATTTCCAGTTCAGAGAATGGAATATACTGATACCGGTCGCGCATGGAACCGGCCTTTTTTGCATACCACTGGATATCCACTACAATATACTCCCAGCCATATGCTTTTAAGTGCTTTGCCATATAGTCGGCATTT